>Ga0247764_1000057_pt1 | contig 44669 bp, 43 predicted proteins | sample UWRJL051202B4_FD_179932 | JGI IMG/M metagenome (GOLD analysis project Ga0247764, IMG submission 179932) | Plant litter microbial communities from Arlington Agricultural Research Station in Wisconsin, United States - UWRJ-L051-202B-4 | ecosystem: Environmental > Terrestrial > Plant litter >...
ACCCGGCCAATGGAGTTGTGAAAGGGTATGGTTTCTACCCGGGGTTTACCGGGATTCGCAAGTATGATGTCAGTAGCTTCCTGGACAGTAACCATGGGATTCTTTTTTACCTTTGTTTTGTATAGGCGTGTACCCGCCATTTATATGCCGGGGGCAGCAAAGGAACAATTTAAAACAATAGAAGCCGAGGGCCACTATGAGTATGGCAGAATTTACACATGTATCGCCTGAGGGCGAACCACGAATGGTTAACGTTTCCGAAAAGGTGGCAAGCCGCCGTACTGCAAAGGCACGTGCCATTATTAACCCGGGCGACGAGATCCTGGCACGACTGGAAAACGGTGAGCTGATCACAGCAAAAGGGCCTGTCTTTCAAACGGCCATTATCGCGGGCGTTATGGGCGCAAAACGTACGGCCGATCTTATCCCGTTTTGCCACCCGTTAGGGCTGGAAGACTGCCAGGTGCGCATTCGTGTGGAGAACAAACGCATTATAATAGACACCGAGGCAGTGCTTACCGCCAAGACCGGAGTCGAAATGGAGGCCCTGACAGCGGCATCGGTAGCGGCACTTACTGTTTACGATATGTGTAAAGCCTTATCACACAATATTGTAATCGAAACGATCCGGCTTGTAGAGAAAACCGGTGGCAAAAGAGACTTCAGACTTACCGAATAGAACATTTTATGACCCTGCGTAAACGCTTATATGTCACGCTCAATGCTACCGCCGGAGAGAAAGGCGGTCCTGCTGAACGGATTTTTGAAGCTTTTCTGATTGCCGTAATTCTGCTGAATATCGTGACTATCGTACTGGACTCGGTACCGTCAGTGCACCATACGTACCATGACTTATTTAGTCAGTTCGAAAACTTCTCACTGCTGTTCTTTACAGTCGAATATTTTACACGGCTATACTCGATAGTAGAGAATGAAAAATATGCTGATCCGGTTAAAGGCCGGTTAAAATATTTATTTACGCCACTGGCGCTTGTGGATCTGTTGGCTATCCTGCCATTTTACCTAACATTCTTTCCGATTGACCTGCGCTTTCTGCGGATCTTCCGACTGATGGCTTTATTCCGGTTGTTCAAGATTGCACGTTACCTGCATGCGCTGGACATCTTCAAGCGCGTACTTCGTGACCGAAAGGAGCAACTTGTATTAAGTTTTATTTTCGTACTGTTTGTACTGGTATTTATATCGTTTGTGATGTTCTATGCCGAGCACGAGGCTCAACCTGACAAGTTCAGCAGTATTCCGGCAACGATGTGGTGGGGTATTGCCACGCTTACAACGGTAGGGTACGGCGACATCGTTCCCGTGACATCTTTGGGCAAGGTTTTAGGGGGAATGTTCGCTATAGCGGGCGTGGGACTACTGGCGTTACCAGCGGGTATTTTATCGTCGGGATTCTTTGAGAACCTTCATCGGCCAGAAGAGAAGACTCCCCGCCGATGTCCACATTGCGATAAAGAAATCCACGACTAACGCGACAAAATTGACGACTAACGACATGACGATTTTGATTTACTGGCACTGATTTCCGTGAGTTGACACTTTTTGTCCTTCTTAAGTTTTGGTAAGACTAAACGCGTTAACTTGTTCACCAACAACTGGCTATTTAGAACATCGCAAGTTACCGCGAGCGTGTGCATAAATAATTATAAAACAACTGAATATTAATTCGCGAGACAGCGTTACCTTTATCCTGTTAACCACAAGTTGGTATGAAATCTTTTGTAAAACCCTTTCTGAATCCGATTCACCGGGACCTGTTGATAGCCTTAGTAATGGGCTTTATTGCAGCGCTTGGCATTGCATCGTTGATTGTTTTGATTTTCGCGTAACGCGTAAGCGTTTAGTGCTTACTGTGCGAAGCAAAGTGCAGTAAGCATAACCTTCGCTTGCCTAGCAGCAACGAAGAAGACCTTTTCCCTGGCGCTACGGCGTACAGGAGCAGAGGATTCCGGGGTGAGATGTTCCCCACCAGAAGGCATTTCTAAAATGCTCTTCCAATCAAAGGCCAGTTGTGATAAGTCCATCCTAGGCCTGACTTCCGACGTTTGTATATTCCAGTCAACCGGAAGCTATCAATCAATTATTTGTTTAAAAAAAATGCTTATGGAATGCACCAATCAGTCATTGCCATTTCTCCCTGTTCGAAAAGTATCAATTTTAAACCGATTAAATCCTACCGTTTTATGACATTAACCATTGAAGATTTTCAATCATTTAAAACCTTACTCGCGCCTGTACTGACGGGAATCGACAGCATTAACACAAAACTCGGCAAGGTCGAAACAGATGTAGCAGGCCTCAAGTCAGACGTGGCAGGCCTGAAGTCAGATGTAGCAGGCCTCAAGACTGACATGGTCACTGTTAAACAGGACATCGCTGGCCTCAAGGCAGACGTAGCAGGCCTCAAAATTGACATGATCAACTGTTAAGCAGGACATCGCTGGCCTCAAAACTGACGTGGCAATCCTCAAGTCAGACATGATCATTGTTAAACAGGACATCGCTGGCCTCAAGACTGACGTCGCAATCCTCAAGACTGACGTGGCTGGCCTAAAGACTGACATGGTCACTGTTAAACAGGACATCGCCGATCTGAAGGTGGATGTAACGATGTTAAAAACAGACATGTCGGCGTTGAAAAAGGATGTAGCCGTACTCAGGACCGACGTAGACTTATTGAAAGAAGATTCGGATGTATTAAAAGCAAACCTGGTCCTGGTGAGAGGCGATGTTTCCGTTATGAAAAAGGACGTTCACACGTTGGCACTGATCAATCAACTAGATGAGTTCCGAAAATACAATATGCTCCGCAAGGCACTTCGAATGGAAGAATAACTTAGACTTAAGAGATCATTTCAGAAGTACAGATTCCAAATCTGTACTTCTGCCTATCTCCAAAAACCAAATAACATTAAGGATGCGCCGCGATCCATTCTTCGCCGTCCTCAAAGACCTCTTTTTTCCAGATCGGTACTGTTGCCTTAAGGGTATCAATGATATACTGACATGCTTCAAACGATTGTGCCCGATGTGGTGTGGCTATAGCGGCTACTACCGCAATTTCTCCAGGCAACAATACACCCGTGCGGTGACTGATGGCGTAGCCTTTTATCGGCCAGCGCTGACAGGCCTGATCTACAATCTTCTTTATCTCCGCAATAGCCATAGGCTCATAAGCTTCATACTCCAACCTCAGCACGGATTTGGTGTTCGCATTATTACGTACAGTACCGATAAATGTATTTACGGCGCCAGCCTCCGGATGCGAGGCGGCATTTATGATTTTCTGAACATCGATGGCCGTAGCCGTTATTTCGATCATAAAGGCTTGATTAAGTGCAGCTAATTAACATGTCTATCGAATCAGCCGCCGCTTACTGGCGGAATGAGCGCTATTTCATCGTTTTCCGTCAGGCTGATCTGGTCGTCTGCATAAACATTATTGACTGCGATCATTACAGACCTGAGCCCTGCCAATGCCGGGTACTGCTGTAAAAGGGCCTGCCGGAGCGCTGACACGGTCGTGCCGGAGCTTTGAACGGTCATTTGGCTGCCGCCCAGTATATCTTTGGTTATGCCAAACGCTTTTACGGTGTACTTCATAGCTTGGATGGAGCGTTAAAAACCCTAAATAACTATTTCTTATCTTTAACAGCAAAGAACGACGATTTGATCCTGTACGATAACCATAATCGGCCACTGACCTACCTGCGACTGGCAGTGACGGACCGCTGCAACCTGCGATGCTTTTACTGTATGCCGGCAGAGGGCATTCACTATCTCCCTCAAAGGGAGCTGCTTACATACGAAGAAATCGTGCGGCTGGTCACCTTGCTGCATACGCTGGGTATACGTAAAGTGCGTCTTACCGGCGGTGAGCCGTTCGTACGCACCGACCTGATGAAGCTGATCAACCGACTGACTGAAATACCGGGTCTCGATCTGCACCTTACAACAAACGGCGTACTGACCGCGCCTCATTTGCCTGCACTGAAGAATGCCGGTGTAGCCTCCGTAAACCTGAGCCTCGACACGCTTGATGCAAATCGCTTTCTTCAGATCACGCGCCGCGATGAGTTCGCCACAACCATGGCCACGCTTCACGGACTGATCGATCTCGGAATACCGGTAAAGATCAATGCCGTAGTGATGGATGGCAAGAATACCGAAGATATTATTCCCCTCGTTGAGCTGACAAAACATCATGCTGTCGATGTACGCTTTATAGAAGAAATGCCCTTTAACGGCGGCGACCGGCACTATACACAACTACCCTGGACATATACACGCATTGTAGAGCATATCCGAACACATTATCCGTTATTACATAAGGTAAACGATCCCGAAAACACAACGGCCTATCACTACGCCATACCGGGACACCCAGGCCGCATAGGCGTTATTGCTGCGTATAGCCGCACGTTCTGCGGCACCTGTAACCGCATACGCATCACCGCACAGGGTGGACTAAAGACATGTTTGTACGACAACGGCGTGCTTGACATTAAGACCCTGATGCGCACCGGCGCATCAGATGACGTTTTACGAGACGAACTACTGCGTGTTTTCCGCCAACGCCCCAAAGACGGATTTGAAGCAGAAGCTCACCGGGCAGGGCACGAGCCCGTTCATGAATCTATGTCTACCATTGGCGGATGATGGTATAACGACAGCTTGTTTTATCTGTACCTTCCTGCCTTATGACGACAGATCTTACCATTCTTATAGCCGGGTTCTTTGTAATTGCACTGGTTTATGCTTCCGTAGGTTTTGGCGGTGGGTCCAGCTACCTGGCCTTGCTGGCACTGCCTGCTTTTGCTCTGGCGTTTCCTGTGATACGATCGACAGCCTTGTTCTGCAACATCATTGTGGTTACCGGGGGAACGATCATTTTTTACCGCGAAGGCAAACTTTCTTTTCGCGACGTGTGGCCATATCTTATTACCAGCGTACCTGCGGCTTACATAGGTGGGTTCTGGCCTATAAAACAACATACGTTTTTTGTACTACTGGGCATCACACTGGTAGTAGTTTCGTTTCTACTGTGGTTTCAGCCGGAGCGTTTTCAACATAACAACAAAGGCATTCCCGAAAACAAGGGTACTCAGGCATTGCTCGGCGCATCGATTGGCTTCCTGTCGGGACTGGTCGGCATTGGCGGCGGCATCTTTCTTTCGCCGATACTGCATTTCCTGAGATGGTCGGACGCCAAGCGCATTTCGGCCCTTGCCAGTCTGTTCATATTAGTCAATTCTATCAGTGGGCTGGCGGGGCAGTTTTACAGGGGCGTACCGGCTATGCGCTGGGAGTTTATTCTGCCGCTCCTGGCAGCGGTCTTTATCGGCGGGCAGATCGGCTCGCGACTGGGCGCACACCGGTTCAATCCCCTCTATATCAAGCGTATTACCGCTGCATTGATCCTGTTGGCTGGGCTTAACATCCTGAAAGACCATATTGCAGGCTAAAACCGGCATGGAAACCAGTAACGGAATATTTAAAAACTAGCCAATCCTTCCTATTTTGCGCACGCCAAACCGGGAGCATTAACGGCTCAGGCCACATATTGTACCGCATAATCATTGCTAAACACCTAACCAACCAATGAAAAAAATCAATTTTTCCGCGCACATCCTGCCCCATGTTATCGCCATTGGGGTATTTCTGATTGTGACGGTATTTTTTTTCAAGCCCGTTTTCTTCGACAACAAGAGCATAAGCCAACATGATATTGAACAGTGGGCTGGTTCGTCCAAGGAACTGCGCGACTACCGGGATCAAACCGGTGAGGAGGGTTTGTGGGCAAATTCGATGTTTAGCGGTATGCCGGCTTACCTGATCAATGTGCAGTGGAGCAACAAACCGGTTTCGTATTTAAAGCAGATCTTATCCGTTGGTCTTCCACATCCTATTGCTAACATTTTTCTGGCCTTTATATCCTATTATATCCTGCTACTGGCTTTTGGCGTGAGACCCTACCTGGCCATTGGCGGCGCGCTGGCCTTCGGCTTATCATCGTACATGACCGTGGGGCTTGCCGCCGGACACAATGCGCGCATCGGTGCGATAGCATTTATGCCGTTGGTAATGGCGGGTATACACCTGGCTTTTTCGGGACGGCGCCTCCTGGGTTTCGGCGTGCTGACAGCAGGGCTCGCGTTGCACTTTAAGGAAAATCACCTACAGATCACCTACTACCTGGGTCTGATCGTGTTAGTATATGGCATTATCCAACTGATACGTTTTATAAAGGAGAACCGTGTGGCCGATTTTGCAAAGTCTGCGGCTGTACTTATACCTGCCGCTGCTCTTGCCCTGGGCTCGTTTATCGGACCGTTCTGGGCTACTACCGAATACGCGGCTTATACAATAAGAGGCAAATCAGAGCTTGTATCGAATACAGCAGAAACTGTTGACGGCGCAAACGGTCTACCAAAATGGTATGTATTTGAATATACAAACGGGCTACTGGAGCCGATGACGCTGATGATCCCGAACATTTATGGAGGCCATACACATGATCCTGGCCAACTGCATGTACTGGCTCTGGATCCGAAGAGCAATGTTTATAAAGCACTGAGCAACACACAAGATCAGAAACTGGCCAATCAGCTGGCAGCCCAGTCGTTGGGCTACTGGGGGCCGCAAGGCGGCGCCACACCGTATTACGCAGGTGCGATTATAGTGTTTCTCTTCGTGGTGGGTATCGCCTTCGCAGAGCGTCGTTATGTATGGTGGCTTGTTATCATGACAGCTTTGGCGGTTATGATGAGCTGGGGTGATAACTTCAAGCTCTTCAACTACTTCCTTTACGACTATATGCCGGGCTACAGCAAGTTCCGCTCGGTTACCTTCACGATCATCATCGCGGTATTTGCCATGCCTTTACTTGGCTTTCTCGGACTGGAGAAGATCGCTTCTACGGGGCTCGATAAGGCTGCACAAAAGAAATTGCTTATCGTGCTTGCCTGCACAGCCGGCTTATGCCTGTTCCTGATAATTTTCGGTGGTTTCCTGTTTGGCTTTACCCGTGAGGGAGAAGACGTATTACCACCCTGGTTCCTTAAAGCACTGATCGACGACCGTATAAGCTTGCTGCGCGGTGATGCCTTCCGCTCGATGATCTTTATGCTGCTGGCCTTTGCGGCCATCTATTTCGAGATCTGGAAAAAAGTATCTCCCGCTGCATTCTATGCATTTTTTATCATCCTGATACTGATCGATATCACGGTAGTAGACAAGCGTTACCTTACCGAAGGCAACTATCGTCGTAAGCGGGAATTGCTTAACTTCTCCATAAACGAGGCCGATCAGAAGATCTTGCAAGACAAATCTTACTTCCGCGTATATAACATTCGCGGCGATGCCTGGGCCGAAGCACGCACCTCCTTCTTCCACAACTCCATCGGGGGTTATCACGGCGCCAAGCTGCGTCGCTACCAGGAGCTGTACGATTCGTGTATTACCCGCCAGACGCGCGTGATGTATAATGACCTGAACCAGGGGCAATTCCATCCGGAAGCATACGGCAGCATTAACATGCTCAACGTAAAGTACATGACCTATGAAACCCAGGTGCTACCCAATACCGGCGCTAACGGACCTGCATGGTATGTACGTGATATTAAGCTGGTTAACAACCCGACGGAAGAGCTTAAAACAATATGTGAGGTGAACACGCTCACAACGGCGGTTGTAGACGGCTCGAAGTTCAAACCCGGCACAGCCACTGCAGACAGTGCGGCATCGATCACGGTTGCTGAACATCACCCTAATTACCTGAAGTATGAAAGTCAATCGCAGAGCGATGGCTTGGCCGTATTCTCAGAGATCTATTATGAAAAAGGATGGAAAGCGTCTATCGATGGAAAAGAGGCTCCTATCCTCCGCGCAGACTATGTGCTTCGCGCATTGAACGTACCCGCAGGTAAGCACACAATAGAATTCCGCTTCGAGCCCGAAGCCTATACAACAGGCAATACGGTCACTAGGATCTGTTCGATACTGGTCGTACTAACATTACTCGGATGCCTGGGCTGGAGCTTGAAAAAAGAACAGGATTTGTAAGATTTCAGGATGAACAGGATAATTCATATCCTCTTAATTCAAAGCATACAGTAAACAAGAGGGCACTTCAATGATGAAGTGCCCTCTTGTTTTATATCACTACTGCTTAAAGGCCAGGAGAGGTATTTGTGCCTGAAAGGCCATGCGGCGTGTTATACTTCGATCGAAGATCTTTTCGTAGAATGTTGGCGCATGGGTAAACATGGCCAGCAGGTCGGCTTTCGAAACATTTACATAGTCTTCAATGGCACTCTCAATAGAGCGGCTTACCAGAACCAACGATACCATGTTCTTATAGCCAAGCTTATGTATCACCTGGTCCATACGTTCTTCAAGCGCATCCAGCTCTTTTCCGGACGACGTTATATGGAGTACATGTATCGTTGAGCCAAAGCGCTCGATATAGCGCACCAGTATACTGAGTTCCTTCTCCAGGTTCCGCATATCCGTAGCATATACGATATTACGAAACCCTTTAAACGTGGCCTGCTCAGGTACGGCGATAACGGGTATAGTGCCTGCGGCGATTATAGAAACTGTATTACTACCCAACACGACTTTTTTGAGACCGCTTGCACCTCGGGTCCCCATAATAATAAGGCCACTGTGTTGCTTCCGGGCTTCCTTTTTCACGGTATCGTTAAACGAGGAGCCTTTGGCCACACGGCAGCGTATAGGCTCTGTAAACCTGACCTGGCGCTCATAGCCTGCCGCCAGTGCTTCGAGATCCTCCTGCGCCGCCCGTACCAGCTCGTTTTCAAAAGCTTTTAGACGCTCACGCATAGCTACCCGTGTGGGCTCCGGTTGAAGTATAACATGTAAGAGAGTTACCGTGCCGTTCAGCTTGTTGGCAATACGAATGGCGTATTGAACGGCTATGCGGGAAAGGTCTGAAAGATCCGTGGGGACCAGGATATTAACCATGCCTGTAATTTTTTAATATTTCTATCAAAATAACGTTTTTCATCCAGGTTATTAAATGATATTTTTCACGCTGGAATATGACAACGAACAGAACTTTTGCCAGCGACAATTACGCCGGCGTGCACCCCGTGATCATGGAAGCCCTTTTGCGTGCCAATACAGGACATGCTTCCTCCTATGGCAGCGACGAGTTTACTCAACGCGCAATCGCCAGATTCAAGGAACATCTTGGTGAGGACATCGAAGTGTTTTTTGCCTATAACGGCACCGGCGCCAATGTACTCGGGCTCAGCGCGATGATGCAATCGTACAACTCCATTATCTGTTCAGACCTGGCCCACATCAACGTAGACGAATCGACAGCACCGGAGAAATTTATGGGCTGCAAGCTTGTGACTATTCCAACAATAGATGGCAAGATTTACCCCGAACAAATCGAGGAGCGTATCCGTCGGGTAGACGACCAGCACCACCCCCAGGCCCGCGTCATCTCTATTTCTCAGACCACGGAGTATGCTACAGTTTATACCATCGACGAGATAAAAGCCATATCGACCGTGGCCCGGAAGCACAACCTGTACCTGCATATGGACGGTTCGCGTATATCGAACGCCGCGGCCAGCCTGGGCCAAAGTCTGCGCGCGATCACCCGAGATGCCGGTGTGGATGTACTTTCGTTTGGAGGTACAAAGAATGGGATGATGTTCGGCGAAGCTGTAGTGTTCTTCAATACTGCTTTGGCGAGGTCTTTCAAATTTATACGCAAACAAGGCATGCAGCTGCACTCAAAAATGCGTTTTATAGGAGCCCAGTTCGATGCTTTACTTACAGAAGATCTTTGGAAGAAGAACGCAGCTCACGCCAATGCCATGGCTAAGTTGCTTGAGAAGAGTTTAAGGGAATTTCCCGGGGTTAAGATCACGCAGTCTGTCGATGCTAACGGGATCTTTGCGATCATCCCGCCGGCGGCCGTACCTGCTCTACAGGACGTACATTATTTCTATGTGTGGAACGAGCGGCTTTCAGAAGTGCGCCTGATGTGCTCGTTTGATACCACGGAAGACGACATCAGAAGCTTCGCGCAGGTCTTGAAGAAAGTATTGGGATAGTAAATTGTATTCGATAGCGGGAATTTGACGGATTAGCGCTTCAGAAATTTGTAGGTTCCACGGAACTTGGAGTCGTGATCCTTCATGGCCAGCAAGTAGTAGCCAGCAGCCAGGTCTTTCACACGGATTCTAAGCTCGTGTTCGTCTACAACTTCAGTTTCTACGCTGATCTCGTTACCGATGATGTTGCGGAGGCTCAACTGGAGGTCCTGAGCCCTGATCGATTCGATCTTTACGCTTACGAAGTCAGTGGCCGGATTAGGAAAGATTTGTACAGATTTGGCCACATCTATCTTCTCGGGTTGACCGGTATATTCAGACTGGCTTTGGCCTTTTGCGGCCCCCGCCAGGATAATTATCAGAGCAAGTAAAATATTACGCATAGCAGTCTCTCTTTATTGTGTAATTACGACAATTTCTGCACCAAAGTTTTTGGTCTAATCGCTTTATAATAGGCTTTCGTCTATTAAGATGCTGTAATGGGGATAAAGGTTTGAAAACGGACTGTATTTTTTCGTGAAAATGAGCTTAACCGACGACCCGGCGGTATGCGGCGGGCAGGAATTCGGGCAAATCAGAGGCTATGAGGCCGTGCATCCCCTTATCGTAAGCGGCATTATCGCCGGCCAGACCGTGGAGAAAAACACCCAAAACAGCGGCATCCTCCGAAGAATAGCGCTGCGCCAGCAGGCCTGTCAAGATGCCGGTAAGAACATCTCCGGTTCCTCCGGTTGCCATTCCCGGATTACCGGTGGAGTTAAAAAACACCTTTCCGTCTGGCGTCGCAATCGACGTATTGGCACCTTTTAATACAATAACGGATTTGAGTTTAGTCGACAACTGACGCTGTTTTTCAAGTCTTTCAAAATCGTTGGCCCATTTACCAACCAGCCGTTCGAACTCTTTAGGATGCGGTGTAAGAATACTGCCCTGTGGTACAAGGTGCAGCAGGGCGCTGTTCGTAGCAAGTATGTTAAGAGCATCGGCATCGATAACCGCCGGCTTTCCGAACTTCTCTAAAATTTGCCCTAACGCCGTTGCCGTTTCTTTTGCCTGGCCGAGACCCGGACCGATACCAAGCGCATTATAGGTTTCAAGATTGGGCGGGCAATCGGTCAGCATCGTCTCGTGAGAGGCCGGCTGTGCCATTGCTTCCGGCACAGCGGTTTGCAGAATATCGTAACCACAACGCGGTACATACGTGGTCAGCAACCCCACACCGGCGCGCAATGCTGCCCGGCTTGCCAGTACAGCCGCACCGATCTTGCCATAACTACCCGATACGATCAAGGCATGGCCAAAAGTCCCTTTATGATCGAATCTGGATCTGGGCTTTACGATCTTCCTCGCCTGTTGCGTACCTACATAACAAAAAGGCGTCTCCGCTGTCCGTATAAAGTCTTTGCTCAATCCGATATCCACCAATACCCACTCTCCGGTAAAAGCATGGTATTGCGGAAACATAAAGGCCAGCTTCGGCAACTGAAACGATATTGTATAATGAGCGCGAACAATAGGCTCCTGAGAAGGCTTATCCGCCAGAAGCCCCGAGGGCACATCGACAGCAACGCGCCTGGCTGGAGCGTTGTTCATCGCCTGTATTACTTCTGCATATAGTCCTTCCGGTGTGCGCGAAAGCCCGGAGCCGAAGAGGGCATCGATAAGAATGTCTACCGATTCAAATTGTCTTTCGGGCGGGCTCGTAAGCTCTTTCACCGGCACCGATTTAGGCAAGCGACGGTGATTGGTGTTAAAATCATCCGTGGCTTTTCCAGAACTCTGTACTAACCATACCTGAACATTGTAACCACGTTCTTTAAGCAATCGGGCTATACCAAGTCCATCGCCACCGTTGTTACCCGTGCCGCACACTATACCAATCTTATTTGGAGTATTGAATGTATCCGTAAACCAGGTTGTAAACGCTACACACGCCCGCTCCATAAGATCGATGGAGGCAACAGGCTCGTTTGCGATGGTAAATGCATCCAGATCGCGGATTTGTTGTGTGGTCAGGATCTTCATGTATTAAAGCGTAGCGGTGAAATCCGGTCGGTGCAGCGTGAGCAATTAACGATCTACCTCTCCCATTACCATGTCAATGGAGCCGATGATAGCAATAAGATCCCCGACAAGCACACCTTTCGATATTTCAGGCAATACAGACAGGTTTACAAAACTGCACGAACGACACTTGCAGCGGAAAGGCACATCGCTTCTACCATCGGCGCGGAAGAAGAAGCCCAGTTCTCCTTTCGGGCTTTCCGCACGCACGTAAAAATCCTGTGCCTTAGGTCTTATCTTTTTCGGGACCAGCGCCTGTGGATCAAAGTCCCGGGTCCGTTTGTGCTCTCCCTCGAGACGATCAAGACACTGTTCAATAATCTTAATAGATTCGTCTATCTCGCGCATGCGCACGTAGGTTCTATCCCAGCAATCGCCGGTCTTCCCCATTTTGCCTTCGCCAATAGGTATTTCGAACTCAAGCTCGGGATATACAGAATAATTATCCACACGGCGAAGGTCGTATCGCAACCCGGAGCCGCGAAGCATGGGGCCGGTACAACCGCTGTTTATCGCCAGCGCAAGCGGCAGCACCCCAACACCGGCAGTGCGGTCTATAAATATCTTATTATCGATCAGAATAGACTCAAGCTCCTGCAGCTTGGGCTTTATATAGGTTGTAAACTCCCGGCATCGCGTTTCAAAACCTACCGGTATATCGTAGAACAGACCGCCGATCCAGAAGTAGTTATACAGAAGGCGCGCCCCCGATGCCCACTCCAGCATGCGCAATATGTGCTCCCTGTCGCGCATGATCCAGAAAAAGGGTGTGAACGCACCGATGTCCATACCATACGTACCGATAGCAATAAAGTGCGACGATATACGGTTCAACTCGGCCATGAGCACACGAATATATTCAATGCGTTTGGGTATTTGGTTCTCAATGCCCAGCATACGCTCCACGCCCATTACATAAGCATGCTCGCAGTTCATGGAGGCTACATAATCCAGGCGATCTACAAAAGGTATTACCTGGTTATAAGGCAGGTTTTCGGCATGCTTCTCGAAACAACGATGCAGATATCCGATATGCGGCACAACTTCACGTACGATCTCGCCATCCATCAGTACTTCCAGGCGAAGCACACCGTGCGTAGACGGGTGCTGTGGGCCGAGATTTATGATCATCTCCTCTGCGCGAAGATTCTCCGCCTTCAGCTTATTGGGCTCGGACAGTGCGAGGTTGTCGTCTTTATATTGATATTGGATGTGATCTGTAGGCATGCTGAAAATATTTCAACCTCAATATTCAACTTTCACGTTACGATAGTAGTCCTGGTGCTTGTAGTCTTTCCGTAAGGGATATCCCTCCCAGTCGGCAGGCAGCAGTATACGACGCAGGTCAGGGTGATTGCGGAAGGTTATTCCGTACATATCGAATACTTCCCGCTCCATCCAGTCGGCCGTTTTCCAGAGCGCACACAACGAGTCCACTATTGGCTCCGTGCGCGCGAGTACAATTTTCAGCATCAACCCCTGGTTGTGGGGAATAGAGTATAGATTATAGATCACTTCCATGGTCCCAGCCTCCGGGCCGTTGTCAAGGCCAGTGACGCACGAAAGCATATCGAAGTAAGTCGCGGGGTTATGATAAAGCTCGTGACATACCGCATACAGATCTTGTACAGGCAACACGATGGCCTTTGGCGAGGCACTCTCATCGGTCGTTACCGGGCCGTTTTGCACGCAGGGCGTTACGAGGGCTACAATGTTTTCAAACTGCAGCATTGCGGTTCTCTTTTTCCATTAATTTCTCAAGTGCCGTGGGCGCTACCAGGCTTTCGTTGCGGATCTTTTCCTGCAACTTCAAAAAACCACCGATGAGTGCTTCGGGGCGGGGCGGGCAACCCGGCACATAAACATCTACCGGGATAACACGGTCTACTCCCTTCACTACATGATAACCGTGCTGCCAGTACGGGCCGCCGCAGTTGGAGCACGAGCCCATCGATATAACATAGCGCGGCTCGGGCATCTGCTCATAGAGACGACGGATACGGTCAGCCATTTTAAACGTTACCGTACCGGAGATGATCATTACATCGGCCTGTCGGGGCGTAGCGCGTGGCGCCATGCCGAAACGTTCCATATCATAAACGGTCGTGCCTGTGCTCATAAATTCAATAGCACAGCAGGCGATGCCAAATGTCATGGGAAACATCGACGACAGCCGAGCCCAGTTCAATAGGTCATCCAGGCGCGTTATAATAACGCCTCCTTGTTCAAATCGTTGATCGAGCAGACCTTTCACGTTGTTGTGTTGCTAGTAGCTTTTGGTGTACCGGCGGTCTTGCCGGCATATTTGGCATTCAGTTTTTCGTAAAGCTCAGAAGGTACAGGCGAGTTTACTTCGGTAGGAGCAGGCTCAGGCTTAGCCCAATCCAGATGTCCGTTAACCCAGGCATAAGCCAGACCAAGAGCCAGAATAAAGATAAAGACGAGCATCTCCGTTAAGGCAAACCAACCCCACGCACCGTTGGTTTCAGCCATGAGTTCTTTTTTAGCAAAAACGGTTGCCCAGGGAAACAGGAATACGATCTCTACCTCAAACAGCAGAAAGACAAGCGCCACAATGTAGAAGCGGATATTGAACTGTGTCCATGCCGTGCCTATAGGATCTTCGCCACTTTCGTACGTGGTCAGCTTTTCAGCATTCGGGCGGCTGGGCCGGATACGACGCGACGTAAAAAACATCAGGAGCACAAAAAGAGCTCCTCCAACAATGAACAACAATACTTCACCAAATCCGGATACTGATGCTTTCTCCATGGGTACCAAAGATAGGTATCCACGCTGTTGTTCCATGCCAAAAACCGCTAAAAGATCAAAAAATACCGGCCTAAGTGTCAGGCTTTCATCCACACTGGCTTATTCCTGTAATGGCCGTTTCTTGATCATTCCGCCTTTGATGTCGTTTACACTATTCTCCACCATAAACGCATCGTCATCTATCTTGGCGATCTCTGTTTTGAGTTTTTGCAGCTCGAGGCGGGTAATCACGGTATATATGACATCGATATCATCGGTACGATGGCCTTGCTTGCCAAAGCCGCTTTTACCTTTCAGTATGGTCACACCGCGGCCCATACGTTCGATAATGGTTTGCTTGATCTCGGCGCTCTTCCGCGAGACGATCATTACGCTGGTATACTCTTCTATACCGTGCACTACGAAGTCCACCGTTTTGGAGGCAACCAGGTAGGTAAGTATAGCGTAAAGAGCCGTTTCGATACTAATGAGCCAGGCTGCTACGGAAAAGATGATGATGTTAAGTATAAGAATAATGTCGCCTACGGTAAGCGCTGTTTTACGACTGGTGTATATAGCCAATACTTCCGTACCATCGATAACACTACCTCCGCGTATGGAGAGCCCGATACCTAGCCCGAGGAAGAAACCTCCAAAAAAGGATATAAGTAATTTATCGTTTGTAATGCTGGGAATATCTACTAACGAGAGGCACACGGCCAATGTTATTATGGCAACCAGAGTCTTTACAGCAAAGACCTTGGATATCTGCGTATAGCCGATGATTATGAACGGTATGTTTATGATAACGATAAGGTAAGACAGGTTGACGCCGCTCACTACATTGGCCAGCAGCGATATTCCGACGACACCTCCATCGAGAAAGTCGTTCGGCAGCAGGAACCCGTTTAGCCCGAAGGTGGCCGACGAAACGCCCAGTGTAATGAAAATGAAGTCCTTTATTGCGCGGGATATATCGATACGGCGTGTACGCAGGGCCTTGAGTTCATTTAATCGCTGTTGTGTTGGCATGGGCTAAAAATAGGTAATTAGGTCAGGGAATGAAAACCGGATCGAAGCCCTGACAATACATTCCGAATAAAAAAACGGCGGATAAAAACCGGATAAATCTGAGATAAAAACGAGATTAAAATTGTGGCTATACAGGCATAAAAAAAAGGATGATGGTGTTGCGCCATCATCCTTTCTTATTGTTAAAGCGAGATTACTTGTTCTTAGTTACGCCGGGATCACGTTTCAGGAACTCGTCGTACAGTTGAGTCTGGCGGCTTACCAGAGGTATTTGCCAGCCATCGATGAATACCTGCTTGATGTTTGTTTTAGTTTCCAGAGGATCGCCATCGCTCACGAGCAGGGTAGCGTTTTTGCCCGTCTCGATAGAGCCCAGCCTGTCGGCCACTCCGAAGATCTCAGCCGGCACGATAGTAATTGCCTTGAGCGCTTCCTCACGGCCCATGCCATAGGCAGCAGCAAATGCTGCATGATACGGCAGGTTACGCACGTTGGCTGCCTGATTGGTACGCAGCGCTACTTTAATGCCGGCTTTTTGCATGAGGCCTGCATTTGCGTAAGGCTTGTCGTAACGATCATAATCACGCGACGGCAGCCCTTGTACGGGGCCTGTCACTACGGGAACCTTCGCTTTGGCGATCTCGTCTGCCACGCGCCATCCTTCGGCAGCGCCCGTCAGTATCACCTTCTTGACTTTCTTGTCTTTTGCCCACTTGAGAGCCGCCAGGATATCTTTCGCCGCATTGGCCTCGATCATCAGCGCACGCTCACCGCGAACTACCGGAAGAAGGGCCTCCATTTCGGGATAATAAGACACGTCTTTCGATTTAAGCGCCGAATCAAGCTTGTGATATTGCACCGCTTTGTCCCATACGTCGTTCAGCTTCTGCACCGCTTTCTCGGAGGCTTTCTTGATATCCTCATCCGAGCGACGGTCGAAGAAACCACGACGGCCGGTATTCGGGAAATTTACCACCACGCCTTCAAAGCCGCCATACATCTGGTCGGGCGTATAGCCGTAGAGATTTATCAGCGCAGCGGTACCCGGAACCAGGTCGCCATCAGGCGCAGCGATAACGGTGGTCACGCCACTGATGCGGTTTACCGGTATCAAAACCGAATTAGGGTTCACCGCCGTAAGGGCTTTCATCTGCGGGATGATATCCCCTACTTCTTCGAAGTCCTGTGTGCGCTGGTCCGAGCCTACTTCGTTAAGGCCAAGCTGCGTGCCTCCATCGATCATACCCGGATATATCCACTGACCTGTGCAATCTATTACTTCCGCTCCCTGTGGAATGGTTACGTTGGTACCCACGGCAACGATCTTGCCATTGCTGATCACTACAGTTCCGTTTTGAATAATACCCTTGGTAACGGTCTCAATAGACGCATGTGTAAGCGCAAAGGTGCCATACTTGCCTTTCGGGCTTTGGGCCTGCAGCGTAACAGTCGCGGCGCATAGCACGGCCGTAAAGAGAGACGCTGCTGTATAGAATATTTTCTTCATGACGTTTCTTTCAATTAGTTAAGGCCGAACATTTTCTCAAAATTCTCTTCTGCGCCTTCCATGCAACTATCGTGGGCATGGTCGTTATCGTAAATCGTAGACGTTTCGATGGGTTGTTTCGGATCTACATAGATACGCATGTCATCGGCATCTTTCTCCCGATCGAACCGCACAAGACCATCTACTACCGAATACACCGGTACAGCGTATGATGACAGCGGGTGACCTTTGAAGATGGCGATGTCTGCATCTTTGCCGGTTTCCAACGAACCGATGCGGTTATCTACACCAAGTTGTTTGGCCGGGTTGATGGTAATAAGCGCCAGCGCCTCGTCATCTGTAAGGGCTCCATACTTTTGTGTTTTAGCTGCCTCATGGTAGAGGTGACGCATAAGCTCCGCGTCGTCTGAGTTGATGGAGGTTACCACACCATTACGGGTAAGGATAGCCGCATTGTAAGCCGTAGAATAGTATACTTCGAATTTGTATGCCCACCAGTCTGCAAATACTGAAGCCATCGCGCCGTAAGCAGCCAGTTCAGGTGCTACTTTAAACCCTTCGTTCACGTGCTGAAACACAAGCTTCTTAACACCGAAGTCTTTGCAAACCTTGAGCAGCATATAGATCTCGTCAGCACGATAGCTGTGGCAGTGAATAATGATGTTGCCTTTCAAAATATCGGCCAGTGTTTCCAGGCGCAGGTTGTACTCGGGAGGCGCACCGCGGAAACCTTTTTGCGTTTTAGCCTTATTGTAGGCATCCCACTTAGCGCTGTATTCTTTTGCCTTTGAAAATGATTCACGGATCACGAACTCTACGCCCATACGTGTGCGGGGCACAATGCTGTTACCGCCGCCGTGAACGCGCGTAGGGTTCTCACCCAACGCAAACTTTATTGTACGGGGCGCGCCTTCCATACGGAGCGCTTCGGGATCTTTAACGCCATAGCGAAGCTTGATCGTTTCGCACTGACCGCCGATAGCGTTGGCCGAGCCGTGCATGGCATGTATGGTGGTCACACCACCCGCAAGCGCGCGATACAGGCCCATCTGAAAAGGATTCAATGCATCGCCTGTAAATACTTCGGCCGTTACGGGGGCCGTTGCTTCGTTTACAGCATCAATGCCCGCGTGAGAGTGTGCATCGATTATACCGGGCATCACAAAGAGACCCGTAGCATCCACTACCTTATAGCCCGAGGGCGCAGCGATGTTCTTGCCTATCTGGCTTATCTTGCCGTCTTTAACCAGCACGTCTGTGTTTTGCAACGTGCCCTTGGTTACTGTAAGCACGGTTCCATTCTTGATGAGGAGATTGCCTTTATCTACCTGCGCATACGCAACGGTAATACCCAGCAGCAGAAACAGGCTTATATATAATTTTCTCATGATGTTTCGATTCTTAAGTATTAGCGATTCGGGTTTCTTTTAGCATCCACCGGGAAGCTGCCAAAGTTGCCTGCCGTAGCGGTACCTTTATATGTATCACCCTCCACGGTTGCATTTACTTCAACGGTTACCGTCTGGGCATCGATCTGAATAGTGTAAGTATACTTGAGGCTGGTGCCATCCAGCGTTACAGACTTAAGATCGATAACCTGCGGTATCATATTACCGCTAACGGAACCGGTAAAGCCGGTTGCGTCTTTCTTGAACGTAACCTTCGACTCGTTCTTACCCTGAGGCGTGTCTATTATAGCCGTCCAGGTACCTTCCAGCAATACTTTAGCACCCGCATCTCCTTTGGGTTTGTCGGTAACATCCTGTTTGTATGGCACACCATCGACAAACACATATCGCACTTTAGCCTTCTCGTTGAAGTACGGTTTATCGCTGATAACGAGGTTAGCCATTTTACCAGGATCTACCGAACCCAGCCGGTCAGACAAGCCAAGCAATTGCGCTGGGCTCGTGGTAAGGGCTGCCAGAGCCTGGTCTTCAGTCAGACCAGCCTTTATCATACGACGAAGATTGGCAGGAATATCTTTGGTCTTGACCGAAAGCGCCGAGAACCCGAATACCACACCGGCTTTCTGGAACGCGGCTGGCTGACCTTCATAGAGGGCTACGAATTCCGCTTTCCGTTTTTCAAGAGCAGCGGTTTCTTCGGGAGTCGATGTTTTTGGCTTATCATCGGCCTTGGCTTTTTCCTCTGTTTTAGCCTTATCGTCCTTTTTACCCTTATCATCTTTCTTGTCGTCTTTCTTCTCTTCGGGCAGATCGAGGCTTAGAAAAACTTTGGCTCCTGCCGATTTGATCTTGGCGATCGCGTCCCATCCTTCCTTCACATCGCCCAGAATAAGCGGAAATCCCAGGTCTGCCTGAAGCGCCAGAACACGTTGCGCGTCCAGAAACTTCTCTGCTTTGAACAGCACGGGCTGACGCTTATCGATTATGGGGTAAAAAGCTTCGAGAATGCGGCTTGATTCGGGATGTTCGAGGCCGCTGCGGTTAGAGGCATACGTAGTTTCGTATCCTTTAGCCAACGACGCCTGGCGATAAAGCTCGCGCCATTTCGCCAGTACAGCTATTACTGTGGCCGGATAAACACGTTCTGCGCCGGTAAGCTCGGAATAAAGGGCGGCTTTGGAAACCAGCACCAGCGGATCGGCCTTCTTTTCTGCACCGAGAAGTATGATCGCGCTGTTGCCCGGCAGCATGCCGCCGTAGGGCACTACGTTAGCCGCAGTGAAACCCAGACCGCGCAGCTCTTCAATGGTGCGTTCTTCCGGATTGAGCGAATACCGTACGTCGGCCTGAGGTGTGATACCCGCCCGTTCCGGAGAAGGGTTTCCGGGGTCCTTTACACGTTCACGGTTATTTTCTTCTTTGGGTTTTATTACGCCGGTGTGAGAAAGGCCATCGATAAAACCGGCATAAATGTAAAGGCTATCGCCTTTAATAATGGTGGCCGCGGGCGGTATAGCCACGTTTTTGCCTACCGCGCTGATCAGGCCGTCGGTGACCACTAAAGTGGCCTGGTCTATTTTACGGCCTGGCCCCTGTATTATGGTGGCGTTCGTAATGGCATACGTGCGGGAAACGGGGCCCAGTGAGCGTTCTTCCTGTGCACGGACCACAACGGGCCCTAACAACAGCAACAACACCACAGAAAGGTAAAGATTCTTCATAGTGTCTAGGTCTTAGGTTTCTAAAGTTTAGAAATATAGATTATGTTTTTGTCGCCCGCACCGGTGTTCTACAAGAAAGGCGGTTTTTTTTGGTAAAAGGTATGCGCTAACCTGTGGCTTTAACCCGGTGCCTACGGTTCACTACATTCCTGCCGCACTTCAGTACAGAACTCTTTTAAAGGCTGAATCTCTTTACCAGTATTGTACCGTAAACACGCATAGAAACAATTTTTCAGACCAGTTATGAAAACACGTAAGGCGGTATTGGGAAGGATGATGCTTGCGGTGCTAACCGTGGCATCGGCTCAGCTTTTCGCTCAGCAACACGAAGTTTATTCGTCAAGCAGCAAAAGCGGCGAAGGCACGGTTATTACGACCGGCAAAGAGACGTATCGGTGGAAAAGCTCCACCGGTTCCACTGATTTCAACATAGAGATCCGCGGTAAAATCGAGATCACCGACGACGATAAGGACATCAAAAGCATCTCCGACGACGGCTACCTGGAGATCACCAAAACCGTATTCGGCAGCAAACGCGCTATTGTGATCGAGTCGCAAGGTGGCGGCAAGATGAAGAAGGAATATTATGAAGGTCGTACCCCAATGGCCTGGGAACCGAATGGCCGCCAGTGGCTAGGTGAGATAATGCCCGAAATAATGCGCACCACTACTCTTGGTGCCGAGAGCCGCGTAAACCGCTTCTTTAAACAAGGCGGATCGGCAGCGGTACTCGCCGAGATCGGCCGCTTGCAAAGCGACCACGTACGCGCACATTATTTCAAGGTGCTGCTCGAGAAGAATCTTCCTGCCGGCGATATGGCTGCCGTGGTTACACAAGCTGCCAACACTATCGGTTCGGATTACTACCTGAGCACCGTACTGCAAAACAATGCAGACCGCCTCATGGCCACACCAGAATCAACCGATGCTTTCTTTAAAGCCACACAGAAGGTCGATTCTGACTACTACAAATCCGTGATCCTGAAAGAGGCACTGAAAAGACGCTCAGCCTCGGCAGCACAAGTGAAGAGTATTCTGCAATCAGCTGCTATGATAGACTCAGACTATTATAAATATGTAGTGCTCTCTACGTTGCTCGATCAACCGGAAGTAAAAGAAGATGCGCTGAATGAAATGATAAAAATGGCAGCAGAGATCGACTCAGATCATTACCGCACACAACTGCTGGGCGAGGCGCTGCGCAAACCGGGCCTGTCGAAAACATCGTTCAAAACAGTTGTCGACGCCGTTGCTAACGTAGACTCCGACTATTACAAAACCAATGTATTCAATTCACTCGCTGAAAAAGGACAGCTCGACGCAGCAATACAAGTACAGATCATGGACCTGATCTCGCACGTAGAATCTGATTACTATGCTTCGGTAACGCTTACCACATTGCTGGATCACCAGAAGCTTTCGGACGAGGCCTTCAGCAAGCTGATCGTATTAGGCAGCAAGCTCGAATCTGACCATTATGCCTCTACCGTGTTGGGAGAAGCCGCCGAACATCCGCTCACTAACGCCCAACTACTCACGATATTGAATGCCGCCGGCAACATAAACTCTGACCACTACCTCACACAAGTGCTGGGCAATGTGGCAACCCAGGTCAAAGCAGGCGACGCATCGGTAAAGGAAGCCTATCGGCAGGCAGCAAAGAAGATAAGCTCTGAAACGTATTACGGTCGCGCACTCCGCGCCATTGAATAATACAAAACGGCATCCCTCTCCCATCGGGTCTTTGGTGAAGGGATGCCGCCTCTGGTTTCTATAAAAACTAAAAAAACATTACGTATCCCCACACAACCCGCAGTCACGAAACGATTACCGGATAAAAAGCTGGTATATTTGATCTGATGGCAGCGACGATATCATACTCCATGAAACCAACTCTGAGCAGAATCGGGTGGATCATTGCATTGTCGGGCACACTGGGAAGTTTGCTCTATGCCTATCTGTACTTTAGCGAAACCGGGTTGTTCCCCACGCTGCAAAATATCCGTGGTTTTAGCTGGAGCGCATTCATCATGGTAGCTACCGGTTTTACGCTCTATTACTTCAGCCAGCTATTGGACCACCTTATACCCTGGCGCAGCTATTTTGCCACGAGGTTCATCATCGGTTACATTACCAGTTTTGCGCTGGCCCTGGGCGTTACCATCGGCGCCGCCCGGCTTGTACTGGCACTTACCGGCCCGAATATATTCTGGTCCGGCTTTTCAACCGGTGATGCTGACCTTTTATGGAAGGTGGGCATTTTACTGCTCGCCAGCTTATCGATCTATACCATTGTTTATGCGCTGCTATACTCCTATCAGCAATACGCTGTAGCCCAGATCGAAACACTGCAACGCGAACGCAAACAACTGGAACTTCAATTCGAAGCGTTGAAAAGCCAGATTAGCCCGCACTACCTCTTCAACAGCCTCAACACGATATCATCGCTCATCTATAAAGATCCCCAATCGGCCGAGCAGTTCATTCGCCGGTTGGCACAGACTTATCAGTATATCCTGGCTACGCAAAACAAACGCTATGTATTATTGCGCGAAGAAGTGGACTTCGTGCAGTCGTACTACTACCTGCTGCGCATACGTTTTCAGCAACAGCTGACAGTAGAGTTCAATCTACCCTCGTCCATTCTCGATACCCGCATACCGCCGCTTACCTTGCAGATACTCGTAGAGAATGCCGTAAAGCACAACACCCTTAACGCCGACAATAAACTCTTCATATACATTACCGCACAAGACAACACATACCTGCGCGTGATCAATACCAAGGCCGCCTACGCCGGTAATGTACAGTCGTTTCGCATCGGACTCGATAACATACGGAAACGCTACGAGTTCTTTACAGATCGCAAGATCGAGATCCGCGATGAAGATAAGTTCACGGTTTCGCTGCCTATTATCCATGGAAAGCCCAAACCGTATACCGAACAAAAATATTCAGCCTGAGCCCAACACGCCTTATGAAACGTTACTTTATCCATAACGCAGTATTCCGGTTGCTCGCCCCTGCTGTTTACGGGGTGCTGGTCTACCTGTTGGTGCTGCTGGTTAACAATAACGTGACGCAGGTAAACGACCTCTTCAGCAGCCAGGAGGTTTATATCTGTATCGGCCTCACGTATCTCTCGCTGGAGGCTATGCGCCTTATCATCGTTTTACTCGATAGTTTCCTGAAGGGAAGGTACGGTTTCCGCATCGCCGTGCAAGCAATACTGACGAGTGCCGTGTCGGTAATACTGGTACTCACAGGTCTGAGTGTGTATTTTGAAAAAGTATTAGGATTTAGCATAAGCGGCACCCAGGTGTTGATCTTTACGCTGCTCTACCTGGTTACCGCGGTACTCTACAACATTCTATACTTCAGTAATTTTTACCTACAAAAAGAGAACACGATACGGCTGGCGGCCGAAAAGCAACAGCGCGATGTACTGGAAGTGGAAATGACAGAGTTTCGTAACGATATCAACCCCGACTTACTATACGAAAGCCTGGAGAACCTTATCGCGCTGATGTATCGCGACATAGACCAGGCCGAAGAATATATCGATAGCCTGGCCAGCGCTTACCGCTATGTGCTCACTAACCGCCAGCAGGAGCTCGTACCGGTATCCATAGAGCTGAATGCCGCGCAGAATCTCATCAAGCTTCTGAATGAAAAGTATTTCGGACAGCTACGACTGGAGTCATCGCTCGACGAAGAAGAACTTCAGGCTATGCTTATACCCGGGTCACTCCCCGTTATAATCGAAAGCATGGTCAGGAATACAATCGTATCGCGATTCGAACCGCTCATCATAAGATGTTACCTGGAAGACGATTACATTACGCTGCAAAGCAAGCTGAACGACCGGCTTATAACGCATGGCAATAGCGACCTGTCTCTGGCCCGATTGCAGCGATCGTATGCCCTATACAGCGAGCAGCCCATGATTCGCGTAAAGGCATACGAAGAAAATTATATTAAATTGCCTGTTATCCGCGTGGCGGAAGAAATACCTCTGTAGCAATGAATGTCCTGATCATAGAAGACGAAGTACCCGCGGCAGAAAAGCTGGAACGATACCTGCTGAAGTACGACAACACCATACGCATTGCTGCAAAGCTGGACACCGTGCGCGGCGCTACCGAATGGCTGACCACAAACCAGGACCAGATAGATATTATCTTTATGGATATCCAGTTGATAGATGGCCTGAGCTTCCAGATCTTTCAACAGGTGCAGGTAAAAAAGCCCGTTATCTTCACCACCGCGTTCAACGAGTTCGCGTTGGATGCCTTTAAGGTAAACAGCATAGATTATCTGTTAAAACCCATCACATTCACAGACCTTTCGGCAAGCCTGCGCAAGCTGGACACCCTACGCGAGCAACTGCAGCAAGGTAATACAGAAAACCAGCGCGAACGGATACAACAGCTGGCTGCCGCCGGCGTACGCGCTAAAGAATATAAAACACGGTTCATGGTAAAGCTGGGCGAGCACATACGCTCCATTACCACAGATCAGATCGGCCTGTTTTATGCCGACGGTCGCGACGTGTACCTCGTTACCACACAGAACCGAAAATTCATCATAGACTATACGCTGGAATCGCTTGAGGATATTCTCGAGCCCGCCGTGTTCTTCAGGCTTAACCGCACGTTTATACTCAACATAAACGCCATAAAAGATGTGTTGGTCTACTCCAACAGCCGGCTCAAGATCACCCTGCAGCAGGAATTTGATAAAGAGATCATCGTAAGCCGCGAGAAAGTGGGCGACTTTAAAGAATGGTTCGACGGACTGCAGAAAGCGTGATTAACCCACGCGTTTAGCCTTATAGCCCTCTTTTTGAAGGATCTGTACGATCTTATCGCGAACGTCGCCCTGAATAAGTATCTCACCGTCCTTACCGGAACCGCCTACACCGCATTTGGTTTTGAGTAGTTTGGTAAGTGCTTCCAGGTCGGCAGCGGTACCGACAAATCCTGAAACAAGCGTAACCTGCTTCCCCGCACGGCCGCTTTTATCCAGCGACACCTTAAGATTCTGCTGTTGCGGCGGCAGCGTGTCCTGCTCGGCGCCTTGCTGATAGTCGTATTGAAAGGAGTCGTCGGTAGAGTAAACTACGCCATCCCGCTTTTTCCAGTCGTTTTTCTTGCTCATAGTGCAAAGATGAGGCACAAAGTTAAAAAGGTCAAAAAAGCGCTGGCAATACTGAAGCTAAAACGTATCTCGGCGCTCTCCCGCCGAAACAGCCCCAATATCGAAGTGATCATAAGAATGACCGGTATGATAATCGGCGAGCCATAAATGCCATAAAGCGCGACCTCGTGCTTACGCGACATATCCGACAGGTAACGGACCGTCTGCAAAAAGGGCGTATGCATAATAATAACGGACTGTCCTTCTTCAAAACCGGTACCCTGCTGCCCGTAAAGCTTGATCTCCCGGCCCGATTTCATACGCACTATTTCGTACGCCGATTGCGATACATGACGCTTATTTTCCGCGGTATATACGGCATCTATGGAGTCGACCGTTTCGTGCGCTATCCGCTGCGGTAATACAAAGTCCATAATCAACAGCAACACTACGGCACAGCCCGCCCAGTTTACCCATACCACATGCCCCAGGTACTGCCGCATAAGCTCGGCTGCGGTTACTTTATGTACCGGCGGTGGTGCATTCGCCGGACGCCGGCGCCTGTAGCGCGGATCGTCATTATTAACCGGTGCAGGAGTTGGTGTGGACGCAACTGGCGTTACGGTATAGCTACGGTACAGGCTCGCACGACGCTGATCGTATACCCACCTTTTCTCAGGATCGCTCAGTACGTCATAAGCCTCGTTGACTTCTTTAAAAATTGCCTCGGCCTCCGGGTCGGGGTTCTTATCCGGATGATATTTTACCGCAAGACGCCGGTATACGCGCTTGATCTCTTCTGCGCTGGCTATGCGATTTACACCGAGGATCTGGTAATAATCTTTCATGTTCAACGGTAAGCAAAAGCCCGGGTGCGTTCCGGGCTTTGCTCTTTATCATTATACTAAGACTTCTGCTTACTTTTTTCTGTGCTTGATAACAAAGGTAAGAACCGGGCGCTTCGAGTGGCTCACCACGTCTTCTGCAATACTACCTGCAAGTACATGAGCAAACCCTGTACGACCGTGAGTAGCCATGGCAATAAGGTCTGCATTGATGCTTTCCGCAAAATAAATGATGCCCTCTTCCTCGGTAACGTCGTTAAATACGTTGATTGTGTAGTTCTTCAGTTGAAGCTTCTTTGCAAAACTCTCCATGTACTTCTTCACTTCAGCGTCGCGCTGGAAGTTACTGGGAGTATTTATACGAACCAGGTGAACGGTTGAATCATATATCTTTTGTGTAGAACGTACGATGCGGGAAAAAACTTCCTCATCCTGATTCATCGACGTTGCGTATACAATATTCTTGAAATCCTTACGTGCGGGCTTGTTGTTCAGGGCCAACACCGGGCAATGCGAGTTGCGAACTACCTTTTCAGTATTAGAGCCGATGATCATCTCCTCAAGTTGTGAGTGACCGGCCGTACCCATTACTACCAGGTCTACCTTGCGCTCGGTAATGATCGTGTTCATACCGTGATAAGGGGTGCCCATACGTAACTCGGTCTTTACTTTGATACCCTCCAGCTTGGGGTCTTCTATCAACTTGGCCATCTGCTTACGGGCCTTCTCTATAAGCTTACCGGTAAACAACTTCTCTTCCCAATCGCCGTCTATGTCTACCGCGGCTTCTACGTTAACGGAATTGCCGACAGGTTGTTCAATAACATGCAGGAAGATCAGCTCCGCGCCGGAACGTTTTGCAATGTCGGCGGCAACGTCTGTAGCGATCACCGCAGGTTTTGAAAAATCTGTAGGAACAAGTATTTTTTTCATAAGTGAGATAATTGTGTTCTAGCCTTCGGAAGTGGGAAGAGCCCGGGCACGCAAGCTGTCTGTACTCAAAAAGAGCCCGGTCCATACCCTTTTCGGTGTTTTAAAATTAAAACAAATCTATTACAATCAAACAATATGCCTCGAAATGAAGAAAAACGCCGATCCCGACACGTGTTTTATCGGCCGCTAGGTTTCGAAACATCGAATAATAGTTTTAGTTTGAAGGCACATTGGCCGGCATTTTCCCCGGCTCAAACCATTCTTATATGCTATCGCTCAAGGCTATACACCACGTGGCCATTATCTGCTCAGACTATGCCGCGTCAAAACAGTTCTATACCAACATACTGGGATTCAGCATTACGGCCGAGCATTACCGCGCAGAACGGCAGTCGTATAAACTTGACCTCAGCCTGGGCGACCGGTATACCATCGAGTTATTTTCGTTTCCCTCGCCCCCGGCCCGTGTCTCGCGACCCGAAGCCTGCGGGCTTCGTCACCTGGCTTTTGCCGTAGATAACATTTCCGAAGCCGTTGCCATCCTCACGTCAAAAGGTATCAACCCCGAGCCTGTCCGGACCGATGAGTACACCGGCAAACGCTTTACCTTCTTCCAGGATCCGGATGGCCTGCCCATAGAGCTCTATGAACTGTAATAAAGCCATTTTACCCAATCAACCTTTAAACTAATCAGAACCGTGTCTACCCTGAATTTCAATCTGATCACCTATATAAAAAACCTGCCTTCCGCATTTGCCGCGTTTCAGAACACCTACCCCTGGAATACAATACAGCAACTGCAGACCGTTCTTACCGGGTTACTCAATGAGTCCGGCCCGGATTATATCGTTCACAACGGAGTGGCCATTCACCGCGAAGCCCGTATCGAGGAGCATGTTATCCTAAAAGGGCCTGCTATTATAGGGCGTGGTTGTTTTATCGGGGCGCACGCCTACCTGCGCGGCGGCGTTTTCCTGGACCAAAACGTATCGGTCGGTCCGGGCTGCGAAATCAAAACCAGCATTATTCTCTCTGGCAGCGCATTGGCCCACTTCAACTTTGTCGGCGATTCCCTCGTCGGGTCAGGGGTCAATATGGAGGCCGGATCGATTATTGCCAATCATTATAACGAGCGAACAGATAAGCAGATCACGGTAAAACTACAGGAGCAACATATACCTACCGGCGTTACCAAGTTCGGCGCACTGGTGGGCGACGATACCCGGATCGGTGCTAACGCTGTGCTCTCGCCAGGCACTGTATTGCCTGTTGGCAGTATCGTAAAACGGTTGGAGCTGGTGGAGCAGGTGCCTCTACGTTAGAACGGTTTATTGATATCCTTTGCCTGCTACCTCGCTACGGAAGATCTCCATACCTTTGCGGTCCTGTAGCGTTACAAACACAAGCTTGCCGCTAAGGCCACCAAATACGAGGTTGCTGCAGCTCTTACCCTTTAACGTTACTTCGCGGATTACCTCGCCCTTAGGCGATAGTATAACAATAGTGCCCTTACCCCAACGTGCGGCGTAGAGGTTACCTTGCTTGTCACACTTCATACCATCCAGGCCAAAGTCAGGAAACTCGGCAAATACCCTTTTGTTTGACAGGTCTCCGTTGGCATCTACATCAAAAGCCCAGATCTTACGCTGGATGCTCTCATTTACATAAAGGATCTTCTCATCCGGGCTCAGTTCGATGCCGTTCGTGGTACCGAGCTTTTCTGCCAGCAGCGTTGCTTTGCCACCGCGGTCTATACGCCAGAGTTGGCCTGTGCTTTCTTTCCAGTTCGGATCCGATGCAAAGATCTGATCTTTGCGGTTAATGCAGATATCGTTCGGTTGGTTAAAACGGTCATTGTGTACATACACGCTCACCTTCTTCGTTTTCATATCGACCTTCAGAACGTTGTGTCCTTTAAAATCGGCCAGAAACATGTCGCCTTTGCTATCGAACTGAATGCTGTTAGCCGTGCTGCCATCGGGCAGGGTAAGAAACAGCTGCACTTTTCCGTCGGGCTTCACCAGGCCGATGGTCCCGTCCTTTTGAAAGTTCACCACATAAAGCCTTCCCTCCTTATCAAAAGCCGGGCCTTCAATATTGTTGGTAAAGAGATCTTCTTCGGTAAAATCTTCGGCGGTGTAGAGGGGCTCGAAGTCAGTATCCTGGGCACGCCCGGTTATGGCAACCGTGGTAATCAGGAAGGCGGCACAGATGAATATTCGCATAAAGGTTGACATAAGGCGTTGGGTGCTTTTTACCATAATAAGCCGGATAACCGACCGTGCTTCAAGTTTACTAAAAATATTGCGTTCCATGCAATCCTTTGCGGGTAGACCTCAAGCATTTTCCCGTTTATGTCCGAAAACAAAAAGGCCTTCCCTGAGTTGCTCAGAGAAGGCCTTCCGGTTAATGAGTTATTCGCTTCTTAGAAACGGATAGTCTTGGTATAGCCAGCTTCGTCAGACACTTCGAATGTCAGGCCGCCGGTTACATTCTTTATCGTATATAGTTGAGCAAAGTCACCTTTTACTTCACGGCTTTCGCTGTGCACAAGGTTGTTTGCACCATCATAGATACGAACGTTGATCTTCTCAGTTCCGGCGTTGGTTACTGCTACCAGGAACTTGCCTTCTTCTTTCACCAGCTTCGATATGTGAACGTTTTTGCTGCTGGCAGTAGAAGTCAGATATTTTACTTTTTCAACTTTCTTGGCACCGGTAACGTCTACCAGTTCCAGCGTGTACTCGCCAGGCTCAAGACCTGCGAAGTTAAGCGGGCAGATGAAACCATCGCCTACATTGATTGACTCAGAAAAGATGATGCGTGAAGAGGCATTGTAAATATTCAATTTTACTCTACCGGTAGTTTCGCCTTTATAAATAACCTTGAATATTTCAGAACCTTTCACAGGCACAACAGCCAGACCGGTGTTGCGTGGCACATCCTTTCCAACTGCGGTAGCCAGGGAAACTACTGTTACCAAAGCTGCGAGGAAAAGAGATCTTGCTTTCATATATACTTTCGTTTTTGTTTACGATACAAATATACGCTGCCTCTACACGCCGCGATTCTATTTTATAAAGAAAGATTTCACTTTATACGAAATAACGTTTGCATAAATTTTTATCACGAAAAATCAAAAAACAACGTATGGTATAGGCATGCAAACGCAATCTGATATATCCAAATCCATACAACGATTGCAGCAAGCGTTTGCGTCGCATTTAGAGTCTCAAAACACACATCGATCGGGCCTGCAACAACACCATTTAACACTATAAACCATCTCCTAACAAGCAGTAGGCGTACGAAAGCGAATGCAGATTTTTAACGATGACTCCAGAGCATGTCGGTTAAATGCAGATGCTGATGTACAACCGGTAACGTTGCCGACATCCTGAAAACAAAAAGCCCCTCCCGAATGATTCGGGAAGGGCCTTCCAACTACTATGAATAAATATTGTTATTAGAAGCGGATGGTCTTAACGTATCCGTTTTCGTCAGACACTTCGAAAGTAAGATTGCCACTCAGGTTCTTTACTGTGTAAAGTTGAGCAAAGTCACCTTTTACTTCGCGGCTTTCGCTGTGCACCAGGTTGTTTGCACCATCGTAGATACGAACGTTGATCTTCTCGGTTCCGGCGTTGTTAACAGCTACAAGGAATTTACCAGCTTCTTTAGTGATACGTGATACGTGCACATTCTTGGCAGATGACTGTGCAGTCAGGTATTTTACTTTTTCTACTTTCTTAGCACCGGTGTTGTCAACCAGTTCAAGCGTATATTCACCAGGCTGCATGCCTGCAAAGTTCAGCGGAGCAATGAAGCCGTCAGTTACGCTGATAGTTTCAGAGAAAACTACTGCAGCTGCGTCGTTGTAGATATTGAGCTTTACGCGACCTGCAGTCTCTCCTTTATAGATAACTTTGAATACTTCAGAGTTCTTCATGGGAACAACAGCCAGTCCGACGTTGCTAGGTACATCTTTGCCGATGGCTGAAACAGCAGCACTTACTGTAACCAGAGCTGCGAGGATGATTGACTTCGTTTTCATATTGTTATTGTTTTTCATTTTAGTTTACACTACAAATATACGGGCATGCATAGCCTTGGGTTGGTGTCTTGTAAGGAAAGCATTTTTCTTTCTACAAATAACGTTTGCATAACTTCAACGCTGCGTATAGCCCAAAACGTGAGCCTTTAGCCCGTTGCAAACGCTCTCGGTAAGTGCGAGAAACAAACAACGTTTGCAGCACCCGTTTGCACTCACATCAACTAACTTAAGCATCACTTAAAAAGACCAAACGTGAGTTAGCACCTATCCTCAAAACCATTTTAAAACAAGGGTTTCAGAAGTTACTGTTCAGTTAAGAAACTGTCATGATGAAATGTAAGGAACCTGCAGTTTTGAAGAATAATGATAAACACCCCTTGAAACACGCTGAAAACAAAGGTTCCCCAACACAACGTAGTTCATGCGGATAATGAAAACACGCAAAAAATTTTACACTCATCACAGATCACACACATCAGGAACCTCCAGCTAGCGCAAAGTACTGTCATCAACGTCAATTTCTGGACAGTCATGTACCTGATGTTTTATTACCTCAAAAGCTGCTTACAAAATGTTACCCCCTGGCTTTGTGCGTGTGCGGAGGTCCCGAGTACTCGGGACGAGACAATCAAGGAGGTTATCGCGTGCCCCGAGTACTCTCGTGGGGGCACACCAGCCAACGACATTCCTCAGCCATCAGAACACAGAGTACTACCGCCCGTTCAACAGACAGCTACCAATTAAGAAAACTTTCGCCCTCCTTAACTGCATTTCCTTTCACAACCACTGACCGTCACCGAACACCACTGTTCAATTCTGAAGGACCAGAACCACCAAAAACCCCTTTTCCAACCCACAAACAGGCATTTCAGCATGGCACTAATTTCGACATAAAGCCCACTTATCATCCCGTTTGCGGTATATTCGCTTACAGGGACAAACTGACCAAACCCAGTTATACTATGATCCGCAGTTACATTATCCTCGCATGGCGCAATATTCTGCGCAGCAAGGCTTACTCTTTTATCAATATCGCCGGCTTATCCCTGGGCGTTACCTGCTGCCTGCTGCTGGCGCTGTATATCCAGGACGAAATGTCGTACGACAAACACCATGACCGTGTTAACGACCTTTACATACTCACAACGCACTTCGATAACGACTTTGGCTTCGGATTCAACGACATCGCTACCGTAGGCCCACCCATAACGCAAACCTTCAGGCAGGAGATCCCCGATATCGAATCCGCCGCGCGTATAGTCTTTGCCGGCCAGAGCCTGTTCAATAAAGAGGGAGAGCTGTTTTATGACAATGATGGCGCCGTAGCCGATTCGTCCGTATTCAGCGTGCTCACCTACACGTTCCTCGAAGGCAGCCCCAAACATGCCCTCCGCGATGCGAACGCCGTAGTAATTACAGACAAGCTGGCACTGAAGCTCTTCGGCACCCAACCCGCGCTGAACAAGCTGGTATCCATAAGCCAGGACGGTTACGCCGCCGTAAGCTTCAAGGTTACCGGTGTGGTAAAAGACCAACCCAAATCGTATCACCACATTTCGTTCTTTACATCCATTACCAGCGAAGGCATGGGCAAAGACCTGGTGGGTGATTACCTGATGAAGGAATGGGCCGGCGAGAATTTCTTTCATGCCGTGGTCAAGCTGACGCCAAACCACAACATAGCCGCGATAGAAGAAAAGATGGACGCCGTGATGAAGAAATATGGATCGGAAGATCTCAAGGCCGCTGGAATGTCAAAGTCCATACACCTGTATCCGCTGAAGGATGTTTATCTGAAGAACGATATGGGGCATAGCCCGCGCATAAATTACCTGTACGTTATCGCATCCATTGCCACGTTTATATTGCTGATCGCGTGTATAAACTTCATGAACCTATCCACTGCCCGCGCCAGCAAACGCGCGGCTGAGATCGGCATACGCAAGGTACTGGGCGCCTACCGCAGCACGCTCATCCGGCATATCCTGGCAGAAGCTATGGTTATCGTACTGTTCTCCATATTGGTAAGTGTAGTGCTTACACAGATTGCCTTGCCTACGTTCAACTATCTTACCAATAAAACCATAGGATTCAACAGTGGCAATACCCTGTACTTCGTGGCAGCGTTAGCAGCGCTCACCGTAGTAACGGGTGTTATAGCCGGCAGCTACCCCGCCTTCTACCTGTCGTCGTTCGAACCAGCGCAGGTACTGAAAGGCAAGTTCAGCATGAGCAACTCTTCGGGCCTGTTACGGCGTTCTCTGGTAGTATTCCAGTTTATCATCGCCATTACACTGGTATCGGGTATGATCATCATAACCCGGCAGCTCAACTATATGCAAAACAAGAACCTGGGCTTCGACTCACAGGCGAAGATCGTAATACCTATGCGCACGGAAGATGCGCAAAAGCAATACGAGGTTATGCGAAGCCAGATAGCCAAATATCCCGCTACCAAAGCCGTGTCGGCTGCACGCTTCATGCCAGGCTCGCGCATCCGTAACGACATGATGTTTTATACCGAAGGCGGCAGTATGGAAAATGCTGTTACCCAATTCCGTAACCGCGTAGACCAGGGCTATATAGAGCTGCTTGATATAAAAATGCTGGCCGGCAGAACCTTTACCGACAATCGTAAAGCCGAAAGCGCAGACAAGGTCATTATCAATAAAACTTCAGCCAAAAGACTTGGCTTCGAACCGGCACAAGCCGTTGGCCAGCACCTGTATTTCGATTGGAACGGCGAACATGCCACATTCGAAGTTATCGGTGTTATGGACGACTATCATCAAACATCGGTTAAAGACGAGATCAAAGCGACCATGTTCCAGATACCCGCAGAAGCTAATGATTACGATAACATGATCGTGAGCCTGGAAACCACCGACTTCGAAAGCGCAATAGCAACCTTTCAAAAGATCTGGAAAACACAGGTGAACAACACTCCCTTTGAATACTCATTCCTGGACGAGGACATCAAAAAACAATATGACGACGACAAACGCACATCGAATATAATCACCGGCTTTACCTTCATGGCCGTACTGATATCCTGCCTTGGTCTTTATGGTCTCTCGACCTATATGGCCGAACGCCGCTTCAAAGAGATCGGTGTACGCAAGGTGATGGGTGCCAGCGTAGGCCAGATCGTGGGACTGATGTCGTCGGAATTTATCAAGCTTGTGATCATTGCTGTTATTATCTCCGTACCCCTGTCCTGGTACGGTATGAACTACTGGCTTAACGAATTCGCCTATCGCATTCCCATCGATGCGCTTGTATTTGTCTACGCCGGAGGCGCAGCCCTGCTTATTGCCATCGTAACGATAAGCTTCGAGTCGCTCAGGGCAGCGTCAGGCAACCCGCTCAATGCATTACGCAACGAATAACATTCTGTAGAATTATAGAATGCAGCAAACAGGGCCGGTACATATATCGGCCCTGTTTTATTAACCGGCGCCCGTTGCCGGACGCTTTTGTTCAGAAGCGATAACATGTTTCAATAGCAACACGTAATACGCCGCATACAATGCGTTTAACAATGGCACTACTTTCGCTAGTCCCGGAATGAAGGCTGGCACAATACCGGCCCAAACCTAACCACCTATGTTTTACAATTATATCACAATGGCCTGGCGCAATATGCTGCGCAACAAGGTGTATTCGCTGATCAATATGGCCGGGCTTTCACTGGGCGTAACCTGCTGCCTGCTGCTGGCGCTTTACATCCGCGATGAAATGTCGTACGACCAGCACCATGACCGCCTGCAAGACCTTTACATTATGGCGAGCCGCTTTGGCGCAAACGACGAGGGCCCTGCCCTTTCACCACCCATCGCGCCGGCAATGGCACAGGAAATACCGGAGTTCGAAGCCGCCGCACGTATGGTTAACGTTGGCCAAAGCCTCTTTACTTACAACGATCAGACCTTCTATGAAAAAGGCGGCGTAATAGCCGACTCCTCATTGTTCGATATACTCACCTACACATTCCTTGAAGGAAATCACAACCAGGCGCTCAATCATCCAAACACCATCGTGGTAACCGACAAGCTTTCACACAAGCTGTTCGGCACCGAACCCGCCCTGAACAAGCTCGTAACCCTCACTCAGAACGGCCGGCCGCCTGTAACCTTTCGCGTAAGCGGTGTGATAAAAGAACAACCCAGGACCTATAAGAACATATCATTCTTCACATCCATGTCCAGCGAGGGCTATGCCGAAACCCTCCGCTCCGAAGGCCTTATGAACGAATGGGCCGGACAAAACTTCTTCTTTGCCGTAGCAAAACTATCGCCAGGACATGACCTGAAAGCCGTAGAGAAAAAGATGAACGCTGTGTTGCAAAAATATGGCGCTGACGATCTCAAGTCTCACAGCATGGAAAAAACATTATTCCTGTTTCCGCTGGGCGACTATTACCTCAAAGCGGCCATGGGTCGCAGTCCACGGATAAAGTACCTGTACGTGATCGGATCGATAGCCGTATTCATCCTGCTTATCGCCTGTATAAACTTCATGAACCTGTCCACGGCACGGGCAGGCAAACGCGCAACCGAAATCGGCATACGCAAAGTGATGGGAGCCTACCGCGGCACACTGATCAGGCATATCCTTACCGAAGCTATGGTCGTAGTCTTTCTATCGTTGCTATTAAGCCTCGTATTCGTAGAAGCAGCATTGCCAACGTTCAATATCCTTACCAACAAAACCATAGCATTGGATAGCGGCAACGCGCTGTACTTTATAGCTGCGTTAACGGCACTTGCCGTAGTAACGGGAATACTGGCCGGCAGCTATCCCGCCTTCTATGTATCATCGTTCCAGCCGGCGCGGGTATTAAAAGGAAACTTCAACATCGGCAACAGCTCGGGCTGGCTGCGACGATCGCTGGTAGTATTTCAGTTCGTCATCGCTATCGCCCTGGTATCGGGCATGATCGTCATTACCCGACAGCTCGATTATATGCAAAACAAAGACCTCGGGTTCGATGCATCGGCGCGTATCGTGCTGCCGCTGCGTACTGCAGAAGCCAAACAACAATATGAGAACCTGCGGTTGGCGCTGCAACAGGCTCCCGCCGTCAAAGCCGTGTCGGCAGCAAACTACGCTCCGGGTATGCGCATCTTCACCGACGCGATGTTCTATACCGAAGGCGGCAATATGGACAACGCCATTCCCGCATCTCTCAATTCCGTAGACCAGGGCTATAGCGAGCTACTGAATATGAAGCTGCTGGCGGGTCGCTCATTCACAGACAATCGCCAGGCGGAAAGCGCCGGCAAGCTCGTTATCAATCGCACCTGCGCAAAGAAGTTCAACCTTGAGCCGGCGGAAGCCATAGGCCGGCATCTATACACCGACTGGCAGGGACAGCAGTTTGCTTATGAGATCATCGGCGTAATAGAAGACTATCATCAATCATCGCTGAAAGACGCAATCGAGCCCATCATGCTCGAGATGCCCGCCCAGGCCGGTAACTATGGATACCTCGTAGCCTCCGTGCAGGCTGACCATCTTGACGAGGCGATAACGACAGTGCAAAAAACATGGAGAATCCTCGCTGCCGGCACACCGTTCGAATATTCATTCCTGGATGAAGACATCCAAAAACAATATACCGACGACCGCCGCATGTCCGGAATAATAACAAGCTTTACCTGCATAGCGATAATTATATCCTGTCTCGGGCTCTACGGCCTGTCTTCATACCTGGCTGAACGTAGAATAAAAGAGATTGGTGTACGCAAGGTGATGGGCGCAAGCGTGGCACAGATCGTCCGGCTTATATCGTCGGAGTTTGTGTGGCTGGTCATAATCGCTATTGCCATCTCCATACCCTTGTCGTGGTATGCCATGAACGAGTGGCTGAACGGCTTTGCATATCGCGTCGCGATGGATGCATGGGTCTTCCTACTGGCAGGAAGCGCAGCGCTGGTCATCGCGCTGATAACGGTGAGCTTCGAGTCCATGCGCGCCGCAGCGGGTAATCCACTGCATGCCCTACGCAGTGAATGATCATACAAAATATAACACAAAGGGCTTCACACATAATGGAGCCCTTTGTGTTGTAAAGAATCTATAATTGCTATGCCCGTTCTACATATTGTTTCAGCAGCTTGCCGACAAGCTCGGTCCAGCCACCGGCAAAGCTTTCGCGTGCAAAGTCGGCATTGTCCTGTGCAAAAGTTTCCAGCCCGGCATGCGTAAGCACTACACGGGTCTTGCCACCTTCGTCAAATAATTCAAACGATACAACCGAGTAGCCCGGATAATTTTCATATGTCCAGCTATACGATAACTTTTTATGCTTCACCACCTCAAGCACCTTGCACCGGTGTATATACTTCGCCCCCTTGTGGCCCTGGCCTGCAAACGAGAACTCGAACCCAGGCTCGGGACGGAACTCATCCAACGCAAAATACCATTCCTTCATCTGGTCCTTATCGGTAAGGGCGCCCCAAACTTTCTCTACCGGAGCGTCATACGTACGCTCGATCACAAAAGAGTTATCGCTCATGCTGCATAAGTTTTTAATGAATTACTCTACACCCGAAATATGAAACCAAAAGGTTACATTCAAATATAAGAAACAATTTGGTTGCACAATTCTGAGACCCGAAAAAAGTATACCACAACAGCATAAATTAAAAATACCTCTGGACAGAGGTATTCCATGGACGCAAAAATTTCGATTTCTATGGCTACCGCTAAAAGAAGAATGCCCTGGGATTACAGGTTCATGTTATGACTGGCAAACTGGCAAAGGCCATCCAGCAGCGTGCTCAGTTCAGACCCCTTTGGCGTAAGCGCATATTCCGTGCGCGGTGGATTGGTGGGCAGATAATTCTTCTGAATAAGACCATGCTGCTCGAGAACCCGCAACCGGTCCGCCAGGATATGATCGCTGATGTGCTCGAGATTTTCACGCAGACTGGAGAAACGTATATTACCTTCTTCGATACTGAAAAGAACATCGGTCATCCACCGCTTGCTCAACAGGTAAAGCAGTTCATTGAGCACGCAGCGGTCTTCCAGAAAAGCCTGGTTCTGATAATTGGTGGACGTTAACTTTCTTTCTGCCATGACTAATTTTTTAATGAGTAACTCATTTCCGGAGGGCCAGGTTGATTGACACCTCGCTATACTGTTCTTTTACCACATGTTCACAAAGGCATTCCGGCAATCTAAACCGGCATTGCGCATTAAAAGCCCTTAGAACGGGCGGGCCGCAGCAAAAGTTCACGGTAAAAGCGCGCGGCAAACACACCCATAATGCATCGCCCGCGCTGGCAAACGTAGCCACGGTATGCCTGATATTGAACACCTAGTTTAAACATTTTTTCTAAAAACTCACCCCTATGATTGCAACAAAAGCTTATGCTGCACAAACCAAAGACAGCGGCCTGGCGCCCTGGAACTTTCAACGCCGCGATGTAGGACCACGCGATGTACAGTTCGATATCCAGTTCTGCGGCGTTTGCCACTCCGACCTCCACCAGATCAAGGACGAATGGGGCGGCAGTATATTCCCCATGGTACCCGGCCACGAAATCGTAGGACGCGTGGTGAAAGTAGGTTCCGAAGTAAAGAAGTTCAAAGTTGGCGACCTTGCCGGAACAGGCTGCCTCGTAGACTCCTGCCGCGTGTGCGATAACTGCAAAGACGGCCTCGAACAATACTGCACAAACGGTCACTCGCAAACCTACAACGGCGTTGAGCAAGACCATAAAACACCTACATACGGCGGCTACTCGAACACCATAGTAGTACACGAGGATTTCGTGCTGCACATATCCGATAAGCTGAACCTCGCAGCCGTAGCGCCCCTTCTCTGCGCGGGTATTACAACGTATTCGCCACTACGCCACTGGAAAGTAGGCAAAGGCCACAAGCTCGGCGTAGTAGGCCTCGGCGGTCTTGGCCACATGGCCGTTAAATTCGGTGTGGCATTCGGCGCCGAAGTAACCGTGCTCAGCACCTCCGCAGCGAAAGAAGCTGATGCCCGCAAGCTTGGCGCTCACAAATTCCTGGTAACAACCGACAAGGAGCAAACCAAAGCCGCTACCGGCTACTTCGATTTTATACTCGACACTGTATCGGCCGAGCATAACCTGAATATGTATCTGTCGCTCCTCAAAACAGACGGCACACAGATCCTGGTAGGCGCACCACCTCAACCTACGCCCGTACACTCGTTCAGCCTTATACCAGGCCGTAAAACACTGGCTGGATCGATGATCGGCGGACTTCCTGAAACACAGGAAATGCTGGACTTCTGCGCAGAACACAATATCGTATCCGATATCGAATTGATCGATATGAAAGATATCCAGAAAGCGTTCGACCGCATGTTGAAAGGTGATGTTCGATATCGCTTCGTTATCGATATGGCTACCCTGTAATCTGACATCTACAAATACAAAAGGCTCCGGTTTATGCCGGAGCCTTTCTGTTTATAATCCGGTAGTATGCTTACCCTATCTTCTCCTGAAACTCATAGCCCAGCTCCGGGCCTGCGTATACACTGTTTACAATCTTCACGGCCACGCTTTCATCTACAAACTCCGGCAACTCCAATCCCGCATCATGCGAAGCCTTAGTATAAAAACCCTTCCTGGACGGGTGCTGCGGCGCGCACGCATTCAGCGTATAGCCATACCATTGCTTCTGCAGTACAGCCTGGCATATACCGATACAATCCCGGAGATGAATCAGGTTAACCGGCGCAAGGCCATTGGGAACATCCTTCTTCCCCGCAAAAAAACGCCCGGGATCTCTTCCCGGACCGATCAGGCCCCCAAATCGTACAATAGCGGTACGAAATAAAGTTTGCTCCCGGAACATTCGCTCCGCCGCCAGCAATACTTCACCAGAAACATGATCAGGCTTAGGTTCATCACGTTCGTCCACGCTTCCACAGTTGTCGCCATAAACACTGGTAGAGCTTATAAAGATAATTTGCTTCGCCTCGTACCGACATAATAAACCGATAAGCTTTTCAACCTGTTTAAGAAAACTCCCGGCAGGCTGCTGCAGTACGCGCGGCGGAATAGAAACGACCAACACATCACAACTAAAGAAAGAAGCATACTCACCAGGATCAGCCTCTCCCGCAAGATCTATCAAATATGGAATGACCCCGGCATTCTGTAATACAGCCAACTTATCGGGCGAAGTGGTCGATCCCTGAACAGCGGTACCCTTTCTGAGTAAAGCATCCGCAAGCGCCTGTCCGAACCAACCACATCCCAAAATACTGACTGTCATATAAAGTCTGGCTTTTAAACACCAGAGCTTTCAAAACTAAGACCTTTACTCATTTCACCCAAATCCTGGGCAGCACTACGTCATGCTCCTCCTTATAGGTACTAACCAGGATGATCGCCTCATCGCTGATATCGCGTATCTGAAAGAAATAGCCACCACGATAATCGATAAACAGGTAGTGAGCGTTGCCAAAAGACTCGACACCTACATAAAACGTATCGCCATCTGAATGCGTGCCTTCATCTTTAGCGCCAAACGTCAGTTTATCATTATTATCCGGCGAAGCCGATTCCTGAAAAAGATCGGCGTAGTGCACACTGTATGTTTTGCCGCGTAAGATCTCACGGATCTGTGCATTGGTAAAACGAATAGACACAGGCTTTGCCTTCCTGTACTGGTTAACGTCACGATCGCGATCAAAGAACATCAGTGTTTCGTCTCCGATAAAACGTCCCACGGGTTTCCACTCATTTTCAGCCCCGAAATACAAAACGTCTTTCTTTACGTGATACGGAAAGGCGTATTCCCCTTTCTGAACAGACAATACAAAAGCCGAATCCGCGCTGAACGAAACCAGCGTGTTGTGCGTGTCGCCATGTTTCCGCAATTCGAGACTTCCGTTTTTGTCCGTATAAACACCCGAAAGGACCCAAACCGTGCGTTGGCCCTTAGCCTCAACCGTCCCCATAACGGTCAAAATCAAAACAACGATAGTTTTTACAAATTTCATGGTTACTGAATTTAACAGTTTTCAGGCACTTATTCCAGGTACACCATAAAACAAAAAAGTGCTGCCACCTAAATCCGGGGCAACACCTTTTCTATATATATAAACTAAGGTATGTCGATCAATGGTCTCCGCAGACGGTCCCGATTATCGGGATGGCGCGTAGAACGACTACAGGCTCAGCATCTTCGTGATGCCCTTCGAATCCGATACTTCAAAAACAACACTTTCTTTGTAGTTCTCAAGATTGTAAATACGGGCAAAATCTCCCGTTACAGTTTCAGACTGGTTGTACAACAGGCGACCATCATTGTTGTAGATCTTTACTGTGATAACCTCAGTGCCCTTGTTTGAAACCGTAAGCATGTATTTGTCTTTATCGCCGTATACATGCAACACGTTAGCCAGTTTCTCGATCTTCTCTACTGAATAGTTAACACGTTCAACCTGGCGGCCATCCTCACCTACAGTCTCGATGCGGTACTCGCCTTGTGCAAGATTTGAAAAATTGTATGGCCTTACAAAGTTGTCGATCTTACGAATGGTCTCCTTAAAAACCAACTTATTCGATGCATCATAGATAGATACTTTAACATCGGCTTGCTTAGAGCCTTTGTAAAATACCTTCACCATAGAACCTTGCTTCATCACAGCCATACCGGTTATCACTTCCGGTCTGTCTATACCAGCGAACAGCGTACTGCTGAAGATCATCAGCGCGGCAAAGATAGATAGTGTCGTTTTCATATAAAGTCGTATTAATTTCGTTTTTGCTATGCCATTAAGACGACTACCTCCACCTCAAAGTTGCAGCGCAATCGTTAATTTTTCTTAACACACAGCATTTTACCCCCAGATTGGTGAGACCTCAGATTTCGAAACAACATGGCCGCGTAGAACGAAAGTGTACGAAAATCGGATACAGTATTTTTTAAAATACCGAGGCAGGGGTTAGACCAAAATTTATTCGGTTAACAATAACTTAATTGAGATGAAAAAAATCTTTGCTCAACTTCTCCTGGTGTAACAAATGAATCTGAAACCGGATACGGTTAGTCAGAAAAGCATCGCGCTTATCGTCCGGCAAATGCAAAAACTTATAACGGTCAGGCAACTCCAGGTTAAGCTCATTCGCGATCTGGTAGGTATTGAATACGGTATATTCCTGGCTAATGTTGCGCAACTTTTGATATTCCAGGAAGAGATCATACATCGGTCGGGCGGGAAAGGCATCCATATCGATATTCCAGCATTGCACCTCGCCACCAGGATATAATTTGTTCTTATAGGTACGCAGCAAAATATCCATCGTAAAAATATCGGTACACTTAACGATTATATCGGCTTCGCCACTAGGATAACGTTTAATGACACTCTCCAGCTGCATACATGCCCCCACTTTGCGCTCGTTCATGGCGTGGCTGAAGTAAATGCCGAATGTAATATCGTGAGTCTCCGCGTCCTCCAGCAGTTGGCGGTAACGGGGCTCAAAAATATGAAGAGGCACCAACTCGCCCGGCAAGGGCAACAGCGCCAGCGGAAACATCGGAATAAGGCTAACCTCAGACATATACTTTCATAAACAATTATGGTTACAGATAGTTGCTATAAACCGGGCTCGACTACTCGAAAAAAAATAAAGTAACGGCTTCCTGAAACAAATATTATCGAAAATAAACTAATTGCCAGGAAAGGATCAAACCAATGAAGATTGTAACCAAAATGCTCGAAGACGAGCTGTACGAGTCCACAAATGCCTGGGGCAACCATCTCACCATAGACATGCGCCCGGAGTCCGTAAAACACCACCAGTCGCCCGTAGAGGCCCTCCTTTCAGCCCTGGCAGCCTGCGGCGCGGTAGATATCGTAACCATGCTCAAAAAACGCAAAAAAACCATACTGGACTTCCGCATTGAAACCGAAGGCCAGCGCCGCGAAACCCCGCCACGTTCCTTCACTGCCATTCATTGCACGTATATCGTCCACTCTCCGGACGTAACCGAAGAAGAACTCGAAAAAACAGCCAAACTATCACTGGAAAAATACTGCTCCGTAGCCGATTCGCTGAAAGCAACTATAACGTTCTCCGTTCACGTAACACGGCCCTGACAAACAGATGCTCAGCCTGCAAAACTTCTCCAAATCCTACGGCGACACGCTCGTGCTCTCCATCGGCAACCTGTCGTTCGACCACGGCATCTATTGGATAAAAGGAGAAAACGGCACCGGCAAAACATCGTTTTTCCGTTCCCTCGCCGGGATCATTCCCTGCAAAGGCACCATACAGTTTAACGACGGCATATCCCTGCACCGTAACCCCGTAGCCTACCGGCAATACGTGAACTACGGCGAAGCAGAGCCGCTATACCCGGGTTTCCTTACCGCCCGTGACCTGATGCGCTTCGTAGGCAAAACCAAAGGAACCGCCGTGCAGCAGCAAGACCTCCTGGCTACGGACTTCGGAATAGACACCTATTACGACAACCCCTGCGATACCTACTCCAGCGGCATGCTCAAAAAGCTGTCGCTGGCCCTCGCCCTTCTCGGCAACGCCCGTGTGATCATCCTCGATGAGCCGCTCATAACCTTAGACGAGCACGCCCGCAATACGCTGTTGAACATCGTACACACACGCGTTCGCGAACAAGGCACCATCTTCCTCGTGTCAACGCACCAGCCACTGGACGATACTACCGCCGTAACCCAGGCTTACCGCATTTATAACAAAACACTGTCGCCCCTGTGAATGCCATAAACACCGTGCTTATAAAGGTACTCGCCCGGGAATTTTATCGGGAGCACGCCGTATTGTTCCTCGTAACGTTCGGGCTGGCCTTCGGTTTTATGAGCAAGGTGGAGCACCTAGCCATTGCAGAGTTCTTTATAAGCCAACCGCTCCTTACGCTGATACCCGTGGCGCTATGGGCAGTTTATACGGCACGAATAATTACCTTCAATACCCATATCCTTCGGCAAGACGAAAACGGATTCCTTTACAACCTGGTTTTTATCACCCATTTCCCCCGATTAGCCGCGCTGGCGGTAACCTCGATAATACAGTTGCTGCCGGCGTTACTATACGGCATTGTACTCACAGCC
>Ga0247764_1000058_pt1 | contig 44575 bp, 69 predicted proteins | sample UWRJL051202B4_FD_179932 | JGI IMG/M metagenome (GOLD analysis project Ga0247764, IMG submission 179932) | Plant litter microbial communities from Arlington Agricultural Research Station in Wisconsin, United States - UWRJ-L051-202B-4 | ecosystem: Environmental > Terrestrial > Plant litter >...
CCTCGGCGAATCGAGTCGTTCGCGCGTGTTCAGCGGCGGGGACCCGGGGGGCAACATCGGCGCACTGATTTTGAACAACGTGGTCCCGAACATGGTGGCGTACAACGGCGCAGTGGGTCCCGACCAGGCATCGCCCCTCGGCGCGTGGGAGGCGACGGAAGTCTACTTCAGCAACAGCGCGAACGACTCGATTCGCCGAGGCAGCCAGCCGTCTCTGTCGACAATCCCTTACGGAGACAATGTGGCGACGACAGGCTTTCGCATCGGCGGCGTGAACGGACAATCCAACATCGAATTTCTGCACGCCATCGTGCTGAAGGGCGCCTCCGCTACGGCCATGCCGACGACATGGCGCGCAGCGGTTACGGCCAAGTACGGGCCGGCGATCGCAGTATGAGCCTCACCGATCTCGTCCTCAGCGCAGTGTGCGCAGTCCTGCTGCTGCTCTGCCTGCGCCTGTTCGTCGGCTGTACGTTCGCCGCAGTCTCGGTCGATTGCGCTATGGGCGAGGCAGGGGCGAGCACGGATCGGTAGCTGCGAGCGCTTCCCTGAGTGCGCTTAGGCGTGTCTCTAGCGCCGGGCCTGGGCTTACGGCTTCGCCCCATTCGACAAGTGACTGAGCGGCAGCACGGAGGAATGTATGCGATCCGTGAGCGTGGCCGAGCGCGAAGTTCAGTCGGCAAATCTCAGCCAGCATGCGAGCGCACTCGGGGCAATTGGGTTCAGCCATGCCCCCTAATAGCTCACTCCTCCTCGTCGCGAAACGAGTCGGCAGCGTCGGGCGCAGGTAGGTCCTTTTCGAGCTTCACCAGCTGCCGATTGCAGCGCATCCAGGTCTTGCTCAGCTCGGCGTGCATGCTTGGGGTCAAGAGCCCCCCATCGCGTGCCGCCTGAATGTCGCGCGTGAGCGGCGAGGGCTTGGCGACGGAGCCGAGCAGGTCACGCAGGATGAGCACGCCCTCGTAGTCGCGGCAACCGGGCAGCGAATTTTCAATCATGGTGAGCGTGTCGCGCAGGGCCTGGAACTCCTCGGCAGCGAGCTGGGGGTCGACGAGCGGCTCCTCCTCGCTATCGCTCGGATGGACCGTGATGGCCTTGCGACGCGGGTCCTCCGCGCGCGCCTCCATCGCGATCGGATGCGTGGCCTGCTCCATCTCGACGTCCGTGTACAAGCCCCCGCAGTCCTCCGGGAAGGCCTTGCGGAAGGCATGCGCCTCGGCGCACTTCGCCAGCTGGTTCATGGGCATGTCGTTCCAGAAGCTGGTCGGCTGCCCCCCTTGCGTGGTCTGCACGTACTCGTTCCAGAAGACCAAGCCGACCGCCGGGCGATCCCAGTCCTTGCGATAGACTTTGACCTTGGCCCATTCGGGGAAGCCCTTGGCATTGCACGGGCCGTACTCGGGCTCGTCTTGCCCATTGTAGCGGCCGGTCCGCTGCGCGACCGCGCGCATGCCATCGATCGAAATCTGAGCCGACCAGATATGGCGGCCCCTCTTGTTGTCCCAGCGCTTCACGAAATGGATCTGTCGGAGCAAGGGGTTTAGGCGGCGAACGCGCGCAATCTCCATCAGCACGGCGAACTCGTCGGCGCTCGCCCCATTCGCGCAGGTGTCGCGAATCATGCGCTCCTGCTCGGCCGTGAACCGAAGCGGGCCCGAGTCATTGGCAGCGGCGAGCTCGGCGCGCGGCACGACCTGAAGGGCGCGGGTCTGCGACCGCTCTTGCACGCTGGCGGCTAGTTGTCGTTCCAGGTACGTGTCGTTATTTTGGGTCATGGTTTTCTTTCCTTTCAGCGCACAGCGAGCCCGGGAAGGTCGGCTGGCAGGTAATCGGTATCGCCCGCGCCGAGGGCAATCAGCCACGAGTGCCCGCACGTGCGGCAGATGGCGCGGCGAGTCTCTCCATCGAGCGCGAACCCGTAGGCGCCGTGGCGGCAGTGGGCCTTCGCGAGCCCCGGCCGCGTCACGAGAACCGCGAGCCCAACCTCGCGCTCGCTTTCTTCATCAGCCAGCGAGTCAACCCACGCCATGCACTCGCGCTCCTCGGCTTCGAGCTCGGCCAGCTCGGCCGCCAGCTCATCGTCGGTGCCGTCACGGTTCTCGTCCCAGGGCATCAGTTCGGACATGTTGACCTCACTATAGTATCAAACAATTGTTTTACAAGGTATCAGTGTTCAGCGCGCGTGCTCGGCGACGACCAGCGCTTGGCGCGCGGTCTCGACCTGGGCCGCGAGTACCCTCAGGGAGGCATAGAGCTGCTCCTGGCAGTCCCCTTGCTCGGCCCAATAGGTGACGCTGCCGACTTGGATTTGGGCCTGGCCGAGCAGCTGCAATGCGGCGGCGCGGTGCTCGGCGGCCGTCGGCTGGGCCTGGGCGAGGCCCGCCCCATCCGCGTGTGCGGCATCGCGTGGCATCAGTACACCCCCGGTTTCCACGCGCCGACGATGTAGGGCTTGCGCTCGTACTCGCTTCCCCGGAACCAGTCGTGCGCCAGGGAGCGGAAGCAGTCGTTGCGCTCTTGCTCGCGGGCCCAGGCGGCCTTGGTTTCGGACTCCTGGTAGCAGCCGTCGCAGGCGACGGAGGCGGGATCGAGGGCATCCTCGCCGAGCTCACGCCCGCAGGCGATGCACTCGGCCGGGTAGGTGACGCGGGCTACGGCGTAGTTCATGCTTACTAGAGTAAGCTAGTTACGCGAATATGCAACCCAGAATTAGCACTGTAACGCGGCTCGCGGTCGATTTGCTGGATTACCGTGGTTTCCAGAGTGTTGCGAAAATGCAAGCTACAATCGACATATTACGCACGAAACCGTCTAGACGCGGAGAAATCCCTGTGACGTTAATGTCTCATGCTGGGGCTTCTCACGGACGAAACGCTTGTTCTGTATCGGCGCACGGGACCACGCGCGGCTGAGCCGTGCTTCACGGTCACGGGCGACGACGAATGCCGTGCCCTGGCGCTCGCCTACGCGCTCGACCTCGACGCGGAGGCTGCGAACGAGGGCGGGCTCGACGCGCTTTTAGCGGTTGCCAGCGGCGGACTTCAGAGTCTGGGACTCGGCGTAAATGCGCAGGAACCACGACAGCCGCTTCAGGTCGTGCCCGTGGTCTTCCCGAAGGATGCGCTGGATGGCGGCCTCGGGCAGCTGCATGGCGCGCGCAGCCTCAATGGCCCGGGCCCGGTTCGGGTACGGATCACCCGCGCCCGCACGTTTGACGTCTGGTGCGTCGCCGCCGATAACGGCGCTTGCTGGAACTCCGAGGGCTGACGCGATCCGCTCGGCAGTGTCGAACGTGATGGACGCGGTCGGGTCGTGCCGCAAACGTGAGCGGAACTGCGACAAGTAGGAGCGGCTGAGCCCGCATCCCCCTTTATCCTCCGGCGACCAGAAGTGATTCGAGGAACGAAATTTCCCAGCAGCCACGGCCTCTTTGACCAGTCTGTCGATGCGAGCCGCGATAGTTTCCGCCACGGCTGGCAGGTATATCACTGGTTAGTGCAGTAAGCACATTAGAAATGAGTGGTTGCTTACTAATGTGAGCCATGATAGTCGCGTAGGCCACATGACATTACCGGATCGGCTACGGTATGCGCGCAAGAAACGGGGCTGGACGCAGCGCCAATTGGCCGAACGCGCGGGGATGAGCAATGCCTACGTCGGCATCCTGGAGAAGACGGGCACCCCTTCGGCGCGCTGGGAGTCGCCCAAGCTCGCGTCGATCGAAAAGCTCGCCAAGGCGCTCAGGGTGCCGGCGGAGTGGCTCGCCTTCGGCAGAGGGCGCGAGCCAGGGTGGACGGAGCCGCGCGCCCGAGGTGCCGCGTGAATGGCAACCCAAACTTGGGTCTCCTGCGACCGATGCGGGGCGGAGGTATTCCGCTGCGTGAAGGTGCTGTGCCTCACGTCTCGCGACGCCCCAGGAGGCCGCGTGCCGCTCACGACAACGCGATCGCTGGACCTGTGCCTCGGGTGCTCCAGCTCACTGCAAGCTTGGTTCATGGGGCGCGCATGAAGCCCGCGCGCAGGGCTCTCTAGTCAACGGAGGAGGAAGCGATGGCAATCGAGGTCATGAAGCTCGGGATTGCGATGATGGCGACCCTCGTCGCGTGGCACTTCGTGCTGGAGATGATCGACTACGCGGGGGACCGATGAGCTCGACCGGCACCGTCATTCAGCTCTCCGAGACGTACGTCTCGGCGGGTCCGTGCTGGAACTGCGGGGTCACGATCGTGATGCCCGAGCACATGTACAACACCCGTCGGAACGACCACCAGAGCTTCTACTGCGTGAACGGACACTCGGGCGCGTTCAAGGGCAAGAGCGAGGCCGAGAGGAAGCTCGAAGCCGCCGAGCAGAGTCTCGCAAACCAGAAGGCGCGTCTTGAATGGGCTGAGGCCGAGGCGAAGCGGGCGAAGGAAGCGCAGGCAGCCGCGGAGCGGAAGGCGTCGGCGGCGAAGGGTGAGGTCACGAAAATCAAGAACCGGGTCGGCAACGGCGTGTGCCCCTGTTGCAACCGGACGTTCCAGAACCTGATGCGCCACATGAAGACGAAGCACCCCAAGTTCAAGGATGGTGAGCCGTGACGCAAGGTGTGCTAAATGAAATACGTCCCGCGTCGCTGCAACACGACCGGGACGCTGGCCCTGCACGAACAGGACAAACCGAACCTACCATTTCAGGTCTCCCATGAACAAGCGTCACACGCTTGACCCCGTGGGCGATCCGAACGGCGGACCCCTCCTCATCTCCCGAGAGTCAGCAGCGATGCGGCTCGGGATTGGAGCCCGGACGTTCGACGAAAAGGTGAGGCCAAGCTTGCAGCCCGTTCGCATCGGCCGGCGACTTTTGTTTCGCCTTGGAGATGTAGAGCAATGGGTAGAAAAGCAAGCGGTTGGACGTGTCGGCAGCGTAAGGAAGGCCACGCCTTCACCGTCCGTTTCACATGGGCCGGCAAGAAGTACGACATCAGCACCGAGACCCGAGATCCCGAGCTGGCTCCGATTGAAGCGGCGCGACTCTACGCCCAGGTCGTGTCCAGCGTCCCCAAGCCCGAGCCCGTCCGCGGGCGGCACGTTCAAGCTCTTGAAGGGCTGATCGAAGAATGGCTCCTATTCCTGACCGCGACCCACGACGTGGACACGATCGTGACCTGGAAGGGTTACGCCGAGGGGCATTGGCTGAAGCACTTCACCGGGCTCCACGACGTGAACGATCAGCAGGCCCTGGCCTATCAGCACAAGCGACTGAAGTGCGTGCTGGCCTCGACGGTGCGGCACGAGCAGACCGCCCTCCGCTCCTTCGTCGGCTGGCTGTACAAGCAGGGGCACCTGCCGAAGGAGGTCGTGGTGCCGGGGATAGCCAAGCGGGTCACGGGCACCAAGTACGAGAAGCGGCGCCGCTCGCCGGCCATCGAGATCAGCCCCTCCGAGGTGCGGGGCATCATCGGCGCGCTGCCCGAGTGGAGCGCGTCGAAGAAGGTGCCGAAGTTCCCGGTCCAGGCCCGGTTCATCGTGGCCTACGAGACCAGCCTCCGGCCCGAGACCTTGGACCTCTTGAGCGTGCCCGAGCACTACGGCCCCGGGCGGACGGAGATTGTGATCGAGGTCTGGAACGACAAGAACCGCTACCAGCGCGAGGTGCCGCTGACGGCGGCGGCGCGGGCGGCGCTCGACAGTGTGTGCCCCCGGCAGGGGCTCATCTTCGGCAGCCACGACTACCGCAACCAGCTGAGGAAGGCGGTCAAGGACGCCCTGCCCAAGCACCGAGCGGACCTGTTCACGGGGGCTCACCTGCGCTCGGCGCGCATCACTCACTGGCTGGAGAACTCGGCGAACATCGCGGGCGCCCAGCACATGGCGGGGCACAAGCTGATGAGCACGACGGCGCGCTACGTGAAGCCCACGAAGCGGGCGGCGCTGTCGCTGCTGGAGGACGATCGGAAGGCTCTGCTGCCGGCGCCCAAGGAGCCGCTGCTGCTGCCGGCGAAGTCCGAGGCGGCGGAATAGGTCCGGGCCCCGGCGGCCTGGTGGGACCGCCGGGGCGAGGGTGCTCGGGAGAGGATTTGAACCTCCACACCAGTAACGGTGCCGCCACCTCAAGGCGGTGCGTCTGCCAGTTCCGCCACCCGAGCGGGGGTGTCTTCGAGGGCAATGTGGGAACGAAGAAAATAATTCGTGGGAACGGGCGGTTTTTACGAGGTTTTTGCTATTTCGCTCTAGCACCTCAACCCAGCGGGATATCGGAAATCATTGAGGATTTACCGAGTGAATACCGCAACAAAGCGCGTGTATTTGCGGGTGGTGACCCCCCATTGTGGGAACATTCGTGGGAACGGGAACGGTTCGTGGGCACGGATTTCGGGGGTCCCCAGTGACCGCTCGCATCCTCCCCTTCCGGCGCCGCAAGCAGGCCGGCCGCATCGTGACCGGGTTCGCCATTGCCCTCGAAGCGCGGCCCGGCGCGGTCCTCCTGATCGCCGATGAGGTCGAGCTGGGCCTGACCCCCGAGCAGGCCCGGGAGCTCTCCCGGGACCTGGCCGAGCTGGCCGACGACGCCGAGGCCAAGCCGTGACGCCGCAGGAGATGGCCGAGCGCTACGGGGCCATGCTGCTCCCGACCCCGGTCGTTCTGATCATCGCTGCGACGGCGGAGGCGTTCGGGCTCACTCCCGCCGACCTGCTCGGGAAGGACCGGAGCAAGTCCATCAAGGAAGCGCGGCTAGCGGCCTATCTGGTCGCCCGGCGCTGCACCCGGCTGAGCTATCCGGAGCTCGGGCGGGCGTTCGGGAAAAACCATACCTCGGTCCATGCGGGCGTCCGGAGCATGGCTACGCAGTGCGCCCGTGACCCGGGGCTGGCCGAGATGGTGGGGCTACTGGTCGAGCGGTTTGGCGAGGTGGAAGAAAGGGAGCGGGAGCAATGAATATCAGGATCGTGCATCTCGGCGGGACGGAGAAGGTGTGCGAGTTTGACGGGTTCGATACCCCTCGCCCGTGGGCTCGCCTGCGCTACCCGAACGGCGGCGGGGTGTGGGCGTTCGCGCTCGCTCACGGGGGCATTGAGGCCAAGCGGGGCACGCTGCCGGAGTGGCGGATCGCGGAGGTGGACCTCGCCATGCTGCGCGCCGAGGCCCGCGCCGAGGGGCTCCATTTCGCAACGGTCCCCTTCGCTCGGGGGCAGAAGGCTCGCCCGACGAAACCCAAGAAGCCGCCCCCGCAAAAGCAGCTGGAGCTGTTCAAGTGAGCCGGCTGGAGCTTCGTCCAATGAGTATCCGCGCTGCCTGCGCCGAGGTTAAGCGCCTGCATCGGCATCTGCCGCTCGTCGTGGGCGGCCTATTCGCGTCGTCCGTCTACGTAGGCGGTGAACTGGTCGGGGTGGGGATTGCCAGCTTGCCGAAGGCAAGGATGTCTTGCGACGGCTTCACGGTCGAGATTACCCGAATCGCGACAAGCGGGCAGCGCAATGCCTGCTCGAAGCTGTACGGAGCGCTACTGCGTGCGAGTTCGGCGGTCGGCTATCGCCGCGCGATCACTTTCACACGGCTTGACGAGCCAGGCGCATCTCTCCGCGCTGCCGGCTTTGCCGACGACGGGATAACTCACGACCAGTCGTGGTCGCGCCCATCACGAGTTCGGGCCGAGCACAAGTCACAAGTACGGCGATGGAGCAAGACCCTGGGAGGGGGCAAGGTATGACCTGGGCGAAGGTTGACGACCACGCGAACGAGCACCGGAAGCAGCTGGCGGCAGGGGCGGAGGCTTGCTGGCTCTGGACCTGCGGGTTGATGTACGCGAACCGCCAGACCGCGCGCGACGGGTTCATCCCGGAGGCTGCCGTCGGCATGCTGTACCCGTTCAAGAGCGCGGCCTACGCGGCAAGCCTCGCCCTTCGGCTGGTCACGGTCGGGCTCTGGAAGGTGACCGAGGGGGGCTATCTCATCCACCAGTTCGAGGAGTGGAACGAGCCCAAGGACGTGCGCGAGGACCGGAAGGCGCGGGCTCGGGAGCGAGCGGCGCAGAGCTACGAGCGCAGACAAGCGCAGAATTCTGCGCCCCCTCTGCGGCGCAGAGAAGCGCAGAGTCTGCGCGCAGAAAAAGACGTTCTGCAAAATTCTTCTGGATCCACTCCACTCCACTCCCTACCAGAAAGAGATCCCCTAACACCTTCGGTGTTACCCCCCCAGGGGGGCGACATAACCAAAGCGGACCTGGATTCGTTTGCCCCAAACCCTCGGGCGCGGAAGCCCAAGCAGCCGCAGTGGCGGCGGTTCCCGCCTGACTTCGAGCCCGACGAATCGCACCAAAAGCTCGCGGTCCAGCTCGGGCTAAACCTGTCCCAGCAACTCGCGGAAATCCGGGACCACGAGTTCGCCAAGCCCAAATCCGACCCTGCCGCGACGCTGCGCACCTGGCTCAGGAACGCGCCGAAGTTCGGCGCCCCGACGCTTGGCTTGGCTCGCGCCCACCGCCCGGACCCGCGCAACGAAGCGCAGGACCGCAACGCCGATCACGACTCGCGGGAGGCTCTTGCGGCCTCTCGCAGGGTCCGCGAGATGCTCAAGTTTGCCGACAACATGAAAGCGGGAGCTACCGATGTCCGATGATCGATTCACGGCCGAAGACTGGGACGCGGCCGACTACGAACCCGAGCCCGACCTGTCCGGAGTGCGCCGCGCCCTGCCGGCCTCGACGCTATCCGACCGCGACAACGCGGCGGTTCACTACGCCCTCCAGGAATTTTTTGGCCGCATGTCCGACCACGAAGTGTCGATCGGTCGGGAGCTCACGGCGGGCGAGAAGTACCGCCACATCCAGCGCTTCGAGGGCACGCTCCGGCGGGAGTACGGCGCATCGCGACCTGACCCCGGGTGGCTCGCGCGGCATGATGGCTGGGCCAGCCGGCACGGGGGCGCCTCATGACCGAGCCCCGACGGATGTGCCGCGACTGCAAGCGCAAGCTGCCCCTCAACCGCGAGCACTTCGCCGTGCACGCGAACTGCTTGGGCGGGTTCAACACGCGCTGCCTGCCCTGCCTGCGTGCCGCCAAGCGTGCGTCGGCTCGCAACCTCCGCGCCCTGCGCGCCCGCATCAAGGCCAGGAGTGTGCCCCTCGCCCCCGGTCAGATTTGCCCCGAGTGCTTCGACCTCGGGCATCGTCGGCCGTTCGCTGGCTGTCCCCGATGCAAGCTGGCGCACGTGCCGCTCCCCCCGGTCGAGCTCGTCACGCGGCGCAGCTGGGAGCCGGCGGTCGCGGTATGACCCGACACGCCGAGCGCCTGGGGCCGAGCGAGCAGGGGCTGACCAGCGTCGAGTTCTACTGCGGGGCGGAGGCGTCGGAGTTCTTAGGCGCCCATCACCCGGAGTGCCCCTACTGGCACGCTTGCGAGTGCACCCCGAAGCACTCCAGCCTGCCCGACTGCCATCGCTGCCAGTGCACGGCGTGCTGGCTGGAGAAGGCCGCATGGGACGAGCGGATTCGAGCGAGGGCCCGGCCATGAGGGCCCAAGGCGTGCTCAGCCAACGCGAGGTAGCGCGGCGACTCGGTATCTCGCATGCCCTCGTGGCTCAAGCAGAGCGCTCAGCCATCAGCAAGATATGCGCGGCGCTGGACCTTCCGAGCCCGTACGCATACGTCGGCAAGAGGCGCGGGTGGCAGGCCCGCATCAATTCCCCTCGTACTCCCCAATCGATAGCGCCTCGAACAAAACTCGAGCCTCGTCCACCGGTATGAGTCGGTTCGCGTTGGCTGCCATCGCCGCGAAGATATGCGCCGGCACGTCGGGCTCCTCGTCGTTGCATGGTATCGCAAGCAGCTCGCTGCCCGGGTTCACTCCGAGGGCATGCGCCCGGATAGCAGCTTGCACCGGGTCGAGTGCGCCCTCCAGAATCACCACGCCCTTGCAGCCGTCGTCGTCGGCGAAGGAGCAATAGGTCAGGGCTTGCATCAGCCGGGACCCTCAGGCTTGCCGAGCAGGGCCGACAGCTCAGCCATGATGGTGGCCTCGGTCTCGCCGCCCATGATGACCAGAGTCCCGCCCTCAGCGATCCCGAATTCTTTCAGGTCAACCTCGATCGGCCGGCCCTGCCGTAGCAGCGCCATATTCTTGACGCTGAGCCCGACGATCACGATCGGACGCCCACGCTTGTCGACTGCCGCCGCTTTGATCATATCCAGCTCTCGACAATCTGCGGCTCATCGCTATCAGCTCGCGCCATGCAGGCAGCACACGGGTGTGCACGGCGAATCGCCATGCGCGCCTCGGCGAGGGTGTCGACTACGGCCACGGGGACCGCGACGGGTAGCGGCTCCACGCTGGCAACCGAGACCTCGAACCGGCGCACCACGAAGCGCCCCGGGTAGTCGCGAGGGTTCTTGTACACTGTGAAGATGCTGAGTGAGTCGTTTGCCATCAGTGCGCCACCTTGCCTGCTAGCGTGGGCAGCAGGTCGCGCTCGATCGAGTCGGCCAGCATGCGCAGCAGCGCGGGGGCCTCGGTGATGACCTGCTCGAAGGGCATCCGCTCCCCGTGGAAGGTGAGCTCACCGCCGCCCCCTTGGTTCATTGTGATCAGAATCCCGGCGTCCACACCGAGCTGGATCAGCATCGCATGGAGTGCGGCGTCGTATTTGCTTGGTCCAATCATGGCTCGGACTCCGGCTCAGCGAGGCCAGCAGCACGCATGAACGCCCGCAGGTTCGCTGGATCTTGCAACGCGGGCCCATAGATGCAGCCGAGCTTCTCCCCTAGGTATGCGGCCTCGTACGGAGCCATGGGGATCGCAATGCCGCTGTGCGCACTTGCGTGGGGAAAGTCGATGCCGGCCTCGTGGGCAATGTGGCACATCTTAATGTATTCGTTCATCAGCCCGCAGAATTCGATGAACGGGTGGCAGCCGATCCGGAATGCCTGGAAGTAGAAGTTCTTAGACGTAGCGCGCATCATCTCCAGCATGGCCTCGCGCTCTTCTTTCGTGTAGTTCACGACGCAGCTCCGAGCCGGTGCAGCACGCTCACGCAGCTGAACCACCGACGACGCGCTTCCTTGTCGGATGGCATCGGGGCTATCTCGTCGATTTGCTCCACGAGGTCAGCGAGTGCTGGCGCCTCCGCTGGTGCTGGCTTGGCTGCCTTGACTGGCTTGGCCGGCTTCGCGATGGGGATAGGGACCTGCTTCGGCTTCAGGGTGAAGCTCCGAGTCTTTACCCCGGTCGCTATCTGGTGCTCGTAGAGCTGCCTATGCAAGGACTTCGTGTGCGGCCGGCTAGCCTCGCGCAGCTCGCGCAGGCTGACGACACTGAGCCCTAGCACCTGCGCTAGCACCGTGAGTTCGGCATCGCTCGGTAGCTTCCGGCTCAACTCGAATTGACTCACGCGCACGTTAGTCGGATCGCCTCCACACTTCGCAGCGAGCGCGTCGCCTATCTCACGCTGAGGGATCTGCTTGTGCAGCCGCGCTTTCCTCAACTCTATGCCGAGCGGACTCGTGGGCTCGATGAGCGTATTGCTGCGCGTCGCCGGCAGCTTCTTCAGATCGGTCATCGCTCACTCGTCAACGCGAACAGTTCCCGCGCGCACCGAAACCAGTTCTTCCGCTCTTCACTGTCGGTCGGCATCGGCACGATAGCGATGAGTGCCTCAATCAAATCCTCCAGCGATTGCCCCGAGGCTACTGCGCGAGGGGCCGCAACGCGCTTCAGCGCTTGCTGCTTGGTGGACGGAGGGGTGACAGCGGCAACAGCATCGGGGGTGCGGTACTTCGAGGCCCGGTGTGCAATCTCGCGGCCTTCGGCGGCTGCGCGCTGCTCGCGCAAGCGTTGCGCAGACTCGCGTGAACGCCGTTTCTTGATCTCCCTTTCTTTCTCCAGCGCGTCACGCTCGCAGGCGGCTATCAGCTGGGCGAGGTCGATTCCGAGCGCTTCGACAATCGCTATCTGCTCGGTCTCGCTCGGCGGTCTAAAGCCAGTCTCCAGGGCACTCACGCGCTTATGGTCGATTCGTGTCTTCACTAGCGCGGTGAGTTTGGCTGCTAGCGCCTCTTGCGTGAGACCCGCTGCCTGTCGTGCGACGCGAACCATCTTGCCGGCGGTCAATGGCTCGGCTTGCTGCATTGTCGGGACTCCAAGGGCCTTCGGTTCGTAGACGATAGGTTCGGGCCGTGTAAGCCTCACGAGGGGTGCAGGAGGCGGAGGCGCAGAGGCTGGCACGAGGGCAGCGCGTAGCGCTTGCGGGGCCGGCAGGGGCTCTCTACGGGGCAGCTCGGCGACTGGCTTGATGTGGGTCTGCGTGATCTCGCCAAGCGTTGCACTCGTGCGGGGCAGCTCCGTTTCGGAGCAGGGGCGGATCTCTCTCCAGTGCCAGAATTTTGTGAGCGTGCCCGTCGTGATCTGACAGTACGCCCCCTCTTTGTTGGAGTCCTTGATCTTGGCGACGAACCATTTCTCGTCGGCGCCTGCGTGAGACAGAAGCCTCACTTCGACAATCGCTTTCGGCCTCAGCAGATTGTATTTCTGCTGCGTGGTCAGCTCGGTTTCCCATTGATTCTGTACGGCTATCATCGCTTGCCCTGCTCCTTTTTGATCCGTCACTACTTGGCTTTGCACCACTCAATTCTCCCTCTCGCCTCACCTGATTACTAAACTAATCCAGCAGTCGCAAGTTCCAGTGTCTCCATTCGAGACGATTTTGCATGGGGGCGAACTGCAACGGTGGTTCAGTCCCGCCAGGGGTCGGGCGGGTCAAGGTCGCAATACTCGCTCGCGAGTACCTCGCATACGTCGTCGCGTAGCTGGTCGTCGGTGCGGTCGGGGTCGTCAACTGCAATGCCCTTGGATTCGAGCCATTCGACTAGCTCGGCACGGCTCATCTTGCGTATGGTTTCGGTGTTCATGTTAGACTCCAGGTCGGCAGTGTCCCCCCATGCTGTCCCCGCGCCCCCGAAGCCCTCCCGCGGCTTTCGGGGGCGCGTCCTATTTGGTTTAGGCCGTGTAGTCGTCCGGCGCTTCACCCGCGCGCCAGGCGGTACGAAGCGTGCTCGGGTCGCGGTGGTCGGGACGGTTCGCGTCGTAGCCGCACGCGAGGCACCAAGTGCGGAAGGTGTAGGTCTCGCCGTCTGCGCACGGGATTTGGTCGCTGTCCGGGCTGATGGCATCGTTTCGCGATTCGCGGTCGCACAGCTCGGCGCGCAGGTCAGCAATCTGCTTATCGGTGAGCGGTGTGCTTTCCGCTGTCAATACCGTTTCCACGGTTTGACGGCCGGCTCCGTCACGGATCATTTGCTGCACTGACTGATAGGTGACGCTGCTCACTGGAACCCCACCATCAAGGTCGTTTCGGTATCGGTTGCGGGGTCAACGAGCTTCACAATTTGGAAGCTAAGAAGGTACGTGACCTTGCCTCCTGGTTTCGTCGCGCCGCAGATGCCAATGGTCGCGCCGTCGGTTGTCGTGGCAACGGTGTAGTTGGCGCAGGCGAAGGTCTTGCTCGGCTTACCGGCTTCGGCTGCAAGGGCAAGGGTCGGGACAAATAGGGCTAGGGCGATTAGGGCTTTTTTCATGGGGTTTCCTTTTGGGGTCGTCGGGTCGTCGCGAGTTAGGCGCGCTTGGCTAGGCGCTTGCCGATTTCTTCGATGCTCACGCGCATTCTTTCGGCGCGGTCGCTGTATTTGTCAGGTTCGGATGCGAGGGCCGCTCGTAGGCTCTCCAGCTGGGATTTCAGCTCACGGGTTACCGTGGGGTCATTGCCTTCCACTGTTGCTTGCTTCGACATGTTCTTTAGCTCCTTACGGCTTGAGAACCGCGGCCACTGGCTCGCGCGACACTGCCATCAATCGATCGAATCGATCGGTAGCGATCGCCAGCTCAGCATCAGCCGAGCCATAGCGCGCGATAGCGGTGTTCAATTCGGCTAGTACGCGGTCGCGTTTGCGCTGGGCTTCCTGCACTTCGCGCCATTGGTCGGCAACGCTATTCGGGGCTTGGGTGGGTTTCGGGGTTTTGACGGGGGCTGTCATGGGTTTCCTTTTGTTGATGCGATGCTGAGTAACAAGTCGCGAAAAGCTGTGGGGGTGGCAAGGTTCTCGCGTGTGTTCAGTCGCGAGACGTTGACCAGGGGCGCAACATGGGCGCGCATTGCGCGCCGCTCTGCTGCACTGTGGAATCCGTAATCCAGACGGCTCGACGGTTCGGGGATTGACCAGTCTAGCTCGGGCAGAGTGCAGCCGACCGAATAGAGCCACGTTAGCTTGCGTGCTCGGTGACCATAGTGGCCTTGTGCGACGCAACACACGTGGCCGATGCCATCGCTAGCCGATTGCCAGCCTGCGCGCCATGCTGGCCTTGCAAGGCCGTGTGCGGCGAATGCGTGGCTCGCTTCGGGGTGCTCCAGTACGCCGCCGAAAGCTCGAACCGAAGCAAGCGCGGAAGCGAAGCAGCCGTTATCGTCGCCAAGCCTACGCTTCACGCGGGCGCTCGGTCCGCCGGACCAGTAGCGACCCCAGCGCTCGCATGGCGGATGCGCTACCACTGGCCATGGTCCGGCATAGCGCCGCGCGTCGCGTGCTTCGTCCCAGGGGTCCACTCCGGACAGTCCGAAGTATTGCCCATGGGACACGACGAAAAGAGCGGCAATCACTTTGGCTCGGATGCCTTGCGTTCGGCTTCGGCTTGGTCAACGTAGAACGCACAGCTCGGGCAGACTAGCTCGTCATTCCGAACGACGTGACGAAGGTGCTCAAACTCGGGATTAGAGCAGCCGGCGCAAACTTTGGTTGATAGCGGTTTGGGGGTCATGGTCGGGGTTTCCTTTAGCGGTAGAAGCGGACGTTCGGGTTTGTGCCGGGGCCGGCTCCGAGGATGTAGCGCTTCGCATCGTCGCGATTGCCATCGAGCCGGAAGAAAGCTTGGGCTCCTTCGTCTTCGTGGCCAACGACGGCAGAGCGATCGGACTCGGCGTACCAGAGCGGCAAGCCTGCGCCCCAATAGGCGCCTCCCGAGTCATAGCCTCCGGAGTCGAGGCGGACGCGGCGCAAACGAACCTTGCCAGCAAGCGCGCCAACGCCATCGTACGCGCGCCCCATAGGAGCACCGTACTTGCACGACACTTTGGATTCGGGCGCGCTCATGATTCCCCCAGGCGTTCCGGGTCTTCGGACTCAATCTCGGCTTTGATATCGTCGAAGCTCTCAAGCCGATCCTGAACGTCCGCCATCATGGCCCAATACATTTGGACCGACACATCCGGCAAAGAGTCCCCGCATTCCTGCCATGCGTCCGGGTTATCAGTGCACGCCATGCCTACGCGCGCTTGGTGCGTGTAGATAACACGCTGTGTCCCGTCGACGCTTTGGCGCAAGTAGTCGGACAGCTCATCGTCCGAGGTAACCTCACCATCCTTGACGGCGCGCTTGCATTCTTCGACAACGCCTCGCACATCGTCCCAGTAGTCGCGCTCGACAACGCGCCATGCCTCGTCATAGCTAGGGGTCTCGGTCGGTTCTGCTAGAACCGCTCGGATTGCAGCAACGGTCGAGCGTGGATTGTAGAGCGCGATGCGGGTTTCGTCGCAATCGGCGTCTAGCAGGGCTTCGATTCTGTCGGCTTTGGTTTGGGCCATGGGGTTCCTTTTGGGTCGGTTCAGCGAAAGCTGCCCGCTACTGCGCAGCAAGTGAGTACTGCGCAGGATGCGGAAAGGTTTGGCTCAGTCGCCGAACGCCTCCGGCTCGCAGCGGCACTCACTCTCAAGCTCGCAGCCGGCATCCTCGCAGGCGTGGCACATGGCCGGCGTTTCGTCGCTGTCGTCGCCGATCGCGATCTCGAAGCAATCGCGGCACGCGCAAGGCTGATAGCCGCTCATTTGCAGCTCTCGTCGCCGGGTTCTGCGTTCGGGCATGCGGCCAGGAAAGCCGCTGCATCCTGGCGATCCATTTCGTTTTCGGAAGGAGTCGAAACCCCCTCGTACAACCAAGAATCGCCGTCATGGTCGAACGCCACTAGCTCGTTCAGGCTAACCGAACGCGACGCTATCAAGTGATTGCGCCATGCTTGCCAAAGGCAGAACGCTTGCGCGCGGTCGCCCCATACGTCGGGAGAACCCTCGCCACGCGCTTCCGCGAGCCTGTAGGCCGCCTCGCCAGCGTCGTGACAGAGTTGCTCGGGCTCGACGTAGGGCGCATCGAACGGACGCGCGCTTGCGACGCTGGGAAGCGCTAGCAGGGCAAGTGAGAGGAGTGTGCGGCGGATCATGTGACCCCCAGGCCGCAATAGTTTGGATCGATGATTCCCGCCTCGTGAGCATCGGCCAGACGCTCTAGCCAATTGGCCATGCGCAGGCGGGACTCGGTTCCAAGTGAGCTGACGGGATTGCATCGGATGCCTCGCGCAGCATCGCGCAGCAATTGTGCTCCCTGGGCGAGGCTTAGCGGGCCAATGAATTCGTCTAACGTTCGGTAGCACATTCGGGGTTTCCTTTTGGGCCCAGCTCGTTTCTGGGAAGTCCGTTCTAATCGAACCAATTGGGCACGTCAAACACTATCTTTGATTCTAGTGTCGATTCTTGCCCATGCGGCCTAATCGTAACAATAATCAATATTGTGTTTGACCAATAACCCCGCGCATGGGAGAACTAGCTCTCCGGACCAAAGAACCCGGAAGAAAGCGAACCCCAGTGACCAAAAAAGAGTGTTTTTTCGTGTGGCGTGGCTGGCTTGGCGGAACCCGATTGCTCGCGCACGTTGCGCCGAATGCCAGAATGAGCCGGCTCGCGCTTGAGGTAGCGATCCTGGACTTGGACCCCTTTCAGCTCGCGGATCTAGCCGGGCGGAACGCCGCGCTTGCTGAACTGGCCCGGGTGGCATCGTGAGCACCTTGCAAGCCACTGCTGCCGCGCTTGGCTCCTTCGTGGCCGAAGACTTTGGCCATGTGTGCTTCCTGCGCTCCGATGGCACCGTGGCCGTCTACCGCAAGGCAATCGAAGGGCGCCCCGAACTTGGCGCCCTAATCGGCGTAGGGCGCTGGGCTGGCGGCATCATTTGCGGCTCCGGCGTCAATTGCGGGATCCTGGTGACCCTCGAACAGTCGCTACGCGCTCAAACGGGGGTCGAATGAACCCCCCGATCCGAGGCTGCACGTGTACAGACCCGGCACGCCTGGGCGGAAAGCACAAATGCACCCCCGGCCGGCCAAGGTGCCGCCGCACTGACAGCCGCCGCAATCGGACCTGCCTTTGCGACGGCTACCACTACCCCCATCGTGAGGGCTCGGCTCAGTGCAGCGCGAACCCTAGCCACGCTCAGCGCCTCAATGCGCTCGCTTGGGGCACCCCTCCCGAGAATGACTCGGAACCCGATAGCCTCGCGTTCTGCCCGTTCTAGGCGCATCCTGGCAAGGCCAGCAGCATTGACCCGCTAGCCGGAAAGCCTGGCCAGCGCTGCTGGCCTCTACCCCCGCTCTAACCGAACGATTGTGCGGATGTATCGGCAAAACCGATATAGACCGGCCCAAATCATGCAGTCTTGACACAGCAGGCCGGAACCCTGCACTCTCGCGCGGCTTCTCTCTCTTCTCGGAACTGGCTTGACCAATCGGCCAATGGGAAGGGTGGGTCAAGTTTGACCCAGGGGGTGGGTCGACAAAGACCCAGGGCGCTTGACGGGAGAAGGGGCCCGCTCTCCGTCCTTGCTCCCACCCATGCCCCCAATCGATACAGGTTCGGGGTGTAGCGCCCCCAAATCAGGGAGGGGTGGTGGTCTTGTCCCATAGGCTACAGCCCCCATCAGGTTGGCATGGGGTCTCGGGCCCCCGGAGCTGCGGGGTCTGCTGCCCCCATTGGGGGCTGCTGCCCACGCAGGCTGGCCGGTAGCGAGCCCCACCCCAGGGGGAGAGGGGGCAGGCTGGGCAGGGGGGCCATCACTGCTCTCAATTTTTTGCAGGGTCCCTCTTAGTCAAGCCAGACGGTTGACGCTGCTGGTCTTTAGATGCGAGCTTGGGCTAGGATGAACGTCTACCTGCTGCACGAGGAGATCGACTTGGGCTCTCACGTAGTCGGGGTCTTCTCCACCCGGGAGAAAGCCGAATCGGCGCAGACGCTCTACGCTGAGTGGTACAGGGCCAGGCACGGATTCGCAGCTCGGCTCTTCGTCGAGGAGCACGAAGTCGACCTGCTCGGGCTCGGCTACGGGGACAGTAGGCGAACGCAGACCCTCTGATTTTTCTGAGGGGCCTTGGTCGTCAGGTGCTAGGGCTGACGTGCCAGGTCGGCTGAGGGCATAAGGTCAGCCGGTAAGCACCGAGGTCGCTACCCGGTCGCCTGGTCTTTGCAGGGGCCGATGTTGTCATACGCTGCGCTTGACGGAGCTGGTCTTTAGAGGCAAGGGTGCTCCGATGGCTAAGGGACTCATGGCTGAGGGGTGGGAGAGCTTTCGGCAGAAGGCCGTGCCCAAGAACGCTTCGGAGGCGCAGGTCAGGGAGACGCATCAGGCGTTCTATGCGGGTGCGGCGTACCTGTTTGCTCGGCTCATGCTGGCGCACAGCCCGGGTAAAGAGCCGACTGAGGAGGACGTGGACATGGTGGACGTGGCCATGGTGGATGGCATCCACGAAGAGCTCGTGGCGTTCGTAAGGTCGAAGGGTGGCTGACGTGAGTGACATGCCCGAGGCCGATGCCTTCCAGGTTCTGTACGACTTGCTCGCTCAGCTCGAAGCCGAGCAGCCGAAGCGCTTTCAGACGCTCCGGGTCAAGACTGCGGTCGAGCGGTTAGAGGAGCTTTGGCACGAGGGGGTAGTCGCAATGGCAAGGTGCGATGAGCGCGTTCGGAGGGTAGCGGCTGAGCGCGATCAGTACGCCGATCGGCTAGAGATCGAACAGCGCGACCACGAGGTGACGAAGGGTTACCGCGCGCATGCCGAGGCTCAGCTGGAGGAGAGCGATTCAGTCTTGGTCTTCCGCGATGGGGCTTGGCAGCACGAGCGGCTAGTGAAGCCATGAAGACGTTTCCGCTCCCCGTGATTCACGACGCCTACGCGAAGTTCGATGAGCGCGTGGCGCAGTCGTTGGCGCTCGCCTGCACGGTCCACGGCACGACTTCTCCGTGTAAGCGCGGCTGTTCGGCGTGCTGCTCCGAACCGCTCCTGGTCACGCAGTACTGCATGCCTCCGATCATCGAGGCTATCCGCGCGATGCCGGCCGAGCAGCAGGAGGCCATCAAGCTGCGCTTCATCGCGTGGAAGCGCGTGGTCTACCAGAAGGGTATTCATCCGGACACTTCGGACGAAGGGCTGGACTTTGACCTGTGGCACCAGCAGCCGAAACCCGTCTGCCCGCTGCTCGATGTGGCAACGGGTGACTGCATGGTCTACGAAGCGCGCCCGCTCGGGTGTCGGGGGCACGTGTCGGTCGAGAAAGACGCGAGTCCGTGCAATAGGACCAAACCCGGCAAGGGCATCGCCGTGCTGCTCTTCACTGATGAGATAGCGCGTGTCATTGGCTACGTGCTCGGTCAGACCGTGCGTGGCCCGAACCGCGATGTCCCGCTGCTCATGCTGCTTCTGCCCTCGATGCTCCGTCGGGCTTGGGTGCTCGTCGAGCGTCCGAAGCTGACCTACTTCGAGTGGTTCGATGAACTCGAACGGCGCGCGAATGCAGGGGAGCAAATCTGAGTAGCGTGCCGCTCTCGACTGCTTGAACCTGTGAGCGACGAACAGGCGAGGCGACAACGGGGCTTGCCGACAGACAGCCCGCTTTCGCGCGCTCACGAGCAGCCGAGCGATTCGAGCGCGCTACGAGGTTGAGGGTAGCACGAGTTACAACTTGGCTCTCGGCGGCGTGTACTTGAGGCGCAGCTTTGCAATCTGCTCACGGAGCGGGTACGGGATCATTCCAGGCGCGCGAGCTTCCAGCTCATCGAGCAGCGCGAGCCGGACGGCGTTGTCGCGGGCTTCGACGGCCTTTACGAGCGCGTCGCACTGCTCGGCATAGAAGGACACGGGTCTGACGACGGTCGTCAGACGAAACGCGAAATCTTCGGGCGTTTCCATCATCGGCTCGTCGCAATGAAGTAGCGACCCTGCTGCGTCAGCTTGATTGGCGGCGATTGGCTGCCCATTCGGTGGTTGGCGCCCGGCCCCTCTTCCACGAGGCTTTTCAGCCGAAGCCGCTTGATCCAGTAGTGGATGGCCTGGCGGGTTACGCCGTACATTCTTGCAACATCGGGCAAGTGCGGGGGCACGCCGAGCTCCTCCTCCGCGTCAGCGATGGCGTGCAGGACGGCCAGTTCCTTGCCCGTGGGCAAGAGGTTCTTGTGATGCTCAGCGATGATGCCCATGATTTCCCGAGGAAAGAGAGAGCCGGGGCGGTGTTTCAAAGAGGCCCCCAGTGAAGACCTGTCACGGCATCTCGCCGCACACCATGCCGACCCGGCTTGGTGGAGCGTAACACAACCATTTGACGAGTGCTACAGCTTCCAGGCCAAAATGCGGTATTTGCCCACGCTGGCGTAGCGGGCCCGCAAAACCCGCATCACCTGATTGCGATTCAGGCCGCAACGGTGCGGGCGGTTCTGGCCGCCGCCAACAGGCAGCGCTTTCGACCAGCGAAGCTCGATGTTCGCCTCCCGAAGTAGCCGCTTCCAGTCCTTGTTGCAGGGATTGCCGATGAACTCCCGCAGCTCAGTGGGGCCAATCAGCCCCTCCTTTCGGATGGTCGGGCCCGCGGGGGCTTTGGCCAGGGGGCGAACGGGCTTCACGACTCGTCAAGCTTAACACGTCAAGCAAACTGTGGGCGATAGCCCCCAACTGGGCTATCGTGGGGGTAATGGCCCCCAATCAGCCGAAAAAAGCCAAGGCCAAATCGGCGGTTGACCGGGTGCCGTTCGGGAATTTCGACGACCCGCCCGTGCTCGTCCAGAAAAAGGACCCGCTCCAGCGAAAGCGTGAGCAGCGGGACAAGCTCATCGGCCTGCGGGACGAATTGCTCCAAGAAAGCATGGGCGTGGTGCGGGACGCCATGCGCTTCCGCGACGTGGACGAGCATCTCCCGAGAGAGAAAGACCCGAGCTTCCAGCGCATGGAAAGCGAGCTCGGCCAGCTCGACGCCGAGCGCGCCTATCGCGTCGCCAAATCCGCTTGGAAGAACAACTCCGAGGCTCCCGCTGCCTTGAAGCTCGCGGCCGCTATCGCCGTCGGCATTCTGAAAGCGAACGCCGCCGAGAAGGGCGCGGCTCCCCCGCTCAACATCGGCAAAGTGATCATCAACGCCGCTGCGATACCGGTGTTCGAGGAACGCGAGGTGACCGAGTGAAAACTCCGACCGCCCTGAGCCGCTACCCGAACAGCGAGGAGGCCAATGACCCGCCCCCAAACAAGCGCGAGTACTACCTGCATTTGGAGACTGGTGATCGCGGCTACCTCGTCACACGCGACGGCAAGCCCGCCATCAAGTGGGACCGCGCGATGGCGAAGGACGCCACGCACGAGCTCCACAAGTGGAAGAAGATGGTCGACGAGGTGCCGCTCTTCAGCTTGCACCAAATCGCCATGGTGGCGTTCGTGGCCGACAAGGAAGTGTGCCGCGCTTTGGGGCAGGTCGACATCGCGCAAAGGCAATGGATCGATCTGTCGGAGAAGCAGCGCCGCGATTGGATGGTCGACGGACCAAAGGCAAAGACAGGCCCGCGCCGCCACGTGTACCAAGCCATCCTGAAAGCGCTCGGAGGCAAGAGTGGCGCGTAAGCGGCTCACGACCCGTCCGCTCGAAGAGGACACGCTGCTCACATCCATGCAGCGTGAGGTGATCCCCTACTTGCAGCAGACCGGCGATTTGGTCGAAAAGCTCGCGCCCGTCGAGCCCCCCGTCATTTCTGGCTCACGCGGCGGCGCCACCGTCGCGGTGCTCGCGCTGATGCTGACTGCGCTCGACAAGGCAGGCGTCCTCAAGAACCAGACCACGCCATGAGCGACGTGATCTACCAGCCGTCCGAGTGGCAGCAGCGCTACCACGACACGGTTCGTCAGGGCATCGACGAAGTGCTCGGCGCTGGTAGCGCAGGCCCCGGCAAAACCTTGTGCCTGACCATGGACATCATGGATCAGGTCGCCGTCGAGCACGAACGCTGCACCGACCCGAACCACGCCTACCCGCTCATCTGGGGCACGTCGAGCGGCTGGGCTCTGCACCTTCGCCGCACGGTCAAGATGCTGAAGCAGACCATCGCGCTCAGCCACAGGATGTTCAAGGCGGTTGATTCAGGCGCCACGTGGAGTGAAAGCGAGACGACCTGGACGTTCTCTAGCGGGCTCAAGTACCAGTTCGGCCACTGTAAAGACCCGCTCGATTACGAGCAGTACATGTCGAGCGCCTTCTCGGCCATCTACTTCGACGAGCTGACTGGGTTCGAGGAAGAGCAGTACGACCAAATCACGACCCGCCTGCGCTCCGACGATCCGGTGCTCTCGAAGATGCTGCGCATCCGTTCGATGAGCAATCCCCTCATGCGGAACGAAGGCGAGACCTTCACGGTCAAGGACGCCAACTGGGTGCGGCGCCGCTTCGTCGATCCGCACAAAGACGGCAACGTCGTGTTCAAGCGAAAGCTCACGCGCTCGGACGGCACGCACGCCTACACCAAGTGGGTGTACATGCCGGCGAAGCTCCAGGACAACCCGAACAAAGCGTTCGTCGCGCAGTACGAGCTTCAGCTGCTGAAGCAAAAGCCGCACATCCGCGCGGCCCTGCTCGATGGCAATTGGTACATCACGGTCGGTTCGTTTTTCGCCGAGTACTGGAAGGAGCGCCTCCACGTCGTGCGCCCGTTCCGGGTGTCCTCCGAGTGGCGCATCTTCCGCTCCATGGACTGGGGCTACAAAGCGCCCGGCTGCATCCATTGGTTCGCGCTCGACGATGAAGACACGCTGTATGTGATCTACGAGCTCCGGTTCCAGGGCAAAATCGCCGACGAGGTGGCAGCCATGGTGCAAGCCACCGAAGAGCTGCTCGGGTTCTGGGACGAGCGCGCCAAACGCTCGCGGCTGACGGGGCCCGCCGACACGCAGATCTGGGAGCAGCGCGGCCAGGGCGGCAAATGCATCGCCGAGACCTTTTCGTCGAAGGGCGTCGATTGGACGCAGGCCGACAAACGCTCACGCCAAACCAATGCCCAGCATCTCATCAAGCGCCTGACAGACCACGAGGAAGAAACGAAGACGCCGGGCATCGTCTTCTTCAGCTCGTGCAAATGGATCATCCAGGTTCTGCCGGCGATCCAAACGAACAAGGACAACAGCGAGGAACCGGCGGACGGCGGCGACGACCATCCCTACGACTCGTGCGTGTACGGGTGCGCGTACGCCTCGAAGGGCAAAGGCGCCATCCCCCCGATACGCCCGCTCAAATCCGAGTGGGACGATGAAGACGACGCCGGCCCCGTGCAGAAGCGGGCCGGACAACTCGGCTACGGACAGGAGCTTTGCTGATGGCACTCGAAGACGGTATGGATATGGAGTTCGAAGAAGCGAGCGACGTTCAGCCGACGGCTGACTTGGCGCCGATGCCGCAGGACGACTATTCGGTCGACGACCTCGGCGAAGATCCGAAGCCCGAGGTGCTCATATACGACGAAGACTCGACGAACCTCGCCGTCGATTTCGCCAAGCACCCCGACGGCGAGGCCGCGCTGAAGAAGCTCGGCAGTAAAATCGTCGATGAGTTCGACGACGACTTCGAGAAGAGCGAGCCGCGCCGGAAGCGCATCGCGGCCGACTGGAAGCTGTTCGCGGGTGACCTGCCGCCGAAGGATTTCCCCTACGCCAACGCGGCCAACGCGAACGTTCCGATCATGATGGAGAACCTGACCCGCGTCGTGTTCCGCGCGTACGGCGAGCTATTCGCTGACATGTCGAACGTGTTCGGCGTGAGTTCGCTCGGGCAGAAGGACCAGGACCAAGCAGCCCTCCTTTCGCTCCATGGCAACTGGCAGCTCCGAAACGAAATCCCGGACTTCTACCGCCAGCAGTCACGCGGGCTCATGAACTACTTCACGGTCGGCGATACGACCATTCACTCGTACTACGACGAGCGGCTGAAGCAGAACCGCCACGAGTGCCTGACCGCCGACGAGTTCGTCACGCCGTTCACGTTCACGTCCACGATGCCGAACTATTCGGACGTGCCGCACTACACGCGCGTGTACATGAAGTACCCGCACGAAATCGAAGCCATGCGGGACGCCTGGGTCGATATCGACAAGGTGCTGGGCGACGACCCCGACAATCGCCCCGTCAACTCGTTCGACAACGACCCCGAGCAGCTCATTGCAAGCTCCGTCGCCGAGACGATGGGGCAAGACATCCCCGACGATGGAGCCCCTCGCAAGATCCTCTGGTACGAGGGCTGGGTCGATCTGCCGAACCAAGAGCGCCAGCGCTTCGTGCAGGCCATCGTCGATTACGAAACGCGCCACGTCTTCCGCCTCACCATCCACGAAGAAGCGCCCTGGCAGGACAAGGCCGCCTACAAGCGCCAGCTCGACGAGCTCGCCAAATTCCGCGCCGCGCAGGAGGCGCATCAAACAGCGCTCCAAGAACACCAGTACACCATCTCGCAGATCGGCGAGGCGGCCGCCCAAGGCGCAGCCGGCCCCGAGCAGGCGCTCGCGGCGCTCCAGGAGCTCGACCAGCAGAAGCCCGAGCCGCCCATGCCGCCCGAGTGGATGCAGAACCCCGACGATCCGGAAGAAACGCCGAAGCAGCCCGACAAGCAACCGATCCACTTGTTCGTGCACGGCGTGTGCATCGAGCCCGCGCACGGCAACCTCGGCCTGGGCTACGGCTGCATGCAGGCCGACTTTCAGCGCGCCGCCAACACGGTCCTGTCGCAGTTCGTCGACTCGGCAACGCTCGCCAACTGCAAAGGATTACTGACGGCGGGCAACGTCACCTGGAACGCGGACGGCAAATTCATCATCGCGCCCGGCGCCATCAACAACGCTAGCGGGCTCTCCCCCGCTGACCTGAAAGACGGACTCATCCCATTCGGGTTTGGTGATGCTAACCCAGCCCTCATGAGCGTCGTGGAGCTCATGCAGAAGTCGGCGGAGACCTCGATTCAGGGCCCTGCCGTGCTCTCGGGTGCGGAGGGCAAATCGGGTGAGACCGCACGCGGTATAAATGCCCGCATCGAGCAGGCGACCAAGCAGCTCAGCGTGACGACTGGTAGCTACGCGCGGCAAGTTCTCACCCAAGTCCTGAAGAACAACGCCTACCTCAATAGCCGCTTTTTGCCCGAAGAGCAGCTCTTCCAGATGGAAGCAAATCTCATTCCTCTCGGAATGGAGCCGCCGTTCAAAATCGGCCGCGAGATGTACGAGCGGAACTACCAAATCGAGATCAAGGCCGACATGCGCTTCGCGACACAAGCGCAACGGGTGGGTGAAGCCGATGATGCATTAAAGCTCTTCCAAAGCGTGAAGCAGCTCCAGGGGAACATCCCCCTCATTTACGCCATCATCAAGCAGTGCATCGAGGCCCGCGGCCTGCGAAACCTCGTGCCGCTACTCGGCCCGCCGCCGCCGCCGCCCGCGACTCCCCTCGGTCTCACGCCGCCCGGCATGGGTCCCGAAGGCCCGCCCGGCATGGGCCCGCCTGGGCCGCCTGGTCCCGGAGGGCCGCCGCCTGGGGGCCCCCCGCCGGGTGGACCGCCCAAAGGCCCGCCTCCGCCCTCCGGCATGGTGCCGCCGGGTGGCCCAATGAAAGGCCCGCCGCCAGGCATGCCGCCGCGTCCGCCGCCACCCCAACCGGGTAACCCCCACTAATGACCAACTACGCCGGCTTCAGGAAATCGCCCGACGTGATCGATTGGATTCGATCGGTGCCCGGTCAGTACTTCTTGAAGCAAATCGAGGAGCGCGTGGAGAGCGCGCACGAGAACCTACTCGCGACGTGCAGCAAGTCGACGGACCCCAAGGTCACGGCCGCTGCAACGCTATGGAATGAGCTGGCAACACTATCGGCGTTCTTCCGGAACGCTCACAAGGACCGAGTGAATGAATGACCTCACCGACACGAACGGCGTCGCACTGCCGCAAGTAGACAGCAGCATTCTGGACGCGCGCGAGCGTGAGCAGGCAGAGCGCCGCTCAGCCGTCATGCGCAAGCGTATGTCGCCACCAGGCACGCTCGGATTGCCGAAGCTGCTCGACGAGCGCCGCCTAGAATTTGGAATTACAGACGGGGCATTCAGTCGCCAAGCTGTGTTTGATCGGGTCTTCCTCTGGCAGATACCCATGCAGAAGGGTGACAAGTTCGAGTCGGACTCGCTCATTCACATGCCCGAGTCGGTGCAGCAGCGTGAAAAGGCGCGCGCGCCGCAGGGCATCATCGTCAGTGCTGGTTTGAAGGCGCTCGATCAGCTGCGCTCGCACGGCATCGACGTCGGGCACAAGATTTTGTTCTGCCATGCTGCCCCCTATCATATTCGATACGACTCGGTGCTCGGCTTGGAGCAGCACCTGATTATCGTGCTCGCGGGCGACATCATCGGTAGCGAAGACCTCGCGACGAACCTTCGCACGCGAGAGGTGCGCTGCTTGCCACGTAGAAACCAAGAGAACAACAGCGTTGACCACGTGTTCATCGATGAGCGTGGCGACGCATGGCTGCCGGCTGACGCCTGGCGTGCGGAGCATGAATAATGGCTGGACTAGACGATACCGACCAAGAGGAAGCGGCAGTAGGCAAACACCTGAAGGGCATGCGCGAGCGCATGAGCCCCGAGGCGGACGACGCCAACGAGGTGTCGGTCGAGACGCCTGAGCCGGACGAAGAGGAGGAAGACGAAGCCTCCGAAGTCGCCCCGAACCGCCAAGCGCGGCGCGCTAGTCGGCAAACAGCTCGCGAGCGCGCCGCCGCCGCCGAGGCCGAGGCGAAGGTCCTGCGTGAGCAGCTCGCCGAGCGTAACCGCCCGGTGCCCGGCAACCAGCCCGCGCCCGTCGCCAGCACAGCCGAAGTCGATCGCCGCATCCGCTCGACGTACGCCGAGCTTCAGCGGCTCGAAGACGACTACGCGCGCGCGCAGCAAAACCGCACGCTCACGGCCGAGAAGGAGGCCGAGATGCGCGAGCGCGCCATCGAGCTCGACATCCAAAAGTCGACGCTGGCCGCCGAGCGCCGCGAGATTTTGACGGCCCCTCGCCGTCGGCAGGACGAGCTCACGCGCCAGCTCGAACGCGAAAACGCGGACGTTTATGGCGATCCGCGAGCGTTGCAATTCGCCGCTGGTCGCGTGAACCAGCTCATTGCCGAGGGGCGGAAGGACTCGAAGGAGCTTCACGACGAGGTGATGGAGGAGACGCGGCGCCGCATTTTGGGCAAGCGCCCCAAGCCCGACGCCATCGAGCGCCAGCGTGCAACAGGCCTATCAGCAGGCCCCCGTGCGGCGTCGCCCACCACGAGCCGCACGATCGCAATGCCTCGCGGCAGCCACTATTACAAGATGGCAGTCAGCATGTACCCGGACCTGGACGCGGGCGCGGCGTGTCAAAAGTGGGCGCAGACCGTGGGGAAAAAACTGCTGGCAAAGCAGCAATGAGCGTTCCTAGTTGACCGGAGCGTGGCGCTCTGCATACTCGACCCATCGGCGCCACGCTTAGCCAGCGGGCGCTTTGACGGCTCCAGCGATTCCCGTCGCTGTTGTCTGAACTCCAGGGAGACCCCACCAGTCGGCAAGGTGGAGAACCTGGAGTTTCGTGTCCAATCACGTCATCAAGAGCAGGGCTCCCGCTCCCGCGGCACGGAAAGACCCGCCCCCGCGCGAGGTCGATCGTAGCCTTCAGCAGGGACAAATTCGGAATGGGGATCCGAGCAAGCACTACGTCTGGGCCTACAAGGTAGGACTCGGAGGTGTCGGGTACTACGAGAACATCGGGTACGACATCGAAGTGAAGCGCCCGGGTGGGCCGTACTGCACCTCGCTGCGCAAAAGCGTCGGCGATGGTTCCCCCATCGAGTGGCAAGACAACTTGCTCATGTCGATCGACAAGACCGAGCTCGCAGCCCAAGAGGCCATTGCGCAGCTCGAAGTCGATGCGATGGAGCGCCGCATCCTTTCCCCGAGCAGCGTCGTCGATGGCCTGCGCGGCATTCAAGGCACGCGCGGCCGCTCGAACAATCCGATCATTTCGCTCGAAAACTCAACTTCCGACAACACGATTTCGCTCGGCTGAGGAACCATGGACAACGTTAAACGATACGGGTTTCGCTGGGCACGTGGCTACAACCGGAACTCGCACCCCGACGTGCATGAGTTTCCCGTCACCTCGGGCACGAACTTCACGGTCTCGGGCTTCGGCACGAACCTGAACCTGAACGTCGGCGATCCCGTGCGGCTCGACGTGAACGGCGGCGTGGTGCTCGCGGGCGGCAACGAGAATGCGGCCACATCCCAAGCGCCGTTTGGCATCGTGATGGGCTTCGGGCCCTACTTCAACGGCGGCCGCATGGTGCGCGGGACCGTACTGCCCTCGGGCGTGACGTACGGCAACAGCATCGAGCGGCAGTCGAAGGTGCTCGTGACGCCCTTCTCCGAAGGCATCTGGGAGATCGACGTCAACGACATCGTGACGGCCACGACGCTGCTCGGCTACCAGGCCCTCGTCGGCGAGAACTGCGACCATCAGCTGGCCGCTGCCGCTTCGAGCGCGGTGCCCTTCACCGCAAACCCAGTGCTCGCCATCTCGACGCACAACCCGGCGACGACCACGCTGTCCATGCGCATCTGGGGCGTGTCGCAGACGTTCGAGAACCAGGACTTCGCCGGCCAGTGGGTGAAGCTGCTCGTCACCGTGAACAAGGGCGCTGAAGCGTTCTACACGAACGTGGGCACGTAATGGGCTGGGGGCACAAGAGCAAGCCGCACCACGACGAGCCCAAGGTCGAGGAGCAGCCCGTCGAGGAGAAGGCCGAAGAACTCGGCCCCGACGACTGGTCAGAAACTACACCCGACGAACGGGCCTACGACCTGTTCGTCGCGGAGACGCCGGACCCGCGCGAAGGCGCCGCGCCGGTAGACACATACGTCCACCGCCCTCGGCGCGAAGAAGCGCCACCGGAGATTTGAGCCATGCCCGCAGGCATTCCAGTTTTTACCAGTACGATCTCGGACGGCTTGAAGCTGACCTTGGATGAGGTGGTCGACGACAACCTCAGTAACTACAAGTCCAAGCTCATCATGCCCAAGTGGATGAAACAGTCCAACATGGAGGACAATTACGAGGACGACCTCGAAATGGCCGGCCCGGGACTGGCGGCAGAGAAGAGCGAAGGCGCCGAAATGCAAGCCGGCGGCATCCAGGAAGGTGCCCTCACTCGCTACCTCTCGCGCACGTTCGCACTCAAGCTCATCGTCACCGAGGAAGCCGCCGAAGACTCCAAGTACCCGGCGATCATCCAGGCGGGCGCTCGCCTGCCGCGCGCCATGTACAAGACCGTCGACATCGACTCGACCAATATCTTGCAGCGCGCCGTGAACCCGCTCTACACGGGCGGCGACGGTGTTTCGCTCGCAAACGTAGCGCACCCCTTGCCGGGTGGCGGCGTGTTCTCGAACCTCATGACCACGCCCATGAGTCCGAGCCGCATCGCCGTCGCGACGGCCACGACTCAGATGCGGAAAATGCCCGGCCACGACGGCATCATCGAAGGCGTCGAGCCGGTCGCCAATCTCTGCCCCGAAGACCAGTGGTACATCTGGGATGGCTTGAACATGTCGGAGAAGGACCCCACGGCGGGCGCCTTCAACGAGATCAACGTCGTCAAGAACTTGGGCCTGAAGACGGTGCCCATCAAGTACTGGACGAACACCACGACCAACTGGGGCCTCCTGTCCGACGCGGACAACGGCTTCAAGTGGAAGTGGCGTAAGAAGCCGAACACGCGCAGCTGGGTCGACAACGACCAGCTCTTGCTCAAATACGGCATCTACGCGCGCTGGTCGCGTGGCTGGTCCGACCCGCGCTGCATCCTGTTCGTCGCCGCGTGAAGGAGTAGGTCATGCCCGGAATCTCCCTGCTCGACGCACAACAGATCTACACGAACAACGGGCTCCGTACGCAGTACGGGCTCATCCTGCCGGCGGGTTCCCGGGTCGCGGCGTACGTGCGCTCGACGGGGATTCAAAACGGCGACGACACCTTCTTGGCGTCGAACCTCGTGCAAACGCTGGCAGCGGGCCTCGCGCGCGTGCGCCCGGGGTTCGGCGACTTCGTGATCTGCCTGCCGGGTCACAAAGAAGACGTGACCGACGCCACGACCTTCTCGACGGCGCTTCCCCCGGGCGCGAAGATTCTGGGCGTCGGTCGCGGCTCGAACATGCCGACGTTCACCTGGACCACGCCCGGTGCCCAGCTGAACCTCTCGCAGAACGACGTGCTCGTCACTGGCTTCCGGCTCAAGTTCGCCGGCACGACCTTGGCGCCGGTCACGGTCGCGCAGGCAGTGAACATCTCGGCCGACGACGTGGGCTTCACCGCCAACGAGGTGGAGCTCGGCAACACGCTCGCGAACGCCACCATCGGTGTCGGCATCACCGGCACGGCGGCGCGCTACGAGGTGAGCGGCAACGCCTTCCGTGGTTGGGGCGCGGCTCCCGCTTCGGGCTCCATCGTCGTCAACTCGACGGGCTTCGATGGCGTCATCTCCCAGAACCGGATTTTCGCTGGCGCGGCCGTCGCGACCGGCAACATCGCCGTCGTGGCTGGCGCTCAGCGCTTGGCCATCGACGACAACGAAATCCTGAACATCACGCCCGGGAGCGTCGCTGGCATCAGCTACCAGAACATCCTCATCACGGGTGTTTGCTCGAACAACCGCATTGCCATCGCTGCCCCCGGCGCTGTGGTTCCGGGGGTCACCGGCATCACGGTTGGTGGCCTGAATAACCTCACGGCGTTCTTCCAGAACTTCGCCGTCAACGACCCGAACAAGAGCGGCTTCTTGGTGCCGGCCGTCGACACCTGATCCGCTGACGGGGCTCCGGCTGGAGCTGGTGCCCGGAAGGAGCCCCGTATGAGAACCATTGGACGTCGCTGGCCGGTAGGGATTGGACCTGATCGGCAATGCCTGTGCAGCTACTGCGGCGTGCAGTGGCGCCGCTCGCAGCTCCATCGCGACCGCTCCGAGAACCTCGCCTGCCCTGACTGCGCGTCGGGGCTCGACGTAGTATCTTTGTCAGAGGGCAACGCCGAGCTCATGCGGGCGCAGGCGCCGCGTGAGATTGGCCCGGTCGACGGCGCCATCGACACGTTCGTGTGCCCGCCGTTCCCGGGCTTCAAAGACCCCAACGGCCCGCGGCCCCCGAGGTGATGGATGCCTAACGCGCAAGTCGAAGCACCCACGAGCCTCTACGTCCCGTCCATCGACGACGTAGTGGCCATGGCGTACCGCCGCGCTGGGCTCCTGAACGTCCAGCAGTCGCCCGACATCGTGCAGGGAGGCGTCGCCCGCCAAATCCTCAGCACCATCGTCACGGCGCTCCAGGGCGAAGGCATCGCCATGCGCGCGGTGCAGCCGGGGTACGTGCTGCTCGTCGCTGGCCAAAACCTCTACTCGCTGCCCGAGACTGTGATCGATTGCGTCGGCAACGGCGCCTACATCGACCCGACCCAAAGCCAGGTTCCGTTCCAGGCATCGAGTGAAACGCCGGTCATCAAAAAGGACCGCGACACGTTCCAGAACCTCGCCAGCAAGAGCTCCGAGTCGCGGCCGACCATCTACTACTTCGCGCGCGAGGCGCCGCTCGGCACGCTCTACTTGTGGCCCACGCCGTCGGCTTCCGAGGCTGGCGGGCGCATCCGTTTCAACTTCCACAACCTACGCCCCGACGTGGTGAACGGCGGCATGACGCTGCCCTTCGAGCGCTACTGGGACGAGTACTTCGTGTACGCGCTCGCCGGGCGCCTGGCCCTCGACAACTCCATGGCGCTCGATCGCGTGGGCTACCTCGACCAACTCGCCGCCGCCAAGAAAGACATCTGTAAAGGCTACTCCAAGCAGAGCGTCAACATGCGCGCCACCATCGACCACCGCACCGGCTGGAAGAACCGCTACCGATGAGCATCCAATACTACCCGAACGGCATCGGAGGCTACCCGCCCGGGGACTTCCTCGACACCTGCAAGCCCCTGCAAACGAGCGGTAACGTCTGGTACGTGAGCTCGCTCATCGGCATCGACGCCGTGGCGCCCGCTGGCCAGAACCGCGAGAAGCCGCTCGCGACGATGCTCCAGGCCGTCACCAACGCGGTCGACGGCGACATCATCGTTTTTCTGCCTGGCCACACGCAAACGCTCACGCTCACGCAAACGCTGCTGAAGCGTCTCACGCTCATGGGCGAGGGAGTGGTCGATGGCAAGCCGGCAGTGACGCTGAGGGCAAACATGCCGGCCTTGAACCTGCTGCAAATCGGAGCGCCGAACTGCGAGATCCGGAACATCTATTTCGCGCCGAACCTGGCCTTGAACTCGGACCCCAAGGTCAACGTGGGGGACGTGGATTTTCTGATCCGCGGTTGCTACTTCGACTGCGGGGGCAACGACAAGGGCCCGAACGTGGCGCTCCAATCGTCGCGTGCGCGCATCGAAAGCTCGACCTTCATTTCGGTGGCGACGGCATCGAACAGCCAGCCGAAGGCCGCCATCACGACCTTCACGGGCTCGAACATCACCGGCTTCACCATGAGGGATACGGTCATCTCCGCTGGCCCGTTCGGGTTCGCGAACTACGCCGCCGTGGATCTCACGGTAGGGACGGCCATCAGCCAAGTCGTGATGGAGAACATCAGCCTGCTCCTCGGCGCCGACATGGTGCTGCTGCCGGCAACCACCGGGCGCATCAACATCCAGACCGCGACGGGCGGCAGCCGGGTTCAGTGGTGAACGCATGCACCTAATCAATCCGCTCGTAGCCGGCATTCGCGGCGCAGAGATTGGCTCGGTCGAGCTGCTCGAACGCGGCACGTCCACGCACGCCGTTTACTACAAGGACTTCCCCGCGACGCAGCAGTACAGCGTGCAGCCCATCCCGCTCGACTCGTTCGGTAGCGTCACGCTCTACGTCGAAGAGCTGGTCGACGTGCTCGTGCGCGACCAGAACGGCGTGCTCGTGCGTCAGTTCGTGGCAGGCGACCACGCGGCGTCGGTCGAAGTCATCAGCCAAAGTTTCTCAGGCGTCGACTACCGCGACGGGACCAAGGGGCCGTTCAAGCCCACGAACCTCGCGAGCGTGCTCGACCTGTGGAAAACGAACTCGGGCGGCATCGATTGGAAGGTGCTCGTCGGGGGCAACGTGGTCACCATCGGGGAAGCGCTCAGCAGCTTCGCCGGGCTCTACTACAACGTGAAGAGCTTCGGCGCGCTCGGCAACGGCGTGGCCGACGACGGCGCGGCGATTCAGGCCGCCATCACGGCAGCGGCCGTCGCGGGCGGGACGGTGTTTTTCCCGCCCGGCGTGTTCCGCACGACCGTGACCATTCAGGTTCCGGTCAACGTGTGCGTTCTCGGCAGTGGTGCGCCCGCGAGCAAGCTGGCCATCGACGGCAACCTGTTCGTGGTGCAGTGCGCGGGCGACGACAACGGAGGGACGCGAGCCATTCGCAACATGTGGTTCGGCAGCATCAACACGGTTACCACGAACAGCACGGCGCTGGTGTCGGGTGCCGGCGCGCGTGTGCTGTTCGAGGACTGCCTGTTCGGCAACGACACGACGACCAAGGGCACCCACGCGCAGCTCCAGAACAGCACGCTCGATTCGCTCGTGACGTTCAACCGCTGCTCGTTCTTCGAGATGGCAGGCAACAACATCGCCATCGCTGGCAACACGGGTCGTTCGACGTTTCGCGACTGCGACTTCAAGAGCATCTTTACGGGCGCCCAGAGCACGCCGCACATCTTCGCAAACGACAGCATGCTAATCGAGGGGTGTCGTTTCGACGCTTCCTCGCTCACGTCGGGGACGTTTGCGTACATCAACTACCTGTCGCAGGCGCCGCTCGGCAATGGCGGCGCCAAGTTCGTGAACAATCGGTTCAAGAGTGGGGCCGCTACGCTCGCCGCGTTCAGGACATCGAGCACCGTGCCGCGCTTTGGGATTTGGGAGTCCGGCAACTCGTTCGGTGATCTGGCAACCGGCTTCTTGCCTCTCTACCTAGAAGACGGAGCGGACGGCTTCGCAGACGCGGCGATGGACACCGCGGGCCTGCGCACGCACGGCTCGCGCCTAAGCCGATCCTTTGGGGCGATCAACAACGCCACACCCGTAAACATAGACGCAAAAAACTACGCGCTCGCCGTCATCAAGCGGACTACTGCTGGCGGCGGTGGCGCGCTGACGATTACGGCGAGCCTTGGTTCGCTAGGCGACACGCTGACGGTGCAAATCGTCAACACGACCGGCGCAGCGGTTACGCCGGCCTGGGGATCCATGTTCCTGTTGGGTAGCGGAGCTACGAGCTCAATCACGACCGGAGGCAGCGGGCAGTACAAGTTTGACTTCTTGCCGATTGGCGTTGGCACGACGGGCAAGTGGGTAATGACAGGCGTCACCCTCACCATCTAAATGGCCCAAGCGGAAATCAACTTCTCCAATCGGCAAGCCACCGGCCAGCAAGAGCTCGCGGGTGCGCCCGCCGTTGCGGTGAACATCATCGTGGACGACACGGGTGCGATTCGACGGCGCCCGGGACTCCAGGCTGCGCCCGGCATCTTCAATGGCATCGTCGATCCCACGGGCCTCTCCGGCATCTACCAGACCGTGGACGGCAAGCTGTACGTCGTCGGCAACACCCCGAGCTACCGAAACATCTATCGCGTGACCAGCATCGCGACTCAGATCGGCGTGCCGCTGAGCGACGCGACGCTATCGGGCACGCTGCGTCCGGTGTTCGCCGAGACGCAGCTCATCCTGGCGATAGCTGGCGGCGACAAGATGCAGAAGGTGGTGCTCGCTGACAACACGTCGAGCCGCATCTTGGACCAGCCGCCCTATGCCTCACACGTGGCGGCGAACAGTTCGCGCCTGCTCGGCAACATCGCCAACGTCAACTACAACAACACGTTCGACAAGTCGGTCGTGCGCTTCAGCGGCATCGCCAACGGCAACTCGAGTTTCGCCGGCATGGAGGTATGGACCGAGGGCGTCGTCATTGGCGGCGCCGGGCACTTCAGCGCAGAGGCCAATCCCGACCCGGTGCTCGCCGTCTACGAGAACACGAACGAGGTGTTCTGCTTCGGCACCAAATCGGTGCAGGTGTTCGCGCCCGATCCCTTCGTGAGCAACACCGGCATTCCTGCTGGCTGGTCGCCGACCGTCACCAAAGAGCTCGGCTGCGCGGCGCCCTACTCGGTAGTGAAGGTAAACCAAAACTTCTTCTGGCTCGACGAGCTCCGCCGCTTCGTCACGTCCGATGCGCGCTCGGAGCAGGTCATCGGAGACCCCATCCAGAAGACCATCGACGACATCGCGGTCGTGTCGGACTGCTACGGCTACCGCGTGAGCGCCGGGCCCCTCGACTGCTTGGTGTTCAAGTTCGAGCAGGACGGGCGCTGCTTCTCCTTCCAGAAGGGCAACAGCTGGTCGGAATGGCTCAGCTGGAAGAACGGCAACTGGGCGCCGTTCCCGGTCACCTGCGAGGTGATTTCCCCGACCACGAGCGACAACCTCGTGGGCGACAGCTTCGGGCGCGTCGGGCGCCTGTCACTCGACGCCACGACGGACTACGGCGAGCCCATCAATGCGCGCGTGGAAACGGGCTACATCGACCGGGGAACGGACGAAAAGAAGCACTGCCGCTGCGTGCGGGTGACGATGCGCCGAGGGCAAACCACGGCTCCCGTCGGCCCCGTCGCCTACATCAGCTGGCGGGACCAGCCTGGCCCCTACAGCCCCCCGCTGGCGGTCAACCTGGGCGCACAGGGCGACACGCACCCCGTGGTAGAATTGCGCTCGCTCGGCTCCTATCGGCGCCGGCAGTGGCGTTTCGAGTTTTCAGGCACCGAGCCGCTGGAGCTCGTGAAGGTGACCGAAGAGTTCGACATCTTGAAGAGCTGAGGAAGCAATGAACAAAAGGGCGAGCGGCACACTATCTGGAGCAGCATCGGGAGCAGCCGCTGGAACCGCTATCTATCCTGGCGTTGGCACGGCGATCGGCGGCGTGCTGGGCGGGCTCGCTGGCTACTTCGGCAGTGGCGACGATGAGGACGTGGAGAAGGCGCGGGCTGAAAAGGAAGCGCTCGCCAAGAAGATCGCCGACCGGTACCTCAGCTACAGGGACACCGTGAACGAGGCGTACATGAAGCAGGCCGCTGGCGCCAACAGCTTCTACGACGTGAACAGCAACATGCTCAACTCGATGAACGGTGGCCAGGGAGCGCCCGACATCGCAGGCGGCGTGTACGAGTCGCCCATCCAAGCCGAAGGCATGAAGAAAGTGAGCATCCCGAGCACATCACCCACCTTCGCGCCGGGCACGCCGATGCCCAGCCAGAACGCACCGAGCACCGTCAGCTACATCCCCAAGAAGAGCTCGTAATGGCGCAAGACCCCAGCACGAACCTGCCGCGCACGGGCGCCGTCGAAGCGCCGATGGACTTCAACGCGCCCGCGGCGCCGAAGCAGCTATCGGACAAGCCCTACACCACGATGGTGAACCCGTATCCAGCAAAGAGCGAGGCTGGGCTCAAGTGGGCGGCGGAGCACAAGAACAACTTCGCTGAGGGTGGCTACGACTCAGAGGGCTATCCAATCCCATCGCAGGCGCAGATCGATTCAGCCTACGCCGGGTTCTCCAACCCTAACGCACCAGCGGGCTCGTATGCGTACAACCCGACCTGGGGACCCGCCGCGCCAGACAACGACAACCCGTACGAGTACGGGTCGACCCAGTGGGACTCGTGGCGCAATCGCAACGACATGGCCAAGCGCAACGACGCGGCCAAGAAAGCCTGGCAGCAGTCGCACGCGGCGCAGAAGAAACCTGAAGCCGCCGCAGCTCCCGCGGCTCCCGCCACGCCCTTCGCATCGAGCGGCATCGACCTGACCAAGGAGGGCAAGGGCGAGAGCGTCGCCGACTCCATTAACGCCTACTACAACGAGCACGGCATCCCCACTGCCAGCAACGAGGCGAAGGTCACGCTCGACAAGTTCCGCTCGTCGCAGCCGCAAGACCTGTCGCCCTACTACGACTACGCCAGCAAGCTCACGTCGGCCAAAATCGACAACGCCATGTCGGCGCGCGGCTCGTACGGTTCGAGCAATGCGACCGGCCAGATTGGCGCGGCCGAGATGGCACTCCGCGCCGACGAGGCCAAGGCGAACGCGCAGTACGGGCTCGACCGCTACGCGCAGGAGGGCAATCTCGCGGGCTCTTCCGACGCTAGCGACGCGCGCAAGAACGCACTCGAATTCTCTTGGGCGAAGGGCTTGTCCGACATCGCCTTCAGGAATCAGGACGCAGGCGAAGGACGCACCCAGCAGCTGTTCGACGACAACTTCCGCGTCGCCGCCGCCAAGGCTGGCAACTGGACGGACAGCACCGGCAAGGCCATCGAGGGTGTGGGTGATGCGACCGACGCTGCGAACAACGTGCTCGCGGGCAACGCAAACGATCAGGTAAGCCACGCCAACGCTGACGCAAATCAGGCCAACGAAGACATGGGTTCGTTCAAGGACGCCCTGAACCAGGGCGCCACCAACTACGGTAACTTTAGGACGGCCGAAGACGCCAGAGAAGCAGCCAACAAACCAAAGGCAAACTGATGGCCATCAAAGGAGTCAACCCCAGCTTCTTCGCTGGCATGCCGACCGTCGCGCTCGATCCGAAGGCCAGCAAGGCGAACCCGCAGTACGCGCAGATGCTCACCCAAGCCATGCGGGACCGCGCGCAGGCGACGGACCGGAGGCGCGAGTCGGACGAAGACAACGCCTTCAAGGCGCGCTCGCAAACCGAGACCGAGCGGAGCAACCGCAGCCACGAAGACATCAGCAAGCGCAACACGGCAGTGGGCGAAGCGGGTGAACAGCGCCTGCGGGCCGGCCAGGAATTCAGCCAAGACCGACTCAAGTCAGCCGACACGCGCGACCTCATCGAAGCGGCGCACCGAGCCAAGGAGGGCAAAGACCAAGTCGCCTACGACTTCCTGAACAGTGAGCTCGAAAAGCGCGGTGTCACCGTGCGCTCCAAGCAGAATTCGGTCGAAGACTTCGAGAAGCAGGGCAGCCGGATTGCGCCGTCCGCTCCGCCAGCTGCTCCGCCAGCCGCGCCGCCAGTAGACCGTTCGCCGGTGCCCCCGCGCTCGCCGCCCCCTACCGCGGGCTTCCCGCCTGTCGCTGAGGCAGAGGCAGCGCCGCCCATGAGGGCAGCGCCAGCGGGCCCAATGCCTCGCTCGACCGCGAGCTTCCCGCCCACCAACGGAGCGCCCCCGCCTGGGGCAGCTCCCGCTCCGCCGCCTACGGGCCCACGCCCCGGCACCGTCACGTCGCCCACCGAGGGTATTCCCTTCATCAACAAGACCCAGAACATGGACTGGATCGAGGGCAAGCAGCCACCCCTCGCGGCGCCCGCGCGCCCGCCCGCGCCTGCGCGTCCCATGGCCAGCGACGATGAGCAGTTCTACCGAGACATGGACTGGCACCCGCCGACCGAGAAGGAGCTCTTGGACCGCGCCATCGCCGAGGCGGTGCAACGTGAATCGGGCGCGCTCGCGGCTCCGCCGACCGTGGCGCCCCCTGTGCCCACGAGGCCGCTGCTGCCCGGCAAGAGCCTGAGGGCACAATGACCGACGCAGGACCCCGAGGGCTCATTCCTGGTAGCGCGCTCGCGCCGAGCCTGCGCCGGCCCGTGGCGCCAAGCTCGGTCGCGTCGTTCGCTCCGCTAGCCACCGCTTCGACGCCCGAGACGACTCAGCTTGCGCCCGAAGAGCAGGCCGCATTCGAGGCATGGCTCAAGCAGAACAACGTCCACGATATCGACGATCCGCGCTCGCACTACGACTACCGAGGCGCGTTCAAGGCTGGTATCGGTCGCGAGCCCGGTGCCGAGGGGCACTTCCCCGACACGTTCAAGCAGCACGGCCACGAGACGTTCAGCGGCGAAAGCCAGTACTCGAAGGGTCCTGGTGATGGCGGCACTTGGCAGGGTGACACCTTCATCCCGCCGAAGTCAGGCATGCGCCCATCAGCAGCGGCGGAGCCGCTCGCCAAGGGCCCGCTCGGTCCGCTACCACCTGCTCCGCCCAAGGTGAACGCACCCTACGGCATGAGGCCGGGTGTGCGCCATTTGCTGCCTGGCATCAGTCCCCGCCAGGCCGAGAGGAAAACGCTCAGTGTCGACGAGGATGCTGAGTTCGTCTTGCCGGATGGCAGCGTCATACCGATGGTATCGCGCAACCCGCGCGACGAGGCCATCGTGAAACAGCTCGGGCAGTCGCTGTCGATGATGGCTGCTACACCCCAGGAACAGGCCGTGGCTCGTGCTGTAGAGGAATGGGGGCGCTCGGTAATCGGGCAGAAGCCGATCGAAGAGATCGAAAAGAGGATGAGCGACATCTGGGACCACAACGTCGGCAACGTGGTGAAGCGCGACCTTGGAAAAGATCGGATCGCAGCGGCACGGGCGAACATGGGAGGCCGTGTGCCCGCTCAGGTAAAATACGACGATGCCCGCAACGACAAGTGGCTCGAACACGCGGACAAAATCATCGAGTCGGAGCGCAAGGGCCACAAGTTGCCAGCGCTCAATGAACTCGATACGACGTTCGGCCGGATGGAGAGACTGCTCAGTGAGGGAAATCCAACGGGTGAGCGCGTCACTCAAATGTTGGAGCTGCTCGCGCTGACCGGCAAAGCGTCCCGCGAGTCTGAGCAAGAAGGCATCACCGCGTCCGCCGGCAAGTGGGACGAGATGGCGAACAAAATCAACCTGTGGACGAACGGGGGAAAGCTTACCGAAAACTACAAGCGCCAGTTCATGCAGTACATCCGGACCGAGCGCGCGAACATCTTGAAGCATAGGAAGTCCCTCGCCATCGAAGCCGCAAGCGCAGCCCAGATGGCGACGGAACACTTCGGGTCAGACGTGCAGAAAAAGGCTGGTGACTACGTTTACAGACGGATGTTCGAGTTCCCCACCGGCGGGAAATACGTACCCGACGAAGACCAGCCGCAGGCGGCTCCACCCCCTCGCGCCGCGGCAGCGCCCAGGGCCCCGGCCCCGAAGGCCGAGGCTCCGGCTCCTGCTCCGAAGGCGGCTGCTCCAGCGCCTCCCAAAGCGGCGCCTGCTCCGAAGCCGGCAGCCCCACCAGCAGGCGCCGCGCCAAAGCCGGGCCTGTCTAAATTGTGGGGCGGCTAATGAAGTACACCGAGGAGGAGTACAACCTCGCAAAAAGCTCCTGGGATCAAATCCCACCAGAGCACCGGGAAACGGTTCGTACTCGCATGCAGGAGTACGAAGACGCGCAGCGCCCCGCTTCGCCCGCTGAAGCCATTGCGCAATCGGAGTCGACGGGGACCGGCGCATCCCTCAGCGGAGACTCCAAGCTCGGTCAGTTCATCGAGACGCAGGCGCCAAAGCCGCCGAGCCAAGCGCCCGCGACGCAAACGCCGCGGGCGCCACGTACGTACTTGCCTCCCGAGCCAGGCGAAGGATTGTCGGGGGAAGACGAGACGCGGCTGCTGGCGCCGCCCCTTATCGAGCCGACGCCAAGCTTCACCACGCCACCAGCGTTTTTGGATGAGGACAAGAACGTCGACTTCTCGCTGCCGAACGCCTCCAAGCTGAAGAAGTTCACCATCCCGACCGAGTACACATCAAAGTCGCAGAACCCGCTCGCCGTGCTCGCGAAGAACATGGCCAAGGACCCGCTCGCTGGCGGCTCTGCTTCGATGTACTTCGAGCCGTCACAGGAGCAGTTCGAGGCTGAGATAGGCCCTTTGCTGAAAGCCCAGAACTGGCTCCGAGGGTCAAAGGCCTACGACCGCGCCTACGAGATATATCAGGATGCGCAGTGGAAGAGAGCCTACGAAAGCGCGGTAGCGGAAGACCGGTCAATCACCCGCGCGAGTTACACTCAGGAGAGCGGCTGGAAGGGGGTGCAGAACTATCTAATGCAATCTGCTGATACCGCAGCCGCCTTCGCAGAAGGGGTGGCTAGAGGCTACGCTGGGCCAACAATGGAGCTGGGGCAAGCCGTCACCGATCGACTGCTCGGACAGGACGAGGTAGCCCAAACACGTGAGCGCTATGAGCGCTCGCCAGGGGCCGGCACTGCGGGAAATGTCATCGGGTCAATGCTTCCTGGATCGCTGCCTGCAAGGGCAGCCGGCAAAGCAGCCAAGGTCTTAGGTCCTGGCATCAGTCGCCTCTTGCCTGGCGCACTCGGTCGCTATGGGACCGCAGCAGCCTCCGGGGCAGTCGCCGCCGATACCGAGATGCTCGCCAACACGATGGGCGAAATTGGTGCTGACGCCATCGGCGGGCATGACGTGAATCCGGAAGCCATCAATCAACTGCCGGGCCGATTGCTTGGCGGCGCGCTAGTAGGCGGGGTAGGCGGCGTTGTTGGCGAGGGCCTTTCCGACGCCGCGCTGGCCTATAGAAACTACCTCCGCGCGCCAACGAACCCGCTAGGCAAAGAGCTGCCGCAGCTCGAAGCCGCTGGCATGACGACCAGCTACGGGTCGGGCATCGAGCCATCGAGTCAGGTGCGCGAAATCCTCGAACGCTTTCGTTCTGGCGATCCGGAAAAGGGCATACCGCCTCTCATGGGTAATCCCGTCGAGTACGCCGCAACCGACGTGGTGCCGCACGTCGTCAACCAAGCCGTCAAAGAGCAAGCCGAGGCAACTGCGCGCATTAAGGCGGAGACGGCGGCAGCGCTCGCGTCCGACACGAACCTCATGAACGGGCAGAAGGTGAACGAGGTGCTCGACACAGCTCGTGGAGAACTCCTTCGTCGAAGCCAGCCAGAGGCGGCCGAAAAGTACGCCCCAGGAAAGATCGACGCCCTGGGCACGTACGAGAACGAGAAGCTCAGGAAGCTAGTGCTGAGCATTACGGAGGCGAAGCCGGTGCTCGCTGTAGATGCAGCCGCCGAAGCCGCTCGCAATGGTGGGAGACTCGTCAGCGTCCCCGAGGCTCGGGCCCTCGGCTATGAGGTGAGCACCCCGGGCATTTCAGTAGTGCCGGCCCCCCGCTCGCCTACAATACCTCCGGATCCCGGCGTTCCAAGATTCGACTCGGACATTCCGCCGCCGACCAAAAGCGCCTACACGCAGGTGGAGGATAGCGACCTGATCGGCCCGCCGCTGCCGGCGCACCCGCTATTGCGTAATCCGCCGCCGCCGTCCAACGCCTTCACTACGCCTAAAGACGACCTGCCATCAATCGTGAAGCGCGTGTTGGGTCCGCCGGAAGGGCCCCCGGTTACGAAGGCCGCAGAGCAGAAAGGGCGCCCGCTCCCGTCCTTCGCGGGAAACCTTCCTTTCCCATCCGTGCCGCCGCCGCCGATCACCCTTCAGAAAGGCGTACCCGAAAGCGAGTACATGGTGATGCTCACTGCGCGGCCCTACGACGCGCAGACGATGGAGAGCCTGAAAGACTCTATCGACGCGACGGGCAAAGCCGCGAGTCGTTTGGGCGATCCAGACAGAATTTGGAAAGAGCTGATCGCGGCGGTTCGGAAAGACCGCGATCAGTTTTCCAACGCCGAATGGAGCGCTCTCAAAGAGAAGCACCACGACCTGCTCACCCGCCTAGAGCAAGACCGGGGACACGCAGGAATCACCGAAGACGAACTCTTCCAGCACATGTCGGTGCCGTCACGAAATGCCGCAACCAGCGCCATCACAAACTACGGCCGCCTAGACCAAGACAGGATGCACGCAAACGTCGCCGTCGCCGGCCTAGCCGACCGCGCAGGAGCACGCCCCGCCCTAGAAAACATGAGCGGCACACGGGCCTACATCTCGCTCAAGGACTCAGCCGCCCCACAGCTCAACCTCGGCAGCCGCAGAGGGTTGGTCCGCAGCATGCTCGCTGCCACCGGACTGCGCGCCGACGCGTTTGCGCGCGACGTAGCGCGCGGCCCGAACGGCGAAGTACTGGCCAACGTCAAGGGGCTCAACCCAGAAGCCGCACGACGCACCAACGAACCGCTCGGGCGCTCCTTGCTCCCAAGCTCGGGTCTCCTCGCCATGGGGCGCGGCGCGCTCGGCGTGCGCACAGGGGCCGCCATGGACTCCCGCACCAACAGCGAACGAGCCACCGGAACCATCGACCCCGAGCAGCAACGCATCATCGAAAACTACCTGAATCAGCCATGATAGGATCACACCCATGAGCGCAGAAACCACCATCATCCGTTACACAGGTGCCACGCCTGGGGCAGATGCCCTGGTCTACCCGTTCTTCGACACGGTGACGGCCTTCCCTGGCGCCCGCTACGTTGGCATGCACCGCATGAAGCGCCTGGTCGTAGATGTCGCCAACAACGGGGCAGGCACCTTCAACCTGTACAAGAGCTCGACCCGCGTCACGAACCCTGCGCTCGCCACCACGCGCGACACAACCAAGGTCGCATGGGTGCAGATCGCCACCTTCGCCGTGCCAGCCATCACCACGAGCTCGAACATTCTCGACTTGCTCATCGAGGAGTACGACGACGTGAAGCTCGAGTTTGTGAACGGGGGGGCGCCGCAGTCCGCCACTTGGTTCCCCAACATCGCCCTCACTGGCGAGCGCGTGAAGTCGAACTGAGCCCATGCCGAGCTGGCCTACCGCAACGAACTGGCCGACCGGCGTCAATTGGCCCACAGGGGGAAATTGGCCGACTGGCGTCAACTGGCCAGCAGGCGGCAGCGGGCCTCCGCCTCCGCCTCTGAACTTCGCCGACCTGTTCCCCACGACCGACGTGCTCTTGTCGTCTCAGACCGATCTTGGCGGCCTCGGCTATACCGGCACACTGTCGCCAGTGGCGGGCAATGCATCGAGCACAGTGATGGTCCTGACTGGGCCGGTCTTGGCACTCGCCGTGCCCATTTGGCTGCGCTTCTTGGCGGGCGGAACAGCAGACATTTACTATGACGGCATCGGTGTTACCCCGGCGATGGCGGGCGTACCGTGCGCGGTGGGCGTGCCGATCCCGCTCACGGGTGCGGCCGTCGGCATCACCATCACACCGACCGGGGGCGGTCTCGTGGCAGGCGACACATGGAAGGCGACATGCGGCGGACTTCTCGACCAGAGCGGCAACGCAAAGCACTTCAGTACGAGCAGTCCGCCGCTCGTATCGGCCGGCCCGCAAGGCAACCCCGGCCTGATTTTCGACGGCCTGACCAACTTCATGATCTCCCCGCTCCTTCTGCCCCAGCCGAGCATCACGCCTTATCGCGTCGGTATCGTTTACCGCATGATTTCGTGGAACAATTTTGCGCGCGTGTTCAGCGGCGGGGACCCGGGGGGCAACATCGGCGCACTGATTTTGAACAACGTGGTCCCGAACATGGTGGCGTACAACGGCGCAGTGGGTCCCGACCAGGCATCGCCCCTCGGCGCGT
>Ga0247764_1000059_pt1 | contig 44514 bp, 33 predicted proteins | sample UWRJL051202B4_FD_179932 | JGI IMG/M metagenome (GOLD analysis project Ga0247764, IMG submission 179932) | Plant litter microbial communities from Arlington Agricultural Research Station in Wisconsin, United States - UWRJ-L051-202B-4 | ecosystem: Environmental > Terrestrial > Plant litter >...
CGCTCACCGTACGCAAGCATTTCGGTGCGCAGGGCGGCCGCTAGATCGCGATTTCGGAGGTGGGGCCATGGATGGCCCATGAAGGGGCAGCAGCCGAGCCCCCGAGCCCCCGAGCCCCCGAGCCCCGCGCGTGACTACATCCCGGCAGCGAGCTTCGTGTGCATCGCCTGTTGCAGCAGCTCGCGCGCTTCGCGGATGTCGCAGATCGCGCTGTCGAAATAGCTCCCCAGCGACCGGGGATCGCGATCCGCCAGGATGTCGCGCGCATAAAGTGCCTTCACATCCATCACCAGCCGGCGAATGTCCGCCGCGTTGAATCCCTCGCTCAACGCCGCCGCGTGCGTGACGTCATACGTGCCGAACGCAGCGGGCGCATCCTTCAGATACTTCCCGAGCATTTCCGCACGGGCGTCTTCATCCGGAAGGCTCGTTTCCAGCCACAACTCCACCCGCCCCGATCGCAGCAGCGCCGGCGGCAGGTGGTTGGGATTCATCGCCGTCAGGATCACCGCCACTTTTCCAGCGGATTCCGACTCGAGCCCATCCAGCATGGTCAGCAAGTAACGCGAAAGTCCGGTCGCGCGATCGCTCTGGAACAGCACGTCCGCATCGTCGATAAAAACGACAGAAGGTGCTGCGCGCTTCGCTTGTCTGAAGTTCCACTGCACGAGGCTGTAGAACGTGGACGCAGGGTCCGCCGCCACGGTGCCATCGATCAGGAAGAACTTGCCCTTCATTCGGTGCGCCAGCGCGCGGCCGACGCTCGTCTTGCCCGTGCCCGGAGGTCCGTAGAGCAGCACGCCACGCTTGGGGCGAAGCGCGAGTCCCGCGAAGCGCGGATCGGCTTTCAGCGGGTTGATCACGTGCGTCGTAAGCTCCGCCACGATGTGCTCGAACCCTTTCAGGTCCTCGAGCTCGATCTTCTCTACTTCACGCAGCCGCAAGTTCGTCTGCGCGATGCGCTTGTCGAGCGCTTCCTTGATGAAGGCGACATCGCGCCGCCCGCCCGTTCGAATGACGCCAGCCAGCATCTGCAACTGCCACGGATTGAGCTTCGGCGAGTGCTCGTAAATGCGTTGGATGTCTTCGCTCGCCAGCGCTTCCGCGCCGAGCGCGCGTTGAAGATGAAAGCCGTATTCGTCGGCATCCGGTTCGGCAATCGCGACGCGAGCGCCACGCTCTGTGAGCAGGGGGATCTTGTCGAATTCGGGCGCGGAGGAAGCGCTGAAATCCGATGCGGTGAATACGAGGCGTTTGCCTTCGTGCCGAATGCGATCTAGCAGCGCGTGCATACCGGCAGCCCAGAATCGGTAGCGCACGTAGGCCGGGCCATCGAGAATCGTGTGGAGCGTATCGAAATCTTCGAATACGACGAGGTCGTGTCGGGCGAGTGCGTCTTCGATCAGGCGCACCAGCGGTCCATCCAGCGCGGCGTGCGCGGCGCCTGTGGAGACGGAAAACAGGTCGCGGGGCGTGAGTCGCGTCCCCCGAACTTCGCCGATTAGACGCTTGATGAGCGTTGTCTTGCCGGAGCCGGCGCTGCCTTCCAGCAGAACCAGTGCGGAATCGCCGAGGGCACGCTTCAATTCCGCGTATGCCGTCTGCTGCATTGGCGACAGCGTCGGAGGTTCAGACCGGGTGAGTGCTTCTGTAGTCATGGGATGTTCAGACGAGTTGGCCGGCTTCGGCGAGCCGCAGCAATTCACGGTAACGGTGTACGTTTCTTGTCGCCCGCTCGAAATACGTATCCGCAGGCGCAATGGCGCGGCCTTCGATCACGTCTCGCGCGTAAAGCGCTTTGACGTCCGCAGCGATGCGCCGCATGTCCGCGGCGTTGAATCCGTCCGTGAGCACGTCGAGCTTCATCGGGTCGAACCGGCGCAGCTCGTCAGGAAGCGTGGCGACGTGCGATGCCAGCATCTCCGTGCGCGCCGAGGCGGGTGGCGGCGTGGTCTGCAGCCACAACTCGACACGGCCGGAGCGCAGCAGCGCGGGCGGCAGATGACCGGGGTTCATCGCAGTGAGGATGATCGCAATCCTACCCGCTGTCTCGGATTCCATGCCGTCCATCAGGCTCAGAAAATACCGCGTGAAACCTGGTGAATAGCCGCTCTGCATCAGCACGTCTGCGTCGTCTATGAACAGCATGCAGGGAGCCGAGCGTTTGGCGAGCTGAATGATTTGTCGCACTCGTGCGTAGAACGTCACGGCGGGATCGGGGGCGATCGAGCCGTCGATCATGAAAAACCGGCCGTGCATCTGCCGTGCGAGCGCGCGCCCGACGCTGGTTTTGCCGGTGCCCGGCGGGCCGTACAGCAGAACGCCGCGTTTCGGTCGCAACCCGAGTCCTTTGACGCGCGCGTCCGAGCGGAGCGGATTGAGCACGTACGTCGTCAATGCTTCTGCGATGTGGCCGAAACCCTTGAGGTCGTCCAGGGAGAGATCGGCGATCTCTTCGGTTCGGGTGTTGTGATGCGTGATCCGGGTATCGACGAGGTCGCGTACGGACCGCGCATCGAATCGTCCGGAGTGGCGCGCAAGGCGCGCGAGCTGCAGCAACTGAATGACACTCAACCCCGGCGAATGCTGGAAGAGGCTGCTCGCTTCGATTCGTTCTTCACCGATCTCATGACGCAGCAGGAATGCGTAATCCTCCGCTGCGAGCGGCGGGATGCGCACAGTGAGAATGCGCTGCGCGATGTCCGTGACCGCCAGGAGGGGATAGTTGCTGGAGGGCGTGCGCGTGAGCACCAGCGTTTTGCCGGCATCGAGAACGTGCGAGAACACCATGCGTAGAAGGGCGGTCAAAGAGCCTCTTCGCGCGTACGCCCGGTGCGCGGATTCGGCTTCCAGCGACTCGATGTCCTCGATCACGAGCAGATCGTTCGCCGCCAGGCTATCTTCGAGAAAACGCAGCAGCGGCTCTTCGGTGCCCGTGTGAGCCCCGTCCGATGTTTCGGCAAGGATCTGTCGGCCGTCGAGGCGCAAGCCGCCGCCGCGTTCCCGGATCAGGCGCTCGACCAGCGTCGTCTTTCCGGCGCCCGCGTCCCCTTCGAGGAGAACGAGTGGAAACGCTCGAACGGCGTCGACGAGTTGCCTGAACGCCGCTTCCTGCGCCGGGCTGAGAGTAAGCTCGGCCGTCGTGTCGTGAGCCGTACTCGTCATGCACCCGACTCCGCACCCATCTTCAGCTCGCGCTTTTCAGCAAGGTGCAAGAGCCGCTTGTTGTGCCGCACGCCATCCGCGGCCTCGAAGAAATAATCGTCGGCTTCGCGCGGCGTGCGATTCTCGACCACGTCGCGCGCATACAGCGCTTTGACGTCCGAGACGATCCGGCGCATGTCTGCGGCGTTGAAGCCTTCCGTCACCTCGGAAATTCTCGCGAAGTCGTACGTCTGAAAGCGCGCCGGGAGTCCCGCCACGTCCGCGGCAATAATTGCGGCGCGCACGGCGTCCGGAGGAGGGCGTGTCTCCAGCCAGAGCTCCACGCGGCCCGAGCGAAGCAGAGCCGGAGGCATGTGATTCGGATTCATCGCCGTCATGATCACCGCGATCTTGCCGGCGGTGTGCGACTCCAGGCCGTCCAGCATCGTCAGCAGATAGCGGCTCAGGCCCGCGGAGCGATCGCTCTGGAACAGAACGTCCGCGTCGTCGATGAACAGCACGCACGGTGCGGCGGCCTTCGCCGCCTCGAATATCGCCTGGACGCTCGGGTAAAACGCATTCGCCGGCTCGGTGGGAATCGTGCCGTCGATCATGAAGAACTTGCCCTGCATCTGGTGCGCGAGCGCGCGGCCGATGCTGGTCTTGCCGGTGCCGGGCGGCCCGAACAACAGCACGCCACGCTTGGGCGCGAGGCCGATGGCATCGAAGCGCGGATCGGACTTCAGCGGATTGATCACGTAGGTGGTCAGGTCGTCGACGATCTGCTCGAACCCTTGCAGGTCCGAAAACCGCACGTCGGTGATCTCACCGAGATTGGCGTTGGTGAGCAGGATGCGCGTGTCGGTCATTTCGTGGATGAACGCTTCATCGGTCCGGCCGTGCTGGTGCAACAGTGCGGCGAGCATCCGGAGCTGATGGCCGTTGAGGCCCGGCGCGTGATCGAAGATGCGTTGGATCGGTAGGCGCTGCACGACTTCCGCGCCGAGATCGAGCGTCAGATAGAAAGCGAAGTCCGCCGCGGCAAACCCCGGCACGACGATTTCCATCATGCGCTGTTCGAACAGGCCGATGCCGAACAGTTCCGGCGCAAATTCGTCGCGGAAGTTCGTGCCGGTGAAGACGAGACACTGGTTGTGCTCGCCCGCGCGATCGATCAGCGCCTGCAGGCCTCCTTGCCACCAGGTGCCGCGCACGCCGGCGAGGCCCTGGAGAAGTCGGTCGAAGTCCTCGACGACGACCAGATCTGTGCGTTCCATTGCCTGCTCGAGCACGCGCATCAGGTGCGATTCGAGGCCGGGATGCGCTGCGTTGGCAGATGCAGACAACAGATCGCGGATGCTGATGCGCACGCCCCGATGCTCGTCTAACAGACGGCGGATCAGGGTCGATTTTCCACAGCCGGGCTCGCCTTCGAGCACGACGAGCGAGGCGATGCGGATCGTTTCGGTGAGCTGCCCGTACGCAACGGACTGAGCGATCGACAACGAGATGGATTTGTGGGACAGCGTCATGGAAGCAGGATCCTTCAAAGCGCGGGGAATCGGCTGGCCGCTCATTCGCCGGCGCACGAGTTGGCTTCGTCGCGAAGACGGCTCTTTTTTCGCTCCGCCTCGCTGCGGCCGCCGGCCGACGCGGTGTTGAAGTCGAATTTCCCGCCTTCCGCCAGTGACAGCATTTGCTTGTTGCGGCGAACGGCCGCGACCGCAGCGGCGAAGTAGCGGTCGATCGAACCGGGCTTGCGGCCTTCGATCACGTCCGCGGCATAGAGGGCTTTGACGTCGCCGACGATGCGCCGCATGTCCGCGGCGTTGAAACCTTTGGTCAGGGCCGCGATCACGTCGGTGTCGCACTCGCGAAACTCCGCGGGCAGCGAGCGCACGTGCGCGGCGATCATCTCGGCACGCGTGCCCGTGGCAGGGAGCTTCGTTTCGAGCCACAGCTCGACGCGGCCGGAGCGCAGCAGCGGCGGCGGCATGTGGTTCGGGTCCATCGCCGTCATGATCACGGCGACTTTGCCCGCGGTCTGCGATTCCAGGCCGTCGAGCATGGTCAGCAGGTAGCGATTGAGGCTGGTGGAGCGATCGCTCTGAAACAGGACGTCCGCATCGTCGATAAAAATGACCGACGGCGTCGCCGCCTTCGCAGCCTCGAACACCTGCTTGATGCGGGCGAAGAAGGCTCCCGCAGGCTCCGGCGGGATGGTGCCGTCGATCATGAAGAATCGGCCCTTCATCTGGTGTGCGAGCGCGCGCCCGATGCTCGTCTTGCCGGTACCCGGTGGGCCGTAGAGCAGCACGCCGCGTTTGGGCTTCAGGCCGAGGGTCTCGAAGCGCGGATCCTGCCGCAGCGGATTGACGACGAAGGTCGTGAGCTTGTCGATGAGCGGCTCGAACCCCTTCAGATCCGCGAACGTGATGTTCGCCACCTCGTTGAGATGCAGGTTGGTTCGGGACAGGCGCGTATCGATGATCTCGCGCACGGCAGCTTCGTCGCAGGTGCCGTCTCTTTCGAGGAGCGTTTCGATGAGGCGGCACAGGCGCTGCAGCTGATAGACGTTGAGGCCCGGCGAATACTGGAATATCCGCTCCGCGTCGATTTTTCGCGCAAGCGCGCCGAGGTGTGTTTCGAAGAAGAACGCGAAGTCGCGTGCGTCCAGCGAGCGGATGACCACCGTCAGCGCGCGAGGCGGGAGGCTGGGCGCCATGTGGAACTGAGGATTCATCCAGAAACTTTCCCCCGCGAGTACAAGGCATTTGCCTTGCTTGCGCGCCGAGTCGACGACATCGAGCACCGGCGCGGCCATGAGACCCGGGCGGTCGTACCCCGGGGCGCGCGGCATCTTCAGCACTTCGTGGAAGTCGTCGACGATGACGAGATCGTGGTCGCGCAAAGCGTTTTCGAGCAGGGCATGCACCGGCTCCTCGATGCACGGATGGGCCGTTCCGGATGCGGCTCGCGTCAGGTCGCGGCCGTCGAGCCGTAAGCCGCCCACTTCTTCGATCAGGCGATGGATCGTCAACGTTTTGCCGGAGCCCGGTGCGCCTTCCAGCATCACGAGCGGCGCGACGTCAATCGCTTCGCGCACGCGGGCGTACGCGCTTTGTTGTGCCGGCGACAGGGTCCGCATGGTTCTACCTTCGGTCTGAATGGATGCGAGGCCGTTGAACGCCTCTTCCCCTCAACGAACCGGCTGCGCAGTCGCCACAGTGCCGGGACGTTTGAGGGTCTGCGGCCCGCGAGTCGTTGAATGTGTGAAACCCGCGTGGAGAGACCAGGTGACAGAGGGCACGGGCGCCGAGAGCGCGCAGGACATCTTTGACTGGACGACGGCGCAACGTGTCCTGGCGGACGCCGCGAGCATGGCCGACGATGGCGAGATCTACCTGGAGGATGCTCGCGCCGAATCGTTCGTGTGGGACGACGGTCGCTTGCGGCAGGCTTCTTACAACGCGCGCCGGGGCTTCGGCCTGCGCGTCGTCAGCGGCGGCATGGCGGGATATGGGCACTCCACCAGCCTCGAACGGGAGGCGATTCAGCGCGCGGCGGATGCGGCGGTCATTGCGCGGTCCGGAAGAACGGGTTCACCCGATGTCGCGCTGATTCGTGGACGGCCGCTGTATCGCGACGTCGATCCTCTCGCCGCGCCGGAGTTTTCAGCGAAGACCCGGCTGCTCGAGCAGATCGATAGCTATCTTCGCAACGCGGACCCGCAGGTGGTCCAGGCCACGATCCATCTCAGCGGCGAGCGCCGCGCCATCTCGATCCTGCGGCCTGACGGCGAGCGCCTGGACGATGCGCGGCCGCTGGTGACTATCGGCATCAGTGTCGTTGTCGAACGCGCCGGGCGGCGGGAGACCGGGTCCTGCTCGATGGGCGGGCGCGAGCCCTACGCACGCTTCATCGCGCGCGAGCGCTGGAAAGACATGGCGGACGAGGCGCTGCGCATCGCGCGCGTGAACCTCGACGCGGTACCTGCGCCGGTGGGCGAGATGGATGTCGTGTTGGGGCCCGGCTGGCCAGGCGTGCTGATTCACGAAGCCGTGGGTCATGGGCTCGAGGGCGACTTCAATCGCAAGGGCGCTTCGGTGTTCGCCGGCCGCATCGGCGAGCAAGTGGCGGCGCCGGGCGTGACGATCGTCGATGACGGCACGTTCGAGAATCGGCGCGGCTCCCTGAGCTTCGATGACGAAGGCACGCGCACACGCCGAAACGTGCTGATCGAGGACGGCATTCTCGTGGGCTACATGCAGGACCGCATGAATGCGCGGCTCATGGGAGTCTCTCCGACGGGCAACGGTCGACGCCAGTCTTATGCGCATGCACCGATGCCGCGAATGACGAATACCTTCATGGAGGCGGGCGCGTACGACCCGCGCGAGATTTTGAAGCAGCTGAAGCGCGGGATTTACGCGGCCAATTTCGGCGGCGGCCAGGTCGATATCACGAACGGCAAATTCGTCTTCCGCTGCACCGAGGCTTATCTCGTCGAGGACGGCGCGATCAAAACGCCGATCGCGGGCGCAACGGTGATCGGCGACGGGCCGCGAGCGATGCGCAACGTGCTCATGGTCGGGAACGATCTGCAGATGGATGCGGGAGTCGGCACGTGCGGCAAGGCAGGCCAGAACGTGCCCACGGGCGTGGGGCAGCCGACGCTTTATATCAAAGGCCTCACCGTTGGCGGGCAGCAGTAAATGATTCGGGGCGAGTCGAGCACAAGTGAGGAAGCGACCCGTGCAGCGAGCCTGAAGCGTCTGCGAGTCGACCCTCGCAGCTACAAGATCCGGCCGCTGCTGTTCAAACGCATCTGGCGTCTCGCGAAGCCGTACTGGACTCGTCCCGGTGCGTGGGCCTCGTGGCTGATCTACGCGCTGCTGCTCGGCATTTCAGGCGCTACGGCAAGCCTCTGGGCCTGGAGCACGAGGGTCACGGCCGACCTCACCAACGCGATAGTGCATAAGGACCCGGCACTCGCCTGGTCGCTCGTGTGGCTGTTCGCGCTGGTGTACTCGATTGGTTTTCTCGTGCTCGCGCTGGCCGCGTTCATCGATTCGCGGCTCGAGCTGCACTGGCGACGGTGGCTCACGGGCTATCTGGTCGAGCGCTATCTCAAACGCCGCACCTATTACGACATCGCGCTTCGGGAAGACCTGGACAACCCGGACCAGCGGATGCAGGAAGACGTGCAGCCTTTCGTGCACATCGTCACGAACTTCCCGCGTCGGGTGATCACGAATTTCATGATGATGGTTGCCGGTGGCGCCATCCTGGCGAGCGTGACGTCGGGCATGTTCTGGTTCGTGCTCGCCTACGCGGTCCTGCAGACGATCTCCACGCTCGTCGTCTATACCCCCACGATCAAGCAGAACTTCGAGCTCACCGTGGCCGAGGCGGATCTTCGCTACGGAATCCTGCACGTGCGCGACAACGCGGAGACGGTGGCGTTTTATCGCGGCGAGTACGCGGAAGCCAGACAGATCGAAGAGCGGCTCTCGACGACGGTGGGCAAGCAGCGGAAGCTGATCAACTACAAAGTCTTCATCGAGATGGTCAACACCGCCATGGGGTGCCTCTGGCAGGTGGGACCTTACTTTCTGCTCTTGCCGCTGTTTTTCGCGGACCGCATCGAATTCGGCGCGATCGCACAGGCGACGATGGCGGCAAGCGCGATGGTCGGCGCGCTGTCGCTGCTCTCGAACTATCTTCCCGAGGTGACCGCGGCGGCGCCGCGCGCCGTGCGCCTGGCCGAAATCCTGGAACGCTTCGACGCGCTGGACGAGACGCTCGACAACTCATCCTTCGAGCGCGTGAGGGTGCAGCAAGGCACGAACGTGCAGCTTTCCAAAGTGAGCCTGGAGACTCCGGGCGGCGAGCAGGCACTGCTGAAAGAGCTGTCTCTCGCGCTCGAGCCCGGCCAGAACCTCGTCATCATCGGCCAGACGGGTGTCGGCAAGAGCTCTGTGCTGCGCGCGATGGCGGGCCTGTGGTCGCGCGGCAGTGGGCATCTCACGATGCCGCCGGCCGAGCAGTGTCTGTTTCTACCGCAGCGGCCCTACATGATCCTGGCGGAGCTTCGTTCGCAGCTGCTCTATCCGCATGGGGATGCGAGTCGCGTGAGCGATGAGGAGATTGCGGAGGCGCTCGCGCGCGTGCGTCTTCCAGACCTGGTGGCGAAGCACGGCGGGCTCGATATGGCGCGAGACTGGGCCAAGGTGCTGTCGCTCGGTGAGCAACAGCGCATCGGATTCGCGCGGATCCTGATTTCCAGACCGAAGTTCGTGTTCCTGGACGAGGCGACGAGCGCGGTCGATGTGGAGACGGAGGCGCATCTGTATGGCGTGCTGCGTCGGTTCGGCGCGACGTGGGTGAGCGTAGGGCACCGCGAAACGATCCTGCGTCATCACGAGTGGGCCTTGCAGCTTCTGCCGGGTGGGACGTGGAAGCTCATGCCCATCGACCAAGTCGTGCCGTTTCGGCCCCGGCCGGAGAGTGAGTGTGGGCCAGGCGGGTCTCACTCGTTGAGAGAAGAGAGCGTCCGATAAAAGCAGACCGAAACGTGATTTTGAATTCCTTCCTTCTCGAAGAAGCGGCCTGTTGGGCCGCGCGGCTCCTGTCCGGAACGGCCTCGAACGCGGATTACGCAGCGTGGCGAGCCTGGTGTGCCTTGAGTCCTGCGCATGCCGCGGCGGGGCGCGAAGTGCTGTCTGTCTGGGGGCTCGCGGGCCCTGCGGCTCGCACGACTGCTTATCGCATGACACTGAAACCGGGCCGCCACGTCGGTGCCGGTGCCGCGGAGTGGCGCGATGAGGATTGGCGCCTACTCACTCCGCACGCGGGGCAGGCATCACACTTCAGTTTCGCGGAGCTCAGTTTCGCGTAGGCGCCGACTCCTGCGCGAGCGCGTGCACGAGTGCGCTCAGCGTCGCGGCCATTTCCTTCTCGACGAGGCTCGCAGAAATGCCGTGTTCCGCCGCGATTTCCGGGTAAGTCATTCCCAGCAGACGGCTTTGCACGAAGATGACCTGCCGGCGTTCTGGCATTTGCGCCATGAGCGTCTCGATGCGTTCGATGGTTTCGCGAACGTCTGCCGTGGTGTCCTCGTCCAGCCAGGGCTCCTCCTGCAGGAGCGCGTTTTCTTCGAGCAAGCGCGTTCGGTTCGAGATCACCCGGTGCTGGTCCCGCGCCATGTTCGTGGCCACGCGGAACAGGTAGCGTCGCGCCTCGTGCTCGTTCGGCAAGCGGCCGGCCAATCGTTCGAGCCGGAAGTAGAGGTCCTGCGCGAGATCCGCTGCCGTTTCCGTGCAACCGACATAACGCCGGATGTGCCGCTGGAGGTCGCGGCGGCAGCTCAGATAGAGCGTTTCGATGTCCGTGTAGGACAGGGTCTGGTCACACAACGGCAGTTCAATCCTGTAACAGGCGCGGCACCGCTTCCGCCCGTGTCGGGGGGCGGATCGATGTTCAGCAACTGCACAGGTATGACGCGCGCGGAAGGCAAAACCGCATGCGAATTTAGGGCGTCGAGGCGCCGGCTCACGCAAGCCGGGTCATCGGCCTGGCGGCAGATGACCCGGACGATTTCGAGATCGCCATCCCGGCCCCGCCGGGGAGCATGCACTGAAAGTGCAAACCCTCAGGGACCCAGTACCACCACATCGTCGAAATCGGCGGCGGCCTTGTACGTCACCAATCCATAGCGACCGGTACCGAAAGTGGAGTCGGTCGCCTCGAGCAGGAACTGCCCGTTGACGTAGCCCCGCAATTTATCGGCGGTGACTTCGAGCCGCACGACGTAAGGGGTGCCGATACTCACCGGCAGCGTTGCACTGTCGAGCTCGAATATCGCCCCGTTCACCAGCTTGCGAAGCGACAGCTGGCCGCTGCCGGCCACCTTCACGTAGTAATAGTTACGATCGTCTGTCTGTCGCGCCATCAGGCCGAACCAGCCTGTCGAAGCCACCTCCTTCGGGATCACCTTGGCCTGCACGATCTGGTCGATCGTGTTGAGCTCGCCGGCGAAAGCCCGAGCATCCCCCGAGGTCGACGTCTGCGCGAAAACGCGTCGCTGCGCGTCGGGATCCGGAGAGTCGGGGTCGGCCGGGATCCACGGCGGATCGACCCAGGTGCCGCTGCTCTTGGTCCACCGAAATGTTTCACCCCATGTGAAATCGTCGCTGAACAGCGTGTCCTGCATGTTCGGAGTGACGAGCACGTTGTCGTATTCCGCCTGCGTCTTGTACATCATCAGTCCCGCGCGGCCGTGGCTGTGAGAGCGATCCTCGATTCCTTCGACCAGCAGCCGCCCGTTCACGAAACCGCGTATGCGCGTGCCCACAGCCTCGAGCCGCACACGGTAAGTTTCGTTTGCAGCGATCGATAGAGGCGCAGAGGCGAGGGTGGTGAAGGTGCCGTTCACCATCTTGCGCAACTGAACGGTTCCGGAGTTGCGCGCGGTGAGGTAGTAGTAGTTCGAGGCATCCGTGTAACGCACGGCGAGGCCGAACCACCGGTCCGATCCATTGAAGGCGAGCGGCTTCACGTCCGCCTGGATGGATTGATTCGTGAAGTCCGTGCCGTCTCGAATGGAGTGCGCGTCCGAGTCCAGGCTCGTCTGGCGATACACGAATGAGCCGCCCGAGCTCGCCACCGACCAGCCGTTGCTGGGTAAACGCGTCCACTCGCTCGCGTTGCCGACGCTGAAGTCATCTGCGATGGGTGCGGGCTGCGACAGATCCTGCGGAAGCTCGTACACGTAAAGTTGTTGCGAGATGAGCGTGCGGCCGGTGAATCCCGGAAGCCCGTGCTGCACGCCGTTGTTGATGCTCGGGAACAGCTCCGCAATCGGTACGAGCTTCGCGTCGCGATGTTCCCAGATCATCACGGAGCCGGCGAGACGATCGTCGTCCCCATACAGCTGCGCGATGAGATTCCCGCTCAGCCGGACGGTGCTGGCAGGTGCCTGCATGTCGGGGTTTCGGACGCTCGTCTCAAAGCTCCACACACCGCTCGAACGCACGAACAGATGAACGGGAACATCATAAGCGCCGGCGACGGCCAGGCGGTTACCGTCGAGCGCGACCGCAGTACCAAAGCCGTTGGCCGCTCCGCTGGCGGGCGGGACAAGGACGGCAGACTGCGACCACGTACCACTCACCGCGCGCGTGAACACACGCACCTGGCCAACACCGCCCATTGCAATGGTGTCACCAGAGATGGCAACGACCTGCCCCAGCTCGCCACCGCTATTGGGCGGAAGATCGTCCCCGGGCAGCGTGGCCGCGTGCACCCAGGTACCCGAAGCGTTCTTCTGGAACACAATGGATTGAAGTGCCGAGTCGGAGCGCGCCCCGACCACGATGGTCCCGCCATCGAGGCCGACATCGGCGCCCATGGCGGTGGAGCCGGCGGGTGTCGTGAGCGTCGCGGTTCGTTGCCAGCCGGAGCTCGTCAGGTCGAAGACGCGTAGCTCATTGGGCCACGCGACGGCGAGCGTGGTGCCTTTCAAGGCGAGGGCGCGGGCAGGCCCGTTCGTCGAGCCCGTCGCCGCTTCGTCCACTTTACCGGTCCAGGTCCATGTGCCGCTCGTCGCGCGCTCATACACATTCACTTCCTGCAACGGGTACTTCGCGGCGTTCATGACGGCAAAGCGGTTGCCGTCCACCGAAATGCGGCTCGCAAGGAAAAACTGGGCGGGCGGCGGAGGCGGCGCAATTCGAGTGGATTCCTCGATCACTCTCGGGCCCGCCATGACAGGTGCCGTAACCAGTAGCGCTGTTGCCGCGGTGACGAGCCAACGTGATGCCGTCAGCCAATGGCGTTCCTTGTGCATCGTGAAGTTCTCCCTTGGACGACTGAGAGCAGCAAGCCGTGTTCCTCATCTGTCACCATCGCGTCACATGCACGTCAACGGAACGCTGTAAGCAGCTTGTTGTACACGCTGATCTGTCGTTAACCGGGAGAATGACGAATGACTCTATGTCTGCGAGCCTCTGCAACGATTGCCCTGGGGCTCCTTGCCGCGATCACCGCGACACACGCCAACGCCGACGAGCACAACCGCAACTGGGATGGGTTCGACTGGCACCAGGACAACAACATCCAGGTTGGCCCACGACCTTTCTATCTCATCGAAGGGATGGACGAGGGCCCGCTGAAGAAGAAACTGGAGTCGTGCAAAGACGAGCCCGTCAGGCGCACGAACTGGTCCATCGCGCATCGTGGCGCTCCGCTGCAATTCCCAGAGCATACGAAGGAAGCCTATGAGGCCGGCGCGCGCATGGGCGCGGGCATCGTGGAGTGCGACGTCACGTTCACGAGCGACGGCGCGCTCGTGTGCCGCCACGCGCAGAATGATCTGCACACCACGACCAATATCCTCACGTCGCAATATGCAGATCGTTGCGTCAAACCTTTCGTCCCCGCCACGCTTGACGCGAACGGCGCCGTGACGAAAGCCGCCACCGCCGAGTGTCGTACGTCTGAGCTTTCGCTCGATGAGTTCAAGAGCCTGCGCGGCAAGATGGACGCGTTCAATCCTGCCGCAACGACACCCCAGCAGTACCAGACGGGTACGCCCGCTTGGCGCACCGATCTTTACACGGGCCGCGGCATGCTCATGACGTTCGCGGAGAGCATCGCGCTCAACAAGAAGCTCGGCGTGAAGCACACGCCAGAGCTCAAAGCGGGCGATGCCGCGTCGATTGCGGCTGTTTTCGGTAGCCAGGAGCGCTATGCGCAGGCGCTCATCAACGAGTTGCAGGCGAACGGTGTGCGTCCCAGGGATGCGTACCCGCAGTCGTTCAATCCGAATGACGTGCTCTATTGGGTGCGGAACACAGCCTACGGTGATCAGGCCGTGTTCCTCGTCGACTACAACACGACGACGGACAACATTGTTCTGTTCGACACCACGGGCAAGCAGTTGCTGACTCGTGATGAGCAGAACGCGTTCTTCAAATCGCTCCGTCGCGCGGGCGTGAAGATCGTGGCGCCGTCGTTCAACGCGCTGCTGGCCGTGCAAGGCAGCCGCATCGTCCCGTCGGTGGTCGCCAAGGATCTGAAGGCGATGGGTTTCGATCTCATCAGCTGGAGCTTCGAGCGAGTCGACCTGCGCAAAGGCGCCGCGGGTGTGGGTTCCTACTATGACTTCGACCCGACGGGCGCTGCCATCAAGAAAGACAGCGACATGTACAAGGCGCTGGACGTTCTCGCCAAAGACGTGAAGCTGATCGGCATGTTCTCGGACTGGCCGGGAACGGTTAGTTACTACGCCAGCTGCATGGGGCTGAAGTAGTCGAGCGATTACGGCGGTCCGGGCCTCGTAACAGGTCCGGACCGCCGGTGGCTGCCTGGCTGGCATGACTCCGAGCGCCCGGCGCTCATTCGCCGCTCACCGCACTAAACCCGCCATTCACAGCATGTGAGCGCCGTTATCGCGTCCTGAGCGTACAGTACCGCGATGACCGAGAAGGACGCTCGCGTGCGCTCGCTTCGCTGGCCGACCGTTGCCGCAATCTGGCTGGCCGGCGGGCTCTTCGATGCCAGTCAAACGGTGCTCGTCATGCACGCGGTGGGCCGGCACGACTGGCTCGAGCTGTTCGGAACGCAGTTCATTTCCTGGCTCCCGTGGGTGCTGGCGACTCCGTTCATCATTGATCTCACGCGCCGGCACTCCATCACTCGTCGTACGGCGCTACGGACGGCAGCCCTGCACCTCGCGAGTTTCCTCACCGTCAGCCTTGCGGCGGAAGCGTGGTATGCGGCGCTTCAGAGTTTCTTCAATCCGTGGGAGTACCCCAGCAGCCCCACGTTCGTGGAAGCGTGGAACACCTCGCTGCCTTATCAACTTCTGCCTTACCTGATCGTGTATGCGCTCATTTTGACCAGCACCTACATCGCGGCTGCGCGCGAGCGGAGTGCGCGGCTCAACGAAGAGCTCTCCCAGGCGCAACTCGCGGCGTTGCGAGGGCAGATGGAGCCGCATTTCATGTTCAACACGCTGAACTCCATTGCCGGCCTGGTGCGCGAGCAAAGAAACGAGGCGGCCGTGAGCATGATCGTCGGGCTCAGCGAATATCTGCGTCGTTCGACTCAGGACTCGCACCGGGCGCAAGTGACTCTCGCTGAAGAAGTCGAATACCTGCAGCGCTACGTCGACATCCAAAAGGTTCGCTTTGGCGAACGCCTCCAGTTCAGCGTAGATATCCCGCCCGAGATGCTGCGCGCGCAGGTTCCCAATCTGCTGCTGCAGCCCCTGGTGGAGAATGCCATCAAGCACGGTGTGGGCAGATGTGTCGCGGGCGGAGCTGTGCGCGTCGCGGGGCTCTGCGAAAACGGTTCGCTGCGTCTGAGCGTCAGCAACGATGGCCCGAACAACCCGAATGACGAGCCGGTGGCGCACACTGGCGTCGGCCTCAACAATCTGCGCACGCGTTTGCGCATCCTGCATGGCGACGAGTCCGAGCTGCAATTGCGGCTCGCGCCGAGCGGCGAGGCGGAGGTTGTGGTGACGCTGCCGCTCCGGGAGGCGTGAATGGCGACCTTGGAAACGCGACCCGCACCCCTGCAGGTTCTGGTGGTGGACGACGAGCCCCTCGCACGCAGCAACCTGACGATCCTGCTGCGCCGGGATCCGGACGTCGGCTCCATCACCGAATGTGAATCCGGAATGCAGGCGATCGAGAGCATCCGGAAATCCAGGCCGCAGCTCGCGTTTCTCGACGTGCAGATGCCCGAATGTGGCGGCTTCGACGTGCTCGAAATGTTGGGGAGCGATGTGCCGCCGGCCATCATCTTCGTGACGGCCTACGACACGTATGCGCTGCGCGCCTTCGAAGCCGGCGCACTCGATTACCTGCTGAAGCCATTCGACGACGCGCGCTTCCAGCGTGCCCTGAATCGCGCCAAGGACCGGCTCGCACTCACGAAAGCGCTGGAATTCCAGCCTGCGCAACGGCTCGTGATCCGCAATCAAGGCCAGGTGCTGTTCGTGAATGTCGCGGACATCGATTGGATCGAGGCGGCAGGCTACTACGCGTGCCTGCACGTTGCCGGCGAGACGCACGTCATGCGTCGGACGTTAGCCGAGCTCGAGCGGGATTTGGGGGAGGTCCGCTTCATCCGCATTCATCGTTCGATCATCGTCAACCTCGAGCGGATTCACGGGCTGGAAACGCGCGAGACGGGCGAGTACGACGTGGTCCTGAAGTCGAAGGTGAGGGTGCGGTTGAGCCGGCGTTTTCGCAAACGGCTGCAGGAGCGGCTCGACGCGACGCAGATGATTCGCTGAGGCCGTCGCTGCCTGGCCCAATCGTGGGTGGTGCCTGATTCGATCCGGCGCACGCCCTGATTCACTCGCTGCTCATTGTCTGGCCAGCACGCCGCGATGAAGCGGAGTGCCCGTCGCTATGCCGCTTCTTCCGCCGCCAGCGGCTGCGCATCCACGTGGGGCGCCGTCGACCGCCATGGCAGTCGCTCGATGATGTCGACCTCGCCGCGAGCGAGCTGGATCCACATCGACAGCGCCGTCTCGCGGCACACGCCATCCATATAGCGCGAGTAGTACGTGTCGGCCTCGAGGTTGGCCCACGTGATGCGCCCGCATTCCGCGACCGACAGGCTCCAGCCGGATGCATGGGTCAGCCAGGTTTGCGGGAGTCGCGGATCCTTGCGATCCAGCTCCCGCAATATCTCACGCATTCTGTCGACATCCGGTGTCGACTCGGAATGGCTCCATCGGGTCTGCACGACGTAATTCATCGCGTTTACCGTAGTCAGGGTGGCGACGAGTATCGTCTGTACCCCGTACGGTTTCTGTGACGAGCGCCCACAAAAGCGGAGCGATCGTTCGGGCCCATCGCTCATTTCCCGGGTTCATGGGGTCGTCCGGCTCGGCGTGCGCGGGTCGTGCGTGGGTCCGTGTTCGAAAACGGCAGCGTCCCGACCCCGAGTCCGCAATGCCGGTCGCGGTCCCGCGAGAGGTGCAGCGCCGTGGGTTTCGGCGCTGACCGGAAGCACTCAGCGCATCATTTCTTCTTCGCGGGCTTCGACTTTGCGACGGTGCGTTTCGGCTTGTTTGCCGTTTTCTTCGCAGCCGCTTTGGCGGGCGCCTGCTCTGGAGTGGCGGGTGCCGGCGCTCGCGCATAGTGAGAATTCGTTGAGATAGGCATGGTGACTCTGGCCTGCAAGGCATTATGACGGAGACGCAACTGTATCCGTTTTACGTGCGGTCGTGCTGAAGAAGCGCAGCGGCATCGGCATCGTTCTTCGGGCGGCGACCGCCGTCATGCGCTGCCAGTTTCCTGCCGCCTCACTTCGAAATATCCACGTCACGGGTTTCGCGCAGGAAGAGCGAGCCGATCACGAGCGTCATGACGGCAATCACGATCGGGTACCACAGCCCCTGATAGATGTTGCCCGTGGCGGCGACGAGCGCGAAGGCCGTGGTGGGCAGGAACCCGCCGAACCAGCCGTTGCCGATGTGATACGGCAGTGACATCGACGTGTACCGGATGCGCGTCGGAAACAGCTCCACGAGCCACGCGGCGATGGGCCCGTACACCATCGTGACGTACAGCACCAGGATGGTCAGCAGAACCAGGAGCATCGGCTCGTTGATCCGAGCCGGGTCCGCCTTCGCCGGGTAGCCCGCGGAGGTGAGTGCGCCTTGCAGCTCACGGTTGAAGCGTGCGGTTTCGTCCGCACTCGCGCGATCGCCTTCATACGCCGTAACGGCCGTGTTTCCGATGCGCACGCTCGCCACTGTTCCGGGCGGCACCGTGGCGTTGGAGTAAGGAATGCCGCCCCGCGCGAGCGCGGATTTCGCGATGTCACAGGACGTGGTGAACTTCGAAGTCCCCACGGGGTTGAACTGGAACGTGCAGCTCGCCGGATCCGCCGAGACCACGACCGGGCTTTGCGTGCTCGCGATCTCCAGCGCCGGATTGCCATAGTGCGTGAGTCCTTTGAAGATCGGGAAATACGTGACGGCCGCGAGCAGGCACCCGGCCATGATGATGGGCTTGCGACCGACCTTGTCCGACAGCCAGCCGAACACGATGAAGAACGGCGTCGCGATGGCGAGCGATGCGCCGATGAGCAGGTTCGCAGTCGTCGCATCGATCTTGAGCGTCTGGGTCAGGAAGAACAGGGCGTAGAACTGTCCGCAATACCATACAACCGCTTGGCCAGCCGTGGCACCAAGCAGCGCAAGCAGGGCGGTCCGGCCGTTCCTCGACAGGAAGCTCTCCGTGAGGGGAGCCTTGGAGTGCTTGCCTTCTGCTTTCATCTGCACGAAGAGCGGCGATTCCTGCAACTGCAGGCGAATCCACACGGAGATGCCAAGCAGGACCACTGAAAGGAGGAACGGAATTCGCCAGCCCCACGCTTCAAACGTTTCCGTGCCGAGCCACAGCCGGCAGCCCAGGATGACCAGCAGCGACAGGAACAAGCCGAGTGTCGCGGTGGTCTGGATGAAGCTCGTATACAAGCCACGTTTGCCGTGAGGTGCGTGCTCGGCCACATACGTGGCGGCTCCGCCGTATTCGCCGCCAAGCGCGAGACCCTGCAGCAACCGAAGCGCGATGAGAATGATCGGCGCGGCAGCGCCGATGCTGGCATAGCTCGGCAGAATGCCGACGAGGAACGTCGACACACCCATGATCACGATCGTGATCAGGAAGGTATGTTTGCGACCGACGAGATCGCCAAGGCGCCCGAAGAGCAGCGCGCCGAACGGCCGCACGGCAAAACCCGCGGCGAAGGCCAGCAGCGCAAAGATGAACGCACTGGTCGGATTCAGGGCCGAGAAGAACTGCTTCGCGATGATCGCGGCCAACGATCCGTAGAGATAAAAGTCGTACCACTCGAACACGGTGCCGAGGCTCGAGGCGATCACGATCTTCTTGTGGCCGCGAGTGAGGCCGCCTTCGAAAGCGGCGCCCGGCGGGCCCGGCCGGGCTTGCGCGGAAGTGGTGTTCATCTGCCGTTCCTCAGAAGTTGTACTTGACGTGCATGTGCAGACGGCGCAGCGCGCCGCTGGCGCCGCTTTCCAGCGAGCGCTCTCCCCAGATGAGCTCGCCGCCGACATCGAGCTTGGGCAAGGGCGAACAGATGAGGTTCACGTGTGCGGAGTGAACCTGTTTCGTGACCGCGAGGCCAGTGATTGCCGGGTCGTTGTCGAAGCGTGCGATCGAATAAAAAAGGTTCGCTCGCCACTTCGGCCCCAGCACGTGACGCCAGGCGACAAACCCGCCCCAGCCGTCGATCGTTTCGAGCGAACCGGAAGAATCGAGCACGGTGTCGCTGGCGATGCCGAGTCCGAGATATCGACCGATGCCGCTGCCGCCGCTCACCATGTAGCGCAGGTCGTCGTTCGTACCGAGCACCCATTTGCCGGATGCGCTGAGTGCGGCGCCCGTGGCGTCGTCCTTGATCTGCGTGGCCACGTCTTCGTACTTCAGCTGGCGCACCAGCGCGGCAACCGTGAAATGGCCCCAATTTCCCTTGGTGAGCCAGCGGGCGGTGACATCGGGAATATTGTTGTCGTCGCTATTGATGCGTGCGCCGGTGCCGAGCCGGGGCCCCACGGTCGTCTCGGGATTTTCGAGCGTGAACGACCAGGCGCCGACGGTGTATCGCAGCTGGGCCTGTCGCACGAAGATCGTGCCTTCGGTCGGACCGATGAAATCCACCGCATCGGGCAACGCGGTCGCGTCCTGGAAGTTCGACCAGGTCTGGCCGGCGAGCCAGCGATTCCAGCTCGCATAGGCGTGACGCACGGTCACGCCATACGTGTTGGTCGAAGTTTCGTTCCCCAGAAACGCGTTGCTGCCGCCTCCCCACAGGTCCAGCTCGATGTATGAACGCAATTTATCCCCTGATGGGAGCGTGGTGTCGGTGCCGAACCAGAAGCGCGAAAACTGCACGTGCGCGTCGAGATCCGCGCCTTCGTTGGCTCCGCCGACGGGGATGCTGCTCGGCAGATAGAACAAGCGTCCTGCCGTGCCATCGGCGATCTCGCCGTCGGTCGTGTCCGTGTACAGGGCATCCAGTTTGATGAAGCCGCCGAAGCTGAAGCGCGTGCCTGGAATCGCCCCGGGAGTGAGATTGACCTCAGGTGCAGGTTGCGGAGGCGCAGCCTGTGCGAAGCTCATGTCGGGAACGACAAAGGCCAGCGCCGACACCGCAGCCAGCATGCGACAGGCTCGACTGTAAGAGCCGCATACGCTCGTATAAGACATCGGTGCCCCCTCCGTGCCGCGTTTTGCCTGCAGCTTGAGGAAAGCCTGCAGCGCTCGCCATCCAACCTTGGTGGGACACACGCAGTGACCAAAGTCCTAGAGGCCGCAGCTCACGCCGCCTCTATGATGCAAGCGTCTGGATGAGCGACAGACGAAGCGAGCGGACGATGCCCTGTATTCTCATTGCTGACGATCATCCGCTGTTTCGCGAAGCACTGAAGGTGGCTGTGCTACGCGTGTTGCCGGGGACGACCATCGTCGAGGCAGATCATGCCGACGCGCTCTTTGCCGCGGCCGAAGCGAACCCGCAGGCGGACTTGCTGCTGCTCGATCTCAACATGCCCGGAGTGCGGGGTTACGGGGCCCTCGTGCACCTGCGCGCTGTGAGACCGCAGTTGCCGGTGGTTGTGGTTTCCGCTCGCGAAGATCCGATCACCATGCGTCGCGCACTCGATCACGGCGCCGCCGGGTTCATCCCGAAATCCGCCGATACCCGCACGATTCATCTGGCACTCGATGCAGTATTGATGGGCGGCACCTGGGCTCCCGCCGCTGCGGCCACCGTCAAGGGCATCAGCAGCGAAGAGGCGCAGCTGGCGCGACGGGTGCGCGAGCTCACTCCGCAGCAGCTGCGCGTGTTGACGATGCTCGGCGACGGTCTCCTGAACAAGCAGATTGGGGAGATTCTCAAAATCTCGGAGGCCACGGTGAAGAATCACATGACCGAGATTCTGCGCAAGCTGCACGCGCGGAATCGCACCCAGGCCGTGTTGTTGGCCGCGCGTTTGGCGCTGGATCCGGCCGACGTCAAGGCGCCACCTGAAGAGGGCAATTGATCAGACTTCGACGCGCTCCTGTGCGGCGAGGAGTGCACGCAGCGCCGCGGGTTTCAGAGGTTTCGTGAGCAACGGGCACCCTTCGTCAGATGCAGCACGCAGCAGGGCGTTGCTGCCATCGGCAGTGACGAGCGCGGCTCGCAGATCGACACCGCAGATCGCTCGCAGCGAGCGAATTGCGTCCAGCCCGTTCATGTTGCCGGGGAGGTGATAATCGACGAGCAGGATGTCGGGGCGTGTGATGCGCGCCAGCGCCCGAGCTTCGTCGAGCGTGTCGGCCGCGTGCACGTGCATGCCCCAGCGCGACAGCAGCGTTCGCATGCCATCGAGAATTTCGCGGTCGTTATCCAGACATAGGACACGCATATTCTCCAGCGCTCGGTCATGAACCATTGTTGGTACAACCGATGGGACGACCGGCGCGGTCGTTACCGGCACGCGCAACGCGAACAGGCTGCCCCGACCCGGCCGGGAACGCACGTCGAGGGGATGTGAGAGCAGCGTCGAGACGCGCTCGCAGATGGCGAGCCCGAGACCGAGTCCGCGCTCGCTCCAGGGGGACGGCTGTTCCAATCGCTGGAATTCCTCGAAGATGTGAGCCATGTATTGAGGCGGAACGCCCGGCCCCGTGTCCCACACCTGGATATCCGCGAATGTTCGGCGTCGACGCACGCCGATGAGCACGCCACCGCGCGCGGTGTAGCGCAACGCGTTGCAGACGAAGTTCTGCACGGCGCGTCGCAAGAGCCTGCGGTCGCTTCGAACGGCGAGACCGGACTGTCTCACGCGCAACTCCAGTCCACGCGCCGCTGCGACTGGCGCGTATTGTTCGGCGACCGAGGTGATCAACTCGTCCAGCGGAAAATCGGTCAGCTCGCATTCGAGAGCGCCGGTATCGAGGCGCGAAATGTCGAGCAACCCATCCAGCATTTCCTCGGCTGCACGCAATGCCGTGTCCACGCGTTCGGAGAGCCGGCGCTGTTCGTGGTGGTCGTCCGTCACGCCGAGCGCGGAGGCAAACAGGCGGGCCGAATGCAGGGGCTGCAGAACATCGTGGCTGATTGCCGCGAGGAAGCGAGTCCGGGAGGTGTGCGCCGCTTCGGCTTCCCGCGTGCGCTCGGCGACGCGTTGTTCCAGCGTTTCGTTGGCTTCCCGCAGCGTGCGCTCGGCGCGCTTGTAATCGCTGATATCGTTGAACGTCATGACGTAGCCGCCTCCGGGCAGCGGCTCGCCGCGACTTTCGATGACGCGGCCGTTCTCCCGTTCGCGAATGTGAACGTGCGCCGTGCCCCGGCGCAGGTGCGCGAGGCGTTTCTCCACGGCGGCGTCGACGTTCATGCCGCGCTCGAGCAGGCCCCGCTCGGCGTTGTAGCGGATCAGGTCCGTTACGGGCCGGCCGACATACAGCATGCCTTTCGGGTAATCGAACATCTCCTGGTAATGACGGTTCCACGCGACCAGGCGCAGGTCGCGGTCCACCACGCTGATCCCCTGCGCCATCTTCTCGAAAGTGACCGCGAGAAGCTGCCGGTTGAAGCGCAGCTCCTGCCCGGCTTCATCGAGCAGCGCGACCACTTCGTCGAGCTCCATGCCGGAGCCGCGCAATGCGCTCGTCAGCGTAAGGCGTGCGGACGCCGCGCCGATGGACGCGGCGAGCAGGCGTTCGGTGAACTGCACGAGTGCGGGGTCCGCTGGCGTCTGCGGCTCCGAGCTACGTCCTTGCTCGTTGAAGTGTGCTGCGAAGGCTTCGCCAGCCTCACGATCGCCGATGACGCGGGCGGCGAGCTTCTGCAGATCCGCGCTCGTGAGCGTGCCGTGCCAATAATCCGTCGCGCGGGTTCGCCGCTGCGAATAAGGATCGAGGTACGGTGTGGCGAGCAGGCGCTCCTCGAACGTAGGTCTGTGACGCGCCGAGACGATGAGGAATGCGCCCACATTCGCCAGCAATGACCAGAACGTGCCATGCGTAATGGCGTCCCACCCCTGTATCGCGAAGAGACCTTCGGGTCGCAGCCAGTGCAGGCCGAGAGGCCCTTCGCTCAACCACAGCGGCTCGCCAAACTGGGAGCGGGTCAGCATCGGGAGCAGCAGCGTGTAGCTCCAGACTGCGAACCCGGCGCTCAGGCCGGCGAGTGCGCCGGCGCGGCTGCCTCCTCGCCAATACAACCCACCAATCAATACTGGCGCGAACTGTGCCACTGCAGCGAATGCGAGCAGTCCATAAGCCGCCAAGCTGTTGCCATGGCCGGCGACGCGATAATAGGAATACGCGAAGGCCGCGATGGCGACGATCGCCGCGCGCCGGATCCAGAGTACGCGCGCGCTGAAGTTCGGGCCGCGTTCCGGATGGAGCAGGCCGGTGCGAAAGAGCAGGGGAATCGCCAGGTCATTGCTGACCATCGTCGCGAGCGCCACGCTCGCCACAATGACCATCCCCGTCGCAGCGGAGAGCCCGCCGATGTACGCGACGAGCGCGAGCGACATCGAGCCGTCCGCAAGCGGAAGGGCCAGCACATACGCATCGGGTTCTGCCACGCCCGCAAGCAGAACCCGGCCAGTGATCGTGATCGGCACGACCATCGCGCACACGAGGATGAGATAGCCGCTGAACAGGCCGCGAGCGCGGCGGACGTCCCGCACGTCCTCGCACTCGACCACAGCAACTTGAAACTGTCGGGGCAGGCAGATGATGGCGGCGAAGGCCAGCAAAGTTTGGGCGAGAAAACCCTGCGGAAGACCTGGGTCCGCCAGCACCCGTGCGGCCGCGAAGGTTCGCTCACCGAGCGATCCATTGCCGGGCAGCTGCAGCAAGGCGAAGAGCCCGACCGCGACGAAAGCGATGAGCTTCACCAGCGATTCGAGCGCGACGGCGAGCATCATGCCGCGATGATGTTCGGTGGCATCGATGCGGCGTGTTCCGAACAGGATTGCGAAGATCGCCAGAAAGGCAGCCACATACAGCGCGGGATCGGAGAGCGGGCCTCGTGTCGCCGGAGGTGACCGGCCGGTGCCCGAAAGCACATCGAGGCTCATGGCCACGGCTTTGAACTGCAGGGCGACATATGGAATCGCTGCGATCACCGCGATGGCAGCGACGAGGGCGGCGAGTGCCGGCGCGCGGCCGTAGCGCGCCGAGATGAAATCGGCGATCGAAACGGTGTTTCGCTCACGCGCGATGAGTGCGAGACGTTCGAGCAGCCGCCATGCAAACAGAAGCAGCAGCAGCGGGCCGAGATAGATGGGCAGGAATCCAAGCCCCGTGCGGGCGGCGGTGCCCACGGCGCCGTAGAAGGTCCACGACGAACAATAGACCGCGAGCGCGAGGCTGTAGACCATGGGCCGTAGCCAGGTGCGCGCAGGATAGAGAGGACGCCGGTCACCCCACCACGCCACGGCGAACAGCAGCCCGACATACCCGAGCGACACGAGCAGTAGCACCCAACCGGGGATCACCGGGCCGCCTCCCTTCGCGCCGGAACCGTGACCATGATGCCGTGATGAAGCTGCGAGTCAACGAGATTGAGAGAGGAACCCTGCTCGTGGCAGAGAGCATTCGAGTGGCTGCCATCCTCGAGCGCGGTCGCCATACCGAGCGCAATACCGGGCGCGACGGCGAAGCATTGCATCCGTTCGCGGACGAGGACTAAAGTCTCACTCGATCGACTGCGGTTGTGAAAGACGATCCTGTCGGCAGCTCGAGCGAAGCAGAAAAAAGAATGCGTGTGAGGGGCCTTCCATGAAAAGAGCCGCAGTGGTCATCGGCGTCAACAATACGGGCCAGCTCACTCCGCTGACTGCCGCCGCGAAGGGTGCGACGCGCGTTGCCGAATGGCTCGAAAACGAGGGTTTTGCGGTCAAGTGCCTCACGGATCGCGAAGGCCCGGTGACGGCGAGCCAGGTAGAGGAGGCCGTCGCGTCGTTCGTGACCGCTCCGCCGCGTTACAGTTTGCTGGTCGTCTATTTTTCGGGACATGGCTACTGGCGGGCGCGCTCGGATATCTGGCTCCTGAGCGGTGCACCCGCGCGGCCCAATGAGGCGATCAACCTCGAGTCCGCCATGGACATGGCCAAGTATTCTGGCATTCCCAACGTGGTGTTCATCTCGGATGCGTGCCGTTCCATCCCCAACACGCGCGCCACCGCGCTGGTGGAAGGCGGCAGCGTGTTCCCGAATCTCGAGGACATCGCGCAGATCTCGAAGATCGATTATTTCAAAGCCACCAGCGAGGCACTGCCCGCGTATGAAGGACCGGTCGACGGCGGCGAGCCGCAGAGTCTGCTGACGGCCGCGCTGATCGCCGCTTATCAGGAGCCCGAGGCGTACATGGTGCGCGAGATCGTGGACGGCGCGAACAGGCTGCAGGTCGTGCCGAATCGTCGTCTCGAGGGGTTTCTTCAAAGCAAGGTCGATGCGCTGTTGGGGAAGATCAATGTCGGGCTGTCCCAATCCATCGAAGTGAACGTTCCGTCGAGCGACGATACGTATCTTGCGCGGGTGCGTCGGCCGGTGCCGCCGGCAGTTGCGGGTGGTGCCGGGGGTGATGCGGGCGGCGCGGCGCTGGAATCGGCTGCCGGCGTGCGCAATGGAGGCGGCGGTGGATTGGATGCGGGTGGCGGCGCGCTGGAATCAGCTGCCGGCGGCGGTGGCGCGAATGCGCGCAGCGCCGGGCGCGGTGGCGCTGCGGCTATTCCGCCAACGGCGGGAACGCCGCCTGTATCACCACAGGTGCAGGCCCCGGATCCCGGACGTGCCGCCGCCGCGGCGATATCACGTTCGCTCTCCACCAAGCCGTTCAGCGGCGCACGGCCGGCAAGTGCACTCGAAGTCGCCGACCCCGGAACACAGGCCCGCGTGATGAGGCGCCTGCCCGACGCGAGCGTGGATCACTTCGAGTCTGAGTGCGGATTTGTGGTGCGAGGCGCGCGCGTGCACGAAGTGGCCGTGGCGTCGGGCCCCTCCGCATCGGGATTCAAATTGCTCGAGCCCGGTGATGGTGGCGCGGCAGCAGGTCTCGTTCGGATCGACACGCAATCCACTGCGTCTGTGGTGCTGCAGATCTCGGGTGGCCGCTGCGTGATTCTCGCGGCGCTGGCCGGCTACATCGGTCATCTCACGTTCAACGACCAGGGCCTGTCGAATGTGAGCTATGTGCCGTCCTCGAATCACTGGCGCTGGAATGAATACATCGCGCGTCGCGCAGAGCTCGATCAATTGCGCGCGCTCGTCGCGCTCGCGGTGGACCGTAACACGTTCCGTGTGCGATCGAACCGCGAAGCGAATGAGCTGGCGGAACGCATCCGTAATTCAAAAGGCGTGGATCCCACGCTGGGTCTGTATGCAGCCTATGCCTACTCCCAAGCGGGAAACGATGAGCAACTCCGCAGCATCCAGCGCTACATTCGGGACGACCTGAACGCAGACCTGTTCGACGTGCGACTGCTCGCGAACCGCACATGGCCTTCCCAACCTGATTTCCCACTCGTGCCGTTCTGCCCGATGCTCACTCAATCCTGGCATCTGCTGCGGCCTCGGCGCGCCCTGCTTCACGAGACACTGCGCAAGGCGAGCACGGACCTGTGCGGCTCGTTGTGGGCCACTTTCGAACCGGATGCCGCCGGGCACATCCTCGATGCCGTCAAAAAAGGAGAGCTTCGATGAGAGTTCTGATGATTCATGGTCGCGCGCAAGGCGGCAAGATCGTGGACGAGCTCAAGACCACCTGGATCGACACGTTGAAGGAGGGTTTTCAGGCGGCGGGAAAGCCGTGGCCTGCAAACGTTCAGTTCGATTTTCCGTACTACGGTGACAAGCTCGATAGTCTGGTCGCCGAGGCAGATCTGCCGACCGTCGCCGGCGTCGCTGCGAAGGGCGGAGGGGAGAACCCGCAATACGCGCAGTTCGTCGCCTCGGCCTTGACGGAAATGGCTGCAAAAAGCGCTGTTCCAGATGCTGAGATCCGCGCCCAACTGCCGCCGGGCGCGCCGCAGGAAAAAGGCCCGCAGAATTGGGCGTGGGTGCAGGCGATCGCGCGGCACATCGACAATCGCTTCGCTCCGGCGTCGCTGTTCACCATCGAAAAATTCCTGCGCGACGTTTTTCTCTACGTCACCAAAAAGAATGTTTCGGGCCCGATCGATGCCATCGTCGAGGCGATGCTGACGAAAGAGCCGACGCTGGTCGTGAGCCATTCGCTGGGCACCGTGGTGGCGTACAACGTCGTGAACAAACATCGCGCGGAGGTCCCGTTCGTAAAGCACATCACTGTCGGTTCGCCTCTGGGCATCGGCGCTGTCAGCTCGAAGCTCGGTGTTCCGCAGAACATCTTCGGTGACGGCGGCTGGTACAACGCTTATGACGAGCGCGACATCGTCGCGTTGAATCCGCTCGACGACACGTACTTTGGAACGGATCCTGCGATCGTCAACTACAACCAGGTGAAGAACAAAACGTCCAATCGCCACGGCATCATCGGTTATCTGAACGACGCGAAAGTCGCCGCGCAGATCGCCGCGGCGATCACCTGATAGCGGCCATGTACGCACCGCGTGAGGCAGCGCTCGAAGAGCTTCGCCACCAGCAGGAGCGGGCTCGTGCCTCGCTCGGTGTCGTCGTTCCGATTGGCAAAGGCAACACACTCGACGGCGCGCTCAAGAAAGCGGCAGCCCGTGAAGACACGCCGATCGAAGGCGGCTGGGTCTACAGCTCGGGGTTCCGGTATCCGGAAGCGGCCGAGCGCCTGAGGTGGGCGCGAACGCGCGACATCATCGTCCGGTCGTCCCCGGGCGGCGATGAAGACGCGAGTTATCTGGAAATGCTCGCGCGCCAGGCCGCTTCGATTGAAATGGTTTTGCGCGGCGAATACGCGGGCGAGCCGAACGCGCAGAACACTGCGATCTGCGATCAGGTGCTGCTCGGCACGTTTCCCAGCATCAATCCGGACGCGTTTGCGCGCAGGCACGGCGATTTCTTCTTCGTGCTGGTGTCCGCCGGACTGATCGAATTTGTGTATCAAGCCGCGAAGGCAGTGGTGTTGAGCTGGAAGCAGGTGCCTCCCGCGCCGGGCGGCAGAGTTGGCTTCAGGAGCGATCGGGAAGATGTGGAGGAAGTGCTGGCCCGCGATCCCGCGCCTCTCATGCTGTTGAAGAAGACGCTCGACGAGTATCTGTTTCGCGGCCTTCCCAGAGCGCAGGGATACTCGCCGCCGCCAGCGGATTACCAGGGGCCGCTCGCGATCCTCACCAACTTCAACGAGCGCTTCATTCTCGCGCACGAATACGGTCATACATTGCACGACGCGCTGGACGTCGTGTATCCCCGCGACTCGAGCTTGAACGAAGAATCCGCAGCGGATCTGCTGGCGTTTCGGCTGGTCGTGACGAGCGGCGATGCGCTGGATCTGCTGCCGCCGAACTTCTCGACGCAGGGTGCGTTCTTCGTGCTCACGGCGATGGACATCATCCGCCAGTCGCTGGATCTCGTCCGGCATGGCGAAGTGCGCGAGGACCGCGGGCTCGGCGGGCATTCGCCGAATCGCCAGAGGCTCGAGCTGTTGAAGGCTTATTACCGACGCTCGGTGAGCGACAAGGACGACGACTTGTCGATCAAGCCCGCGCTCGCGCCGGCCGCAACGCTCCTGCAGCTGTGGGAGCGCATGCTGAAAGACGGTGCGATCGCACGATGGCAAGGCAAAACGCTACATCGGATCTGGGATGGCGCGTGAGCGGATGGTGCGCGAGGGTGAGCGCTGTCGTTCGGCTTTTCGAGAGCGCCGAATTGTCCACGCACTCGATCCCCTGGCGGCGAAGTTCCTGGCCGAGCTTTTGGGGTTACCCGAGCCGAAGCGTTTCGGTCCGTTCGTGGGCGTCGAGTTGCACAGCGGCGTGACGCTGGATTTCATCCGCGCACTGCCCGAGGAAATCCTCATCGAGCACTACGCGCCTTCCTGGTGAGCGAAGCCGAGCTCGACGATATCTTTGCGCGGATTCAGGCGCGCGCTGATCGCCAATTTCACGTCGAATCGCGGATGCGATCCAGCAGCCATCGGGCCGCGGGACCCGGGAGAACGTCGGCCTTGTAGATGGCCTGCATGGGCATGAAGCCCGCGCCGGGACCTTCCAGTGTGATCTGAACCAGCCGACCGGCCGCGAGATCGTCGGCCACCAGCGGTCTTGGCATGTGTCCCCAGCCGAGTCCGGCGACCAGGAACGCATGCTTGGCTCCGAGATCCGACAGGCGCCAGGTGTTGCTGCTCTGAACGCCCAGGTCGATGCCTCGCGTGAGCTCCGAACGATCGGTCAGCACGAGTTGCGTCTGGATTTCGGCCTCTTGCAGCGGGATCGGGCCGTGACGCTGGGCCAATGAGTGCGCGGGCGCTGCCACGGTGACCATCTCGACGGACAGCAGTCGTTCCGAGGAGAGTGACGGCGGGATCATCGGATAGGTGCCCATGACTCCAACGCTGCAGCGGCCGTTGACCACGAGCTCCGCCACTGCGCCAAGACCTTCGACATGCAGCCGCAAGGGTGTGCCAGGAAATTGCGCAGCGAATGCACTCACGACTTCGGTCAGGAGCCGCTGCGGAAACATCACGTCGATGACGATAGACAACACAGGTTCGAGACCCGCGGAAAGGCGACGGGCTTCGGCTTTCAAGCGGTCCGCGTCCCGCACGATCTGGCGCGCGGTCGCCAACAGGCTCTTCGCGCCAGCCGTGAGCTCAGGATACCGGCCGTTCCGCTCGAACAGTGCGACACCGAGTTGCCCTTCGAGGTTCGCGATCGCTTGGCTCACGACCGATTGAGCGCGACCGAGCTTGCGTCCTGCCGCGGAAAAACTGCCTTCGTCTGCTGCGGCAACAAACGTGCGCAGGTGATCGAGCGAGACGCCGTCGAGCATGTATCGGTGATCCCGATGGTGGCTATCTAAAGATATAGGCTATGCCGGGAGGTCGGGAACGTCCATCGTTGCAGCAGAAGGAGCGTTCACCGTGTCTCAACATCTCTTCCTCATCGGCGCATCGGGTTATGTGGGCGGCGCGCTCGCACGTCATTTCGTCGCTCGCGGTCATTCTGTCAGCGGGCTCGTGCGATCGGCGCAGGCCGCCGCGCAACTGCACGAAGCTGGCATTCGTGCCGAGCTCGGCGACCTGGAGTCGAACCTCTCGCAGGTGCTCACCCTGGCGAAAGCGGCCGACGCTGTCATCTATGCGGCGCAGGTCGAGTTCAGTCGTGAGCCAGAGATCCTGCGAGCGCTGTGCGAGGCCCTCGCGGGCACCGGAAAAACCCTCGTTTTCCTGTCGGGCAGCGGCGTGCTGATGCAGCGGACTGAAGGCGCCTGGAGCTCCGACAGTTTTGCTGAAGACGATGCGTTCACTCCGGAGCCGCTCGCGATTCCCCGCGTCGCAGCCGAGCAGCTCGTGCGTGCGGCTGCGGGCAGCGGCGTGCGCACCATCGTCATCCGGCCGCCCGTGATCTGGGGGCCCGGCGACAACGGGCCGGTTGCACATGCGTATCGCTCGATCGGGAAAACGGGCGCAGCGTGCTACATCGGCGCGGGTCTGGCCGTTTACGGCAACGTTCACAGTGCCGACCTGGCGGAGCTCTTCTCGCTGGCACTCGCTCGTGGCCGCGCCGGCGCGCTCTATCACGCGGTGGGCGGCGAAATCCCTTATCGCTGGATCGCCGAAGCGGTGGCGCGCGACATGGGAGTCGAAGCCCGCAGCGTGACGATGAGCGAGGCGGCGGAGATTTTCGGTCCCTTCGGCGCGCTATTGCAGTCCGCGTGCAGTCGTATTCGCGACTCCCGCACGCGCGCGGAGCTCGGCTGGGCGCCGACCCGGCACGACATGCTATCGAGCATCGGCCAGCCGCGGTTGCGGCTGCTCGCAGGTCCTGTCCCCAAATCGGAGCACACAACTTGAAGACCCATGCAGGCAAGATCGCCATCGTCACCGGTGGCCGCCTCGGCATCGGCCGCGGAATTGCCGAACTGCTGGCCGCGCGTGGCGCAACGGTGGTGATCGTGAATCGTCAGGAGGCACCCGATGTCGCGGCAGCCCTCGGCAACGGAGCAATTTCGATTGCCGCGGACGTCGCCAATGAAACGGACTGGGCGCAAGTCGCGTCGCAGGTCGACCGGCGATTCGGGCGCGCCGACATCCTGGTGCATGCCGCGGGGATCTATCCCATGGCGACACTCGAGCAGATGACACCCGCTGAATGGCGCCGCGTGATGTCGGTGAATCTCGACGCGCACCTTCTCGGCGCGCGTGCGGTGGTTCCGTTGATGCGCAAGGCGGGCGGTGGCGCCATCGTCGCGATCGGTTCGGACGCGGTGGGCATGGTGACACCACCCGGCATGGGCTTTTCTCACTACATCGCGTCGAAGCTAGGTGCCGTCGGACTCGTGCGGGCACTCGCGAGCGAGCTTGCCGCGGACAACATCATCGTCAACGCCGTTCACCCCGGCATCACCGATACCGAAGGCGCGAGCGGCATGCCTGATGCGCAGAAGGCGCAGGTCTACCAGATGCAGGCCATCAAGCGATTGGGCACTCCGGCCGATATCGCAGGGCCCGTCGCATTTCTCACCAGCAGCGACGCGCGTTTTGTCACGGGCCAATCGCTGGTTGTAGATGGAGGGTGGCTGCGGCTTTGAGTATCGCTGCCGCAACCACGCGCTTCATCTGCATGAGTGGTGCGCGTCCGAGTGCCCGGCTCGTGACGGCGACGCGCGCGACGGGGATATCCAACACGGGCGGGGACTTCACCCTGGCCTGCGTGAGGCCCGCTGACTGAGAACGAGGCGAAATTGATCTGCGGGCCGAGTAAGGCGCCTGAGACAGGTCACTCGATAGTGGTCGACCTGAAGACCGTCTCACTCAACCGGAGAGAAATTTGCCGCATCATCGGTGTTTCCTATTCCGTTGTAGCGCGCCCGCAGGGGATACGGATACAACGGTCGAGTGAACTGAACAGAGCCCCTGCCGGAATTTCCGTCGCCACTCAGACGGCTTGCGATGATTCGATCTGGCGCCTGTCCCCTTTCAACCCACGCTTCCAGCGCACCGAGGTGATCGATGGTATCGGCGCCAGGTCCAATATCAACGTGATCGAGCCCGGGAAGCAGGAATAGCCGCGCAAACTCTTGTGTGGGCAGGCGCCCGCCCATCATGCGTTCGACTGCCTGATAGTAATCGATGGTACTGCGAGGAAGTGCAGCAACATCGTTAAGCCCCTGGAAAATCAACAATTTTCCACCGGCATTCCGGAAGGTCCGCAGATCCGGATTGCTCGCATCGTACAGTGCCTGTGCCACGCCGAGCCGCTGATAGTCGCGATGGAAATCGAAATCTCGCAATGTCCAGTTCTGCCCAGGATCAGTTTGAAAGAACAGGTAGCGCAGGCCCGCCGTCGCGAGAATTTCGGTGGTACTGCCTTTGCTCAGATAGCTTCCACGCCAGCCGTTGTCGTGCGCGGGGTCGCCAAACTCCGAACCCACCGCTGGGCCACCTGGCGTCAATCGAATGCCCGCTGGCGTAGTGGGGCCTCCATATACCTTCCTGGCTGCTTCAACCTGACGCGGGGCGAGGCACTCTGAAACCCGTTTCGTTTGGCAGGTGAGCTCCGATGGATCGAACGAGCAATTCAACGGGTCACCGATGATGCCGTCCTTCACACCATCGCTCAGATCACATTTTGCGATGGCCGAGTTGCTCAGCAGCTTCAGGTCGGCACTGCTGAGGAGGGGCTGGCCGTGCTCGTCGTGGGTGGCTTGGTTGCCCCAGGCAAAGGTCATATAGGCACGCGCTAAATCGGGTGGAGGATTCAGTGCAACGATGCCGTCGAAATCCCAAGGAAATCGTTGTGCTTCCTGCAGTGCCTGACGCCCGCCGGTTGACCTTCCCAGGAAGTATGAGCGAGCGGGCGGAGCCCCGTAGAAACGGCGAATGATTGCCTTGCCGGCGAGCGACGTGACATGGGGCGACCGGAAGCCCCAGTCCAATTTGGCCTGCCAGTTCTGGTCCGCCCATAGCGCATCTAATACGGTACCGCGATGCCCATCGTCTGAAGCAATGCACGCGTACCCCCGGCTGAGCGGGCACATCTGCTCGATGACTCCTGTGCTGCCACAATGGCCGATGCAGCCGAGTTGCAGAAACTTATGGTTCCAGCCCTCGAGGGGCAGGCGCAGCTCGAATCCGATCTGAGGAGCAACATAGCCGATGACGCGGCAATACGCTGGGCTCTCGCCGTCCGCGCTAATCGTACGCAGCTCGACAATCTGCGTGCCGGCGTCCGGAATGGTGGAAAAATCGTCTCGCGACAGCGACTCACACCTCGCGCGCGCGCTATCGGCTGCGACCGACGCGTACGCGCCGCCACTGAGCAAGCTCAGGACCCCAATCATCACGAATCGCCACATCATCATCATCGGAAATCCGCATTGAACGATCATTCAAGTGATGACGGAGCGCGCCGGAAATTCCTCTACATTGGTCGATGCTGTGCGGTGAGCGGGCGAATCTGCGCGGCGCATCGGGGTCGGATTCGCCTCAGACGACCACCGGCTCGGCTTTCGCAAATGCAATCCAGATCACCGAACCAAACAGGTTGATGGCGGCTGCGATCGCGAATGCCATTGTGTAAGTGCCGCTCACGTCAACGATCCACCCGGTCAGCGCTACCCCGATAATTCCCGGCAGGGTCGCAACGGTATTGGTCAGACTCATCAGCACGCCCGCGTAGCGAGGTGCGATTTCGAGGTGATTGGGTAGGAAGCCGGACCACGTGAGTCCCAACGATCCTAGCGCGAGGCAAAGCAGTGCCATCGTCTGGGCACTGGTGCTGGCGCTGGAGGCGAGAAGAAGAAAGCCTGCGGAGCCCAGTAGTCCGGCGACTTCTGCAACTTTTCTAACGGTCAAAAGCTTCACGCGGCGTTTGATGAATGCGTCTGCAACCCACGCGCAACCGTTGGCCACCACGAACATGGACAGCCACGGGCCGGCAGAAAAAAGGCCTGCAACACTGGCCGGCTTGCCGAGCACATTCTCGATGTAGCTGGGCAACCAGCTCATCAGCATATAAAGCGTCCAGTTGGAGCAGAAATGGTTGATGACGAGCGCCCAAACCGCCCGTTGGGTCAGGATGCGCTTCCAGGGAACCGATCCTGGCGCGCTGTTGTCGCGTACGCCCACGTGATTCGCGTGAAAACTCCGTTGAGTGCTGCGTGTCTGTCGGTGCCGGGTGCTGCTCCGAAGTGTCAAATACCAAACGATGCTCCATGCGAGTCCAGGAACTGCGGATGCGTAGAAAAGCGTCTGCCAATCGAATGTGGCGATAACCCAGCCGGACACGCTCAGCGCAAACAGTGTGCCGAGTGGAACTCCGCCTAAAACGGCCGACACTGCACGAGACCGTTCGCTCGGCGAGATCATGGTTGCGAGCAACGCATACGCAGCGGGGAACATCGCGGCCTCGCCGGCGCCCATCGCAATGCGTACCGCAATCAGAACAGGGAACGACTGCGTGGTTGCCCATGGGGTTAGCATCGTGCAGAGGGACCACCAGGCAACGGCGAATCCCAACACACGCCCGGCGCCGAGCCGATTCGCAAGGTAGCCGCTCGGAATCTGGAACACGAGGTAGCCGATGAAAAAGGCCGCCAGCACGATGCCCTTGACCGTCTCCGTCCAGCCCAGCGCCTTCTGCATCGGCAACACTGCGACCGAAACGCTGACACGGTCCAGGTAGCAGATGAATGTCGCGACGAAGCACAGAAACAGAATCGCGTAGGGCTTCGATAGCTTGCGCTCGGAGAGCTCGTCAGACGTAACGCGGGATACGGCAGTTTCTTGCATACAGTTGGAGTATTTAGACGGCCGTGCGGGCCAAATCCGTTACCGGGTCGGAGCGCGCGATCGCTGCAGCGAAGAATCGGCGCCTGGTTGGGCTGGTTGTCGGCGGAGCAGTAAGCATTCTTCAATGTCACGGGGCGCGTGCATTCGAGCCGAATCATTGCGTCTGGCATGATGAATGCGCGCGATCACAGACAACGGGGGACCTGTGCAGAAAATTACCGGAATTGCAGATCTTCGTGCCCTTGCGCGCCGGAAGATTCCGCGCCCTTTGTTCGAATACGTGGATCGCGGGTCGTACGATGAGATTACCCTGCGCCGGAATCGCGCAGACCTGGATGCAGTCTGTCTCAGGCAGCGGGTCGGCGTCGATGTATCGAATCTTTCTCTCTCCACGACGTTGCTGGGTCAGAACGCTGCCTTGCCAGTGGCGATTGCACCCACGGGCCTCACTGGCCTCTTCAGGAAAGACGGCGAAATTATTGGTGCGCGAGCTGCACTCGCCGCCGGGATTCCGTTCTGTCTGAGCACGATGTCTATCTGCTCGATCGAGGACGTCAGGGCAAGCGTTCAACAGCCGTTTTGGTTTCAGCTGTACTTCATGAAGGACCGCGGCTTCAACCGCGAGCTGATCGCACGTGCTCAGGCAGCGGCCTGTCCCGTTCTGGTCCTGACGATGGATGTCGCAGTCATTGCGTTGCGCCGTTCCGAGGTCAAGCACGGTCTGACCATTCCGCCACGCCTGACACCGACGACCTTGTTCAACATGATTTCAAAACCCGGATGGCTCATGAGTGTGTTGCTCGGGAGGCGGCGCACTTTTGGCAACCTCGCGAGTCGTGTGTCGGGACAGGGCGTGGCATCGCTCGCTCGATGGATCTCGAGCCAGTGCGATCCGTCGGTCAGCTGGTCCGATGTGGAGTGGCTCCGGTCGCAATGGCCCGGAAAGCTGGTGTTGAAGGGGATTCTGGATCCGGAGGATGCGCGGCGTGCCTGTGCGGCGGGCGCGGACGCCGTTGTAGTCTCTAATCATGGCGGGCGACAGCTCGATGGAGCGCCATCCTCCATCTGCATGCTGGGACGGATCGCCGATGCCGTCGATTCACGATGCGAGGTGCTGCTCGATGGAGGTGTCCAGTCCGGAAAAGACGTGCTCAAGGCACTCGCCCATGGTGCCCGCGGTTGTCTCATCGGAAGAGCCTATCTCTATGGCCTGGCCGCGATGGGGGAAGTGGGAGTCAGGCTTGCGCTCAATTTAATACGTGACGAGCTTGCCGTCACGATGGCCCTGTCAGGGCTGGATGACGTCACTCGGGTCGATCGCTCCGCGTTAGTTCAGAGCTGAATCCGAGAACGAGGGTACCAGCGTCGCTTCCACGTGGCCGAGGACGCGCTCGGCGAGCCTCAGAAAGCGCTCGTCTCGTAAGTCCAGCGGAAACACCCCTAAAGCGGAAATGCTTCCGTCCTGCTCGCGCAACATCAATCCCGGCAGGAAGCGGGATCCTGGGCGTTGCCTGCCGGAACCCCTCTCGAACGCGGCTTCGGAGAACGCCTGGATAGTGAGTCCGGCTGCTTCGAGCTCGCGTTCGCAACTCACGGGTGCGATCACATCGCGCGGGGTGGACGGAAACCACTGAACAAACGGCGCAAGGATGAGGTCGCGATTCTGACCATCCAGCGCCTTGCCAACTTCAAGATGAGTGATCCCGCTAAGGAGCTCCGTTGACAATCCCCGACATAGATTACTGAAGCTGGTGTGTGGCCCCAGGTCGACCCGCAAAGGGACGAACCCGGACGTGTAGCCGATCATGTTCAGATGTTGCGGGCGGGTTCGGCCGGAGAACGTCATTGGCAGCGTGAAGCGCCTCAGGTTGAACTGTGCGGCGATGGCGACGGCGAGAAGTGAGATGACTGTGATCGCGATGGAAACGCCGATTCGATTCGCGACGTTCTTCAGGGACTGGCCCAGGGCCGAAGGAAGCTGCACATGCTGTGAGATCAAAGTGCCTTCACGTTCCGGGACCTGTAAAGGCACAGCGTCAGCAAGGCGGTGATTCCAGTACTTCTCATGCCGCAATGTCCATTCGGGATAGGATTGGCGCTGCCAGATCGCGTAGTCCGAGTACTGCATCGGCCCTCGTCGAGGCAGCTCCTTCTCATTTGGGGTGGATTTGAAATAGGACGTCCACATCTCATTGAAAAGGAGCCCCGCCGAGTAATAGTCCATGAACAGGTGGTCCCACAGAATCGTGAGAATGTGTTCCGTGTCCGACAGCCGCAATAAGCGGGCTTCGAACGTACTCTCCCCCCGCTCGAACCAGTCGGACACGATACTTCTGATTGTTTTCGCGGCATCGATGCGGGCAGCTGACGCGATTTCCAGGTCCAGTGTCTCCGGCGCGCGATAGATGTGCGCATCGGTCTGCTGGAGCAGGCACTCCGGCGTGACGATTATCCTGGTGCGAAGCGCCCCGTGGCGTTTGACGAGCCCTGCGATACTGCGTGTCAGGGCCGCCCCGTCGAGCTTCCCAAGGATGTGGACCGATGTGGGGCCACCGTAGGAATCTCCGAAGTGTTCGAGGGCAAATTCCTGCTGGAAGCTCAGAGGGGCGCTATTTGTCGGAAGAGCAGCCGATGGCTGCGGTCGTCGCATGACTTCCAACACGATGGCAGGAACATTGTTGTTCAACAGTGCGATCTCGGCCTGCGAGAGAATGTGCCTCGGATCGCTGGCCAGAAGTGCGCCACAATGGATTCGCAGCGCGACGCCATTCTCGAATAGCGAAGAAATAACCGGCTGCCAGGTTGTGCCCGTCACGGTGTACGACCCGGCGGCAGTGCGAGCTCAATGAGTGACGCCAGCTCACTGACCGTGTCGGGCATGCGAGCCGGCAGCTCCCATTCATCGCCGAGTCCGTATTCACTCTTCAATTCGAGCAGCGTCGCAATGAGATGAAAGGAGTTCAGTCCCAACTCCGAGAATGGCGAGTCGGGTGGCAGCTCGGCATCGGTCTCCGTGATGGCCGAAATGAAACCGGTGATTCGCGCGACAATTTCTTGGTGCCTGTCCATGGCTGATGTCCCCGCTCGTGAGCACTCACAGCCATACTACGTGAGAGAAGCAGGCAGAGCGTAGTTGGGCCTTGCACTGTGCATGGGCCGCCCATCGTAAAAGTGCTGCTGACTAAAGTCAGTTGAGCGAGTGGCTCGCGCCATTAGGATCGTACGGTGCTCGAGATCAGGCCTGGATCGCATCATCGCGGCGTGTAATGGAGAGCTCCAGATGTCAGTCGAATATGCCCTGGACCAGCCGGAGAAACCCGTCGGCGTTCAGACGCTAGACGAACTGATTCGAAAAGCGGCCGAGGCGAGCTCAGACGCAGGCATCTACTTCGCTCATGGCGCGACGAGAAACGACGCGACTTTTCACAGCTACGCGGACATATATGCAACTGCCAGGATGATGTCAGGGGCACTCAGGCGTTATGGGTCGCCGGGCCACTCTCACACGGTCCTGCTGCTCGAGGATGCCTTTGACGTCGTTCAGGCTACTTGGGCGTCGATTCTCGGTGGGCATGTCCCGTGTGTGTCGGCCCCGATCCGTCAGGACAAATCCCGCTTCCATGTGCACCTTCAGTATGTCGACGAGCTGCTAGGCGCTCCACTTTTCATCGGTCCGCAAGAGCTTCTGTCGGAACTGCCTCGCTCGTTGCGTCGCGTGAGTATCGAAGAGCTTCGTGCATCCACCTCAGGTGACGCTGGATCGGCGCGTGACGCCGCTGCCGTAGCGATGCTTTTTTTGACATCAGGAACGACTGGCAACTCGAAAGCGGTGGCATTGTCACACGCCAATATTCTGGCCGCTGTTGCGAGCAAGGCGGAAGCGCGGCAGCTGAGGTCGACAGACGTGTTCTTCAATTGGGTTGCGATGGACCATGTCGTTGCGCTCATCGAAGCACATCTCTTGCCGTTGAGTATCGGTGCGTCGCAAGTATTGGCGCCGGCAGCAAGTATCATTGCCGATCCATTGATGTTCCTGGCGATCATCGATGGATTTCGCGTGACTACGACCTTTACGCCAAATTTCCTGCTCGGACAGATCAATGCGCAACTGCTGGCCGGCGAAGATTCCGCAGGCGCTGACGGCTTGAGAATGGATCTTTCGTGCGTACGGCATATCTTTACGGGCGGAGAGGCCAATCCTGTCGCGACGGGTATGCGATTCCTGAAGCTTTTGGAGAAGTATGGTCTTGCGCGCAGTAGCCTGTGGCCCGCGTGGGGAATGACCGAGACCTGTGCTGCGGCCACCTATTCGCACGACTTTCCAAATCACGATTCAGGCCGGACCTTTGCATCCGTTGGATGTGCCATCCGTGGGCTCGAGATACGGATCGTCGATGACCAGGGAACACCCGTCGAGCCCGGACTTATCGGCGAATTGCAGGTGCGGGGGCCAGTGGTGTTCGACCTCTATTACAACAACCCGGAGGCGACGCGCGATGCGTTCACACCGGACCATTGGTTTCGAACCGGTGACGTTGCAACGCTCGATGACGGTCGTCTTGTGCTCGCCGGCCGGAGCAAGGACTGCATCATCGTCAGCGGCGTGAACTACGCAGGGCATGAGCTCGAGACCGCCCTCGAAAAGTTGAGTGGCGTTGCGTCCACCTTTGTCGCCGCCTTTCCGACACGGCCGTCGGGTGCCGAAACGGAACAGCTCGTTGTGGCATTTTCTCCTGAATTTCCGCTGGAAGACGATCAACGGCTCGTGCAGTTGATTGAAGCGATACGCAATACCACGGTGATGCTGTGGGGATTCCGGCCGCACGCGATCCTGCCCTTGGCGCGCGAAGAATTTCCGAAAACAAACCTCGGAAAGATTCAGCGTGCGATTATCCGAAGGCGCTTCGAGGCGGGCCGATTCTCGAGCGAGCGGTTACGTTCAGAGGAAATCCTCAGGCGTCATCTGGGCCCGTACACCAAGCCCGAGGGCGAACACGAAGAGGTTCTGGTCGATCTTCTGGCGCAGATGTTTGGAGTGGACCGCAGCTCGCTGAGCGCGACCGCGCGCTTCTTTGATCTGGGTGGCACATCGCTGGAGATCCTCAAGCTCACCCGAATTCTGCACCAGCGCTTTGGATTTGCAGCGACGCTGACTACGGTTCTCCAGCATTCGTCCGCGAGGGAGCTGGCCGCCGCAGTCTCGCGAGGCGCACAGAGCCGCGTTGAGTATGAGCCGCTCGTGCCATTGCAACTTACGGGCAACGGAACTCCATTGTTCCTAGTGCATCCAGGTGACGGCGGCACGTTTGTGTTCGTCAATCTGGCCAAGTATTTCGTGAACGAGCGTCCCATCTACGCGATACGAGCGCGCGGATTCAATCTCGGAGAAGAGTGCTTCAACTCCTTCGAGGAGGTCGTTCGGACTTATGTCGAGGCGATACGCAGGCGACAGCCAAAGGGTCCTTATGCCATTGCCGGCTATTCAATGGGCGCGAGCATCTCATTCGAGATCGCAAAATGTTTGATTGCGCAGGGCGAACGCATCGAGTTCCTCGGTTGCATCGACGGCCAACCTTGCGGATCCGAAAGCGAAGCCGATTTCGCAGCGACGATGCAGGGCGCCTCGGCGGTGCTGAAGCTGATCGATGTCCGTCACTATTCGGCCTGGATTAGGGTCGCAAATTCGCTGCATACGATCGGCCGCTCACACGTCATCGAGGGCACGGTGCCCTCGATGACGATTTTTTCGAGCTCCGGCCTCGGCACATCACGAGCTGCAGAGTGGTCGAGGCGCCTGCGCGGTTGGAGTGCATGGGTCGGATCGCCGAGGTACGTCGAGATTGCCGGAGACCATATATCGCTGATGGCACCCGAGCATGTCGCGAGTTTTCAAACCATATTGCATGCGGAACTGGATCGCGCCGCATGCACATGAACAGCGTCAGCGGCAAAGTCGCCTTCATCACCGGCGGCGATAGTGGTCTGGGGCTCGGTATTGCCCGGGCCTTCCTGCGCGCCGGAATGAAGGTCGTCATCACATACCGTGACGAAAACCACCTCAAACACGCGACCAGGCAGCTTTCTGCCGCAGGCGGCACCCTGCATTCCATCAAGCTCGATGTGGCTGATCGAAGCGCGTACAGAGCCGCCGCAGATGACACTATCCGGGTCTTTGGCAAGGTGCATGTGCTGGTGAACAATGCTGGAGTGTGGCCAACAGTCCCGTTGAGCAACGCATCCTTCCACGATTTCGACTGGTGCATGAGCGTAAATGTGACCGGAGTATTCAATGGCATCCGAACGCTCCTTTCGCACATTAGGTCTCACGGAGAAGGTGGCCACATCGTTACGACGTCCTCCATCACGGGGCTGGCCTGCGGCGCCCTGTGGGGGCTTTACTCTACGAGCAAGTTTGCAGTGGTCGGCATGATGGAGGCGCTGCGAGTAGAGCTGGAAGACTCCGAAGTGGGCGTTTCGGTGTTCTGCCCGGGCGGAATTATCTCGAATATCGGGCGCAGCGACCGGAATCGGCCAGCGGAGTTATCTGACACGGGTGTACCTGACGCGGTACAAGCGGCGCGACTGCAGACATATGGAAAGAAAGTCCGAGAGATCATGTTGAAGAGTGGCGGTAAGCCGCCCATGCTCGATCCGATGGAGGCCGGCGAGCTGGTATTGAAGGGCGTGCTCCATAACGATCTCTACATCATTTCTCATTCGGAATATGAGTCCGCGATTGGAGAACGTGCAGAGGCGCTGCTTGCCTCGCTGCCGGAAAATCGTGAGGTGGGCGCGGAGCGAGCGCAGATTGCCAGAGTTGCGTCTACAACGATGTATGCGAGAGAGGCGGCGCGCCGCAAAAGAAGTGAGTGAGCGCGCGTTCACGATCAGGGTGGCGATGCGTTGGATTCGCAATGTCCCGTGCGCGGGCTGAGCACCACCCCGGTGCCCAGCCTTCTGCTTGAACGATCCGCCGGGCCTGTCATCCCGTCTTTGCCCGCCCGGAGTCGGCGTCCGGGTGCCCGGCCGGTCACGGCGCCAGTGCTTTACCCAGCTCAGCCGACCGGCGTCGACGAACCATCGCCAGGCTCGCAAGACCAGAGCCCAGCAGCCATACACCGGCCGGCAATGGCACAGGAGGGGGGAGCGCATTCGCGTAGACACCGAAGTTGTTGCCGTTGTAACGCTCCGCGTTGCCGCTCGGGCGGTTGAGCTCGTGCGGCAGACCGTCGCTGTTCTCCGCGACGAGCGCAGTCGAACCGCCGCCATCCAGGTTGATGGCGTTGTAGGCACCGAGGTAGTACATGAAGGCAGCCTCTTCGGACTGTGTGACTCCGGCACTCCAGTCCGCGCGGCGTCCGTCGACCGCAACGAGGTACATGAGACCCGCGTCCTGCGACAAACCGAGAATAGAGCGCGGGTTCGGATTCAGCGGGTCGCCGGGAAGCGAGGCAGTGACGGCGTTGGCACCGTTTTTCAGCACGAAGCCACCGCCAGAAATGGCAGTCCAGATGCCGTCGGTCGAAGGATTCGCGCTGCCTTCCACGAGCGAGGCCAGATTGTTCTGCGTCAGCAGCAGGCTCGCGAAACCCGTTTCGCCGGCAGATACCTGTACACCATTCGAGATCGCGAGCCCACTGAGATTCTTGGCATCCGAGCTCGTCGTGGAGCAGCCGCACGGGCTGAAGAACGCCGCGTTGATGGCCACCTGCGTCCCGCTGGATTGCAAGAACTGGCTGGTGGTTTGCGACATCGTTTCCAGCGGGCCACTGTGCGTCGTGGTGTAGAAGCCGATGCCCTCTGCATTGAGATCGATGCGGACGATGAACGCCTCGCTATGGCCGCTGCCGCCTTCGATGTCGGCGGTGGTGTAGTCGATGCCTTGAAAGAGCGGCGTGTAGGCCTCGACGCTGAACGTCGCAGCCTGAGCGACCGTCAGGCTAAATGCAGCAAGAAGTCCGGCAGCTGCGGCCAGCAATCTGGAACCAGAAGTGTGTCGATTCACTTGTCTTTCCCCACATACATGTTGTTCACGCGTCGATCGGCGGAAGCGCGCCGACGAAAACCGGCCACGAGACCGAGACCCGAACCCAGCAGCCAGAGGCCGGCCGGCAGCGGCACCGGCGACGGCAAGGGCTCACCCAACGGCCGTGCCCTGATGCCGAGGTTGGTGCCGACGGCTCTGTCGGCACCGGTATCCAGAAGCTCCGTCGCGCCCGCAAAGCCGGCGTAATACAGCGACGCGGCCTGACCGCCGTTCAAATTGATCGCGTCGTCAGCGCCGAGCGCGAAGAACAGTGCCGCTTCCTGTTCGAAGTTGAGGGTCTGTCCCTTCAGCAGGTAGAGGTATTGACCATCGGACGTCAGCCCGAGCCCGGAGCGGTTGGCGCTTTGGTTGTCCGTCACACCGGTGTACGCACCATCTTTCAGGATGGCTCCGGCAGTTCCCGCGACAGCGGTGACTACACCGGCCAGATTGGCGCTGCCGCCGGTCACGATCGAAGCGGCGTTTCCCGCCAGGAGCAGCAGTGCGTCGTTACCTGCCTGGTCCGGCGATACGAGCACGCCGTTCGAAATCGCGAGGCCGAGATCCGACGCGTTGGCACCGCTGACTCCGTCGCGGTTGGCATTGATTGCGACCTGAGCTCCGGAGCTCGTGAGGAAACTGGCGGTCGTTTGGGCGGGAACCTCGACGCCGTTTCCGGAGCTCGGTGTACAGCCCGTGCACGGTGCAGTGGTGATGAGCTCGACGCCCGGATCGGTGAGGTCGACGCGCACGACTGCCGCTGCGCGACCGTCGACGTTTGCATTCAGTTGCGATACACCGCGGAACAGTGCCGTGTATTCGCCGAGATTGATCGTGGCCGCTTGCGCGGTGGGCGCGGTAGCCACAGCGACGAGCACTGCGGCTACTGTGCCAGAAAGAATCGAGCGGGACTTCAAGCCCGCGGAACTAGTCATGCGTTACTCCAGAATGAGAGACCGTCAGCCACCACCAAGATGGGTAGCAACCTACCCATGTGACGATTGTGCAAATCGTCGACTTACATATTGATGACTGATCGATGAAAGCCAGGTCGTCGTTGCGACTGGCGTGCTCATCAGGCGTTGACGGTATCCCAGGCTCGCGCGGCGAGCTCGGGGTGGAGTCAGGGCAGACTCAGCGAGGGAGCGGGCTGTCGAGGGAGGTCCAGGCGGAACGCGATGGACTGCGCTGTGCGGCTTCTCATCGGATCGTGCGACTCGTTCCGGTCGCCTGCAGGGCAAGTCAAAAACGATCGCGCCCGGAGCTCTGGGGTAAGTAGAGCTCCGGGCGCACCGTCTCCTTGTTAGAGGACCGTCGCGCTGACGATGGAGGACTTGAGGCTCTCCGAACCTTCGCTCGTGAAGGCGGTGATCGCGAAGTACCAGGTG
>Ga0247764_1000060_pt1 | contig 44215 bp, 41 predicted proteins | sample UWRJL051202B4_FD_179932 | JGI IMG/M metagenome (GOLD analysis project Ga0247764, IMG submission 179932) | Plant litter microbial communities from Arlington Agricultural Research Station in Wisconsin, United States - UWRJ-L051-202B-4 | ecosystem: Environmental > Terrestrial > Plant litter >...
AGGCGCTGAACAAAACATTCAGAGAAACAGAAACAAAATTTCAGGATCAGACCGGCTTCGTGTTGTACGATCCCGTGGCGAAGAAGATGCTGTATGACTATCATGCAGACCGCTATTTTACGCCCGCGTCCAACACCAAGATCTTTACATTCTACACCAGCCTCAGCGTTATCGGCGATTCGATACCCGCGTTGAAGTACACACAACACGGCGACTCGCTGATCTTCTGGGGAACCGGCGACCCGTCGTTCCTGTATAAAAATGTATATCGCGATACCGCCGTGCTTCACTTCCTCCGCACGGCTCCCGGCAACTTATATTTCTCGCCATCCAACTTTCACACGGCCCACTTTGGAGCTGGCTGGGCCTGGGACGATTACCGCGATTACTATTCGCCGGAACGGTCGCCTTTGCCTATATATGGGAACATCGCCACCGTAGCGACCGCGGGCAACACCGCGCACATTGTACCGCCGCACTTTAACGACTACCTCCGGCCCGGCGAGCTTCGCGCCAAACCCGAGATCGTACGCGGTATCGAAACGAACAGCTTTATGTTTTACCCCGGCCAGAAACCGGTATCGCGAACATGGGATATACCGTTTCATGCCGACCACCAAACCATAGCCACGCTGCTGAGCGATACATTGCGCCGCGACGTAACGTTGTGCTATAAGCCGCTATCCGCCGAAGCCCGCACCCGCTACAGCATACCCGCCGACAGTTTGTATAAAGTAATGATGCAGGAGAGCGATAACTTTATTGCGGAGCAACTCCTGCTGATATGTTCCGGAATCATAACCGGCGACACGCTGCAACCCGAGAAAGCCATACGCTATATGCAGAACAGCTTGCTGGCGGACCTGAAAGACAAACCCGTTTGGGTAGACGGCTCCGGCCTTTCGCGCTATAACTTATTCACACCGCGCACCATGGTACAGCTGTGGGAGAAGATCTACCACCTCGTGCCAACGGCCCGGCTATATCCATTGCTGGCTACCGGCGGCAAGGCCGGAACGATCCGCAACTGGTATAAAGCCGATAAACCCTATATCTTTGGCAAAACCGGATCGCTCAGTAACAACCACTGCCTGAGCGGCTACCTGGTAACGCGCAAGGGCAAAACGTTGATCTTCTCGTTTATGAACAGCAACTACGTAGCCACGACCGCGGAAATAAGGAAAAATATGCAGACTGTACTTCAATTGATCTATGAGAAATACTAACCTTCCGTTCTACCGGCGCCTTACGCTGATCGCTTTAACCCTGATGCTTACCGGCAACCTCCGGGCACAACAGGCCGATAGTCTTGATATCAAGATCGGCCAGATGCTGCTCATCGGATTCCCTTCTACCGATGTGGATCCTGCCGTGCTTCGAGAAATACGCGAAGGCAAAGTAGGTTCAATAATAATCTTCGAGAAAAACATCCCGCCGCGCAACTCGTTCGTGGCGCTGAAGAAAATAACGTGGGCCTATCAGCAGGCCGCACCCATTCCGCTGTTTATAAGTATAGACCAGGAAGGTGGCAAGGTTAACCGTCTGAAAGACAAATATGGTTTTCCCCGCTCTATCACCGCCCAGGCTATGGGCAAAGCCAACTCGCTTGACTCCGTGCGCTTCTATGCCGAGGCTACGGCCTCTACGCTGGCTGGTCTGGGCATAAACGTAAACTTTGCACCGGTGGTCGACCTGGCCGCTGAGCCTACAAACCCGGTAATCGTAAAACACGGCCGTGCGTTCTCAAACAACCCCGATTCAGTATCGTTGCTGGCTGCCGAATTTATAAAGGAGCACCGCAAGTACGGCGTGATAACCTCGCTTAAACACTTCCCGGGTCACGGCAGCTCAAAGGCCGATACACACCTGGGCATAGCCGACGTAACGAATACCTGGACCGACCGCGAGCTGCGCCCATACCAGGTACTTATCGACTCCGGATATGCAGACGCCGTAATGACGTCGCACATCGTAAACAAAAAACTGGACGCCAAAGGAAACCCCGGGACACTTTCGGCCGACATACTCGGCGGCATCCTGCGTACCCGTCTTCACTATAACGGTGTCGTGTTTTCAGATGATATGCAGATGCATGCTATAGCCAAACACTACGGCCTCGAAGAAGCGATCAAGCTCGCCATTCTCGCCGGTGTGGATATCATGACATTCTCTAACAACATAGCCGGAAGCGACCAGCGCACGGTCGACAAAGTGCACAGCGTGATCCGCGACCTCGTAAGCAAAGGCCAGGTAAGCCGCGAACGTATAGACCAAAGCTTCCGCCGTATCATGAAGCTCAAGGCGCAGCTCAAAACCGGTCAGCAGGCCGCATATTATAAGCAGGAGCTTGAGCGCGAAAGGGTAGAAGCAGAGGCCCTGCAAAACCAGCTGAAGCAACGCGACGCCGAGATCGATTCATTGAAACAACAGCTGGCCGACGCGGAGAAAGACAAAGGCAAAAAGTCAAAAAAGGATAAGAAATAAGCGCTTGACCATGGTTCCGTTTGTAATACATCCACCCACAGCGCCTGCGGTTCCCATTATACTGAGCGTACCCCATTGCGGTACGGCCTTTCCGGACGAGCTGAAAGCGGCGTTTCGGCCTGAACTGATGGCGCGTCCGGACGATACGGACTGGTTCGTAGATAAGCTTTATGATTTTGCGCCCGCAATGGGTATAACCCTGATCAGCGCCGTGTATAGCCGCTGGGTTATAGACCTGAACCGTGATCCGGAAAGCAAACCTTTATATACAGACGGACGGATCATAACGGCCCTTTGCCCGGCAACAACCTTTACCGGCGAGCCGCTCTATACCGATCAGCGCCGCGAAGTGAAAGCAGCCGATGTAGCCGGGCGCCTCACAAAATATTACTGGCCATATCACCACAAGCTACAGGAACTTATGCAGCAGACACGGCAGACGTTCGGAAAAGTACTGTTGTGGGATTGCCACTCCATACGCCAGTATGTGCCCACCATAAACAAGGACAGGTTCCCCGACCTCATTCTTGGCGATGCCGATGAGACGTCAGCATCACCGGAAATAGTCGCAACGGCGTATAGCAACCTGGGCTCCGGATCATATTCGCTACAGCATAATTTTCCGTTTAAAGGCGGATATATCACGCGTAAGTATGGAATTCCGCAGGAAAATCAGCAAACTTTGCAATTGGAAATGAGCAAGGTGAACTATATGGACGATGCCGAGCAGGAATACCACACCGCCCGCGCCGATAAGATGCGCGGTGTTTTAAAGACAACACTCTCGGCATTGATCGATAAGCTTACCCGGTAATAAAGGACCAAACTTCACGGATACAGAGCTTGGCAACGGAAATAAAAAAATATTATCGCTTTAATGGCTTGCTGCAGCAACAGGGTTGGATCGCTCCGGCTTATGTGGGTGTAAGCGCCGACGGCACTATACAATTCCTGTCCGACAAGGCGCCTCAGAATGCAGCGGCTATAGAAGCCGTGCAGGGCTATGCGCTGCCGGGATTTCAGAATGCTCACTCGCACGCATTCCAGTATGCCATGGCCGGCATGGCCGAAAAACATCCACCCGGTTCTAACGACGACTTCTGGAGCTGGCGTGAAGCGATGTACCTGTGCGCGCTGACCATGAAACCCGATACCGTGGAAGCCGTAGCCGCCATGCTGTATGCAGAAATGCTTCGCAAGGGCTATACGCACGTGGCCGAGTTTCACTATCTGCATCACGATATAGACGGCAAACCCTATGGCAACCTCGCCGAAATGGGCGAACGCCTCGTGGCGGCCGCAAAAACGGCCGGTATAAAAATCACCCTCGTACCCGTATTTTATCAAAAGGGCGGATTTAATCAGGATCCTCAGCCCCGGCAACGCCGCTTTCTCTCAAAAACCACGGACGAATATTTTAAGCTGCTGGACGCCAGCGCTGCCATCGTATCGCCTCATGCGCACGCCCGCCTGGGTTTCGGAGTGCATTCCCTGCGGGCAGTAGATGCCGCGGATGTTTGCCGCACATTCGAGCAAGGTCCGCGCGACATACCGTTTCACCTCCATGCGGCCGAGCAACGCCGCGAGGTTATAGACAGCGTGACTGCACTGAACCAGCGCCCGGTAGAATGGCTGTTGAACAACCTGCCGCTCAGCGACCGCTTCCACCTCGTACACTGCACGCATCTGAACGACGACGAAGTAAAACGCCTGGCCCAAAGCGGGGCCAATGCGGTGCTCTGCCCCGGCACCGAAGGCAATCTGGGCGATGGCATATTCCGCCTCACAGACTATGCCCGTCAGTACGGGCACTGGTCTATCGGCACGGACAGCCACATAAGCCTCAACCCCCTCGAAGATCTCCGCTGGCTCGACTATGCCCAGCGCTTCACCACGCATAAACGAAACACGTTCGACGACGGCGCGACGGTACTGTTAAATAAAACTATTTGTTCGGGCCATAAAGCCATGGGCTTTAAACGAAACAACTTCTTCGAGCCCGGCCATCCACTCGATGCTGTAGTCTACGACGCTCACGAACCGCTGCTATTCCAGGCTGGTAACGATCACCTCCTCCAAACCATAGTCTACACGGCCGACACCTCCGCTATCGCCGGCACGTTAGTGGATGGCGAATGGGTGGTACGCAATCATCGTCATAATCATATAGTCGAGATCGGCGCAGCTTTTACAAGAGCAACGCGTACGCTGGCTAAAAACTAAAAACTCCCGGATGTATATCCGGGAGCTTTTCTGGTTATTATTTCAACGTCTTTTCAAACAATCGTAAGATCCGTTTATACTCATCCGTCCAGCTGCTGGATTCTACAAACCCGTGGTCTTCCATCGGGTAAACAGCCAGCTCCCAATTGTCTTTACCAAGCTCGATGAGGCGTTGTGAAAGCCGTACTACATCCTGAAAGTGCACGTTTACATCCACCATGCCGTGACATATCAGCAGCGATCCCTTAAGACCATCCGCATAATATAAAGGGGAGCTCTTCGCGTACGACAAACTATCCGCTTGCGGCACGTTCAAAATATTTGAGGTATAAGGATGATTGTAATGTGCCCAATCCGTTACCGGTCGCAAAGCAGCGCCTGCGGCAAAAACATCGGGCGTTGTAAACATCGCCATCAGCGTAATAAAGCCGCCGTACGAGCCGCCATAGATGCCGATACGTTTAGGGTCGATACCGTGCTGGCCGGTTAAGAACTCCGCAGCGTCTACATGATCGGTCAGATCTTTACCACCCATGAACCGATATATACCCGTGCGCCAGTTACGGCCATAGCCCGCGCTGCCGCGATAATCTATATCCAGCACAGTATAGCCTTTGTCAGCAAGCAGGTTGTGAAACATATATTCGCGGAAGTATTGACTCCACCACTTGTGTGCGTTCTGTAGGTAACCGGCTCCATGCACAAACACTACGGCCGCGCCGTTGGCTTGTTTGGGTTTATATAAACGTGCATATACAGATTCACCGTCGCGGGCCTTGATCGTCACCACTTCAGGGTCACGCCAGGGGTAAGCTTTGAACTCGGCCGATAGCGACTGCGTTACCTGGCGCGGTTGTGCGCCCGGCTTGTTCTCCATTATATAAAGCTCCCATGGTTTGTTCGAGTACGAGTAGCGGAACGCGATATTCTTCTCATCGGGCGAGAGCTCTATTTCGTGAGCGCCCGTCATGGACGTGAGCCGCACCGGCTTGCCGCCGTTGACAGAGATTTTATACAGATGCTTCTCGCCGGGATGAACTTCGTTGGTAACAATATAGAATGAGTTCTTATCGTGCGAAAGCTGAGCTTGCTGTACCTCGAACGCTCCTTGTGTTACAGCCCGTTTCGTATTCGTGCTTACGTCCACAACATAGAGATGAGAATAGCCGGTTTCTTCCGAGAAGAACCAAAGGCTTTTGTTATCCGCGAGCCAACCCAGGTTGCCTTCGCCAAACGAAGCCGTGCCAGGCCCGCCGATCCACGCGTCATCATGCTGCCGGTTTATAACACTGAGCTTTTGAGTAGCCGGGTCCAGCAACATGATCCAGCGGTCCTTATTGTCCTGCGCGCGCATAACGACCACGCAATATTTCCCATCGTCAGACCAGCTGACCGTGTTAAAGTTGATAGCGCGACGATCGGGCTTCTTATCGGTGGCTTTCTTGTCAGAGCCGGCTCCGGGTTGTGCCTTAACATTATCCGTGCTTACGTAATCCGGTTTGTCGTTTATGCCGGGAATATCGTCGGTCTTGACCTGGAGCACAGTGTCACGGCGAATGTCATAGAGATAAAGCTCAGACGTGTTCTGTGCGGCACCCACTTTAGTGCGGGCGGGAATGTCTTCGGTAAAACCGCTGGCCGTAACATAGTTTGGTACAATGGCAGATTTGGTCTTTGCATCTTTTGTAAGCCGGTAAGTAATGTACTGACCGTCCGGACTCAGCCGCACCAGGTCTACCGACTGCTCGTCGAGATAGATCTCTTTGGGGCGCCTGGGCTGTGTGGCCTTTTGGTTTTTACGATTTTGTTCCTGCCGGGTATTTCGTTCCTTCAAAACCTCAAAGTGGTCCAGCTGATCTTTGCGTAGCCACTTCTCTTGTTCCGATGCTGGCGGAGTGTTTCCTTTTTTACCTTTTTTGAAATCCGATAGCTGTGTGAAAAGACCCGAGCCGATATCCCAACTGTAAAGATTTTGCTCGAGCAAAAAGACAACCTTCTTCTCATCTCCAGAAAACTGCGGCGCCGATTCCCGGCCCACCGTGTTGGTGATCTGCCGTACTTTTCCGGTGGTAATGTCCAGTAAAAAGAGGTCGCCATACTTCTCGTATACAGCCTGAGTATTGGCTTTATTCGTCAGCATATTGCCGGGCATGGCTATACGCTCACTGCGGCTGACCTTCTGCGGTGTGATGTTCTTTAAAGAAACAGAGTACAGCGAGTCGGCCGGAGCGTTGTCCGGGTTCCAGCTGAAATATATTTTTTTGGAATCGGGAGACCAGCTGATTCCGGCTGGCGAAGAGCCGATCCAGCGCGGATCGCGCATGATCTTCTCTACCGTGAGCTCTCCCGCAGATTGGGCGTTTGCCACCGATGCCGACAGCAACAGACCCATGAATAAGTAACTACGCATAAGTTTAGGGTATAGTACGTAAGAATAGTTTTACAAAATAGGTTAAACCATTATACTAGCGTACCTGATTTTACACCAATGCCAGAAATGATCATCCGACCGCTAAAATCCGACGACAACGCCGCTATAGCGGCCATCATCCGTACAGTTATGCCCGAGTTCGGCGCCAGCGGCCAGGGCTTCGCCATACACGACACCGAAGTAGACAATATGTTTGCCGCTTATAACAAACCGCGGTATGCATACCGTGTATGTGAAAACGACGGTAAAGTAGTAGGCGGCGGTGGTATAGGCCCGTTGGTAGGTGGAGATGCCGACACCTGCGAGCTGAAGAAAATGTACTTCCTGTCCGAAGGTCGCGGCAAAGGCTGGGGTGAAGCTACATTGATAGCCTGCCTCGATGCCGCCCGCCAGGCCGGATATAAGTACTGCTATCTCGAAACCTTCAATACCATGACGGGGGCTATGAAGCTGTATGAGAAAGTAGGGTTCAAAAAAATACCCGGTGCTTTGGGAAACACCGGGCATTTTGCGTGCGATACATTCTATCAGCTCGCACTATAATAATATAGTTGTATTACTTGTCGCTTATCTTGTTCGGCGTATACATATAGTCGAGCGTAACATTCAGGATAGCTTTGAGGCCGGTAAGCATGCCGCGGTCGTCCATCATAAAATCCGGTGTGTGGTGAGAAGGAGCCTTGGCAGGGTCTACATCCGGAGGGCAGGCGCCTACGAAGAAGAAGAAGCCGGGCACCTTCTGCTGATAGAACGCGAAGTCTTCGGCGCCGGTAACGGCAGGAATACGCGTTACATTCTTTTCACCGGCCGTGCGCTCCAGGCTTAAGGCCATACGTTCGGTCAGCGCCGGGTCGTTATAGGTAACGGGAGTTTTGTTCTCTATAATAACTTCCGCGCGGGCGCCGGCGCTTTCGGCGATCTTGGTGGCGGTCAGCCTGATCTTATCGTGTATCTTCTGTTGCATTTCTGCGTCGAGGCTGCGTATAGTACCGGCCATCTCGGCATATTCCGGCATAATGTTCTCACGTATCCCCGCGTTGATGCGGCCCACGGTAATAATAGCGGCTTCTTTTGTGAGCTCGGTCTGCCGGCTGATGATGGTCTGAAGACCGTTGATAATTTGAGCCGACACAACGATCGGGTCTATGCCCATCCATGGCGCGGATCCGTGCGCCTGTTTGCCATATACTTTAATAGTAAACCAATCTGATGCAGCCATCATGCCCGCGGGCTTGTAAGCGATCTGCCCGATGGGCCGCATCGATTGAACATGCAGGCCGAAGATCACGTCTACTTTGGGATTCTCCAGCACGCCTTCTTTTACCATCAGATATGCGCCGCCTTCTTCGCCCGCCGGAGGACCTTCTTCTGCCGGCTGGAATATAAATTTGATCGTGCCTTTAAGATCGCTTTTGTTCTTTGAAAGAATTTCCGCCACACCCATCAGGATAGCTACGTGCGAGTCGTGACCGCAGGCATGCATAACACCGGTTTCCTGGCCATTGAATACCGCTTTTTCTTTAGACGCAAACGGCAGGCTGTTTCGCTCGGTAACCGGCAGTGCGTCCATATCCGCGCGAAGCGCGATAACAGGTCCGGGTTTGCCAGTCTTCAAAAGACCCACAACACCGGTGTGCGCCACGCCGGTCTGTACTTCAATGCCAAGCGCCTTGAGGTGCTCTGCCACATAAGCGGCCGTTTTTACTTCGCGGTTGGATAGCTCGGGGTGTTGATGCAGGTAGCGGCGCCACTCGATGATCTTCGGGTCCATAGCCTTGGCTTGCTGGTCTACCTTGGTCTGTAATTTTGAGCTCACTTGCGCCACGCTGGTCAGGGCCGCACTGCTCAGGGCGAGATACAGAAACAGTTTTCTCATGTTTGGATAGGTTGCTTTAAAAAATAATAAACCAGGTCACTGCAAGCTCCCCGGGGATCGGATGGCGCCGCAGCAAAATGCCTGGTCTTAAATTGGTAACGAAACAATATATGTATTATAATGTATTATCACCAACGGCAATTTTATTTGCAGTTCTATGGAATGGATCAAAGTCTTTAACACCACTGCGGAGGCCGGGCAGCGCATATTGCCCGATAAACCTCAGCTGATCGTGATCGGTAAAACCCGCATATGCCTTGTGCGACACAAAGACTCCTTTTTTGCCGTTCAGGATTCCTGCTCTCACAACGGCGAATCGCTCAGCGGCGGACAGGTGAATTATCTCGGGGAAATAATCTGTCCGTGGCACAATTATCGGTTCGAGCTCCGCAGCGGCAGGGCAAGCGACTCGTCTTGTCCGGACCTGAAGACGTACCCCGTAAAGAGCGACGATTCAGGGTTTTTTATTGGCATTTAAAATAGATTAATACCGAATTTCGTTTTTAACTTCGGCTCGCCTGCGATAAAATGCGGTAGGGTTTTAAAAAATTGTCGGAAGTGAGATCAACTATTCTTTCAGCGCTTCTTATTGTGTGCTGTGCTATAACTACGTGGGGTCAGCTTCCCGAAGAAGCACCACCAAGCTGGATAAACGGGCTAAACCTTACCGGCGGCCTGCCCGAAAAACTGCTTGCCACGCGCAGCGCGGTTTTCTACTCGCATACGCTCTCGGAAAAGGAGCTGGACGAGGTGCAAAAAACCTTTTTACAAACGGGCATTGACGCCGTGGCGTATTACGAGCTGGATATGCTCATGGCCAGCAAAGACATAACCCGCACGTTTGCCGATTACTTTACCAAACGTGAGATCAGCAACCTGATATTGCTGGAAAGAGACGAAAATGGTTACAGACTTTCCATAACCGTCGTAGATGGTAAGGAAGATGTAGTGGCCCCGCAGCAAATGGCCTGGTCCATATCAAATCGTGTGCTGCCCGAAGTGCTCAAGTCTCTTTACCGTACTGCCGCAAACCAGCAGAAGAGACTGAATCTGTTGATCAACGACCTTCCCGAAAAAGACCTTCCGATCAATCCCATCCTCGGCAAACGCAATGAATTCTTTGCCATAGACCTGAAAGTAGACCCGCTGGCCGTACCCAAATTCGGCAACGAGCAGATGGACAAAGAGCTGGAGGAAATCATAAAGAATAATTACCCACTGAAATACAAGCTCACCGAGCCAGGACTTTCCGAAAAAGACCTCCGTAAACAAGGCTCGTTGTATATAATGTGTATCGTACATACACGCGGCGCGGTAGCCCAAAAGCTGCTTGGCTACGATATGTCTAAAGTCGAAAGCTCGTTGACATCCGTTACATATCCCGAGCCGGGAAAACCCGAAGTCAAAAATATCCCCGGTAACGCGCCCATCTATAAAGTGTATTTCAAGCACATCGATTCGGGCAACGTTTTCCTGGGAACAAAGTGGGATGCCGACGTAACCTGGCAGCAGGCGTTGATAAACCACATCCGTGGATTGAAAGCAGAGCTGCGTATCAACTAACCGGGAAAAAAATAATAAACACGTCCTTACTGCTGACATACAGTTGTCACACGGCGGCCTTTATTTTGGGTTTGTATTAATACAACGCGTATGGCCGAACCGCTCAAGAACATGTTCAATCCCTTATTCTTTGAAGCACTATGCCCGGTACTGAAAGATCTGCTACCGGATTTCAAAGAAAAACAATTCATACACCAGGTATTCGATACCGAATGGCCGCAGCTTGAGCTGAAGCAGCGCGTACGACACATAGCCCAAACCCTGCACCGGGCCATGAACTGCGAGTATCCGGAAGCTGCCCGCCATATCGTGGCGATAGCCAACCGTATTCGCCGGGGTAACGAATATCAGCTGCAGGGGTTTGCCAGTATGTTTTTGCCCGACTACATCGAAGTGTACGGGGTGGAAAATTTCAAAGAATCGATGGCGGCCATGGAAGAGGTGACAAAACTGGTGAGTGCCGAATTTGCCATTCGCCCGTTTTTGCTTCGCTATCCTGAAAAAACCCTTCAATACATGCTCGGCTGGTCAAAACACGAAAGCGCCCAGGTTCGGCGCCTCGCCAGTGAAGGCTGCCGCCCGCGTTTACCCTGGGGCATGGGCATACCCGCGCTAAAAAAGGATCCATCGCCCATACTGGCTATTCTTGAAAATCTAAAAACCGACCCATCCGAGTCTGTCCGCAAGAGCGTAGCCAATAATCTAAACGACATCGCCAAAGATCACCCGGAGCTTGTACTAGAGCTGGCGCAGCGTTGGCAGGGAAAAGACCCATTAACAGACTGGATCATAAAACACGGTTGCCGTACGCTATTAAAGAAAGGCCATACGGCTGCCCTCGGTTTACACGGCTTCCGGTCAGAGCATAAAGCACTGGTTAAAAATCTTGAACTAACACCAAAAGTGCGCGTGGGCGATTACCTGAACTGGAGCTTTACATTTGTCAACAAGGAAACGGAAGGAGCCGATTTCCGGTTGGAATATGCCATCGACTACCTGACCGCCAGCGGAAAGATCTCCCGGCGTGTATTCAAGATCACCGAAAAAACGTTTAATCCAGGCGAAGGATACAGTTTTCGGCGGCGGCAGTCGTTTAAGGATTTTACCACGCGAAAGCATTTTAAAGGTGTGCATAACTTTTCGGTGATGGTAAACGGCAAGCCACGCGCCAGCGCGGAGTTTATGGTTGTAAACGGCCGATAATACGCTACCTTGCGTAGAGGAGGAGAAAGATATTCATGGCGCGTTCGGGTTACGCAGATTTACCGCTTCACTACGGGCACGTGCCGCCATGGCTCGCGCAGCGAATGACAAGTCTTGGCGGCGCCATTGTTGAAGCCATAGTGCTGGAATACGGCAAATCTGAAGTTTTAAAGCGATTAAGCGATCCGCTCTGGTTTCAGGCCCTCGGTTGCGTGCTTGGCATGGACTGGCATTCGTCAGGAATAACCACGTCGGTGATGGGCGCCCTCAAAAAGGCTGTAAACCCAATGGCGAAAGACCTCGGAATCTACATCTGCGGTGGCCGGGGCAAACACTCCCGCGAAACGCCAAACGAGCTTTTAAAGGTAGCCGAGCGAACCGGCCTGAACGGTCTTGATCTCGTCCGTTCCAGCAAACTGGCCGCAAAAGTTGACAATACAGCCATTCAAGATGGTTTTCAGCTTTATCTGCACAACTTCATCGTCACTAACGAAGGCGAGTGGACAATTGTCCAGCAAGGATTGAACGACGCTTCGGGCATGGCGCGCCGCTATCACTGGCATTCAACTCAGTTCCAGTCGTTCATCCAGGCGCCGCATACCGGCATTTCCGGCCAGAATCAGGGGCTTATTCTCAATCTCACGGATATACAGGCCGATAAAGCGCGCGATGGCATATTGGATATTGCACGAGAGAACCCGGATAAAATGCTCAGCGAGATCCGTAAGATCGTTATGCCGCGGCATCACGAAGTAATGGAGAAAGATGTGAATATGAAGCGGCTGGGCGCAGTACTTACACTGGCTCACGAAAAGGGCGTTAACGAGTTTGAATCGCTGCTTTTGCTGGAAGGGCTCGGCCCACGCACGTTACAGTCGCTTACCCTGGTAAGCGAGGTTATCTATGGTACACCATCGCGGTTTACGGACCCGGCCCGGTTTTCATTCGCCCATGGCGGCAAAGACGGCCATCCGTTCCCCGTACCCATAAAAGTCTACGACGAAACGATCCAAACCCTAAAGACATCCGTAGAAAAAGCCAAAATCGGCCAACGCGATAAACAGGACGCGATTCAGCAACTAACGGTCATGGCACAACGCGTAGAGCAATCCTTCGAACCCGGACCATTCTTCGATGCCGTAGTACAGAAGGAACGCGACGAATCCTACAAATACCAGGGAAAAACAGTGTTTGGCGACGCACAACCACCCAAAAAGCCCAAAAATCAACAGCTAAAGCTGTTTTAATAAAACATGCGTTTCCAGCTCATAAATGCTGATTTATCAAAAATCAGATAAAAGAACACTTATAACTGAATAAACCCCGATACCGGCTTCATACCGGCTATGTAGGGGTTATCTAGGGGTTATCCATAGGAAAGGCATAGGGAATGTATAGAAATTGGCTCAGAATTGCTTGGAATTGGTGCAAGTCTGCGACTTGTACCCAACATGTTGGTCCCGAGTACCTCGGGACCAGCATAATAGGCACAAGTTGCAAATTTGCGCCAAATCTTGTAAACCCTACAGATCAACAAAAAACCAAAAAGGCCATTCCCAATTCAGAAATGACCTTTTACCAAAGAGAGGGTCTTTGTGGATAACTTTACTGAACCATCTTCGCGATGTCGCTAAGAGGTATGGTATTCGCCAAACGCACGATATCCGCTTCCGTAGTATTTTCTATTTTAATAGTAACCAGCGTAGAATTCAACGGCGTTTGCAGCGTATAGCCTGTTTTATTCGTTTCCGAGTTTACGTCTTTCTGCAAAATGCTTTTGTAGCCATCTATTTTCACCACTTTCTGCGTGCCGTCTCCAGAGTTGCCGATGAATGGAATCGACAAAATCGCGTTAAGAGAGGCAATAAGGGGCGAATTACTCATGATCTCCACGTCGACAGCTTTATCGCCGGTGCCGTAATCGCGGTGGATGACTACGCCGGTAAGGCCGGTATTGACAGTTACATTATCGTTTTTGGTATTGGCAGCCAGGGCGTCCATTTTAGCGGGCAGCAGCTTCATCACTTCTTTGCCGATCATAATATCGAGATCGTTCAGCATCTGCTGCATGGAAAAACGTGCGTTTTCAAGGTCTCCGGAGCCATAAGCCGTGCGGGCGCTCGCAAGATTTTTCGAAAAATCCTGTGCCTTCAAAGCACCGAACGCCAGGGTTGCGAGGAGGAATATGGAAAATTTCTTCATGGATAGCGGTTTTGAGGGTTTTTACTACTTTTCGCCAAGGGTTTTCTTGATACCGTCCAGATCGAATGTATTGGCGGCGGCGATCATTTCCTGCTCGGATGCGAAATTCACGCCTTGCCAGATGATCAATGAAGATTGTCCGATCGGTACACTCAGCTTATAACCGCTGGATTCGTCGTATTCGATGATGGCGCGATAGCCTTTTACCTTGATCTGTTTCCAGTTCTGCTCGCCGTTGGTCTGCTGGGCATAGCCGCCGTTAGCCAGGTAAACATTTACGGCACTCATCCAGGCCGAATTATTCGCGATTGTGGTACGTAGCTCCTTATCGTCTTTAAGATACTGGCGCTCTATGGTGAGGCCCACCCAACCCCAGCCTGTGCTGGTAACTTTATCGGCCTCATCTTGTTTTTTAAGCGCGCTTACCGTTTCAGGAAGTGATTTCAGGATCTTGTTACCGATTTCCATCTCCACACCCAGCATGGCCTGCTGCACAGCATAGCGCGCATCACCATAACCGTTGGTTTTAAAGGCAGTTTCTGCGTCGGTGAGGTTTTGTTTTACATCGGGAGGAGTTGTTACCAGCCCGCCGCCGCCTTTGTTTGTCGGGTGGCTGCCGGAAGAGCTGCTGCTACCGGATCCACTGTCCGTACCGGGGCTGCTGCCGCCGGTATTTCCGGTTTTCTGATTTGCTTTTTTGTCCAACGCTTTTTCGGCTGCCTGCTCTGCCTTTTGCTTGACCTTGCTTAGCAGGCCCTGAGCCTGCGTACCAAGGCACAGCAAGGTGCAGACCATGCCGACCAGTAGGGTTTTGGGATTCATGATGTAAGTTTTTGAGTCTTTAGTAACTCAAATTACGGATAAAACCTGACTAGGTTTCGCCTACTACCTGAAAAGGGTATATCCTGAGGGATAATTATGGTAACGCGGAGATCTAAAATCCAATGTAAGATCTGATTTAGTCAGGATAGATATGTGGACTTTGTGGGGGGAAATATCTCTGTACGAGACTATCGCGACGCACTTAGCGCGTAGCCCACTTTGGTATAGTAAACAGTAGTGGTTCCTAAAAAAGAAGATTCAGTGCCCACGATCAGCCAGATCTCCCCCAGGTCATTGCTCCGGATATGATACGGGATTGCGTCACCACCGGTATTATTGTTAGCGAAAGAAATAAGGGAGTATTTATCAGAATGTTCGTTTCCGGAAGTGCTGGTACCGATGTTACCAAGTGACGTCAGTCCGCTGCCATAGCCATTAACATTGCTGATATCGACATTCAGAACATAGTATTCGCCACTGGCGATTTTTTTTGGCTCTTCGCTGAACGCGCCGGCCATCACCAAAACATTTGTGGCTTCCGGGAGACTTTCCTGTGCGCTCGATGCAAGCTCGATGCCTATGGCCAGCGTGTAGTCCTTATTGGGTTCTAAGCCGCTCAGCTTTTTGCGCATGTACATAAACAGTTTTCCATCCACATTAGTACCGGAAATCCGGATGGCCTTGCGGTTGCCCAGGTTGGGTGGCAGATCCACGTACTCCGCAGAAAGATTGTGCGTAGAATCCAGGTAAGACTTCGGTATGCGGTAACTCACAAAATCTACGTCCCATTCCTGTATGCCAAGACCGAAATCATACGTATCGGACGATAACGAAAGCCCACCCGCATCATCGTCCGAACACGAAGTGAATAACACGCCACATATCAACAAAACGAAATATTTCATATGAATCCTCACAATCCGATAGACACTAAACCACGTACGAAGGTTGGAAAAAGACACTAGTATGCTTCTCTAACGATTTCGGCGAAACCAGGGACATTTTTCCAAACTAAAAATACAACACTTCCGTCTTTTGAGAAGAACTTGGATTCTTAATCTTGCGTTCACAATAGAAATTCCGATTAAGCTGATATCCGATGAGTCAAACTTCTACCAAAGAATTTCCCTTCCGTTCGGTACTCAACCTGCGTTTGCTGATAGAATACTGGGAGAAGGCTATACAGGAAGCTAAGGTTCCGGCCTTTGCCAGGGGCATGCTGGACTACCTGGAGCACGCGCCCGAGCTTCGCGAGCCTATTACCGATCCTTCCATACTGGAAAAGCACCGCACGTTTGTGGACTTTCTGATGACGGCCGTGGTGCCGCCCGCCAGCGCCAATACCGAATTGGCCGCGGCCATTTATCCCTTCGATTTCAAGACATTTTACTGCACGCCGGCTTTTGAGCGTACCATATCGTTAGACGACTTTACCAATGGTAATGCAAGCGCTAACGTGCCGGGAAACCGGATGGAGCAGGGCCGTATAATCAAATCCTGCCTGATGATCCTGGAAAAATTCCACGACACCAGCCTGAAGTTCGATAAGCCCGTGCTCATGACCTTTAAAGACGAGAAAACCGGTCTCGATAAGGTATACCGCATAGAGATGAACTCGCGCTTTTGCGATATCGTACCGCGCGTAAAACCGAAGCCCATCGACAGAAAGGTGATCAAGTTCCTCATGGAAAAGATCTACGACGTAGACCTTTGGATGGAATACATACGCCCCGGTGACTACGAGTTCCATGGCTTCATCGTGATCCGCCTTGTAGATGTAACGGAGCAGGAAATGCTCTCTTCCCTGAAATACGATCTGCTGGAGCGCAACGCGGTGGTAAAAGAAGACAGCTTTTCGCGTATCCAGCACAAGCTGCGTTCGCTGTTCGGCATACCCGAAATACGATTAGGAATAGCCTATTTCGACCCGAACAACAATCTTATACTCAACGGATCGTCTTCGTGCTGGAAAAGCCTCGCAGACCGACCCACTCCTGACGACGACCATTGCGATGACTATAAAGGCTCTGTTTACGAAAGAAGCTGGACCGAGAAGCGCTACATCACGATAGAAAACCTCGAAGAATATCCATACAAATCCGCGATGGAGGAATCGCTTTTAGCGAATGGGGTAAACAACCTGCTGCTCGCCCCGCTCATCGAAGAGAACGAGACGATCGGAATGCTCGAGCTTGCCACACCCACACCCGGTCAACTCAACACCTTCAGCGCTCATAAAGTGGAGCAGATACTGCCCATGTTTACCACCGCGGTAAAACGTGTAAAAGAAGAAATGGACACCGAGGTGCGCGCCATTATCCAGGAAGAATGCACCGCCATTCACCCTACTGTACAGTGGCGCTTTCTCGAAGCCGGTGTTACGCTGATGAACAAACGCCGTAAAGGCGAAAGGGCTTCGCTGGAAGAGATCATGTTCAAAGACGTATATCCGCTCTACGGCATGTCTGACGTGCGTAACTCATCCATCGAGCGCAATTCGGCGATACAACAGGATCTGCAGCAGAACCTGTCTATGGCCAAGGAGCTCCTGCATAATATCTATACACGCCGCAAGCTGCCGGTAGTGGCCGAGGTTATGTATAAAACCGACGAGCAATACGCCAAGATAAGCCGTGGCCTGGCGTCAGGCGATGAGAGCGACGTTCTGGAGTTTCTCAAAACAGAGATCAACCCGCTGCTCCAACACTTCGAAGGAACCGATCTGCAGGAGCTGATAGACCACTACCGCGAGCATCTTGACCCGGTATTCGGAGTGGTATACAAACGGCGGAAAGACTTTGAAGACAGCCTTGCCCTGATAAACGCCACCATAGCGAACCACCTCGACGAAGCCGAAATAAGCGCCCAGGAAATGTTCCCGCACTATTTCGAGAAGTATAAAACCGACGGTGTAGAGTATACGCTATATCTCGGCAGCTCACTGGTAAAAGACAGGACCTTCGATAACTTCTACCTGCGCAACTTCCGCTTGTGGCAGCTGCTGGCCATGTGCGAGATAGACCGTAAAATACAAGCACTGCGCCCGATACTGAAGATAGACCTGGAGATAACTCAACTCATACTGATACACGACCAGGCGATATCGCTTCGTTTCCGTCCCGACGAAAAACAGTTTGACGTAGATGGCGCGTACGACATACGCTATGAGATAGTGAAAAAGCGTATCGACAAAGCCTATATCAAAAACACCGGCGAGCGCCTTACCCAACCCGGTAAGATAGCCATCGTTTATAACCAGGCAAAAGTGGAAGATGAATACCGTCGTTTCTTCCACTACCTCGCAGCGAAAAAGCTGGTAACGGGCGAGATAGAAATGCTCGAGCTCGAAGAGCTTCCGGGTGCCAGCGGCCTCCGCGCCCTCCGCATCCAGGTTGCCCGCAACGCCAAACCCTCCGTGACGATCGAAAAAGACGATCTGTTACGAGAGATAGAGGAAGGCCTGCGGATACATTAAGAATCAGGTTTCTAAAGCAAAGAGATCGCTCGGCCCACCAGGGTTGAGCGATTTTTTTTGTGACGTATAGGGCGATGGTTACTACAGATCTTTCAGGTCGCCCGTGTCATTTGTCGCTTCCGGAGCCTCCTCTGTTTTCGGATCCTGCGCGATAAACGGCGACGCCTGCTGGTGTAAACGAATGGCCTTCCGCGATAACACAAAACCCGCAAACAGCGAGGCTATCGCACCCAATCCGATGCCCGCCCAATGACTACTGCCGGATATAAACCAGAAGTAATCGTACGACCCGTGAAAAACCGTGGCGGTCAGTAACGCAAAAAAGCTCAGGAAGAGACCGTTCGCAGGCGAGAATTTAGCTTTGCCTATAAAGTATCCCATCAGCACACCAAACGTGGCGTGCGCGGGTACAGCCGTGAACATACGCAGCACGCCTGTGGGCAGACCGTAATGAAATACATAAAGAACATTTTCCACGGTGGCAAAACCCATACTTACCATAACGGCATAAACTATACCATCGAAAGGCTCATTGAAATTGCGATTGAAATACAGAATGAAGCGCACAAAGATGAACTTACTGAATTCCTCTATCAGCGCTACTTTGAAGAATGCATTGTAAAACTGGTCCACAACACTGTCGGGCTGCGTAATAACCAGAATGTTTACTGGTATGCTGATAATCGTTGTGGCCAGCGTGCTGAGCGCACCGTATATAAAGCTTAGCAGCAACAGACCGAGCGGTTCGCGTTCGTGCTTATCCTTCAGGTAAATATACAGCGCAATAGCAACGCCGGGAGCAAGGGCCAGGGCCAGTAAGCCGGGTATGTTCATAAAAAAATTGACGATTCAAGTTAGCCTTAAATCGTCAATTTATTAGTGTGAATAAGATAGTGCTTATTCCATCGCTTCTTCTACCTGATCCATTTTAGCCGTAGTGTATTTGCCAGAGGTGGCAAATACGATCTTGCCATCGGCATCCAGCACGAAGAAGTAAGGAATATCTTTACGCTCGAAGTCTAAAGCCTCTTTGTAAGGCTTAAGCTCGCCGCGATAAAATAATATGTAGGGCAGAAGCTGCGGGTCTATGTTCTTGATCGCTTTGCGTTTGGCAGTGCCGGTTGCGGCAGCATTTACACCCGTGAACATCGGAACGAAGTATACGTTCACGTCGTATGCAAAACCAGCCATCAGGCCATTGGTCTTTTGTACAAACTTTTCGAACACAGGCTGAAACCAGGAGTTCAACTCATCTTCAGACTTCTTGGAGTAAGCGAGTCCTACAAGCGTATACTTGCCTTTGACGTCCTGGGGTAACTTTACTTTTTTGTCCTCTACGTTTTCAGCCTCCAGGTCGGGAAACATTTTGCCCACCTGCGCCTGTACCGATAGCGACAGAAGCAAGCCAACGAACATGAACATGAGTTTATGCATAACAATAAGTTTTTAGGGAATGAAAGGTACTAAATCTGTACCAGAAGCCGTGAGGGATGTATTGTTTTGTCTCAATTTTGAACCCACGACTGTTTTCGCTTACTTTTTCTTTTTTTCTATCTGGGTAAGCAGCATTTTCTTTACACCCGTATGCGTTGGGTTGCCTCTGTATAAGCTAAACAACCGCAACGTGGGTACGTGCGGTTGTAATATTATGCAATAAATTGATTGAAAAGTAACCGATGTTGGCAGGCTAGCGAGTGTCAGGGTCTTCCTGATCTACAACGCGGATACACGTTATACGCCAGGTCTTGTCTGCACAGGATGGTGTAACAGCATCTGCCGGAGCAGGCTCGTAGCCGATAACTACTTTCAATCCTTCTTTAAGATCCACAGTATAAAGCGGCTCCTTTGGAATATCAACAACAGGCGGTGTGCCGCAATAGCCGATAATATAAGGTGAGATCAACGTACCGTCGTTCAGCTCCAACAGATAATAGCATCCGGATTGTGTGCGGTCGCGCACAGTAGCGGGTATCGAACACTCATCCGACGGCGGACAGACAATAATGTCTTCTTTCTCTTCGTCTTCGCACTGCATTTGCATAAAGAGCATGCACACCACGGCAAGGGCAAGAAATTTTCTCATAAGAGTTATGCGTTTGGTTTTGGATAACAGTATCCGGTGTCAGGTCTGATCTCCCTTGCGTGGCTCTTTACACAATATCACATATCGTTCTGCCGCAGACCTGACGTCTTCATTTTTTCTTATATCTTAGACACGCCCAACGCCACAATCGTTGTAACGGGTCCTATGACTATGAAAAAGATTTTTTTTGTATTGCTCGTGCTGTGTTCCGGCCAGTCTGGATATTGCCAGACGGCTGCCGATGTAGATGCTCTTAACCGTAACATTGATCGGGCTGTGATCAGCAAAGACATGAAGCTTCTCCAGGATGCCTACTCACAGGATTTTGTGTTCACTCACGGCACAGGCCACATAGATTCTAAAGACAGCTGGCTGAAAAACGTAGAGAGCGCCAAAACAAAATTCATTTCCAGAGATCACGACTCCACCCAGGTAGAGCTTCATAACGACGTAGCGATCGTGACCGGAAAACTTACCATCGCCCGTCAGGGCGACCCCAATGTAGTCCGCTACGCGATACGCTATGTCCGTGTATACGCTTGGCGAAACAAACGCTGGCAAATGCTTTCTCACCGCACTGTAAAGCAGTGGGACTTATAAGAAGTTTGTTACTCTACATATAACACAAGACCCTTGAGATAATCACCTTCCGGATGGAAAATAGAAACAGGGTGATCCGCGGGTTGCGATAAGTGGTGCAGCACTTTTATCTGGCGCCCGGCCTGTATAGCCGCGGCTACTACCGTGTCATAAAACAGCTGCCGATCTACCACCTGCGAGCAGGAGAAAGTAAAGATCACGCCGCCTGGTTTAATAACACGCATCGCCTCTGAATTAAGCCGCTGATAACCGCGCACGGCCTGGTGCCGGGCGTCGCGGTGTTTGGCAAACGCAGGAGGATCGAGAACAATAACATCATAAACATCCTGCTTGTCTTTCAGGAAGTCGAACGTATCGACCGCGAAGCAGCCGTTTTGTTCAGCATCATAACCGTTAAGGACTATATTCTTGCGCGTAAGCTCGATAGCTTTTTCTGAGGCATCTACAGAATCTACCTGTGTAGCGCCGGCTTTCAGGCTGTAGATAGAGAAGCCGCCCGTGTAGCAGAAAGTGTTCAACACCTTTTTACCTTTTGAGAACTCGCCAAGCAGCCGGCGGTTTTCGCGCTGGTCCAGGAAGAAGCCTGTCTTCTGACCTTCTTCCCAGTCTATGTAGAAACGGATGTTGTTTTCCAGAACTACATGGGGCACGGCGCCCATACCAAAGAGGTACTCATCCTGCTGAGGATCGCGCATTTTGCCGGGAGCAGTGGGCTGGCTTTTGTAGAATACCGCCGTAAGCGTGCTACCGAGCACTTTGGACAGTGCTTCGGCAATACGATTACGATCGTTATGCATGCCGGCAGAGTGCGCCTGCAGAATGGCCACGCCGTCGTAAATGTCTATGATAAGCCCCGGAAGGCCATCACCTTCTCCATGGATAAGCCGGAATGCGTTCGTAGCGGCAGAGGGCAGGCCGCTGTTTCGGCGGAGCTGCAAAGCTTTAAAGATCTTGGTTTCCCAAAAGTCGGGGGCAGGCGTTTCCTTTTCGAACGACAGCATGCGTACCGAGATGCTGCCTTTCTGGTAATGCCCGAAACCCAGTGTGTTATTGCGATAGTCTGCTATATGCACCCAGCTGCCGTCTTCCAGCGTGCCTTCGGTCTGGTTTATAGCGCCGGAAAAGATCCAGGGATGGAAGCGTTGAATGGAGTGTTCTTTTCCCTTTTTGAGGGTGATCTTTCCGGGTACAGTAATCATGCAGCTTTTTTGAAAATGAGGGCGAAATTACTTAAAAAGGACTAGGATTTATAGGATTTGAGGATCCCGATATGCTCGGGACACGGTTGCCAGGATGAATGCCAGCTACAGGGAGAATCGAGTCAGGCACCGATGGACTATGGATCAAGTATAGATGGTGTACGGATAGTGTATGAGGAGTGTATGAGTAAGTTTACTTTACACTATCGGAATTTAGAAAGGGGTCTTGTCTTAAAGTGTACGATGCTTCAGGTTCACTTCTCCTTCGGTTCAGGTCCGCTTCTCTCTCGGTTCAGGTTCGCTTCCGATTCGGTCTGGCCGTTTTTCCCTAAAAAAATAGAACCAGAGCAGGGAAATCAGGAAACAGATAAGCCAGATAAACAACAGACGTCTCAACCGCCGCAGCAACAGGTTCGCGGAGTTCAATTCTTCTTTCGAAGGAACGCGGTGGGTTTGGGAGAGGTCCATACTATTTCGATTACGTCTGTAATACCGACGGAGTTTAAAAAAGGATAGTGGTTTTTAAGAAAAAGTTTGATCCCAACGCATAAATACCGCAGAACGGGTTAGTAAAACCGGTAGCCAGGTGCCCCGTTTTCATATTCACAAAAAGCCGCTTGTGTAACTTTTCAATCGCTTGAACCTAAATGCGAAAGTTTTCGTACTTAGTACATACAACCCGGTAAAATGGTCCGGAAAGGCGAGCCTCGGAAGGGAATAAACCTGACAAAATTGCTTTATCCTACCAGTCTGCCTGGTTTTTGTATAGTTAGATTAAAAACAAGACAAACAATTTTCTGACACGTATGAAAAGATTCGGTTCTTTATTCCTCGCAGCAGTGCTTGGAAGCGCATGCACGATGGGTGCATTGAGATGGTTTGATGAGAAAGCGCCTGAGCCCAAGCTACAGTACCTTTCGGGAATCCCCGCATCGAAAGTAGCATACCGGGTGAATGACAATGGTGAAGTAGTGCCACTGGATTTTACATCGGCAGCGGAGAAAGTAATGCCCGCCGTGGTACACATCCGCTCCACGCAAGATGGCTCCCGTCGTCCTGAACGCGAGCAGTCTGATATGGATCCCTTCCGCGAGTTCTTTGGCGGCCCCCGCGCTCAGCAAGGCCCCAGCCAGAGTTCAGGCTCCGGCGTAATTATCAATGCCGATGGCTACATTGTTACCAACAACCACGTAGTAGAAGACGCGGATATTGTAGAAGTTACCCTCTACGATAATCGTACATACAAGGCCGATGTAGTCGGCATAGATCCTGATACCGACATCGCGCTGATCAGGATAAACGAGAAAGGTCTGCCCTTCGTACCGTTTGTTGATTCAGACAAGGCCAAGGTTGGAGAGTGGGTGCTGGCGGTAGGCAATCCGTTCAACCTCAATTCTACAGTAACGGCAGGTATCATCAGCGCTAAGGGGAGAAATATCAACATTCTTGGGCGCAATGGTAAACAGGGCGGCAACACGGCAATAGAATCATTCATTCAGACCGACGCTGCAATAAACCCTGGTAACAGTGGTGGCGCGCTGGTGGAACTGAACGGTGGTTTGCTGGGTATCAACACCGCGATAGCCAGCCCTACAGGTTCTTACTCCGGCTATGGCTTTGCTGTACCCTCCAATATCGTAAGCAAGATCGTTGATGACCTCATCAAATTCGGCACCGTGCAGCGTGGCTGGCTTGGCGTAATGGTAGGCAGTGTAAACAGCGAGCTGGTTCGTCAGTACGATCTTAAGACTAACGATGGTGCTTATATATCGGGTTTTGCCGAAAACAGCTCGGCCAAAGAAGCCGGTATAAAAGAAGGCGACGTAGTGGTGAAGATCGATGCTGCGCCGATACACTCAAGTACCGCGCTTACGGAATACATCGGTTTGCACAGGCCTGGAGACAAGGTTAATGTAATCGTGAACCGCGCCGGCAAAGAAGTGACGATTCCCGTGGTATTGAAGGGCCGCGACGGCAAGACGGGAACCGTAAAGCCAGAAGAGCGGAACGGATTTGCAACACTTGGCATTGAATTAGAAGAAATAGATGCAAAAGTTCTGAAAAAACTCGATATTGATAGCGGTGTTCGGGTGAAGAGCCTTGGAAATGGCAAATTATCCCGGTACACAGACATTCGCGAAGGCTTTATTATCACGAAGGTCAACGATGTGCAGGTAAAATCCGTTAAAGAAGTAAACGAGTTGTTGAAGAAAAGTAAAGGTGGCGAGTTGATGACTTTTTCGGGGACTTATGAAGATTTCCCAAGAGAGTTTAACTACGCCTTCAGGTATTAAACCGATATAACTAATTTATGAGGAGACTGTTTAGAAAGGGCGAACGTGTTCGCAGCAAGATTGACGGCAAAGTGATGGAGGTTTTAAAGTACATCAAGAACAATTTTGTAGAAGTGAAGTGGTTTGACCTCGAGAAGAAAGAGGTCCGTGTTCACAAGATCAAAGAAGACAAGCTCTCTAAAGCGGCATAAACGCTTCCTCTTTGCTGGAAGCACAGATCGGCGAAGACCGTACGTGTATTTGAAAAATTGCACGTACGGTCGTCGTCTAATCGTTTGTGTGTGCATACAAACCTCTACCTTTGCGGGTAGAGTAAATCGCTACTGCCATTAAAAAGTTTGATATTCCCGCCTATTACCGGTCTTCCATTACCGGTAAAGTGAAAGAGCACCGCAGGGTTAAAGATCTGCGGAAGCAGGATTTCAGTCCAACTGTGTTGGATTTTGGACCTGTTCAGTTCTACCTGGCCCGCCATTTCGGTTTTTGCTACGGCGTGGAAAACGCTATCGAAATAAGCTACAAGGCCATCGAGGAGAATCCGGATAAACGGGTGTTCCTGCTCAGCCAGATGATCCATAACCAGGAGGTCAATAACGATCTGCAAAGCCGCGGCATCCAGTTCATCATGGATACAGACGGCAAGCAGTTTATACCCTGGGACGCGCTTACAAAAGACGACGTCGTGATCATTCCAGCATTCGGTACTACCATAGAGATCGAGCACCTGCTGCTGGACCGCGGCATAGAGGTACAGAAATACAATACAACCTGCCCGTTCGTAGAAAAAGTATGGAACCGCTCTGAGAAGCTTGGCGCCGATAACTATAGCGTTATCATACATGGCAAGCCAAAACACGAGGAGACACGGGCAACCTTCTCACACAGCGCTGCCGGCGCGCCATCAGTAATCGTGCGCGATATGGACGATGCGCTCGCCTTGGGCGCGTATGTGCTCGGCACAAAGAACGTTACGGACTTTTATAAAGAATTCGAAGGCAAATACTCACAAGGCTTTGATCCGGCTATACATTTACAAAGTGTAGGCGTGGTGAATCAAACCACGATGCTCGCTACCGAAACACAGGCTATCGCCGACTATTTCCGCCAGATCATGCTCGACAAATATGGAGCAGATCAGTTGAAGCGCCACTTTGCCGATACACGCGATACTTTATGCTATGCCACAAACGACAACCAGGATGCTACGTACCAGCTGCTCAACACAGATGCGGACCTGGCGCTTGTGGTAGGTGGCTATAACAGCTCTAACACGTCGCACATTGTGGAGCTGTGCGAACGCAAGTTTCCGACCTATTTTATAAACTCCGAAGCCGAGATCCTTTCCTCTTCAGAAATAAGGCATTTCAACTATCACGCAAAAGAGAAAATTATTTCCGGGAACTTCCTGCCTCACCGTGCGCCGGTGAAAATAGTACTTACCAGCGGTGCGTCCTGTCCCGATACGTTAGTGGACCGTGTAATGCTGCGTATACTTGACTTCTTTGCCGAAACACGGTCCGTAGAGACCGTTCTTAAAGAATATATAACAGCGTAGTCTACTTCTGGCCTGGGAATTTGGTAGGTAGTTCATATTCTTGCAGATATGAAACGTTTGCTAATACTCTTCGGCCTGGGATCGATGTATTCCGTACAGGCCCAACAAGCGCCTTCCGACACAACCAAGGTACTGCAGGAAATCACTATTCACGGTTATCAGCACGACCGCCCACTCGACGAAGTGCCGGCAGCTGTCGGTGTTGTAACGGAGAAGACTCTTCAGCGCGCAAGCACCACCTCCATACTACCCATTGTCAATGCCATACCGGGTGTGCGTATGGAAGAGCGTTCGCCGGGCAGCTACCGGTTTTCTATACGGGGAAGCTTGCTGCGTTCGCCGTTCGGTGTGCGTAACGTAAAGATGTACTGGAACGGTTTGCCCCTTACCGACGGCGGCGGCAATACCTATCTTAATCTTATAGATTTCAACTCCATCAGCAGCGCAGAAATATTAAAAGGCCCGGGTGCCAGTTTATATGGGGCCAGCACGGGCGGTGTTATGTTGCTCAATAGTGGTGAACCGGTGCCGATGCTGCAGATTTCCGCATTAGGTGGCAGCTTCGGCATGCAACGTTACAATCTGCTTGCGTCTGCCGGCACAGATAAGCTTGGCGCTACGGTACGTTATGCGCACCAGGAAGCCGATGGCTATCGCGAGCAAACCGCCATGCGTAGAGATGCGGCTAATGTAGATGTTAACTTCGCCACGGGCAGCAAAGGCACACTGCACACTTCGTTATTCTATACGGATATGTTTTATCAAACACCGGGCGGTCTTACTGAAGCTCAGTATAACGAAAATCCAAAACAAGCCCGGCCGGGAACTCCTACTATGCCCGGTGCCGTAGATCAGCAAGCTGCGATTTATAATAAAACGGTATACGGCGGTCTTATGCACGATTACCATTTTACTTCCCGCCTCAAAACACAAATAGGGATCTACGCATCGTATACCGACTTCAAGAATCCCACCATACGTAACTACGAAAAGCGCCAGGAAACCAACTATGGCGTGCGTGGCACTGTTCAATATACATTCGATGCATCGGCCGTGCACGGCAAGCTTACCGCCGGTGTAGAGTACCAGGACTTTCATTCGCCGGTACGCGTATATGACAACAGCAAGGGCATAGCCGGCAATATCCAAACGGACGACAAGCTGGACTCGCACCAGACCCTGGTGTTTGCGCAAGGAGAGTTCGAGCTGCCTTCGGATTTCTATCTTACGGCAGGTGTGAGCACCAACTTCCTTATATACGATTATCTGAATGAGATCGCTACCCCGGCTGCTGCGCAAAGTCGCAAATTCGATCCTGTGTTCTCACCACGCGTGGCATTGTTAAAGAAGGTAAGCACGGCGATGTCTGTTTACGCGAGTGTGAGCAAAGGGTTCTCTCCGCCGTCGCTGGCTGAAGTACGGCCGTCTACTAATAAATATAACAATACCCTTGCTCCCGAGCATGGCATAAGCTACGAGGCAGGCTTAAGAGGCAACGCCTTCGGCCGTCAACTCTTGTTTGACGGAGCGGTATATACATTTGGTCTGCAGGAGACCATTGTGATACAACGTGAAGATGACGGAGCAGATTATTTTGTAAATGCCGGTAAGACCCGCCAGTTCGGGATAGAAGGTATCGTTACCTGGGACCCTTCGTGGCTGAGTACCGGTGCGCTGGCCGACTTCAAACTTTGGACCTCGTATACTTATAACCACTACCGCTTTAACGACTATGTTCAGGACGGTGTGAATTATTCAGGCAATGACCTTACGGGTGTAGCGCCGGTGGTATTCGTGAGCGGCCTCGACGTAGCGCTGCGCATGGGCCTATATTTAAATGTAACGGCTAACTATACCGATCACATTCCGCTGAACGATGCCAATACTGCTTATGCCAAGGAGTATATGTTGCTTGGCAGCCGCCTGGGTTATCGCCGTACATTTGGCGATCGCTTCCAGGCAGATATATTCGGTGGTATAGACAATGCTTTGGATAAACGCTACAGCCTTGGCAACGACCTGAACGCGGCAGGAAACCGTTTCTATAACGCGGCGCCTACGCGTAACTTCTACGTTGGCGTAAAGCTGCAGGGATTGTTCAAGAGAGCCTAGACCTTTGCGGTAATAGCTTTTACGATCTGTTCGGCGTGGACTCTGGAGTTTTCAATAAACCATTTGCTGGTTTTCAAACCTCCGCAGACCACGCCGGCCAGGTAAAGGCCTTTTACGTTGGTCTCCATCGTCTCGTCGTTGTATTGCGGCGTGTGGAACTCGTCGGATTGAAACCCGATGCCACAGCTCTTTAGAAATTTAAAGGGCGGCTGGTAACCCGTCATGGCCAGCACAAAGTTATTCTCCAGTATTTTATCGCCCTCCGGTGTTTTGAACTCTACCGTGTCGGGGGTTATACGAGTCACGTGTGAGTGGAAGTAAGCTTTTATAGACCCTTCCTGAATACGGTTTTCTATATCGGGGCGTGCCCAGTATTTTACGCTTTCACGGATTGCGCCTTCACGAACAATCATCGTTACCTCAGCGCCTTTCCGCCAGGTTTCAAGGGCCACATCTACGGCCGAGTTTGCCGCACCGATAACGACTATCTTCTGGCCGAAGTAGGGGTGAGGCTCGTCGTAATAGTGTTTTACTTTTGGCAGGTCTTCGCCGGGCACGTTGAGCAAGTAGGGCAGGTCGTAGAAACCCAATGCCAGCACAACGGCCTTGCTGGTGTATTGACCTTTTGACGTAGTGACCTGCTGCTGATTATTGTTGTTGGTTATCGCGGTAACTTCTTCGTAAAGGTTTATATCGAGCTTCCAGCTCATGGCCACGCGGCGATAGTATTCGAGCGCTTCGAAGCGGTTGGGCTTGGGTTGGTGTGATATGAAAGGTACTTCGCCCACCTCAAGCCGTTCTGACGTTGAAAAGAACGTCATATTGAGCGGGTAGTTGAACAGCGAGTTTACGAGACAGCCTTTTTCGATAATGCGGTATTTCAGGCCGGCCTTTTTTGCTTCTATAGCGCAGGCCAGGCCGATCGGTCCGGCACCGACGATGAGGAGGTCGTATGGTGTGTTGTTTATCATAATTGAAGTGTGATGGTCAGTTGGGGAGATAACATCGGGAAAAGAAATATGATCTCGAAACATAGGGAAATTTAGGGGATTTTTGCGCCGGTTCAGGTTAGCGCAATCGTTATAAAGGATGGTTGATTTTGGGGAAAAGTGTAGCTTAGGGCACAAATAACTTAAAGAGCTTTATGCAACGTATACTTTTTATGCTTCTGCTAACGGTGTCTGTGGCCTATGGGCAGGCGCCGAAGGAGATCTCGGTTGACGACTTTACGACCAAGCCGACCTTTGCGCAGAAATCGGTTACCGGGATCAACTGGATGAGAGACGGTAAGTTTTACTCGACGTTGGAAGGTAATAAGGTTGTGAAATATAATGTAACGACGGGCCAGGCCGTAGAGACGCTGGTAGACGGCGCCGCGCAGACTCCGGCAATCGCCATTGAAGATTACTCGTTCAGCGAGGACGAAAAGAAGATGCTCCTGGTGTCGCACCAGGAAAGCATTTACCGCCGGTCGTTCACGGCCGATTATTTTGTCTATGATTTTGCTACCCGTTCTGCAAAGCCGCTGTCTACAAAGGGCAAGCAGTCGTACGCTGCATTCTCACCCGATGGCAGCCGCGTGGCGTTCGTGCGCAGCAACAACCTGTTTATGGTAGACCTGAAGACCATGCAGGAGGAACAGATTACCGCCGACGGCAAATTCAATTCTATTATAAATGGCACTACCGACTGGGTGTACGAAGAAGAGTTCGGCTTTGTAGTGGGTTTCTACTGGTCGCCCGATGGCAAAAAGATCGCGTACTATAAATTCGATGAGTCAGCCGTTCGCGAATACAACATGCAGATGTGGTCAAAACAACTGTATCCTAAAGACTATCGTTTCAAATATCCCAAAGCCGGCGAGGCTAACTCTACGGTAGAGGTTTGGGTATACGACCTGTCGTCGAAGCAGAATGTAAAGGTCAATACCGGCACGGAAAAAGATATTTATATCCCCCGCGTTATGTGGACGCGCGATGCCAACACGCTCTCGGTGCGCAAGCTGAACCGCCTGCAAAATTCTTTAGACATTCTCCACGCTAATGCTACTACAGGTGAGGCGAAGACTGTATTGCACGAAAGCAGCCAGACCTACATTGACGTTGAAGACGACCTTACCTACTTGCTGGATGGCAAGCAGTTCATACAGTCGAGCGAGTCTAACGGCTATAAGCACCTGTACCTGTATTCTATCGAAGGTACGCTGATTAAACAAATCACCACCGGCTCGTACGAAGTGGTGCGGTTTATCGGTCTGAATGAGAAAGACAAAGTATTGTATTATACTTCGACGGAGGACTCGCCGCTGGAGCGTCATCTATACTCGATCTCGCTTGACGGCAAGCGTAAAACCAAGCTTACGAAAACCGCCGGTACTCACAATATTAACATGAGCGCCGACTACCAGTTCTATATCGACAGCTACAGCAGCGCCTTACAGCCCTCTGTAGTGAGCCTTTACCGAAGCAAAGACAACAGCCTGATTAAAGTACTCGAAAAGAACGAATCTCTGGCCAAGACCGCCGATGAATATGGCTTCGCACCCAAGGAGTTCTTTTCGTTCAAAACTGTAGACGGAACACAGCTGGATGGCTTCATGCTCAAGCCCAAAAACTTCGATTCGTCAAAACAATATCCGGTATTGGTATATCAATACAGCGGACCGGGCTCGCAGAATGTACTGAACTCATGGGCCGGCAGCCACTACTATTTCCACCAGATGCTTACGCAAAAGGGTTATATAGTAGCGGTTATCGACACCCGTGGATGCGGCGGCCGCGGCGAGAAGTTCAAGAAGATGACATACAAGCAGCTTGGCAAATACGAGCTCGAGGATCACCTGGCCGGCGCGAAGTTTCTGGCTACCCTCGATTATGTAGACGACAGCCGTATCGGCATCTGGGGTTGGAGCTATGGTGGTTATATGACCTCACTGGCCATGACCAAAGGAGCCGGCACTTTCAAAATGGGTATCGCGGTAGCACCGGTAACCAACTGGCGTTTTTACGACACTGTATACACCGAGCGATATTTACAGACGCCTCAGCTTAACGCAAGCGGCTACGACGACAACTCGCCTTCTACTTACGCCAATAATCTGCAGGGCAATTTCCTCCTTATCCACGGCACCGGCGATGACAACGTACATTTCCAGAACTCTATCGTACTGGAAGATGCGCTGATAAACAGCGGCAAGCAATTTCGCTCATTCTACTATCCCGACAAGCACCACGGCATTCAGGGTGCAAAAACCCGCCAGCATCTGTATACGATGATGCTCAATTATGTACTGGAAAGCCTTTAAGATAAGCTGACAATATTAAGAAAGGGGATTGCGGAAGCAATCCCTTTCTTCTTCCTGGAACTTTCAAATAATATTGAAAACTTAGAAACATTCCGTTACCTTTATCGTATGAAGTATACAGAAGCGAAGGAAGAGTTGATACAGGCCTGGGGCAACCTGGGCTACAGCTGGGGGTTGAACAAGACCATGGGCCAGATACACGCGTTGCTGATGGTTTCGGCGAGTCCGCTTTCGACTGAAGATATCATGCAGGAGCTTTCGATATCGCGGGGTAACGCCAATATGAACGTCCGGGCTTTGCTTGACTGGGGCATTATCTCGAGGGTGTCGATGCCTGGCGAACGGAAGGAATATTTCAAGCCTGAAAAAGATATCTGGAGCCTGGCGAGGCAGGTGGCACGTGAGCGGCGCAAGCGCGAGCTCGAGCCGGTGTTGAAAGTGTTGAAGGAGGTAGAGAACGCCCAAGGCGATGGCTCAGAGGACGCGAAAGAGTTCAAACGTGTAGTGAAAGATCTGAAGGGCTTTGCCGAGAAATCGGACGACCTGCTCGAAACGTTTATACGAGCGGAAGAGAGCTGGTTCTGGAACACCGTTCTGAAATTAATGAAATAGTCGACAGACTATTTTTTTTACCAGGTACTTTCAATATTTATTGAAAATATGAAAACAACAAGATTATGAAACAGTGTTGGTTAAACGTATTGCGGATTGTGAAGTATATAGATTTTCCGTTGCAATCCGCGGTGCTCGTGCTTACGATGGTCTTCTCGATAATCAGCCGGAACGAAGATCGCTTTCTTATCCTCTTCCTGGGCTACCTCATTATGGGACCATGGCAATTATTCAGCGCTGTGCTGTTTATGATTGCGCGGGCGCCGTTTCGCGACGCACGGATCGCTCACCTGGCATTGTCGGCCGTGTGTCTGTTCTATTTGATAGAGCCGAAGTGGTCAGGGCCGTTAACCCTACTTCCTCCCGGTTTGCTGGCGCTGCTGTACTATGGCATTACCGCGCGGTGGACTTTCCATAAGCCACAGACCGGAGGCTTTTTGCGTCATATAAACTTCTGACAAAATTCTCTTCAACTAAATCCATACTCTTATGAACTACACCGTATTAACGTACTGCATCTATCTGCCTGTCACGCTTTTGCTTACTGTTTGGGTTGCACGGACATTGTTCGCCAACGGGCGGATATTCCTGGTAGAGATCTTTCATAAAGATGAGACGCTGGCCGATAGCGTTAATAAATTACTGCTGGTTGGCTTCTACCTGGTGAACATCGGCTATGCTGTGTATACGCTTCGTATTTCAGGCACTATTGCCGGCACGCAGGATATGATCGAGGTACTGAGCGAGAAAGTTGGCTGGATAATTCTGGTTCTTGGCGCCATGCATTTCTTCAACCTGTTTGTGTTGTTCAACCTTCGTAAACGCGCGCATCAACAACAACAGCCGGCTACCCGTGTGGTAATATCACAGTAAATATAATTGAAGAAAGACCCTTCCTTTTTTAAGCGAACGCGTTGTACTATATATAGTATGCCGTTGGCCTTGCGGACACCGACGTGGGTTCTGGAATTGGTAATCAAAATTATTGGCACGGAAACTGAGATGATATTAAAAAGCAGATGGATCGTACCAGCAAGGTTTGTGTGTGAGAGTTATCGATTCAAGTATCCATCGGTGAGCCGGGCGTTCAATCAACTATTTTCTAATCTCTAATTAATATGCGACTTACGCGCATTATCCTGGAAACTACCATACAAGCGCCGCGTGAGCGGTGCTTCGACCTGTCGCGAAGCATAGATCTTCATGTGGCGAGCACAGCGCATACTCATGAGGTGGCCGTGCGGGGGCGAACGCAGGGCCTGATTGAACAAGACGAATCTGTAACGTGGCGGGCCAGACACCTTTTCATGCAGCGCGAGCTTACCAGCCGTATTACAGAGATGAAACGTCCCTACTATTTTACCGATGTAATGGTAGACGGCCCGTTCGAGTCGATGGTGCATGTGCATACCTTTACGCAGGATGCGGGATTTACGCGGATGCAGGACGAGTTTCTATACGTCCTGCCATGGGGTTGGTTTGGCAAAGTGGTGGACTTTCTGTTTCTGCGCCGCTATATGCTAAGGCTTTTGAAAACACGCAACACGTACATACAACAGGCCGCGGAAAGTACGGGCTGGCGCCGGTACGTTTTTTAAACGTGCGGGTAATGCTTACCTTTGAGTATGTCTTCGTCTGCTGCAGATCTGTATCGTCTGTATTTCCTGGCTATTGTGCCACCCTCGCCGCTATACGAGGAGGCGCTGGCGCTAAAGAATCATTTCAAGGATCACTATAACAGCAAAGCGTCGCTCAACTCGCCGCCACACATTACGCTGCATATGCCGTTTCGATGGCGCGAAGACAAGGAGTTCGACCTGGTGCGCAGGCTGATGAATTTTACTTTTCCTGTGCGGCCGTTCCGGCTACAGCTTGAGAACTTCGGAGCCTTTCCGCCGCGCGTTATCTTTATTGACGTGCAACACAGCGAGCCCTTGTTTACCCTGCAACAAGAGTTGCTGCGCTACTGTAAGCGCGAGCTAAACCTGTTTAACGCCAACTATAAAGATCAACCTTTTCACCCTCACGTTACGCTGGCATTCCGCGATCTGAAGAAGTCCTTGTTCGCACAAGCATGGGATGAGTTTCAGAGCCGGGAGTTTTCTGGCAACTTCCAGGTTTCCGAGATCCAGCTGCTCAAGCATAACGGCAAGACCTGGGATACTTTTCAGCAGATCCCTTTCGAGTAATTAATTTCTTTTGTCGTCATTCCGATCTATATAACCCAGCATAGCATTGATCTCACTCTTTTCATTTTCCTTCTCCTGGATAACGTTGTCGATCTTTATCCTGGTAGCTTTGTTTATCGGCATGGCCAAGACGGGGATACACGGTGCGGGAATGGCGGCGGTGCCGTTGCTGGCGACTGTCTTTGGGGGGCAGCTTTCCAGCGGTATTATGCTGCCCATGCTTTGCCTGGCGGATATTGTGGGTGTGTGGTATTATCACCGGCATGCGGAGTGGCATTTTTTGAAGCGGCTGATACCGTGGGCTATTGTCGGTACGGTGCTCGGCACATTGGCGGGACAGTATATAGATGACAAGACATTCAAGATCATCATGGCTGTTATTATTCTCCTGAGCATTGTTATTATGATCGCGCTGGAACGATACCGGCAGGCTATTCCCGACAATCCGCTCTTTGCGCGTTTAACGGGGGTTACCGGCGGCTTTACTTCTATGGTCGGAAACCTGGCCGGCTCAGTTATGGCGGTTTACTTTCTGTCTATGCGGCTGCCGAAGAATGCTTACATCGGCACTACGGCGTGGTTCTTTATGGCGATGAATTTGTTCAAGGTACCGTTTCACGTATTGGCCTGGCATACGATTACGCTTCAGACCTTTTTCCTTGACCTTATGATGTTGCCCGCTATTCTGTTAGGGGCTTTTCTCGGTATCAGGCTCGTAAAGCTTTTGCCGGAGCGCATATACCGCTGGTTTATTATCGGTATGACGATGGTGGCGGCAGTGCTGATGCTGTTATAGATAGACCGGGTTGCCCTGCAGACCGCCGGTGTGAATAGCGAGTATGCGCGAGCCTTTCGGGAAGTGCTGTTGTTTTATAAGATCGAACAGACCGAACATCATCTTGGCTGTGTACACGATGTCCAGCACAACGCGGGTAGTTTCGGCGAACTCCTGCATGAAGCTGATCAATTCTGGTGTATGTTTCGCATAGCCGCCGAAATGGTAGCGTGTTTCTATATGCCAGTTAGCAGCTTCCTTATTATTCAGCCATTGTTTTACATCGTCGTAAAGAAAATTGCCGCCTTTGAGCGACGAGAATCCCAGTATCCGTTTTTCAGCAGGCGATCCGTTGATGATGCCGGCTATGGTTCCGCCGGTGCCTACGGGTAAACAGATGGTATCCACATCGGCAGGCAGACTTTTAGCAAACTCCTCACAGCCTTTTACGGCGAGGGCATTGCTGCCGCCTTCGGGAACAATGAAGCTATTTCCAAAGCGCCGTGTAAGCTCTTCTAGAAATATCGGGTCGTTCTTCCGGCGATAGTCCTCGCGTGAAACGTAGTGCAGCTGCATGCCCTGGGCGGTGGCGAAAGTTAACGTGGGATTAAGCGGCGTTGTCTCTTCGCCACGGATGATGCCGATGCTGTTGAGCCCGAGCTCGTGTGTGGCTGCTGCGGTAGCGTAGATGTGGTTGGAGAATGCGCCGCCGAACGTAAGCAGTGTAGGTTTCTGCTCAAGCTGAGCCTGAAGCAGATTGTGTTTGAGTTTCCACCATTTGTTGCCGGTTACGAGCGGATGGTTCAGGTCTTCGCGCTTTATAAAAAGCGACACGCCTGCACTCTCAACGAGCTTGTGGCGGATCTCCTGTACGGGTGTGGCGTTATAAAGCAGCTGCATGGTGCGTTTTCGTGCTCAAAAATAGGGTGATTTTATTTTTGATTACAATTCCGGCAAAAACCGATTAAACTAAAATAATTAGTTTTAATTTTACTAACCGGATTAGGTTATTGACAGTGCTGGTGGCGAGGGAATCCGGGTTTAGTTTGGATGGGTAAACGTTTGGGAAAGAGGAGGTAACTATGGAGGAAGATTATTTCAAGGGCCGTGGGGCGCAGATACGGTCCGACAACAAGTTTCTCAAAGCGCAATATGTGGCGGAGCACATCGAGGGCCTGGACGAGCCGTTGCTTACGGCGCCAACGACTCAGATATTCTATGAGACGCCCAAGAATATTGTTAACAAAGTAACAAGTCCCGATCTGGGTATGATGTATTCGCTGAATCCATATCAGGGCTGCGAGCATGGATGCATCTATTGCTATGCGCGCAACTCGCACGAGTATTGGGGCTTTAGCGCCGGGTTGGACTTTGAAAGCAAGATCGTTGTGAAGAAGAACGCAGCGCAGCTGCTTGAGAAATTCATCTTACGACCAGACTGGAGCCCGGTGCCGATCAGTGTATCCGGCAACACCGACTGCTATCAGCCACTGGAGCGCCAGCTTGAAATTACCCGCAGCCTGCTCAAAGTGTTTGCCCGTTACCGGCATCCGTTAGGCATGATAACAAAGAACAGTCTTGTTACGCGGGATATCGATTTGTTAAAAGACCTGGCGGAAGATAACCTTGTACATGTTTATATCTCGATCACAACGCTCGATGAAAATCTGCGTCGTGTTATGGAACCGCGCACGGCCAGCGGTGTGAAGCGTTTACAAACAGTAGAAGCGCTTGCCAAGGCGGGTGTGCCGGTAGGGATCATGAATGCACCGATCATACCGGGTCTCAATCACCATGAGATCCCACAGATATTGAAAGCTGCGGCTGACCACGGAGCGCAGTCGGTGGGTATGACTATTGTAAGACTTAACGGTTCTATAGGCGGCATCTTTGAAGACTGGCTACGCAAGAACTTTCCGGACCGGTTCGACAAAGTATGGAACCAGATCTCTGCTATGCACGGCGGTAACGTGAACGACTCGCAGTTCGGTCGGCGTATGGTAGGTGAAGGGAACTTTGCCGATATTATACATCAGCTGTTTCAAACATCGAAGAAGAAGTACTTCGCGGGTAAGTCTATGCCACCGATCAATGTTAACAAGTTTCGCAGGGGAGGAAATCTGAGTCTGTTTTGACTGGGATTTATTAGGATGTCTGGATGACCGGGATAAAATACCGTGAGTTTGAGGTAGAGTGGTTAGAGTAAGGGAAACCGAAGCTTACGATAAATGCAAATTTTAGCGGTAGAGAATGGCGCTGTTCTAAATTGGAGGTTGGGTTGTTAGTAGGGCAGAGTGAGCGTGAGTGTGAGAGCGAGGAAAAAAACAGGACGAATATGTTTGCTTTCGAGGTTATACTCGTCCTGTTTTTTTAGATCTACTTCTTGGTTGTAGCGAAATGTTTGTAGAAGGCTACGATGGTTTCTATGCCCAGCGTAAAGTTTTTCACGCCGTAGTGTTCGTTGGGTGAGTGTATGGCGTCGCTGTCGAAGCCGAAGCCCATCAGAACGGTGTCGAGGCCGAGTTCTTTTTTGAAGAGGGCTACGATCGGTATGCTGCCGCCATCGCGTGTAGGTATTGGTGTTTTGCCGAATACTTCCTCGAACGCTTTGTTGGCTGATGTGTAGGCCGGTGAATTAGTAGGGGTAACCGCGGGTTCGCCACCGTGATGCGGTTTTACTTTTACCGTTACATAATCAGGAGCGATGGACTCGAAATGTTTGGTAAACATTTGCGTTATTTCCTGGCTGGTCTGGTTAGGCACGAGGCGCATAGAGATCTTTGCGTGCGCTTTTGAAGGCAATACGGTCTTTGCACCTTCGCCAGTGTATCCACCCCAGATGCCGTTAACGTCGAGTGTTGGGCGTATGCCGGTGCGCTCAACGGTTGTATAGCTATCTTCGCCCTTTACCTCTTTAATGCCGAGATCTTTCTTATAATTATCGAGGTTGAAAGGAGCGCGGTTCATCGCTTCGCGTTCTGCGGGGCTGAGGTTTGCCACGTTATCATAGAAGCCGGGTATAGTTACTCGTCCTTTATCGTCATGCAGAGAGGCTATCATTGCGCAGAGTGCGTTGATCGGGTTTGCAACGGCGCCGCCGTATACACCGGAGTGGAGATCGCGGTTGGGTCCGGTCACCTCGACTTCCATATAGCTCAGGCCGCGAAGGCCGGTGGTGATAGAAGGACTTTCCAGTGATATAAGTGCTGTGTCGGATATAAGAATAATATCGGCGCTAAGGCGGGCTTTGTTTTCTTTTACAAAAGTAGCCAGGTTATCGGAGCCTACTTCTTCTTCGCCTTCCACCATGAATTTTACGTTGCAAGGCAGGAGGTTTAGCTTCATCATTGTTTCGAAAGCTTTTACGTGCATGTACACCTGTCCCTTGTCGTCGCAGGCACCGCGTGCGTAGATCTTATCGTCCTTGATAACGGGCTCGAACGGAGGTGAGGTCCAGAGGTCGAGCGGATCGGGCGGCTGTACATCGTAGTGACCGTATACCAACACGGTGGGCAGCGCGGGGTTTATGATCTTGTCGCCATATACAATGGGGTGTCCTTTTGTTTCGCAGATCTCTACATTATCAGCACCCGCTGCTACGAGCTTTTCTTTTAGAAACGTGGCGGCATTTCTTACGTCTCCTTTATAGCGGCTGTCGGCGCTGATGGAAGGAATGCGAAGCCAGTCGAACAATTCGCCGATGAATCTGTCCTTGTTGGTGGTTATAAACTCTTTGATCATTTGGTTAGTTTGGTTTATGGGCGCAAAAAATAGTAAGTCGGGGCAGGAGGGGTTCTGATATGATGCTGGTTGCTCAGGGCTTGTGGCGCCACTCGAGCGTATTGATAATGTGCATAATATCTTTTTTCATGTATTCGATAGCGGGTGCGAGCGAGTCGTTGGCAACGTGCGTATTGAAATAAAGCGCACCGCGTAAGAAGCTGTGTGTAGAATCGGTCATGGTAAACTGAAACTGGCTGGGCACTTCGCCTTCAAGCTCTGCTATTACGGCCGACTTGCCGCTGGGTGTGCGTGTAATTACCTCGTTAATGGCGTAGGCCTTTACCTGGTGCTTGGAGGTGAGCTTGTAAGCATCGTCCAGAAATTCTTTGAGTAATTTCTGGTCTTTGTTTATGTCTTTATAGGTTATGTGGATGTTGGCTTTCAGCGTTGGGTAATAGATCTCGATCCAATACTTTTCGCGTATGCGCGAGCTATCGGGTAACAGGCGGGCGTTTTTAGAATATTCGAATGTGTATGGAAGCGTATCGGGGAGCGAATGATATTCGGCAACGGGTAGTATGAGCCTGTTGTAGCCCAACGGTTTGGGTACGTAATCTTTTGTACAGGACTGGGTGGCCCATGCGGCCAGGAGAAGGCATATCGGAGCGAGGTATCGATTCGTTATGCTTCTTCTCCCGGTTGCCGGGGTTATCGATGCGGGCTTTACTTGCACAAGTACTGTTCTTTTGTTTAGAAGGGTAGGTCGTCGGTGCTGTTATCGGACGGGACGTTGACGCGGGTGTTTTCAGGGGCGCTGCTTCGTTCCTGCGATGCATACTCGCCACCACCCATACCACCGCCACCGCCATTGCCTTTAGGCGAGAGCATGTTCATATTGTCGGCCACGATCTCTGTGGTGTAGCGTGTTACGCCATCCTTCTCCCATGAGCGTGTGCGGAGCTTGCCTTCGATATAAACCATGTCGCCTTTACGGAGAAATTTCTGAGAGATCTCTGCAAGGCCACGCCAAAGCACGATGTTATGCCATTCTGTTATTTCTTTCTTCTCGCCGGTGGTGCGGTCCTTATAGCTTTCGGAGGTAGCGATGCTGAAGTTGGCGACTACGGCTCCGTTATCGAGATTACGTACTTCGGGGTCTTTGCCTAAACGGCCGATTAAGATTACTTTGTTTACTCCTGACATATATGTGTGTATTTGATTTTCCCTTGTTGAAGTCGCGCTTGGGCGAAAAACAAAAGTAAACCATTCTTGGGTCTATAAAAACTGGTAGTCGTGGAGGAATTTTGAGATGAGCACGGGCTTGGGAAGCTCGCTTATTTTTTGTGGTGTGAAGAATTTCAGGCTGTTGTCACTGAGGGTCATTTCTTTTTTATGCGGCACAATAATGAATCGTGCCAGGATGATCTGGTGACTGAGAACGTGTCTATATTCGTCCGAGACTTCGACCTCTTTGAGCGCTATGGCGTTGTTACTTCCGGGATAAAGCTCTTCGAGGAGTATTGCGGTTTTAACGGATTTAGTTTTCTCGATCACCATAAAATCGTAGAGGCCGTGCCAGATGTCTTTTTGCTCACGTTTTTTCATCATCAGCGATTGACCTTTTTTAACAACGATATAATAAAGGTATCGCTTGCGTGCTGCTTTGGCTTTTATTTTAACCGGCAGCGCGGCCTGGAGGTTATTTTGGTTGGCAAAACAGCTGTTCTTAAAGGTGCACTGCTCGCATTGCGGATTTTTGGGTGTGCAGAAGAGCGCGCCGAACTCCATGACGGCCTGGTTGTGCAGATCGGGATGGTGGTGGCCCATCAGCTCGTTGGCCAGTTTTGTGAATTGCTTTTTCCCTTCGGGGCTGTTGATCTCGGTTTCAATGCCAAAGATGCGGGCCAATACCCTGAAGACGTTTCCGTCGACTACGGCCACGGGTTCGCCAAAGGCTATGGAAGCTATGGCGGCGGCGGTATAGTCGCCGATACCGGGTAATTTTTTCAGGCCTTCGAAAGTATCCGGGAACGAGCCGTTAAAATCGGTTACTACGGTTTTGGCGCATTTGTGAAGATTACGGGCGCGGGTGTAGTAGCCCAAACCCTGCCAAAGCCGGAGCACTTCCTGCTCAGAGGCAGCGGCGAGGGCGCTTACCGTAGGAAATTTTTCAATAAAGCGATTGTAATAGGGTAATCCCTGAATTACGCGGGTTTGTTGAAGAATTATTTCGGAAAGCCAGATCTTATATGGATCTTTTGTTGTTCTCCAGGGTAGTTTGCGACTGTTGGAGGTGTACCATTCAACGACTTTTTCAGAGAAATATCGTTTGTCCATCATCCTGATTATCAGTTTTTTTCAATATTCATTTTTAATTCTGACAGCGCGGTATAAATTTGCGATCCCAAAAAATTTTTCGACCAAAAATATAACACTGTGACCAAAGCAGACATCATCAACGAAATCGCGGAAAAAACCGGAGTAGACAAGGCAGATGTAACGGCGTCGGTTGAAGCATTCTTCAGCGTAGTAAAAACTTCGATGTCCAGCGGAAACAACATCTACATCCGCGGATTCGGCAGTTTTATCAATAAAAAGAGAAAAAAGAAGATTGCCCGTAATATTTCGCGAAATACCGCCTTGGTTATTGACGAGCACTATGTTCCCAGCTTCAAGCCCGCCAAGATCTTTGTAAACAAGATCAAGAACAGCGAGAAAGTGAAACAGCTGGCAGAAAAATAGTTATTTTTTAATGTACCTGATGGTGCATAACTACTCTGCCTGCAGAGCAAATCCATGCTAAAAACACGTATTTTCTTAATAGTTATCAGCGCCGTGCTGATTGTAGTCCTTTTCCTGCTCCCCAAGATTGTAGTGGAGAATGATGCTCCGTTAGCCGAAGGGGCCGGTGACTCTACCTCTACCGCGCAGCCGGCCATGGCGTCGGATATGCATGCACAGGCACCGGCGGAAGTGGTGGCGGCGATACATAAACTGAGATCGGAATACGCAATCGGTACAGAGAAAGAAAAAAATGCTATCTTTGCCGACTCTTTGGCAAACCTATACGAAACTGCTGGCAAATTTGACAGCTCGGCGTGGTTTGCAGAAGAGGCATCAAAGGTATTTAACACGGAAAAGAGCTGGATCAGGGCCGGTGATAAGTATTATCAGGCGTATGGTTTTGCGATAGACCGTAACAGGCAGCAGCAGCTTGCGGGGAAAGCGCGGGAGTTTTACCAGAAAGTTCTGGACAACGACCCGACGAACCTGGAAGCGAAAACGAAGATGGGTATGACCTATCTGAGTGATGCAAACCCGATGCAGGGTATAGCGCTGCTGCGAGAGGTATTAGCGGCTGATCCGAAGAACGAACTGGCACTCTTTAACATGGGTATGCTGTCGTTACAATCGGGTCAGAATGAGAAGGCGGTGGAACGGTTACAGGAACTTGTAAAGCTCTATCCCGATCATGTACAGGGAAACTTGCTTTTGGGCGTAGCTCTGATGAAAACCGGTGATAACGAAGGTGCAAGGGCGCATCTTGAAAAGGTAAAACAACTGGATAAGGATCCGTCAGTACAAGCTACTGTGGACTCTTACCTGAAGGATTTAGAATAATTGTTTAACTCGTCTCCCTGAGGGGAGATAAAAATCAAAACATCACTATGCCTAGCGGAAAGAAAAGAAAGAAGCACAAAATGGCAACGCACAAGCGCAAAAAACGCCTTAGAAAAAACAGACATAAGAAGAAGTAATCTACTTCACACAAGCTGTCCCTTTCCGTTTCGCGGATAAGGGACAGCTTTGCTTATACAACATCATTTTTTCTACTTAACCATTTTGCGTTTTGAGTAACGAACTAATTATTAGTGCAACTCAAGACGGATGTCGTATAGCCCTTCTCAAAGACAAGACGCTTGTTGAATTTCATCAGGAAGAAGAGGGTAGTAAATTTACCGTAGGAGATATTTACCTGGGCACAGTAAAGAAGGTTGTTCAGGGTTTGAATGCTGCATTTATAGATGTAGGCTACGATAAAGACGCTTTTCTTCATTACCTCGATCTTGGGCCTCAATTCAGTTCTTTGCAAAAGTTTACCAAACTGGTGCGTGCAAAGAAGATTAACGGAGGCAAATTAGACAAGTTTACGATCGAACCAGACATCGACAAGCACGGGAAAATCACCCAGCAGGTGTCGAAGAATCAATTGATTCCGGTGCAGATCGTAAAAGAACCGATTTCAACAAAAGGGCCACGATTATCCTGCGAGTTGTCGCTAGCGGGACGCTACCTGGTATTGGTACCGTTCTCGAAAGCAGTCAGCGTATCTAAAAAAATAACCAGCGGTGAAGAGCGAAAGCGGCTCCTCCGTTTAATCCAATCCATCAAGCCTGAAAACTTTGGCGTCATTATCCGCACCGTAGCGGAGGGCAAAGAGGTAGCCGAGCTGGACCGCGACCTGCGGAACATGGTGAAGACATGGGAAGACGGCATGGCCCGCCTGGTTACAGCAAATCCGCGCGACAAAGTCATTGGCGAGCTTGACAAGACCTCGTCTCTGCTGCGCGATATGCTCAACGAATCGTTCGACAACGTTCATGTAGACGACAAAAAGATCTACGAGGATGTTAAGAACTACATTCACACTATTGCTCCCGACAAGGAAAAGATTGTAAAGCTCTACACTGGCAAAGCCAAGATCTTTGAGCACTATGGCATCGAAAAGCAGATCAAGTCAGCTTTTGGCCAGACAGTGAGTCTCAAGGGCGGCGGTTATCTCATTATAGAGCACACCGAAGCTCTTCACGTTATAGACGTGAACAGCGGTAACAAATCGAACCGGGAAGAAAACCAGGAAACGACCGCTCTCTCTGTGAATATGGAGGCGGCCAAAGAAATTGCGCGACAGCTGAGGCTTCGCGACATGGGCGGCATTATCGTGATCGACTTCATCGATATGAAGAATCCCGATAACAAGAAGCTCATCTATAAGATCATGCGTGATGAGATGGACGAAGACAAGGCCAAGTCTACTATTTTGCCGCTGTCTAAGTTCGGTCTGATGCAGATCACGCGCGAGCGCGTACGGCCGCAGATGAATATTGCCACCAAAGAGGTATGTCCTACCTGCAATGGCACAGGCAAGATCACAGCGTCGATCCTGGTATCGGATCTTATCGAGAAGAACATCGAGCATCTGCTGGTGAAGCAAAACGAGAAGCACCTGGTGCTTGCTTTGCATCCTTACCTGCATGCTTACTTTACGAGTGGTATTATTTCGCAGCGTATGCGCTGGTATTTCAAATACAAGCGCTGGGTAAACCTGGTGGTGGACTCATCGATGGCGATAACCGAGTTCAAGTTTTTGAACAAAGAAGGCGAGGAGATTCAACTGTCCGCCTAGTCTTTTAAAGAAGTATATTATAAAAGGTCATCCTGTATTCGGGATGACCTTTTATATTTTCAGCTGTGTGATATCATTACTTC
>Ga0247764_1000062_pt1 | contig 43213 bp, 35 predicted proteins | sample UWRJL051202B4_FD_179932 | JGI IMG/M metagenome (GOLD analysis project Ga0247764, IMG submission 179932) | Plant litter microbial communities from Arlington Agricultural Research Station in Wisconsin, United States - UWRJ-L051-202B-4 | ecosystem: Environmental > Terrestrial > Plant litter >...
ATTGCCTATCGAATGTGATATTTTCGGTGCGAAGCCGGCAATCCAGGGATAAAGCCAGCTTTTCTCGTTACCCCACCGTTCGGCGATGTGGACATTGAGCGATTCGAGGATCCAGAGGGCGACGCTCAACAAGAAAGCTGTTTTGATGATTCCCAGCAGCGCTCCGGAGATCTCGTCTACACGGCCGAGGAAGGTTTTGTCCACTGACAATTTGATCATTCGTCCGAGCAGTGTCATGATCACGACGATGGCAAGGAATACGACGCCGAAGGCCACGTAAGGGAGCACTTTTTCATCGACGTTAAATTCGTCTGCCAGCCAGAGCATTGCCCAGCCCATAAGCTTGAAACCACCGAGGATGCCCAGTATGACACCGAGAAGTCCAAAGAGCTCCAGCAGAAATCCGTCCTTATATCCCTGATATGCTCCGAGGAGGAGCAAGACCAGCAGGGCAATATCTATTCCGCTCAAGAGGCAAGGAGTTTTTTTACGATCTCCGATATCACTTTGCCATCGGCCTGGCCGGCGAGCTTTTTGGTAGCCACGCCCATTACCTTACCCATATCCTGGGCACCTTTGGCCCCTACTTCGGCGATGATGGCTTTTATTTCGGTTTCAACTTCGCTATCGGAAAGTTGCTTAGGGAGATAACGGCTTATGATATCGAGCTGAGCCTGTTCTTTATCGGCAAGGTCCTGACGGCCCTGCTGGCCAAAGATCTCGGCGGACTCTTTGCGTTGCTTGGCGGCTTTCATGAGCAGTTTGTTTTCGGTATCGGCCGACACATCTCCGGCTCCGCCCTTTTCGGTTTCGGCGAGGAGTATCAGCGATTTGATGGCGCGCAATGCTTCCAGTTCTTCTTTATTTTTAGCGAGCATCGCTTTTTTAATATCGTTATCAATTTGCTGCTTGAGGCTCATATTCTTTTTTAGTTTATCGTATTTTCGGGCAAAATATTCTTATTCGTTTCTATAGAAATCCATCACCTCAAAATCCCGTCATTGTGACTCGTCTAAGCGTCAATATTAATAAAATTGCCACACTCCGGAATGCGCGCGGAGGAAATAATCCGAATGTAGTTCGTGCAGCTCTTGATTGTGAGCGCTTTGGCGCGCAGGGAATTACTGTGCATCCGCGTCCGGACGAACGCCACATCCGCTACTCCGATGTGACCGCGCTGCATAGTGTAGTCACTACGGAGTTCAATATCGAGGGTTATCCGGACGAACGGTACATGAAGATCATCCGTGAGGTTAAGCCGGCGCAGGCAACGCTTGTGCCGGACGCGCCCGATGCCATTACGTCGAACGCCGGTTGGGACACCTTGAAGCATGCGGACTTACTGAAAGATATTATTGCCGAGATCAAATCATACGGTGTTCGTGTGTCTGTGTTTATCGATCCGGACCCGCGCATGGCCGAAGGCGCTGCCCGTTTAATGGCAGACCGTGTTGAATTATATACCGAGCCTTACGCCCATGGTTATGCCGTGGACCGTGATGCGGCGGTGAAGCCTTATATAGCAGCGGCCACCGCAGCGTACTCGGCAGGGCTTGGCATCAATGCGGGTCATGACCTGGACCTGCATAACCTGAGATTCCTGCATCAAAGCCTGCCTCATCTCGACGAGGTTTCAATAGGTCATGCGTTGATCTGCGATGCGCTGTACTATGGCCTGGAGAACACAATTCAGCTGTATCTTCGTGAACTGAGGGATTAAGAACCTTTTATTTAACTTTGAAGGATGGCGCACGGGCTTGCATGCTTACGCCGAAAAAAATCAGCACCCTATGAAATTGAGACAACAGTTTACGGACAGTGATCTACAACGTATTAAACTTGCCGTAAAGGATGCCGAGGACAGGATCTCCGGCGAGATCGTGCCTGTGATCGTAGAGCGCAGCGGTCATTATTCTGCTGCTTATTATAAAGGCAGTATTCTTTTAGCCGCCCTCACCTTTGTGTTCATCATTATTACGGACCGTTATGTGGTAGCCGATGCCAGCCTCACTTTGCTGTACGATCCCGTTTTTATCTTTATCGTGGTAACGCTCGGCGGCATTGTGGGTAGCTTGCTACCGCTTGTATCGAACTTGGTGAAGCGTGCGCTTATCGGGCAACCCGAAATGGATCGTGTTACACGTCTGCGCGCCGAGACTGCCTTCCTGGAAGAAGAAATTTTCAACACCCGTCAGCGCACGGGTATTATGATCTTTATTTCGTTCTTCGAGCACGAGGTTATTGTTGTGGCCGATAAGGGAATTACTAAAGTTGTGGATCAGAAAGAGTGGGATAAAATCGTGCGTGACCTGATCGGTGGCATACGAGCAGGCCGGATTACGGATGGTATAGAAGGCGCCGTAAAACGTTGTGGAGAGATCTTGCTGGAGAAAGGTTTTTACAAGACCGATGACGATGTTAATGAATTAAGCGACGACCTCAGAATAGACGAATGAGCACCATGATTTCTTTCCGGAAAGCAGGGGTGCCCACCTGCGTGTTTCAGTTTGCCATGTGTTTGCTTTTTGTGCTGCTGCCCGCAATGATGTTTGCGCAGCGCGCTGTACCTCCGCATGAAGGTATATGGGTACACGATGAAGCTCATGTACTCTCTCCTCAGACTGTTCAACAGCTGGAGTATGAGCTGAAGGCTCATCGTGACAGTACATCCAACCAGATCGCGGTGCTGGTTGTGCCTAACCTGGAGGGTGATGATATAGACTCTTACGCCAATCGTGTCTACAATGAATGGAAGCTCGGTCAGAAGGGCAAGGATAACGGTGTGCTGCTGTTGGTTGCGCTGCAGGAGAGGCGTGTGCGCATAGAAGTTGGCCGTGGCCTTGAAGGTGTGCTTACCGATCTTATGTCCAGCCGTATTAACCGTAACGAGATCGCTCCGCACTTCCGGACACAAGACTACGATGGCGGTGTGCGAGTGGGCGTATCGTCTATTATACAGGTTATCAAGGGCGAGTATGTTAATGACCAGCCAATGCGGAAGAAGAAGCGCGGTGGGCATTCTTCGCTGTTCACAGTGCTGATCGTTCTGGCTATAATATTCCTGTTATCGCGTCGCCGGGGTGGCGGCGGTGGCGGATACTGGTCGTCGGGTGGCGGCTGGATGGGGCCTATTGGTGGGTTTGGCAGAGGCGGCGGCGGTGACTCGTGGGGTTCAGACCGTGATTTCGGCGGTGGCGGGTTCTCTGGCGGTGGCGGCTCAAGCGATTCGTGGTAACCGGACTTTTAGTTTCAACGACTTTTCAATGTATTCATGAAGCGGATTGCGGTAATTTTTTTCATTCTTGTTCATACGGTGTTGAAGGCACAGCCACCGGTACCACCGTTATGGGGTCACCGTGTTCATGACGAGGAGCATGTTCTTTCCACCGGCGCGGCAGACCAGCTGGAGGCTATTCTGAAGGAGTATGAGGATTCAACTTCCAACCAGATCGCCGTTCTGATCATACACTCATTGCAGGGCGCTCCGTTAGAGGATTATTCTATACAGGTGGCGAATGAGTGGAAGCTCGGTCAGAAAGATAAGGACAACGGTATACTGCTGCTGATTGCCGTAGACGACCGTAAGATGCGTATTGAGGTAGGTAAAGGTCTGGAGGGTGTTCTGCCGGATGTTGTAGCGAGTCGTATAATCCGAAACGAGATAGCCCCGGCCTTCCGGGATCAGGACTACGACCGCGGTGTAACGAACGGCGTTACCGCGATCATAAAAGCTATTGGCGGTGAATACACTGCGGACAACGATCTGTCGGCCCCGGAAGGAGATTCCCTGACATGGCAGGAACGCTTGTTTATCGGACTGTTTGTCTTTTTTATTCTTGGGATATTCACCTTTATCGGTGTAGTGCAACGGGGATCCATGAGCTGGTTCATGTATGCCTTTCTGATTCCGTTCTATGCCACTTTTCCACTGGTCATATTTGGCGTTGCCGGCGGCTTGATTGCGCTGGCAATTTACCTGGTAGGCTTTCCGGTACTTCAACGGATACTACGCAATACGTCTTTTGCAAAGCGGCTCGGAAGTATTTCGGGGAAATCCGGGCGTGGAGGCCGTGGTTCTGGGTGGTCGTCGGGTTCCGGCTGGTCCAGTGGTAGCAGCTCTTCATCGGGCAGCAGCTTCTCCGGTGGCGGTGGCAGCTTTGGCGGTGGCGGTTCAAGCGGTTCCTGGTAAGGTATTAGAGCGACGTTAATTTTTGCCCGAGTTCTGAATTTTATAAAATGTAATCCTATTTTTGAGCCTTCTTAAAAAAACCATCCACAACTCATGAAACGAGACAAAGTAATTTTTGACCTCATTGAAAAGGAAAAGCAACGCCAGCAAAACGGTATTGAGCTGATCGCATCAGAGAACTTCACCTCGCAGCAGGTTATGAAGGCTATGGGTACGGTTCTTACCAACAAGTACGCTGAAGGCCTTCCGGGCAAACGTTACTATGGTGGTTGCGAGGTTGTGGATGAGATCGAGCAGCTGGCTATCGACCGTGCCAAGGAGCTTTTCGGAGCGGAGTGGGCTAACGTACAACCGCACTCGGGGGCTCAGGCTAACGCAGCGGTTATGCTGGCCTGTCTGAAGCCTGGCGACAAGATCCTGGGTTTTGACCTTTCGCATGGTGGCCACCTTACACACGGCTCGCCTGTAAATTTTTCCGGTAAGCTGTATCAGCCGACTTTTTACGGTGTAGAGGAAGCTACCGGTACGATAGATTTCGACAAAGTTATCGAGACGGCTCAACGCGAGAAGCCCAAGATGATCATCTGCGGTGCTTCTGCTTACAGCCGTGACTGGGATTATAAGAAACTGCGTGAAGCAGCTGACAGTGTTGGCGCGCTTCTGCTTGCCGATATTTCGCACCCGGCAGGCCTCATCGCCCGTGGTCTTCTGAACGACCCGATGGAGCACTGCCACATCGTTACCACAACCACACACAAGACGCTACGCGGTCCGCGCGGCGGTATGATCCTGGTGGGTAAGAACTTTGACAATCCATGGGGTCTGAAGACGCCGAAGGGTGAGCTTCGTAAGATCACGTCACTGCTGGATTCGGGTGTTTTCCCCGGCACACAGGGTGGCCCGCTGGAGCACGTTATTGCCGCTAAAGCTATTGCATTCCAGGAAGCCCTGTCGGATGAATATATGGAATATATCATCCAGGTGAGCAAAAATGCGAAGGCTATGGCGCAGGCTTTCCTGAGCAAGGGCTATCGGATCATCTCGGGTGGCACAGACAACCACCTTATGCTGATCGACCTTCGCTCGAAAAAGCTTACGGGTAAGCAAGCCGAGGAAGGTCTTATTCAGGCAGACATTACGATCAATAAGAATATGGTACCGTTCGATACACAGTCGCCGATGGTAACTTCAGGTATGCGCGTCGGTACGTCGGCCATTACGACACGCGGCATGCTGGAGAAGGACGTAACAAAGGTGGTTGACCTTATTGACGAGGCACTGCAGAAACCAGAGGACTCAAAGCATCTAAAAGCCGTTAAGAGGAAAGTAAACCGGTTAATGGAGAAATTCCCGTTATATTAAACACGGATTTTCAGGAGCAGCCGATTGAGAGATTTATTTATATATTTTAATACGTCATTGAGCCATGCCATTAGATCAGGAAGAGGTAGAGAATGAATACGGAGAACGCGTAGGAAGTGGAGAGGGGGAAATGTCCTTTCTGGATCACCTGGAAGAGTTACGGTGGCATGTTATCCGTTCCATAGCAGCGATTATGGTGTTTACGATCGCGGCGTTTCTTATCGCGCCGTGGGTTTTTGAGAACATCATTTTCGCACCGGCTAAAGCGAGCTTCCCTACGTTTCAATGGCTTTGCAAGCTCGGGCAGCTGTTCGGTTCGGAGGGACTGTGTGTACAGGATATTCCATTCAAGGTACAGAGCCGTTATATGACGGGACAGTTTACGATGCACATCATGGCATCGCTTATTCTGGGTCTTATCATTGCATTTCCGTATGTGGCGTGGGAGCTGTGGCGCTTTATAAAGCCCGGCCTGCATATAAAAGAGCGTAAATATTCGCGCGGTGTTGTAACTGCGGTTTCGTTTCTGTTCCTGCTGGGTATTTTGTTCGGCTTTTATGTGATGGCGCCGCTGATGATCTACTTCCTGGCGACATACTCGATCAGCTCGATGGTGTCGAACGAATTCGATATCACGTCGTATGTTTCTACGATGGTAACGATGATCTTCGGCAGCGGTTTGTTGTTCCAGCTGCCGGTCGTGATCTACTTCCTTTCGAAGTTCGGTATCGTTACACCTTCGTTTCTGCGTAAGTACCGGAAGCATTCGGTTATCGTTATCCTGATCGTAGCTGCGATTGTAACGCCTCCCGATCCATTGAGCCAGACGCTTATTGCGATTCCTTTATATCTGCTTTTCGAGGTTAGTATCCTGATCTCGGCACGGGTAGAGCGCAACCGGCTGCGTGACGAAGCCGCTGAACGATTAAGAGAAGAACAACAGTCTGCATCATGAAATTAGCGATAGGCAGCGATCATGCTGGTTTTGAATATAAGGAAGCACTGAAGTCGTGGCTCGAGAGTAACGGCTATTCGGTAACAGATTTCGGTACACATAGCAGTGCTTCCGCTGACTATCCGGACTTTGCACATCCGGTGGCTAACGCCGTAGAGAAGAAAGAATCGGAGCTTGGCTTACTTGTGTGCGGCAGCGCGAACGGAGTTGCCATTACGGCTAATAAGCACCAGGGCATCCGTGCGGCGATCTGCTGGAATGAGGAGCTTGCGGGGTTGGCGCGTCAGCATAACGATGCGAACATTCTTTGTCTGCCGGCGCGATTTATCTCGCCGGAGGATGCCCAGGCCATTCTGAAGAAATTCCTGAGCACTTCTTTTGAAGGCGGCCGCCATGCCAACCGCGTTAATAAGATCAGCTGCTGAGCTGATCAGTCGATGATACGGCTATAGCTGCCGGCAGGCTGTTGAGCGGTATATTTTTTCTTTAGCTCGGGCATACGTTTGAATATGCCCTCCATTTTGTTTTGTGGGTCGAGTATTATATCCGGCGGATCCTGGTGGAACGATCTGGATATACTCAATATGTTATCGTAATATTCAGGCTCCTCGAAGATATGTTGTGAGAGATCCCAGTTCAGGAAGGCTGATCCCAACGTGTTATTCTTATATACCGACAGGTCATTGGCTAATACCAGGACCTTTTTATTTTTCACGGTGCGGGCTTCGGGGCTGAGGCGTACATACAAATTACTGTAGCGGACTACGGGTATTTTGTGGTAACGGGCCATGTAACCCATGCCGACCACGCCGATAAGGATTGTCCAAAGGCTTATTTCTGCCAGGCGTTTCCGTCTCATCATGAGCAGTGAGTGAGCCATGAAGAAGCTGAAGCTGGGTATAAGGGTTATGAAGCTTTGGGGTGATATGTCTTTTGAATAGAAGATCTGCAGCACGGAAAAGAGCATCCACAGGAACATTACCTGTACGAGCTGCGACTGGTATTTGGTAAAGCGGGCGTCGCGGTTAAGCATAAAGAGCGCCATGACGAGGAAGAATGTCGGTACAATGGTGAGCAGCCAGAGGCCAGATACGTAGTACTGCGACGAAAAGCCGAGATTAGGCAGGTAGTAATAGTTCCAGATGTCTTTGACGCCGTCTTTGATAAAATATGCACTGATAATGAGCAAATGGGGCAGCGCATATCCGACAAGGAGGAGCAGATATTTACGGAACGACGTACGTGTTGACACCGCCAGGATGACTATGGCGGCGATCAGGTACACGCTATATGAGAAGACGAATAGTGACGCAATGCTTATGAAAAGCCCAAGGTTGAACACGGGTTCACTTCTTTGCTCACGAAAATCTATTTCGTTAAAGAGGTTGTTGAGTGCTATAAGGAGGAAGCCGGAGCCGATCAGCTCGGGACTGAGCGAGAGGCTGTCGAACGAGAAGAAAAACAAGGTTACGTAGAGCAGCGAGGGCACGAGAGTGCTTTCGGTATAGGCTTTTTTCTGTACGTGTATGTAACCGAGGTACGCGGCCTGGAGGAAGATGATGCCGAGGGCGATGGCGCGCCGCGCAAAGAGCGACCGGCCGCAGAGCCAGGTTATAAAACCGTCTACCCAGCCGGCAAGCGGGGCGGTAGAGTCGATGACCTGGGTATAAAGTGAGTGGCCAGTGCGTACTTTTTCACCCAATAAAATATTTTTCAGCTCCGGATAGGTCATGGCGGGGACATCCAGCAGCAAGGGCAGGGCCATGAGGATCATGAGGCCGAGCAGGGCCAGGAGGCGGTATGGGTCGTTTATGCGGAAGTAGCGTAGCAATGGCGGAGAGCTTTTTAAGAGTCCAAAGTAAGAGCAGGTTTTTATAATTGCCAATGGTTGGTTGCGAATTGTTGGCCGTTACAGGATATTTGTTGTTATGAGTGAGTCAACACGACAGCAGAAGTATGGGAAATTGCTCCAAAAGGAGTTGAGCGACATTTTTCAACGCGATAAGAAGGGTATTCTGGACAATGCGTTTATTACGATTGCCGATGTAAAGGTCAGTGCGGATCTGAGTATTGCCAAAATTTATTTCAGCATGTTGCTGGCGAAGAATAAGCAGGAGATCCTGGAGAAGATCAAGCTGCGTAAGAATGAGATCCGCAAGGATCTTGGCGATCGCATCGGGAAGCAGGTGCGTATCGTTCCGGAGCTGATTTTTTATATCGACGAGGTGGAAGAGAAGGCTCAGCGCATGGACGAGCTGATCAAGAACCTGAATATTCCACCGAAGACGGAGGAGTAAACCGAAGGTATAACTTTACACGCAGATAAAACGATACGCATACTTTGAATCTTCCGTTTTTTATCGCCCGTCGCTACCTGTTTTCCAAACGGAAAAAGAATTTCATTAACGTGATCTCGATTCTTTCGATCGTGGCGGTGGCGTTTATTACGGCAGCTATTGTTATTGTCTTGTCGGTATTCAACGGGCTTGGTGATCTGCTGCGGTCACTGAATAATTCGTTTGATCCGGAGATCAAGATCGAGGCGACCAAAGGGAAATCCTTTCATGTTACGCCGGAGTTTCTGAGCAAAGTGAAGGGCATTCAAGGTGTGCAGTTCGTTACGGAGGTGATTGAGGATTATGCATATGTGCGTTACAACGACGCCAACCAGATTGTTACAATAAAGGGGGTGAGCGAGAATTTTGTGGAGCAGAACCGTATTCCGCGTGAGAACATCGTTCAGGGTGAGCTGCGGCTGAAGAAAGGCAAGACCAACTATGCTATTCTGGGGGCCGGCGTGGCTCAGACGCTATCGGTTTTTTCGGTTGACGATATTTTTCCGTTACATCTATACTATATCCGGAATGTGAAAGCAGGTGTTACGGATCCTTCCCGGATGTATTCGCAAATGGATATTACGACGGGTGCTATATTTTCTATCGTTCAGAACTTTGATGAAAACTACATTATCGTGCCGGTGGATTTTGCGCGGGACTTGCTGAACTACGGTGACAAGCGTACTTCGATCGAGGTCAAGACTGTACCTGGGGCGAATGTATTTGCTGTCGAGTCTCGTTTACAAAGCTTGCTGGGCGATTCGTACCGGGTTTTGAACTATGAGGAACAGCATAAGGATCTTTACCGGCTGCTGAAGCTGGAGAAGCTCTTTACGTTTCTGGCCTCTACCGTGCTGCTGGCCATAGGTTCGATCAATATTTTCTTCAGCCTGATGATGCTTGCGCTGGATAAAAAGAAGGACATCTCCGTGCTATCGGCTATGGGGGCGAGCGCTTCGCTTATCCGGAATATATTTATTACGGAAGGGGTGCTTATCGCTTTTCTGGGGGCATTCTCGGGTATGTTGCTGGGTGGTATTTTCTGCTGGCTGCAGCAGGAATTCGGTTTTATTTCGATGGGTATGGATTCGTCTGTTACCGATGGATATCCGATAAAAATGCACCTGACGGACTTCGCTATTACGCTGGTGGTTATGTCGGTAATCACGTTTTTGATCTCGTTTCGACCGGCTGTTGTAGCATCCCGTTTTGTTTCTGTTAGGGACTTGTAAGATTCATGTACCTTATTTCATTAAAAAGCACAATTTCTTTTGTGCTTAATCTTTAATTTTCGAATTGTTTTTCATCAAAATCCGAGTTTTTCGATGAAAGTGTCTGCGTCACAACCGTTCCAGATCATATATTCGTTGTATCAGCACGAATACCTAGGCTTTATTTTCGAGTCTTATATCGTCCATTTGGACGATAAGGGGAAACTAACGTACCAACATCAAAATATTTCATCGAAGAATGCCCGTGAATTTTCGAAGGGCCTTGATGATCGTGACTTCGAGCTGATCGAGCTGATGGACTCCATGCAGCAGGAGAATATCGTAAAGAAATTCTCTGCCAAGTTTATGAAGCCTGAGGAGTTCTTTGCCAAGACGTATGATAAGACGAGGGGCAACGAGATGATCCAGGATCAGATCGACGACTATATGGAGAAGCGTCGCGCACGGGTTCTGGAGAAACTGAAGGGCAAGATGCTGTTCGAGATGGGCAACGACGGTGAGCCGACCTGGAAGCCTATCGAGGTTTTAGACAGGCGAGCCACGATCCAGTTTCATTTCATGCGCACGCCTGAGAATACCAACTACTACCCTACTGTTTACTATTCGGATAAGAAGCTCGACCTTCCGGATTCTTCCGCTTATCTGATCTGTAAGAGCCCGGCGTGGATGGTGCTCAACGGTATGCTTTACGGTTTTGAAAAACATGTGGATGGCAAGAAGCTTATTCCGTTTTTCTCCAAGAAGTTTGTGGTTATCCCGAAAAACGTAGAGGAGACTTATTATAATAGATTTATCGCGCCGCTTATCGCATCGTTTGATGATGTAGAGGCGAGCGGGTTCGAGATCAACAAGACGTCTTATGATCCGCACCCGGTGTTGACGCTATCCGAACTGCATACCGCGCAGACTACCGCAGCTCCCAGCCTTTTTGATAACGGACAACCGGCCGAAGATACAAGCGATGAAATGGGAAAGATCGTTTTCGATCTTTCATTCAAATACGGCAAGCACCGTTTTCGTGGTGATAACATCGGGCCGGTGAGTGTAACGATGGAGAAACAAGGCGATGATGGTTATATATTTCACCGCGTAACCCGGCATACCGATATAGAGAAGAATTTTCTTCACACTCTTCAAAAGCTCGGTTTGGCGATGCGTGGTTTTCGCGTGGCGATTCCGAAGTCTGAAGCTTTCTCATGGCTTAATGAGAACCGTGTGAACCTGCTTAATCTTGGCTTTGAAGTAAGTCAGCCGGAAAGCCGTGACAAGAAGTACTTTGTAGGCAAGGCGGTAATCGAGGTAGAGGTTAAGGAGAATATCGATTGGTTCGATATTCATGCGAAGATACGCTTTGGCGAATTCGAGATTCCGTTTAAAGATCTGCGCAGATTCATTTTGCGTAAGAAGGTTGAGTTCAAACTTCCTAACGGTGAGATAGCCATTATACCCGAGGCGTGGCTTTCGAAGTATGCCGATCTGTTTGCGCTTAGTGAGACAGAAGGTGATCATGAAAAACCTGTGCTGCGTAAGCACCATCTTAACCTGGTGAAGGAGCTTGAAGAAGGTAACCTGGCGAAGGTACACCTGAGCGAGAAGCTACGCTCTCTGAACTCGTTCAGCGGTATCAGAGACTATCCGATGCCACAAGGTTTCCGCGGGTCGTTGCGTCCTTACCAGATGGCCGGCTACAATTGGCTTCGTTTCCTTAATGAGTATAAGCTTGGCGGGTGTCTGGCCGACGACATGGGTCTTGGTAAGACTGTGCAAACGCTTACCATGCTACAAGCGGAGAAAGAGGCCGGAGCCGGGGCCACACTGCTTATCATGCCGACGTCACTTATCTATAACTGGGAGATGGAAGCCAATAAGTTTACGCCTGAGCTGCGTATTCTTAACTATACCGGTACGCTACGCAATAAGGATATCAAGCGGTTCGATAATTACGATCTTATCCTTACTTCATACGGCATTATCCGTCTCGATGCGGATCTGTTAAGCCAGTTCTACTTCAATTATATTATACTGGACGAGTCGCAGGTTATAAAAAATCCGACTTCGAATATAGCGAAGGCAGTGCGCGATCTGAAATCACGGCATAAGCTGGTACTGACGGGTACTCCGATCGAGAACACTACTTTGGACCTGTGGTCTCAGATGTCGTTTATCAATCCGGGTATTCTTGGTACCCAGGCTTACTTCCGCAATGAATATCAGAACCCGATAGAGAAGCGCAACGACGAAGCTCGCTCGCGCAAGCTGCATTCGGTAATCAAACCGTTTATCCTTCGCCGTCATAAATCGCAGGTGGCTACGGAGCTTCCGGAGAAAGTGGAGAACGTTCAATACTCGTCTATGACGCCGGATCAGGAGAAGCGTTATGAAGAGGTGAAGTCGATGTATCGAGAGAAGATCTTCAAGCTTATCGAAACGGAGGGCCTGGGTAACAGCCGCTTTATGATCCTGGAAGGTCTCACCAAGCTGCGTCAGCTGGCGAATCACCCGAAGATGGCGGAACAAGGTTACACCGGAGACAGTGGTAAGTTTGAAGACATTATTCACATGCTCGAGAACGCTATTGCCGAAGGTCACAAGGTTCTTGTGTTCAGCCAGTTTGTGAAACACCTGGATCTTATCAAGGCACATCTCAAGAATAACAAGACAGATTTTGCTTATCTCGATGGGTCAAGCACAGACCGCAAGGAACAGGTTGAGCGATTCAACAAGCAGACGGATCTCAAGATCTTCCTTATATCCATCAAGGCGGGCGGTGTAGGCCTTAACCTTACGGAGGCAGATTATGTATTTATACTCGATCCATGGTGGAACCCGGCAGTCGAGGCTCAGGCTGTGGACCGCGCGCACCGCATCGGTCAGAAGAAGACCGTGTTCACATATAAGTTCATCACCCGCAACTCAGTAGAAGAAAAGATCCTTACGCTTCAACAAAAGAAGCTGCGTCTCACTACGGAACTTATCACTACGGAAGAGAGCTTTATGAAGCAGCTTACGCGCGAGGACATTACGCAGATGCTGATGTAGTCTATTGTTTTTTGGCGGCTTGCTCGAGATGCCGTGTCTTCCAGCGGTTGTGTGACCACAGCCAGCCGGCGGGGCTTTCGTGTATGGTATCTTCTACGGCGCGTATATAATTCTCGATCATTGTATAATCATCTTTCTCATATGGCGGTTCGGCTATATCTACAAAAGACGCCTGGTAATAGCCACGTTTGATCTTTTTGACCCGTGCGTATACGGCGGGGTATTGTGTGAGCTGGGCGATCTGATACGCGCCAAGGAAGAATACAGTGTCCTGTCCGAGAAACTTTGTCTGATATTTTTTATCTGAGCCGAGGCCGGGGTATTGGTCGCTTACGATGGCAACGCCGCGTTGTATAGCTTTGCGTTTGATGAGCTCTCGTGCAACGTTGTACCGGCTTATGCCGTGAGCTCCGAAGCGTGTACGACATTGCATCGAGAACTTTTCGAAGAGCTGGTTTCGCTGGGGTTGATATACAAAGTCTACCGGTACGGGTAGGTTGAAGTTTCCGGATGTCAGAAGCCACTCCCAGTTGAACTGGTGTGAGGAGAGTATTACGACAGATTGACCCTGGCTCTTATACTTTTCGATAATGCCGATGTCTGTAAACTGCATGCGTTTGGCGAGATCCTCTTTTGATATGGTGAGAAGCTTGAGCGTTTCCACGGCATAGTCGCAGAGATTTTTATAGAACTGTCGTTCGATGGCGCGGCACTCTGCCTCGGTTTTTTCGGGGAAGGAGTTGCGTAGGTTTTTCATGACCATCTTTCTCCGATAGCCTACCAACCGATAGGCTATGAAGAAGAGGAAATCTGAAAAGATATACAATATACCGAGCGGCAGGGCCGACAGGATTCTAAGGAAAAACATCTGCACTAAATCTTTCCGGCAAGTTAATCAAGTATTGTTATTTTTGGCACCGCAATGGGCAAGGTGTGGAGGGATTGCTCAAAAACAAAACAAACAGGCATGAAAAACAAGGTTGTTGTTATTACCGGAGGATCTTCGGGTATCGGAGAGGCTTTGGCTGAAAAATTCGGGCGTGAGGGCTCTAAAATCCTTATCACTGGCCGTAATGCAGACGATCTGAACCGGGCTGTTGCCAGCCTGCGTCAGAAAGGTATTACGGTTTCGGGTTTTCAGGCAGATGTAAGCAAGGAAGATGACAACCGGCGTATGGCTGAGGAGGCTATACGATTGTATGGCACTATCGATGTGTTGGTCAACAACGCGGGTATTTCCATGCGGGCCCTGTTTTCAGAGGTTGATCTCGACGTTGTAAAGAAGGTTATGGATATAAACTTCTATGGTGTATTGTACGCTACGAAGTATTGTTTGCCGGAGATACAGAAGAACAACGGCTCGATCGTAGGCATGTCTTCCATTGCCGGCTTCCGTGGGTTGCCTGGCCGTACGGGTTACTCGGCTTCGAAGTTTGCGCTGAACGGTTTCCTGGAAGTGCTGCGTACGGAACTACTTAAGACAGGGGTGCATGTGCTTACGGCATGTCCGGGCTTTACGGCATCCAACATCCGGAAACGTGCCCTGGCCGCAGACGGTTCTGCACAAGGCGAATCACCTCGTGACGAAGGAAAGATGATGACGGCCGAAGTGTGCGCACGTCATATATATAACGCCACTGTGGCCCGCAAGCGTACGTTGGTTCTGACTACACAAGGTAAGCTCGTAGTATTCCTCAACAAATGGCTTCCTGGCCTGGCCGATAAGATGGTTTATAACGTTATGGCTAAAGAAGCCAACGCCCCGATAGCAAAGTAAGCTATATATTATATACCGTATATATACAAGACGTGGCGGAGCATGCGCTACGTCTTGTTCAGGAATACCATTTTCATATTATCCGCCTTGTTTATTCCTTTGAAAAAATCAACAAGCTCAGGATATGTCTCCGGCGGAAACTCACCTTTAATCATTTTTATTCTGCGGGTGTAAAGCAGCTTGCCTTGCTCGAGCTTTACGGACGACTCGTATTCACCAAACCGGGATTTTAGCTTTACGGGCTCGGGTAAAAACTCGGGATATATTTCTTCAGGCAGATGATAGCGGATGGTATCGAAATCTGTGTAGGCCATGTGGCGGACGATCTTTGTTTTGCGCGACTCTACTTTATCGGGGATAAAAGTAGAACGGTTCATCAGATTGGGTGTGAGGAACAACCGTTTGCCGCTTACCGTAGCGAAACGCCGTAGCATCAGGTCTGTGTTTATAACGGCCGCGGGGATTTTGTCTTTATGATTTGTCATCGAGAAGCTGGCCATATCGAAGCTGGGTATCGCGATGTTCTTCTGCATCCACTTTTTCTGATCGTCGTATTGTTTGTTGATGGCAAAGTCCAGACCGTTATTCTCATATTGAAGGCCTGTATATTCTGTTCTCACCGTGGCTTTAGCATCGCCGGTGAGGCTTACAAATACATCTGCTGATGTACTTTGGCGGTTTTGTTCGGCTGTATAGTGTTCGGTGTTTACTACTTTGGCACCGCTTTCGGTTATCATCAATGCCTTACGATCGCCGGTAAAGCCACCTGTATATCCAAATGGGTTTGTCTGACTGGTACATTCCAACCAGACGGTATCCTGTCCGTTCGGGACGGCTACTATTACGTGATTGAATTGTGAACTGGGGAAGTCTACTTTGAGCGGCCTTGCATTGTCGCCGGCACGTATCAATACATAATGGGCTTTTATATTTACTGCGTCGAGCAGTGATACCATATAGTTCGACAGGGCCTTGCAATCTCCATAGCCGGTTTTGTCTACGACTGCTGCTTCGAACGGCTGGAAACCGCCGATGCCCAATTGTATGCTTACATACCGGGTTTTGTTCTGAAGATATTCGTAGAGCACCTTAATCTTCTCTTCGTTTGTTTTTAACCCGGTGGTAAGCTCCAATGCCTTTTGCCGTGTGGCTTCGGGCAGTATGTTCCGATTTTTATTGAGTGTACCGATCCACTGACCGAACTCTTCCCAGCTTTCCATCTTACCAACATAACCGTCGTATTCAAACTGTGTGGGGGCGGCAATGATACGCGGGAGGATCTCGTCGGCCGAAGGGCCGAGCGGCTCATACTTCAGGGGCTTGAGGTTTTTAAAATCCCACGTCAGTGTTTCGCGGCCATCCCTGGCTTTACCTGCTTCGGGCTGCGTATCGATGTTCAGGGTTTTATATCGCGGCGCCAGCTCTTTCGGGAAGACGAGCTGATACGATGCGTGCTGAACGGCTACTTTTTCGCCGGGGATGATTGTCGATCCGGGTATTATAAAAAGATATTTGAACTCCAGGTCGTATTCAAACTCTACGGTATAGGGATATACATTCTGCGTGAGATCTGCAGACTTGTAGCGATTGTCGCTGTAAAGGCTGCCATCAAATGCGCTCTGGTCGTATATCTCGTTGCTTTTAAGCCTGCGTATGAGCTCTCCATTGGCATCGTACACAGCGGCTTTGAAATTTGTTATTTTGCTGAGCTTGTCGTAGTCGACCTCTTCGCTCGCCATGCTTTTGGCATTGTTGTTCAATATTGTTATGACTTCGAACACATGCAGCGTGGCCTTGCTTCTAGTGTGGATCGTGAAGATCATCTGGTCTTCGCGCACCACGGCATAGGTATTTTCGCGAAGTTCTGCCGGTATTTCCGCTACGGGATAACGCGGTTCGCCGGCATATGCGGCAACCGATATCGCCAATAACGATGTTGTAAGTAAACTTTTTATCATACGCTTCTGCCCTTACTTTTTCTTCAGCACGATCTGTTCTGCTTGCTTGGCAATGATCAGGTTATAGAACTCGCGCAATGGCGGGTATTCGTCCTGGATAAATATATTACGATTTATCTGCAATGCACTTGTAACGCTCAATATATTTCCTGCCTGCGATACATTATAGGTGTACTTTCCGCCACCGTTGGGCAATGCAATGATCTTACTTTGAGGTATTTCTTCGAGCTTATAGTCATCTGGTAATATTATCCTCACCAGATATGTATCGTCGAACGGACTGCCGAAGTCCACCGGGTATTCACGCTTTTCGAGCTTGAAGGGATTGTCTGCCATCTTCCAGCCGAAGAGGGGGTTAATATAGATCATGTCGCCGGCCACAGTGGTATGATCATTAAGTATAAGCTCGTGTGTTTCTCCGAAGGGTTCGCTCAACTCGAGTGTGTTTTTAAATTCACTTTTGGTGATTTCGGCGTTGTGTTTACTCCGGAGGTCTTTTACGTAGTCCTCCTCACCTTTTGTAAAGTACACTTTACGATTCGTTTGTGCAGGATAGCCTACATAATCGCGTTGCAGCTTTCCGGTTAATGTGCCGTCGCTGGCGAGTTTTAGGTGAGTCGAGGTATACGTTTTCGATTTTCCTGGCGCGGCGAGGGCTATCCAACGCGCGCCCGTTTTGGAAATTACGAGCCCTTCTCCGTTAATGCAACGTGCAGGCAGTACGCCGGTGGGCAGAAACTTATCCGTGGCGTCCAGAAGGACATTATTTTCGCCAATTTTAACGAGGCAGATCGTATAGTTGAATTGTGATACTACGGGTGTTGTTTGACGGACGAACCCGTGATCGCGTGTGCTGATAAGTACCGCAGACACCTCAAACCCTGCTTTTTCCAGCATAGAGGCCATCATCAAATTTATTTCAGCATTATTACCTTTCTTTTCTTCGAGCACTTTTTTGAGTGATGATACGGGGTATTTGCGGCTGGATTTGTCCCAAAGGATGTTGTTGCGGACATACTGATGAATTGCGCCGACCTTTTCTTCCGGCGTTGTGAGATTGGCTGTAAGCTCCTGTACAGTTTTTTTCAGGAAAGCATTGCCGCTTATCTCTCCTCCGAAGTCGGGGTTTTCTGCAAACTTCTGACAGATCTCGTCCCAACTGCCCATAACGGGTTGCACGGCTTGATTGGGAAATTTAACATAGTCAAGCTCGAAGTTTATTTTCGAGACGTAGTCGCGATATGTCGTTATGTAAGGTTCTTCTTTGAACGCCGGCACATCTTTGGCCGCCCACCGATACCGAAGATCGGTAAAGTCAATCTTGTCGTAATTGAAATTTGATTTTGTGGCATAGTTACCAGATCGGCTGACCGATGTAAATGTAATAGAGTTGTTCGAGGTGGTACTTTCGTTTACGTCGAGTATAACATAACCCTGCATATATTTCTCGTAATGAAAAAACTCAGGTATCACTGCACGGTATTCGCTCCATCGCACTGGTATTGTAGATTGGAAATCCCAGTCCTGAAAATTTACGAAGAAGTCGGATGTTACCTTGTAGGTAAATTCTATAACCGACCCTTCTTTTACATTTGGCAGAGAGGCTTTTACGACGTCGTAATTAGCGTCATATTTTTCCCGAAACACGGCATCGCTTTTTAGTTTGCTTTCGACAATCTTACCGTTTTCCAGATTATACGTGACACCTTTTACACCGGATATTTTTTCTGCGTTCGATCCTTCATGATACAAAGTGATCTCGAAATCAGCCCAATCAAGTCCATCCTTCGTCAGGATTTTTATCCGGGTAGTACGTTCGAACGTGAGGATAAAATCGTCGGACGCGTATTGTAAAGTGGAAATTCCGTAGTCAGCGAGGATAACGGCCGAGGCGGAGGAGTCTTTGTCATAGCGTGTCATTTTGAGGTCTATCAAAGGGACATCGCCAAAACGCACGGGAGCTTTTTGGGCAAACAGACTTTGCCCTGGTAGAACTGTGAATAACAGTCCGACAATAAATCTTTTCATGCAACTGAGTAGTAGAGATTAGGGTAAATTTAGGTCTTTTAATGTTAACAATTTTCCGTGAAAATCGGGATCCTCCTTTAGGAGTATATTCCGGGAAGTAATGTTTCTTTGCGGAAAGAGAAAACGACAAGCTTGTGGCTAAAACAAAGACATCCTATTTCTGTCAGAACTGTGGGTATGAATCAGCGAAGTGGTTGGGTAAATGTCCCTCGTGCAGTAACTGGAATACGTTTGTAGAAGAAATTCTGACAAAAGAGGACAGCACGAAGAACGAATGGCGGCAGGAATCGACGCGATCGAAGGCTCCAAGGCCTAAGGTGCTTTCGGAAGTAGAATCGTCGTCCGAGATACGGACTGCGGCCGGTGACCAGGAGCTGGACCGGGTTTTAGGTGGTGGTATTGTTTCGGGCTCGCTGGTATTGATCGGTGGAGAGCCTGGTATCGGAAAGTCTACGCTTATGTTGCAGGTTGGTCTTCAGCTGAAGTCGAGCAAAGTTCTTTATGTATCGGGTGAAGAGAGCGAGCAGCAGATCAAGATGCGTGCTGAACGTCTTGGAGATTCGTCGCCCAATTTCTTTGTGCTGACAGAGACCAATACTAAAAATATTTTTCTGGCGATCGAGTCTATCCATCCGGAGCTCGTGATCATCGATTCTATACAGACGTTGTTTTCGCCTTTGATGGATTCGGCTGCAGGAAGCATCGGGCAGGTGCGTCAGTGCGCGGGCGAGCTTATGAAGTTTGCCAAAGAAACCAACACACCGGTGTTCCTGATCGGTCATATTACAAAAGACGGCACGCTGGCCGGCCCAAAGGTGTTGGAGCATATGGTCGATACGGTGCTTCAGTTTGAAGGTGATCGCCATCTGGCTTACCGCATTCTGCGTACCACGAAGAATCGCTTCGGCTCTACTTCGGAAATCGGGATATATGAAATGTTGGGCACAGGTCTGCGCGAAGTTTCCAACCCATCGGAGATCCTGATCTCCCAGCGGGATGGCCAGCTGAGCGGTGTTACTATCGGCGCGACTATCGAAGGGAACCGTCCGCTGCTTATTGAAATCCAGTCGCTGGTAAGCCCGGCATCGTACGGTACGCCACAACGTACGCCTACTGGTTTTGATCAGAAAAGGCTCAACATGTTACTGGCAGTGCTGGAGAAACGTTGTGGATTCCGCATGAGTACACAAGATGTGTTTCTAAATATGGCCGGCGGTATCAAAGTAGAAGACCCGGCGATAGACCTGGCTGTTTGTATCTCGATCATTTCTTCGATGGAGGAAATTTCTGTTTCGGACAAGCTATGTTTTGCTGCGGAAGTCGGCCTGGGTGGAGAGCTGCGTGCGGTGAACAAGATAGATCAGCGCATCTCTGAGGCGGAGAAGCTTGGCTTTGAAGAGATCTATATTTCCAAATATAGCCAGAAAGGTTTGGACATGAAGAAGTCGCGTATCCAAATCAAATCGTTCGGTAAGCTAACAGAGGTATTTCAGGATTTATTTGGTTGAAGTTCGTCGTTGCTTAAGCTATTGGTTTTGGAATATTTGTTTCCGTACTTTGGTGCCAAACGCATTAAATCTTTGCACATGAGAATCCTGTTCTTTCTATCAGCTTTTTTGCTGGCCTCGGCCTTTTCATTTCCGTTGCCTGATGCGAAACTCGAGTATACATTTAAAGTTGGCGACGAGTACACCTGGACACAGACAAGCAAGCAAAAGATCAAGCAGTCGATCATGGGCATGGAGCAGAGTACTGAAACGGCTTACGACAGCGAGCTCAAAATGAAGATCATTTCGCTTACAGCTACGGGCGCAAAGTTCGAGACGAGCTTTACTAAAATGAAGAACACGGTGAAGTCTCCCATGGGCGATATGATCATGGATAGTAACGGATCCGACGACGTCAAGGAGAACAAGATCTTCAAGGCGATGATGAACAAGACTTTCTTCTTTACGATGACCAAACGTGGCGTTGTGGAAAATATCGAAGGTGTGGAAAATCTTTGGTCTGGCTTTTCAAGCCTGGGCCTGACGGAGGCCGAAGCGGCGAGCTTACAACAGTCGATGGACCAAATGCTTGGCAAGAACTCGCTGAAAGGCACTTTCGAGCAGGCTTTTGTAAGCTATCCTGACAAGAAGATAAAACCCGGCGATACCTGGACAACCCAGATCGGCGCTCCCATGAGCTTCCCGCTGCGTACGGACAATACCTGGACTCTTGTGGATATAAACGCCACTGTAGCCAACCTTAAGGCTGATGGTATTTTCGTTACTACCGATAAGGAGAAGACGATGAGCCTGCCCGGCGGGATCAAAGCTAAGGTGGATCTCAACGGTAATCAGGCTGTCAAAGCTAAAGCAAATCCTAAAACAGGCTGGCCTACCGACCTCAGCGTAACGTCTGAAGTGAAGGGTAAGATGATCGTACTGGCTGGTGGTATGATTCCCGCTGATATGGAGATACCGATGGAGATATCTTCAGAAGGTACTTTTACGATCGTGAAGAAATAGCGCTTTCGTTTATCATCTTCAGTATATCGTCTACATATTCGCGTGAGTTGTTCAGCCGGGGTACTTTGTTTTGTCCACCAAGCTTGCCCCTGCTTTTCATCCAGGTATAGAATGTTCCTTCGGGAACGCTGTGTATCGTAGGTTGGATCAGCGCGAGATCGTGTCTGCGCTTGGCGTCATAGTCGGAGTTTACTGCACGGAGCTCGGTATCCAGCACGCGGTTGAACTCGGTGAGGCTCGACGGTTTGACTTTGAATTCTATAATCCATTCATGGCCGCCGCGTTTATTCTTTTCAAGATATACGGGGGCGGCGGTAAAGTTATCTATAACGGCACCCGTATGCTCACAAGCACGTGCTATTGCGGTCTCTGCATTCTCCACAATCACTTCTTCGCCGAAGGCATTGATATAGTGCTTCGTTCTTCCCGAGATCTTTATACGATACGGTGATATGGAGGTGAACTTTACAGTATCACCAATGTTATATCGCCACAATCCTGCATTTGTGGAGATGATCATCGCGTAGTTCTTGTCGAGTTGTACTTCGTCCAGGCGTATGGCTTTTGGATATTCCGAGGTGAGTTCTTCTATCGGCACGAACTCATAGAATATACCATAGTCCAACATGAGCAGCAGCTCTTCGGAGTCGCTTTGATCCTGTATACCGAAGAACCCTTCACTGGCATTATAGGTTTCCCAATATCGCATCCTGTCGGATGGTATCAGCGATTTGAAGAGCTTTCTATATGGTGTGAACGATACGGCGCCGTGGAAGAAGGTTTCCAGGTTGGGCCATACTTCGAGTATATTGCTTTTGTTTTCCAGCTCCACGATCTTCTGCAGTAATAGAATAGTCCATGTGGGTACTCCGGCAATGTTGGTTACATTGACACTGGCTGTTTCACGGGCCATCTTTTCGATCTTCTCTTCCCAGTTTCCCATAAGCGCTGTCTCCAGGCTCGGTGTTCGAATAAACTGTGCCCAGTGTGGCAGGTTCTGCATGATTACCGCCGATACATCGCCGTAGTATGACGATGCGCTGGGGTCGAATTCATTTATCTGGTGACTGCCGCCAACAGCAAGTCCTTTGCCATTGAACAGCTTTGTGTCAGGATAGTTATTTACGTAGATGGATAACAGATCTTTGCCTCCTTTGAAGTGGCAATCTTCCAGCGCTTCCTGCGATACGGGTATGAATTTACTCTTGGCGTTGGTGGTGCCGGAAGATTTGGAGAACCATTTTATTTCGGAGGGCCAAAGTATATTTTGCTCGCCGCGCATGAGACGCTCGATGTATGGAAACATCTGCTCATACGTATGAATGGGTACCCGCTCTCTGAACTGCTCGTAGGTTTGGATATCACCAAAGCCGTACATCGTGCCGAACCCGGTTGTCCGGGCTGTGTAGATCAATTTTTTAAATAGCTCATCCTGTACCTCATGAGGGTATTTCATGAAAAGCTCAATCTGGTGGATTCGCTTTTTCATCACCCAGGTCAATATGGAATTGATCAGCCCCATTTATGGATTATGCTAATTTCAAAAATAAGAAACTTACCTTGATACAGTACAACAGAACTCACAGGTTATTACTAAAAACAGGTGCCTCAGGGCACGTCTTCCCAGCTGTCGTTGTTCTGTACCGTTACTTTGGCTCGTCGCAGCTCAAAGTTCTGACCGAGATACACTTTGCGTACCTGCGGGTCGCTGGCAAGATCTTCAGCGGTTCCAGACTTGAACAGTCTTCCGTCTACCATCAGGTATGCGCGGTCGGTAATAGACAGCGTTTCGTCAACGTTGTGGTCGGTGATGAGGATACCGATATTTTTATTCTTGAGTTTGGAGATGATGGATTGAATCTCTTCAACGGCGATAGGGTCAACACCTGCAAAAGGTTCGTCGAGCAATACAAAGCTCGGGTCTACGGCGAGGGCGCGTGCTATTTCTGTACGGCGGCGTTCTCCACCGGAGAGCGACATGCCCAGATTTTTACGTACTTTATGTAAACTGAACTCGTTGATCAGCTCATCTACTTTATCCTTGCGTTGCTGCTTTGTATAGTCGCGCATTTCCAGCACGGACATTATATTCTCCTCTACCGTAAGCTTGCGAAATACCGATGCTTCCTGGGCCAGGTAACCTATACCTCTGCGCGCGCGCTGATACATGGGCAATGGTGTGATCTCCTGATCGTCCAGGTATATATGGCCTTCGTTGGGTTTGATCAACCCCACCATCATGTAGAACGATGTGGTTTTGCCGGCGCCGTTAGGGCCGAGTAGTCCAACGATCTCGCCTTGCTCTACCCGTACGGATACGTCGTTCACAACGGTGCGTGTTTTGTATTTTTTGATCAGGTGTTCTGCGCGCAAAACCATGATTAAAGGAATTTGATGTCTTTGATTCTTAATTGTATAGATGTTGTTCCGTTGAAGGTATTCTCTTCGATGGTGAAGGCCATCTTGAACGGATCACGGTTTGCCAACCGGCTATAATGTTCTATGAAGTCAAACCCGACGGCATGAAATATATTTTCACTTCCACTTTGTGCCGCCAGAAAACGTACGTGTCGGTCTTTGAAGCTGGATAGCGAATTGAATGCGTATACATTGCTGGCAATAAATACAGGCTTGGGGTTTTCCGGTCCGAACGGTGCCATTTGTTTCAGCACGTTCATGAATTTGGTCGATATTATATCGAAGTGTATGGGTATGTCGATATCGATTACCGGTGTGAGCATCTCTTCGGTTATAGTGGAGGAGACGACTTCTTCAAACTTGCGTTGGAAGAGCTCGAGGTTGTTGATATCCAACGTGAGACCGGCAGCATATTTGTGCCCGCCGAACTTTTCGAGCAGGTCGCTGCATTCCAGTATCGCGTTGTAAAGGTCAAAGCCATTTACGCTGCGTGCGGAGCCTGTTATTTTGTTATTCGATTCTGTAAGGATCACTGTCGGCCGGTAGAATTTCTCTACACACCGAGCAGCAACTATGCCAATTACTCCCTTGTGCCAGGTGTTTTTAAATAATACGGTCGATTTGGCTGCACGCAGGCTTTCATTGCCTTCGATCATGGCAATGGCTTCTTCTGTTATGTCGGAGTCGAACTGTTTGCGTACTTCGTTTTTGAGGTTGACCTTTTCGGCCAGGTCGTTGGCAGCTTCTTCGGTTTCGGCGATCAGCAGATCCACGGCGGTGCGTGCGTGCGCCACACGCCCTGCTGCATTAATGCGCGGGCCAAGTGTGAATACAATGCCCGATACATCGAGATCGTTTCGGATGGCGGCGATCTCTTTCAGGGCTTTAAGCCCCGGGTTAGGATCTTCATTCAATTTGCGAAGACCGAAATGGGCGAGTATACGGTTCTCGCCAGTGATGGGCACGATATCCGAAGCTATACTTACGGCAACGAGATCGAGGTACTCATGCAGCTCCTGCTCCTTCCTGTGGCGTCGTGCGTAGGCTTGCATAAGCTTGAAGCCGATGCCACAACCACTTAGCTCTTTGTAAGGATAGGAACAGTCTTTTCGCTTCGGATCCAGCACCGCTACGGCGTCGGGTATCGAGTCGTCGGGAAGGTGATGATCGCAGATGATGAAGTCGATTCCTTTTCGCTTGGCAACGTTTACCAGCTCGGCTGATTTGATGCCGCAGTCGAGCGCGATGATGAGCGTATAACCATGCTCATCTGCCCACTCTATTCCCGTGAGGGAGATGCCATAGCCTTCCGCGTAACGGTCTGGTATATATACTTCGCAGTTTGCATAGAACGTACGAAGATAGCTGAATACAAGTGATACGGCAGTAGTGCCGTCTACATCGTAATCGCCATAGATAAGGATTTTCTCACCGCTTTCGATGGCCTGTCTTAAGCGGTCGATGGCCCTGTCCATGTCTCTCATCAGGAAGGGATCATGAAGAGCCTCGAGTGACGGACGAAAGAAATTCTTTGCGTCATCGAAGTCTGTTACTCCGCGCTGAAGAAGTATCGCCGCCAGATACATGTTTATATTGATGGCTTTGGAGAGCAACTCTACCTGCGCACGTGCGGGAATATCTTTCACTAGCCATCGTTTTTCCATACTTAGATCGCTTCAAAGTTCACTGTGCCTTTCGTGCCTACTATGCCTCGTTCACCCTCGCTACCGGGCACACCGTCTTTTCCATTTTTATGATTCGGTCCTGTTCCACCAGAACCGCGGGTTCCTCCTCGTCCGTTCACGCCGGGATAGCCTCCATAGTTTCTAAGGACTATCATATCACCAACCCATTTTTTAACGGGAGAGTTCTTGGGGACACTAAACGTTATAGTGCCGCTATTTCCGCCGTTTCCGCCTATGCCGGCATACCCTCCATTTCCGCCGTTTCCTCCGTTGCAATGTACTGTGCCGGAGCTTCCGTTTCCACCAGGTCCGCCGTCGCCACCAGGTCCGCCGTCGCCGCCCGAGACATCGACGATGAGCCTGCCGTTTAACCGAACCTCTTCAAGATACAGAAAAAGATTGACGCCGGATGTTCCTTGCAATCCAGGGGTGCCATTTCTTCCGGCTGTGCCGTTCTGGCACGGGCCTGTAGCGGTCGCTCCGCGCCTGCCTGCTCTTCCCGGCTTTCCTTCGACTCCCTTTCCATCAATGACACAGTTCGTGCCGAAGATGGCGACCTTGACGTGTATAAAGTTATCACGCTTGAGCTTGTTCAATACGATGCGTGATGAGTCCATCATAATCAATGTATCAGCAACAAGAATGTCGGACTGCCCCAAACTAAATTGTTCATTGGGTTTTAAAACAAGCTTCGTTACGCGAATCTGTGCAAGCGAAAAAAAGGGCAGAATAAGGAGCGTTAAGAGAGCTACCGGTCTGGGCATTGTACAAAGGTAAGTTTGTCAAAGTCTTTTAAAAATTTCGTGCAAAGAATCGACTAAAACAAAAAAGCAGTGTTTTACGCACTGCTTTTTTTCGCGAATTGTATACGCGTTTGGTTAGTTAGAAGCGTCAGCGGGTTTTTCGTTTATTACGCCTTCGAGTACATCTTTGATCTCAACGCGCTGGCCGTCACGATAGGGCACGATCCAGGCATCTTTTACGCCCATTTCGCGCATGTATTTTTTGAATGTGTCGGCTTCCCAGTAATCGCGGAAGATACCGATAGTTATTTTCTGAGGTTCACCTTCTTTGGCTTCGCCGCCGAAGTTGGGATTGTTCTCAAAATATTTTGTGAGGTTCTTATTTTTGAAAGCCCCGATTTGTACCTTAAATACCACACCTTTTGAGAAGTCCATAGGGCTCGGAGCAGCAGGCGTTTCTTTTGCCTGAGCGAGCTCGGCCTTTGTAGCTGTTAGCTGACCGCGAAGCTGTGAAAGCTGATCTTCCAATTCTACAAGCTTTGCATCTTTCTCGCTGATGGAGCCTTGCAGCTGCGTAACCTTTTGGTTCGTGCTTGCCACCAGATCATCAGCTGCCTGCTTGTCGTCAATAAGTTGCTTGAGGTTAGCAGGGTTCTTCGAGTACTCCTTGGCTTTCTTCTTCCACTCTTTCTTTTCTTGTTTAGACAGTTGTGCAAAACTTTGGGTAGCAGTCGAAAAAATTAAAGCCAGACAAAAAAGTAGGATAAGTCTGTTTTTCATTGGTGTATGTGATTAAAAAATTTTCAGAATCTCAAGCCCTGTCCGGATAGCTATCGGGACAGCGCTTGAGTCTGTATAGTGTAAAACCTAATAAAAGTACGAATATTTTCCGAATAGTTTTATAAATCCTTATTTATCAAGGCTTCCCACCATTTTTTCAGGTCTTACCCACTGGTCGAACTGCTCTGATGTAACGAGGCCGAGCTGGATGGCTGCCTCGCGGAGGGTTTTGTTTTCCTTGTGTGCAGTCTTGGCAATCTTGGCTGCGTTCTCGTAACCGATGTGTGGGTTAAGAGAAGTTACCAACATAAGCGAGTTTTCGAGGTGCTGCTTGATAACAGGCAGGTTTGCTTCGATTCCTTCGGCACATTTTTCAGTGAACGATACGCAAGCGTCACCGATAAGACGAGCGGACTGCAGTACGTTGGCTGCGATAACGGGTTTGAATACGTTGAGCTCGAAGTGGCCGGTTGCACCGCCTATCGATACCGCTACGTCGTTGCCCATGACCTGTGCGCATACCATGGTAAGTGCTTCGGGTTGTGTGGGGTTTACCTTGCCTGGCATGATCGATGATCCGGGCTCGTTGTCAGGGATGACGATTTCGCCGATACCGCTGCGGGGGCCGGAGCTGAGCATACGGATGTCGTTAGCTACTTTCATCAGTGACACAGCTGCACGTTTCAGCGCTCCGGAGAGCTCTACCATGGCGTCGTGCGCAGCGAGGGCCTCGAACTTGTTGGGGGCTGTTATGAACGGATAGCCCGTCAGGTCGGCTATCTTTTTCGCCACCAGTACGTCGTAACCCTGGGGGCTGTTAAGGCCGGTGCCTACTGCTGTTCCTCCCAGCGCCAGCTCGCGCACAGCTTCGAGCGCGTTGTTCAGGGTACGTATGCTGTTATCTATTTGCTGTACATAGCCGGAGAACTCCTGCCCTAACGTGAGGGGTGTTGCATCCATAAAGTGTGTGCGACCGGTCTTCACCACGTTCTTGAAGGCTTCCACTTTTTTAGCCAGCGCATCGCGAAGCTTCTTCATGCCGGGGATTGTGATCTCTACCACCTGCTTATATGCGGCAATATGCATGGCGGTAGGGAATGTATCGTTAGAGGATTGTGATTTGTTCACATCGTCGTTCGGGTGCAGTACCTTTTTCTCATCGGCCAGCTTGCCTCCGTTTACTACGTGGGCGCGGTAGGCGATCACTTCGTTTACGTTCATGTTGCTTTGCGTACCGGAGCCGGTCTGCCAGATTACGAGGGGAAATTCACCATCCAGCTTTCCTTCGAGAATCTCGTCGCATACTTTTCCGATCAGCGCGGTTTTGTCGGCTGCCAGGACACCCAGCTCGTTATTGGCCTGCGCAGCAGCTTTCTTGAGGTAAGCAAATGCATAAATGATCTCTTTAGGCATGCTTGCTTCGGGACCAATCTTGAAGTTGTTGCGTGAGCGTTCGGTTTGTGCACCCCAGTATTTATCGGCTGGTACCTGCACTTCGCCCATGGTGTCTTTTTCGATGCGGTAGTTCATGATGGTATGGTAAATTTTATGGGGGCAAAAATAAGACTAGGATTGAAAAGATTTAAGGATTTACAGGATTTGATGTCCCGGATTCAGGTTGATAAAACAGAACGGGGCAATCCGTTTTGCGAATTGCCCCGTTGGGTTATATCGGGCAGGTTACGGGGTGCTAATTTCCGTCGCCTTTGAAGAATTTATCGTCTTCATCGACCTCCTCGTCATCCTTTTTAGGCTTGACGGGGGCATTTACGCCGAGGATCTTGAACTCTGTTCTACGGTTTTTCTGGCGACCGACGGGGTTATCTGTACCGTCTGGGTTTGTGTTTCGGGCAATAGGCTTGGACTCGCCGTATCCTTTTGCCACAAGGCGGTTGGCTGCGATGCCGTGTTGTATCAGATATTGTACAGCTGATTCCGCACGTTTCTGGGAGAGCCGTTGGTTATACGCTTCGTCATCGATGCTGTCGGTATGTGAACCCAGCTCGATATTGATCTCTATGTTGTCTTGCAGCAGCTGTACGAGCTTATCCAGCTCTTTGGCCGCATCCGGACGGATCTCCGCGCGGGCAAAATTGTAATAGATGTTGTCCAGGACGAAGACTTTGTTGATCTCGATCTTGTCGAGGACCATCGTCGTATCGAATGTGATATTGGTTACGAGCTCTTTCAGGGTAGTTACATCGACACCTTTTCCCTTGGTAGAGTAGCTCTGCCGTTTTACGAGGTAGCCGCTGTTTTCTGCCACCAGATTATATTCTTCGTTTTCGTATATACGGAACTGGAACTTACCGTCGTCGCCGGCGGTGTAATCCTGCATCAGCTCGCCGCGTTCGTCCAGGAGACTAACCTTTGTGTTCGGCAATACCTGGAGCTTACCGTTTTTGTCGTTTGTATACGTTATACCTTGTAAATTATAGTTTACTACCTTCAGATCGGGGTCTTCATTTATGAAGGTGTAGATATCGTCATCGCCTTTTCCGCCGTCGCGGTTGGAGGCAAAGAAGCCTCGGTCAACGTTGAACAGGAACAGGGCGAAGTCGTCGCTGTTTGAGTTGATCGGTTGGCCCAGGTTGTCGATTACGGTTCTGCCGTTCTGGCGTTTTACCACGAAAAGGTCGAGACCGCCGTAGCCAGGATGGCCATCGGAAGCGAAGTAAAGTTTTTGATCTTCAGCTACATATGGGAACAATTCGTCGCCGGGTGTGTTGATCTCGGGGCCGAGGTTCTTGATTTTCGAGAAACGGCCGCGGGAGTCCATAACTGCCGAGTAGATGTCTGTGCCACCATACCCTTTTGGACGGTTGGATGCGAAGTACAGTGTTCTTCCATCCGGGCTGAATGCGGGGGTAGAGTCCCAATAGTCGGGGGTATTTACAGCATTGTTACCGGAGTTGATCGCTACCGGCTCGGACCAGACGTTGTTACGATAACGTGATATATACAGATCCACATCTTCTCCCGATTTGCGTTTGGCTGAGTTTCCTTTGCCAAACACCATGATCTTTCCATCGGGTGTAAAGGCTATGCAGCCGTCGTTCACATTCGGGGTGTTTATACCTTCTGCCAGGGGTGCTATGGTGGCTATGTCCACGTTGGCACCACGAGATGCCGCTTTATAAATATCTGTAAAAGGTGTTCCTGTGGCTTCGTAGATCTTGTCTTTGCCACGGGATGAGGTAAAGTAGAATTCGTTGTTAAGATATGCTGGTGAATATTCGCTGGAGGGAGTATTGATAAGCTCCAGGTTCTTTATCCGATAATAGTTCTTCTTTTCGTTGAGCTGTGCGAGATAGTCAATGCCGTTGAACTCTGTCTTGGCCCGGTCTTTCAGCGGTGTGTTGTCGGTGCTGGCCACCAGGTCCTGAAATTCTTTTTTGGCTTCGGCGTATTTGCTGTTGGCTTTGAGGGCCTGGGCGTAGTAAAATTTCACAGAATCCTTATCGATCCCCTTGCCGCCGGCCTTGGCATAATATGCCTCGGCTTCCTTGGGGCGGTTGGAAAGACGATACGATTCTGCTACGAAGTAGTTGGCCTTGCTGTTATTGGGATTCTTAGCTAACTGCTTTTTGTACAGATCAATGGTGTTCTGATACTTTCCTAGCTTGAAAGCTTTTTTGGCTTTCTTCTCCACGCTGCAAGCTGCCAGCAAGATGGGGATTAACAATAATAAAATTCTAAACCTCATAGCCACTTTAACGAAATCGTGTATAAAGCTACAAAATATCTGTTTCTAATGTGTTACAGATTCGTATGGGAGGTAGCGTTTTAACCAAGATGTTCCCGCCGGCACGATCCAGCCCGTCTTCAGATCCTCCTTTATAGGTATCAGGTTATTGAACATTGGGGTGTTTTGATTCCATTGACCCTGCTGGAGGGCTGCTTTCAGCTCGCCAAGCGGAGTCAGGGTAATGTTCCCATTGTTCTGAAATGCTACCAGGTTACGGTTAAAAAAATCGACATTCAAGGTTTGTCCGAGCTCCTTTACGGCGCGCACCGAGCTATCGATCGAGCAGCCGCTTGTTCTGTCGTCGGTGGCCAGTATTATGAACTGGTCAAAGCGTACGTCGAACGAGGTGCTGATGGGGCTTCCGTGTACGGCCCACTGTTCTGTAAACGCGCGGAGAGCATCGGATATTATCGTTATATCGGAAGGTAATAATTTCCGGTCGGACTGATATATCCAGATGCGGGCGTTGTCGGGTAAGGAGTCGAAGGGAATATACATGATATCAGCGTTTTGTGTGGTTAGTTGATGGCGTCTCAGTTACAGGTCAGAGGGAGGCATCAATTTAAACCTTTGGCTTCGGCGATAAGTTCGGCAAGGTCTTTCACTTTTACGTCGGCTTCGCGCTCTTTGTTTTTGACACCGTCGCTCATCATCGTCATACAGAATGGGCATGCCACGGCTATCGTTGTTGCGCCGGTGGCGAGGGCCTCTTCGGTGCGTTCGACATTTATATCTTTTTTACCGTTTTCGGGTTCCTTGAACATCTGGGCACCGCCGGCGCCGCAGCAGAGTCCGGTTGTGCGGCAGCGCTTCATTTCCACCAGGTCGGCATCGAGCGCTTCGAGCACGGCACGGGGCGCTTCATAGATATTGTTCGCGCGACCGAGGAAGCACGAGTCATGGTAGGTTATCTTTTTCCCCTTGAAGCTGCCGCCTTCTACTTTTATTCTGCCGTCGTTGATGAGCTGCTGCAGAAACGTGGAGTGATGGATCACTTCGTAGTTGCCGCCCAGCTCTGGGTATTCGTTCCGGATCGTGTTAAAACAATGCGGGCAGGCGGTTACGATCTTTTTCACATTGTATCCATTCAGCACCTGTATGTTATTCATAGCCTGCATCTGGAAAAGGAACTCATTGCCGGCGCGACGGGCAGGGTCGCCGGTACAGGTCTCTTCGGGGCCGAGTACGGCAAAGGATATGTTTACAGAGCTGAGGATTTTTACGAATGCTTTTGTTACACGTTTGTAACGGTCGTCGAACGAGCCGGCGCATCCTACCCAGAATAATATTTCGGGTGCTTCACCTTTGGCGGCCAGTTCGGCCATGGTCGGTACTGTTATCATAGGGAATATAAGTCGTTATTTAATTTCCTGGGCCCAGTTAAAGCGATCTGATGGAGGGAATTTCCAGGGCGCGAAGCTGGTCTCGATGTTCTGGAACATACCGTTCCATGACGCGGGCGAGCCAGATTCTTCCATGGCCACATAGCGGCGAAGCTCAAGTATGATCTCCAGCGGGCTGATGAGTACGGGGCAGGCTTCTACACAAGCATTGCAGCTGGTGCAGGCGTTTATCTCTTCTTTGGTTATGTAGTCGTTCAGCAGCGTTTTGCCATCGTTCAGACCGGGGCCACCTTTTTCAAGGCTCTTGCCTATTTCTTCCATGCGGTCACGTGTGTCCATCATGATCTTACGGGGCGAGAGCTTTTTGCCGGTTATGTTGGCGGGGCATTCGGATGTGCAGCGACCGCACTCAGTGCAGGAATATGCGGCCATCAGTGTATTCCAGCTCAGGTCGTTTACGTCTTTTGCGCCGAAGCGGCCGGGTTCGGCGGGAGGAGCAGAGCTGGCTTCAGCCAGGCCAAGCATCATCTTCACCTCGTTGGTCACTACGGGCATGTTGTTCATTTTTCCTTTCGGATCTACGGTCTCCACACGGGCGAAGTAGGTATTGGGAAAGGCCAGGAAGATATGCAGGTGTTTGGAATAGGTAACATATACCGCAAACGCCAGGATGCCGATGATGTGGAACCACCAGGCGAAGCGCTCAACAACCTCCAGCGCGGGGGTTGACAACGAGGCTAAGGCCGGCATCAGAAACGAGCTGAAGAACAGGTGGCCGGTTTGGATATAATGCTGATCTGCCCGTTGAAGCAGCTGATCGGTGGCGTTCATGGTCAGGATGGCGATCATCAATACGATTTCGCTGGTAAGAATGATGTTGGCATCGAGCCACGGCCAGCCTTTCAATTCAGGTGATTGCAAGCGAGGCACCTTTACGACATTGCGACGAACCAGGAAAATGGCGCATGACAGCAATACCGCTACGGCCAGGAACTCGAAGAAGTTCATCAGTACGGTATAGAAGCCGCCGAGGAAAGGAGCGAAAATACGGTGTGTGCCGGCTATACCATCGATGATAAATTCCAGCACTTCCAGGTTAATGACCAGAAAGCCAAAGTAAACGAAGAAGTGGAGTATTGCCGGTATGAAGCGTTTGAACATTTTTCTCTGACCGAAGGCCACCAGCAGCATGTTTCGCATGCGTTCGGCAGTATGGTCTTTTATTTCTTTTGCTTTTCCGAGGTTGATGTTGGCCCTGATACGGAGGGCACGTTTGCGGATAAAAAAAACGGCTATCCCGAGGGTGATTACAAACGCTATCTGTTGGATCATATTTCCGGCTTCGTGAATATTTTCGATAATCTAAATCGATTGATGTTTAATTCATAGTTTCAAATCAAACAAATAAACCGAATACTACATGCATTGTTTTTATTTTTAAAAAGGTGAAACAATTGCTAATAAATTTACGCCAAGTTTTGCTCGGAATCTAAAATTCTATACTTTTGTGCCCCTGTCTGAGACGAGACAGCAAAAAAAGAAGGTGATGTAGCTCAGTTGGTAGAGCAAAGGACTGAAAATCCTTGTGTCGGCGGTTCGACTCCGTCCATCACCACATGAATCAGTGCGAGTGCGTAGAGCGAGAGCGAAATGTACTGCGTAAATAGAGAGCCTGTGGATTTCATCCTCAGGCTTTTTTGTTGGCTCCCGATTCAAAATCAATTTACCGTTGTGTTACGGCGCCCGAGTGCCCGGGGTAATGCCTTGTTGTCATTGATGTCTGTCAATGATTTACTTGATCCAGATCAAGTGTTCGTGGGTGAGAAACGTGTCACTTTGTGTCGGTCATTTGAACGGCCTGATACACAAACTCTCACTATACCGATAAAATTATGACGACTACAAGAACAGCGAAGCAGTTGCTTCTGGCCTACCTGGAAAACATCAATGATCCGGATAAGGCTATTGAATTATTTGCAGACGACGCGACCCTGGAGCTACCGTATCTCAACAGCCTGGGATTAAACTGGCAATGGACGGGGAGAGAGACATTGTATAATTTCCTGAAGAATCTTCCTAAAACCTTTCCCGGCTTCAGGTTTGAAAATATAAGGGTACATATCGATACGCCGGATCAGGCTTTTGGAGAGTATGATGTGAATTGCACCGTGGCGTCTACCGGTCGGCCATATCATCAGACTTATATGGGTTGGCTGGTGGCTGAAAACGGCAAGATCAAATTATTACACGAGGCCCTCGATATGGTTCAGGTCGCTAAAAGCATGTTTCCGAATGGTGTGGCGGATCTGCCCGAAAAGAAGAAGAATTGATCATCAGGGGTTAAAATAATAAAGGCGGGTTGTCCCCGCCTTTATTATTTTATGATAACCTTATTTTTTATTGAAGGTGCTTCAACCGGATGATCTCCTCCTGTTTGAGGAAGCGCCAATGTCCTCGCGGCAGATCTTTCTTATCCAGGCCGGCGTATACTGATCGGTCGAGCTTTACAACCTCGTATCCGAGCGATTCGAATATTCTACGCACTACACGGTTCCAGCCGATGTGCAACTCGACGCCTACGGTTTTGTTGTCTTCCGATATGATTGCGAGATCATCTACGCGGGCTTTGCCCTCCTCGAGTTGTATACCTTCGGTGATCTGGAGGAAATCGGCCCTGGTCAGTGGTCTGTCCAGCTCTACTTTATAGATCTTCTTGGCTTTGTACGACGGGTGCATCAGCTTGTCGGCCAGGTCACCATCGTTGGTAAGCAGAAGCAGACCGGTTGTATTGCGATCGAGGCGGCCCACGGGATATACACGTTCTTTTACGGAATTGCCAATTATATGCATTACCGTATTGCGTTCCTGCGGGTCTACGGTTGTAGTGAGAAAACCTTTCGGTTTATTCATCAATATATACACTGGTTTCTCCGCGCGCAGCACTTTGTTTTCGTAGCGAACCTCATCGGTGCGGCTTACTTTATAACCGAGCTCGGTTATATTTTTTCCATTTACAGATATAAGGCCCATCGAGATCAGCTCGTCGGCCTCGCGACGTGAGCAGACACCGCTGTTGGCTATGAAGCGGTTGAGGCGGATCTTATCGTCGCCTGTAGCAGGTTCTTCGGTAGTGCTTTTACGGCTGCGTGGGCGCGAGCCTGCCCTGGATGATTCCCTGGAGGTCGAGCCTCTTTCACTATCGTGTTTAGTACCTGATGACTTTTCGTCGCTAAAGTCAAAATCGTTGTCAGAGCTTGCGCGTCGCGTGGGGCGTTTGGTTGACTTGTCATCGCGATCATTGAAGCGTGCAGCGCTTGCGCCGCGTGCCGGACGTTTGAACGGTTTATCTTCACCTTCGTTAGCGCGTGCAGATCCTGCTCCGCGTGCCGGGCGTTTGAATGATTTTTCTTCACCTTCGTTAGTGCGTGAAAATCCTGCACCGCGTGCCGGGCGCTTGAATGATTTTTCTTCGCCTTCGTTAGCGCGTGACGATCCTGCGCCGCGTGAGGGACGCTTAAAGGGTTTGTCCCCGCCTTCGTTAAAGCGTGAAGATCCTGTACCGCGTGAGGATTGCTTAAAGGGTTTATCTTTTCCTTCGTTAAAGCGTGCAGATCCTGTACCCCGCGAAGATTGTTTGAAGGACTTGCCTTCACCTTCATTAAAACGCGATGATCCTGCGCCACGTGCGGGGCGTTTGAATGATTTTTCTTCGCCTTCGTTAGTGCGTGTGGAACGTTTGAAAGGCTTCTCGCCTCCGTCGTTAAAGCGCGTGGAGCCTGTGCGCCGTGCGGGGCGTGCGTCTCCGTCTTCGCGGCTGTTCTTACGGAAGGGTCTTTCTTCCCTATTCGGTTTGCCGGCTCCGCGTGGTGCGGGTGAGCTTTTGCGTGAAAAAAATCCTTTTCCTGCGCTTTCGCCATCAGAGGTTCCGCTACGTTTTGAGGCAGACGACCTGGAGGATGATTTTGAAAAGTTCTTACCGGAACTGGGACGTTCGGAGTCTCTTTTTCCTGTTTTTTTAAACGGTTTTCCTGTGTTGGAGGCTTTACGGCCGCCTCCCGGGCCATTTGTGTTACGCTTGGGCATCTGGTTCTTTCTGTTCGGAGTCTTTCAATTCGGCACTTTCGCCAATCGTATTTACTTCATTTGTGAATTCTTTCGGCGTCGGGAGCTCCGCTAATTCATTGATCCCGAAGTATTCCATAAACTTCTGGGTTGTGCCATAGAGCATGGGTCGGCCGATCGTATCGGCTTTTCCGGTGATCTCGATGAGCGCTTTATCCAGCAGCTTCTGTACCGCATAGTCGCAGTTTACACCGCGTATGTTTTCTATTTCTGTTTTTGAGATGGGCTGTTTGTAGGCTATGATGGCCAGGGTTTCCATAGCTGATGTCGACAATCTTTTTTTGGATTGCTGCTTCAGCATGATGCCTATGCTCGCCTGGTAGGCGGGCTTGGTGAGAAACTGATAGCCACCGCCGGCTTTGAACAACTGGAACGAGTATTCCTCGCCGGTAAATTTTTCTTCCAGGCGTTGGATGGCACTCATTATGTCATCGTCGGGTACGTCGGCGTTGAACATTTCCGACAGACACGACTTTATATCCACCACTTTGATAGGGCCCGGTGAACAAAATATAAGAGCCTCAACATGGTTCTGTAAGAAGTCCAATGCTTATTATTTTAAAGTCCCGAATTTTCTAAACTCACTATTCTACAGCAGGAGCTTAATCCTGCTTCATCATCTTTGCTTCGATCGACTGTGTGGTGTGAGGCACGGCAATCAGGCGTTCTTTGGGGATAAGCTTGCCTGTTACGGAGCATATGCCATAGGTTCCGTTCTTGATACGGATGAGCGCATTTTCAAGGTTGGTGATATACTTCTGCTGACGTGCGGCGAGCTGGCTGAGGTTTTCTTTCTCGGCAGTTTCAGCACCATCTTCGAGCACTTTTGTATTTCCGCCAGAGGTGGCGTCAGTACCCTCATCATTGTTACGGTTAAGGGTATCTTTCAGGATCTTATATTCTTCACGGGCCTTATCAAGTTTTTTGTTGATAAGGTTTTCGAATTCCTTCAATTCTTCATCGGAGTACCGTGTACGGTTGTCGGTAGAGGGTGATGGAACTTGGGTTTTATGGGCAATAGGTCTCTGATTTGGCACTGGGAAAATGTTTAATTGTGGAGGCGCCGGTTTCGCAGGCGCGGGTGTAACGGTTTTCACCGAAGAGGTCACGCTTGCTACGGCTTTTTCTGTTTCTTTCTCGACTTTTGCTGCTTCAACTTCCGATTTCTTTACGGGTGCAGCTTTTTCAACTTTCTTCTCGACTTTTTCAATTTTCTTAGGCTCGGCCGCTACCACCTTTTTGGGTTCGGCCTTCGGTTCTGCTTTTTTAATGGTTTCCTTTTTGGCTACTACTGGTTTTTTAGCTACCACCTTTTTAGGCGCTGCGGCTTTCTTCGCTACTTTGGCTACGGTTTTTTTAACCGGTGCTGTTTTTTTGGCTTTAGCCGGCTCTGTTTTCTTCACCTTTGTAGCGGGTTTTGCCTTAGCCACTGTTTTTTTGGCGGCCTTAGGAGGGGTTGACTTTTTATTTTTAGCCATACAGGGGAATATTTCAAAACGTTTGGGTAAAAGTTTCGCAAAATTATGCGGTCAATTACGAAAACAAAAACTAATGTTCCAATTAATTCATCCCGCAATCTAACCATATTTACCTATCTTTCTGGACATTATGAACAAGTTTATCTTCGTGATCCTGTTGGGTCTCGTGTTTGCATGCGGCGATAAAAATTCTGAAAAAAGAGCTGCCACGACACCCGGACCGATCACTATCGTTATCCACGGCGGCGCGGGCACCATCAAGCGTGAGAACATGACGCCGGAAAAGGAAAAAGCTTACCACGCGGGACTTCAACAAGCTTTGGACAGCGGCTATGCCGTTCTGGAACGCGGCGGTAAAAGTCTCGATGCCGTTATTGCGACTATACGTATTCTGGAAGATAATCCTCTCTTTAATGCAGGCAAAGGTGCTGTGTTTACACACGAGGGTCGTAATGAGATGGATGCTGCTATCATGGACGGCAGTAATCTTATGGCCGGCTCCGTGGCCAGTGTAACGACTATACGGAACCCGATTACAGCCGCGTATGCCGTGATGACGAAATCCGAGCACGTTATGCTGATCGGTACCGGCGCTGAAAAGTTTGCGGGCGAGCAAGGTCTTGATATTGTAGATCCCTCCTATTTCTTCGACTCCACCCGCTACAAGCAATGGCAACATGTGCTTCATGAGAAAGACTCCAGCCATGCTGCGATGCTTTACGATCCCTATATTAAAGACAAAAAATTTGGTACCGTAGGCTGCGTGGCGCTGGATCAATACGGCAATATCGCTGCCGGTACTTCTACCGGTGGTATGACGGATAAGAAATATGGTCGTGTGGGTGATGCGCCGATCATCGGTGCGGGTACGTATGCGAACAATACTACCTGTGGTGTTTCGGCTACGGGCTGGGGTGAGTATTTTATCCGGTTATCAGTGGCACATGATATTCATGCGCTGATGGAGTACGGCAACCTTTCGCTGCAAGATGCGGCTGATAGTGTGGTGATGAAAAAGGTGCCGCGGCTTGGTGGTGACGGTGGGATCATTGCATTGGATAGGGCGGGGAATGTGTCGATGACGTTTAATACTTCGGGGATGTATCGGGGGTATAGGAAGAAGGGTGAAGCGGGGCGTACGTTTATATATAAGGATGAGAAGTGAAATATTCCGTTGTCTTTCCCCAACTAGCGCTGGCTTCAGGTTGCGGCAGTCACAGACTGCAACATGATGGGCATCCCGAGTGCTCGGGACAAACTTGCGCCAATTCTATAACATCGTTTTCAGAAATCTCCAGAATCCTGTGTTGTTCAAAAGCTTGTTAACGGAACAGAAGTTTAGAACTTTTCGGCAATTACTACACGTTTGCGGTAGGTTTTGAGGTCGCCCTGGTCATTGAATACTTCAATCCAGATCATGTATTGGCCTATGCGGGCTTTGGAGCCGTTGTCGCGGTCGCCGTCCCAGCGGAGGGAGCCTTCGGTGGAGAGGGATTCGTTGCGGGCGATTTCTTTGATGAGGTGGCTTTGTGAGTCGTAGATGCGGACATTGGCTATATAGCCGCCGCGGTCGAAGTGGTAGCGGATCTGTGTGAACGCCGGCGTGCCATATACAGGTACAAAGATCTCAGGTTCTACGATTATGTTGTCGTCTGTGTATTGTGCTTCTGTTGTGTTTGAGTTGCGATAGCCGGGTGTGGCAAAGCCGGCGGATGAGGCTGCGGACCGCCAGTTCTGAGGATCATTTGAGGGCAGGCGAATTTCTATACGTTCGAGGGATACACCTTCTGTATCTTTCAGCAAGGGTGAATGTTGCTGGTCTGTATAGGATACGCCATCGATATGCAGCTCTTGGGCATCGAGTAATATTATGCTGCCGGCGTCATCGTTCATGGCGGGAATGGTGGTTTGCAAAAATGTATCTTCGTGTGCCTGGAGGTATTCACTTTTCAGGATGTTGCCATCTTCTGTAAACACTTTATACATACCTGGTTCGAGCAGGATGTCTTGTTCGGTTATTATTTTTTTGCTTTTGATTGTGCCGTCGTCTTCAAGGGATGCTATTGACCAGTTTCTGAGGTTGAAAAATTTGTTGGAGATGTTTATCACTTCTATGAAGTCTACGCCGGTTGGTTTCGGATTGAAGAGTATTTCGTTTATGACCACGTCGAGGCTGTCGGGCTTTTCGGGTAATGCGAATCCTGTGGTGTTGTGTTCCGGATCTATCGTGTTTCCGGTGCAGTCGCGGATGTTTGTTGCTGTTATGGTATAACGCGTGCCTGTATTGAAGCCTGGTTGTATGGTTAGTTTTATTTCGGTCAGCGCATCGTCAGCGAACTGTATATAGGATACTGTTGGGTAGCCGGGTGTTATTTCAAAATCTCGTGGTGATGGTATCGACTTGTCGAGTTGTTCGGAGAACCGGATCAATAATGTATCGGGAGAGAGTGGAATGGCCATGGCGATGCGGGGTGCGGTGCGATCAGGATTGTAGGCAAACACGCTGTTTTGTTTTCCAGGTGTTCCGCCTGCATCTGCTTCGGAGGCAATCCAGTTCTCAGCGCCACGGCATTGGTCTTCAGGATCTATTCGTTCTAACGTCCAGCCGCCGTTCTTTTTCGAACTGCTTTTATACCAGGTGTCGGCGTATTGTATGGAGTCTATTATACGATCGGTACTGTCGTGGAGTACGAGCTTGTCGCCGGTGTTGTTCAACGAAGGGAACGGTGTAACCGTGATAATGTTCGGTAGTGTGGGAAACAGATTTGTTGCTTCGGTAACTACGGCATATTCACCCGGGAGAAGATTATAATGTGGTAATGTTGATGTAGAAGTTCCATCGGTCAGTGTCCAACCTGTAAGGTCGAACGGATCCTGGCTTCGGTTGAAGATCTCGACAAACTCGGTGTCGGGTAAGCCCTGTATTGGTGTCGGGTCTGCCATGATCTCGGTTATGATGATGTCGCGTGGCCGCGCGGGTACGGGGTTGAAGTATACAAAATCGTGGCCGGCGGTAGGCGATATATTGCCGGCTGCATCCTGGATTCCTGCGATGGTCAGTGTACACCGAAGCTTTGATGGAAAGGATTTTGCAAAGATGAGTTGAACGGTTTTGCGGTCAGCCAATAATGCTGCGTACTGTGGATGGTTCAGGTTTTGGTTGGCGGTATATTGTTGGACGTTGGCGGCGGTAGCCTGGGTTACGGGTTCAGAGAAGGATAGTGTCAGCGTTGTGTTGTTGATTACGTTGATGGTGTGCAGGACGGGTGGTGTGTTGTCGGGATAGGCTTTGCCGGTAACGCGCACATCATCGAATGAAAATTTGTCGGAGCGTGTGGCGGTATAGTTGCAGTAGATGCCGAAGTAATCTGAGCGCGTGTGGGTAGTATCGTTTATTGTGCCTTCAGTTGTATAGCTGCCTGTGACGCCGGCGTCGGAGAAGAGCTGCCAGTTGCCGTCGATGTCGCGGGTGATTCGTATTCTTACTGTTGTGGTATTTGTATCGGTCCGGCCGTTGATACCGTCTATGATCTTTTTGCGCGTGGTTCCGGTTTGGCGATAGAGGCTTATTTCATCGTCGGTGTTGCCAATCATTACGAAATAGCCATTGAGGCTTCCGGAAAGGTCGGCCTCGTCGGAGGTTAGATATACGCGGGTATAGTTATTGGAGGATGGGTTAAAGTCCATTGCTACGCGGATCTCCCATGCGGCATTGGCAATGGCGGCTGATGGCGTGGTGAGCCATGCGGCGCCGGCTTCGTCGGGTGCCAGAAGCCGCAGCTGGCCGGTGCTTACGCGGAATCGATCAGTAGTGCCTTGCCAGGTTGGATCAGCAGAGATGTTACCATCGGAAAAGTTATCCTGTACCTGGGCGAACGCGGTGATACAGAGCAGGTAAGCGAGAGTTGTTGTTAGAAAATATTTTTCCGCAAACGTTTTCAGGATAGAAAAGCTGCATATTTGCAAGCCGTACATCATAGTCACAACGGGAAACCATTATTTTTACAATCCTTAAACTAAATAAAAAAAATGAAACTTGCAGTAGTCGGTGCCACAGGTCTTGTGGGCCAGGAAATCCTCAAAGTTTTAGAGGAAAGAAGTTTTCCGTTTGAATCTCTATATCTCGTAGCGTCGGCTAAGTCGGCAGGTAGCATCATTAAGTTTAAGGGTAAGGACTATACGGTTATAACAATGGAAGAAGCTATCAAGCTTGTTCCTGACGTGGCGATTTTCTCAGCCGGAGGTGGCACTTCTCTTGAATGGGCTCCTCGTTTTGCAGAAGCCGGTACTATCGTTATCGACAACTCTTCTGCGTGGCGTATGGATCCTACCAAGAAGCTGGTGGTTCCGGAGATCAACGGTCACGTGCTGACGATAGACGACCGCATCATTGCCAATCCGAACTGTTCTACTATTCAGATGGTGCTTGCCCTTGCGCCGCTGCATGTGAAATATAAAATCAAACGTATTATAGTATCGACCTATCAGTCTGTAACCGGTACCGGTAAGGATGCTGTGCAGCAGATGATGGACGAGCGTGCCGGTGTTGATGGGCCGAAAGTTTATCCGCACCGTATCGATATGAACGCGCTGCCGCACATCGACTCTTTCCTCGACAACGGCTATACGAAAGAAGAGATGAAGATGGTAAACGAAACACGCAAGATCCTGAATGATCAGACTATCGGTGTTACATCTACTACCGTGCGTATTCCAGCTGTCGGCGGCCACTCTGAAGCCGTGAACGTTGAGTTCTACGAAGACTACAATCTGAGTGAAGTACGCTCTACGCTGGCCAGCACACCGGGTGTTATCGTTCAGGACGATCCGAAGAATAATCTCTATCCGATGCCGATCAACTCGAAGGGTCGTGATGAAGTATTTGTGGGCCGTCTGCGTCGTGATGAGTCACAGCCGAATACGTTGAATATGTGGATCGTTGCGGATAATTTGCGTAAGGGTGCTGCTACGAATGCTGTGCAGATTGCGGAGTTTATGTTGGAGAAGAGTTTGGTGTATTAACAGTCGGAACAAGATTAATGGATGTAAGGATTTACAGGATGAATAAATGCGTGGCGCTTTAAGGCTGTAATTACCCTGCTTAGAATATCAGTAAAATAAAAAAACGGTCTTCCGATTAGGGAGACCGTTTTTGATTTTTTAGTATTGGTTAGCGGACCCAGGTTGTTTTTTCGGTGATGGGTTTGCGTTTGCTGTCGGGCAGTGGGCCTTTGGGTGTGCCGATGTGGAGGAAGCCTAACAGCTTGTCGTCGGGGCCGAGGTTGAAGAAGGGTTTGGCTTCTTCGTAGAATGTGATGCCGCCGGTGCTGAGGTAGCAGCCGACACCATAAGCAGAAGCTGTAAGGTGCATGTTTTCTACGGCACAGAATACGGCGCCTATTTCTTCGAGCTCGGGTATTGATTTGCGTTCGTCACGCTTCATGGCGATGGCTATGATGTGCGATGACAGCAGTGGCTTTTTCAGCAGCTTCTCGTATGCATCTTCTTTG
>Ga0247764_1000063_pt1 | contig 42643 bp, 25 predicted proteins | sample UWRJL051202B4_FD_179932 | JGI IMG/M metagenome (GOLD analysis project Ga0247764, IMG submission 179932) | Plant litter microbial communities from Arlington Agricultural Research Station in Wisconsin, United States - UWRJ-L051-202B-4 | ecosystem: Environmental > Terrestrial > Plant litter >...
CTGCATCGATGAGCCAGGCCACGTACAGTAACCTGCCTCCCGGCGATTATATATTCCGCGTGATGGCTACCAATAACCGGGGCAGCTGGTCGGGAGCGCGCGTAGCCTATGCGTTCACCGTGCAAAGGCCCTTCTATAAGGCACCGTCCTTCATAGCGGGGGCTATAATACTGGTGGCCGGCATAGCCACGTTGGCATTGTATATACGCGTGAAGCGACGTGTTAACCGCGTCATGATGATGGAGCGGATACGGATGAAAGAGCAGGAGAACCTGCGAAAGGAGATAGCCCGCGACTTTCACGACGAAATGGGCAACCAGCTTACGCGTATAATAAACTACATAAGCCTGCTCAAGCTCAACGGCATGGAGACCAACTCCAACACAAGCAGCCAGAACGATCTTTACACAAAAGTGGAAGACTCCGCCAAGTACCTCTATACCGGAACGCGCGATTTTATCTGGTCGATCGACCCGGGCAACGACGAGCTGTCAAAGCTGTTCCTCCACATACGCGACTTTGGCGAGAAGCTGTTCGAGGAAAAGAGCATCAGCTTCCGGGCCTTTAACGAGGTGCGCGAGAAGGTACGGTTGCCGTATGGCTTCAGCCGTGAAGCCAACCTGATCTTCAAGGAAGTGATGACAAACGCCTTCAAATACTCCGAAGCCCACAACGTAAGGCTCAGCCTCAAGCGCGACGAAGAGGGCTACGAGATGAGCTTTGAAGATGACGGCGTGGGCTTTTTTACCGATGACGTGGAAAAAATGAATGGATTGCAAAATATTCGCGAAAGAGCCGATAAGATCAACGGCATTTTACGTATACACAGTATCAAGAACGAGGGAACGAAAATTATACTAAACTTCAAGCTCACCAAAACCTTAAAATATGGCCTTGCCCTTTAAAAAACGCGTCATGATCGTAGAAGACGATCAGGAGATCCGCAACAGCTTTACGCTGATCGTAAACAGCTCACAAAAGTTTATGGTGGTAAATGCGTATGGCAGTTGTGAAGATGCCATCAACAACCTGAACCGCGACAAGCCCGAGATCGTCCTGATGGATATCGAGCTCCCCGGCGTAAACGGTATTCAGGGAACCAAAGTGATCAAAGACAAGTCGCCTCATACCGACATCATCATGGTATCCGTATACGAAGACAGCGAGCTCGTATTCGAAGCGCTGAAGGCCGGAGCCTCAGGCTACATCACCAAGAGCGCGAACTACATGGAACTGCTCTCGGCACTGGAAGAGATCGTAAAGGGCGGAGCCCCCATGAGCAGCCGTATAGCCCGCATGGTAATCGATAACTTCCACGTTAACCCCAACTCACCGCTTACCAAACGCGAGACGGAAATACTCCAGCTGATCTCTGAAGGAAAAACCTATACACAGATCTCCGAGGAACTGTTTATCTCCAAAGAAACGGCTAAGACGCACATCAAGAATATATATTCCAAGCTACAGGTGAACAGCAAGTCCGAAGCTATAGCAAAAGCAAACCTGGAGAAGTTGATCTAAGAAAGCAACAAATCGGTGTACATCGGGGCACAGACAATTCGAGAGAGGGTTGTTTGTGCCCCGATGTGTTTGTAACCGTATTCAAATTTAAATTTCCGGTTAGTCATTCATGGGTATACTCCAAAAGGAGTATGCATCGTTCCGATATACTCCAAAAGGAGTACGCTGTATAGTCAACTCGTTTAATTAATTTAAGCCATAGATTAATATAAATGTATAGCCTTAGCGTTGTGTGGTAATTTTTCCCCGTTTTCGAATCGTTTTCATTTAAACTCAATGTTAAATTTTTAATACGTAGCTCTTAAAGTATATTGATATTGATGATCGTTGAAAATCTGTTGATAGATGGATTGATCTACTGATGAATGGATTTTTCGATTACCTAAAAAGGAGTATCAGGTGTCTTTTGTGCCTAAGTCTCATTAGGATGTTAGATCGCCGGTTATATATATTTATCACATTAAATTGTATAACACCGTGAGCGTTATTGTTACTACTACTATAGAAGAGACCGCATTGTTACTGACGGAAAAATATTATCCGAACGCCGTCTGTACGGTATTGACCGGTAGCCACACCGAGCCAGAGAATGTGGTGCCGCAAAGCGATATCGATATACTGGTGGTCAGTGAAGATTTCAGCGGCGTTACATCCAACACGCTGCGCGATGGAATGTACAAGCTGGATTTTACAAAGGTAGGACTGGCAGACCTTCATCGCACAATGATCGATCATTCATACGATCACCGGGGCGTGGTGCTGCATATGATGATGACGGGCATTGTATTGAAGGACGACGATGGCATCTTTCCATTAATACAACATCAGGCTAAAGCATTGTACGGAGAGGGAAACTCCTCCCGTGAGATCGAACTGAGATCGCTAAGAAATGCGCTGCTCAAGCTTAAAAAGAACATCTGGAAAACGGCTACACCCCAGCAATTGTTCTTTATGCACGTGGAGTTTGCGAACGTTATCACATCCGCTTATGTGCTTGTTCACGAGGGTTGGTACCCCAGCAGCAGTTTTCGCCGAACAAAGCACCTGCTGTCGATCGATAAGAATTCAAAGTTTATGGATTCTATCATGGAGTTGGTAAAAGACTCTTTCGAGCCTTCGGCAAACCATGTACCTAAAGTAGTTGCCTTTATTGATAAGTTTTTGAATGCCCCGGTTTCTCAGAAGAGCATGATACGAAGAGAAAACCGGTTGGTGATTAACCTCCGGCTTAAACGGCGCCAATATTCCCGCAATAAAAAGAGCTTTTACAGCGCTATTCTGGAAGACCAATACCTGAGCAAGTTGTTTCTCTATGAGCAAAGCCACGGATATACGTATGTGTTCCGGTACGATATGGTTTGTGTATTTGATATGACTCATCCTGAGTTTAGCTATAATGCCGTGCTCGACGGTCTCGGGCGGGTGGCGGCGGTAGAAGGAAATTCGATAGTCCATACACATATTGTTTCTTCAGAATATATACTGCGCCAATTTCTGTCGTTTGATACCTACGCAGCGATCGAGAAAGCGATCGTCCGGATTTCGCTGAATACGATCCGGATGATAGACGGCGATGAGGAATATTCGCGGGATAAAGGGATGCTGGTGGCCCAGTTGTTGTTCGTGCAGCTGGCAAAATCTTTGAATATCGGTATGAAACCATTCAGTGATCTGTTGGGCTATTTATATATCAAGTGGCGTTACAGCATCGAGCAACACGCGAACATCGATCAAAAGACCGTGGAGCGGATCAATAGCCGTACACGGCAAATGGCGGAAACATACTTTTTAACGAATGCCGACGTTTTTCGGCAGACCTTCGAGGTTGCTTCGAGCGCCCCGGAAGATGTGGAGCTGGAACACTGGGATTTTGGTCAGTTACAAAACCTGTTTGATCAGATTCGGCCAGATGATCATGTTCGTGAAAAATTCAACCGGGAAGATTTGGCAAACAAGATACTGACCATGTATATCCCCGAGTCAGACAGGCTTGTCGACTATCACTATTTCAGCATTATAGCAGAGTGGATCCTGTGCGTTATGCAAATACGCCGATCGGCTCACGCGGTCATCGCGTATGGACTGAAAAGAGTGCTCGACGAGAAAATAGGAGCTTAGGCCTAAGTGTTTTGATAGTTTTTTATCACCTCCTTAAATTTTATCTTCTATGAACAGAAAAAAACTCGACTTAAATGTCCTGTCGAGAGAGTTGACCCGATTGCCCAAGGTGGAAGCCTTTAAAGTGAAAGGCGGCGGAACGCCCACGAACCCCTCGGTGCCCACATATCTTCCTTCTGTGGTAATAACACCCAGCCCTTCTATCCCGGGTGGTAATCCCGATTTTCCGGATGACGGCGGCTGGGAGTCACACGGCGGCGGCGGTAACGGCCCAGGTAATGGAGACGATACACCGCCGGTATATCTCCCTTCGGTTGTGGTTACGCCTAGCCCGTCTGCACCCTCGTTCCCCAGCTTCCCGGATGACGGTGATATTGATAACAGCCCCGACGGACCTGGTGGAGATCCGGGAGATAATGGCGATGACCCGGATGAAGAAGGAAGCCCCGTAAGCGACCCCGAAGGTATCCTCGCAAATTATGAAGCGAAAATGGCTGAAAGCAAGGCGCTTCTGGAAGGGATGCTGAAGGCGGGTGGATTGCCGGCCGAAACTGTGGCGAAGATCAACGAATATTTGGCGGTAATAAACCAAACGCTGGCCCTTATTGTCGAAATGAAGACCAATGACGGCCCCGCGTACCGTATAGAATCCGGTACTCCGCCCGATGGCTCAGGCGCCTATACTCACCGCGATCAGTCAACCGGTGAAATCGTCATCACCACGACCGATCCTAATGATATTGCTCTCTTAGGCCACGAGTTGTATCACATCTCCCAATTGCTGAGTGGTGATATTTCATTCGCACCCGATGGATCCGTAGAAGGTTTATCGCTGGACGATGAAGTAGAAGCATTCCAGTTTCAGCATGTTCTATATTATGGTATATTGGCCGGAAGTACTGATCTGGGAGGCAACCCCGTACAGGGCGGTGGCTACGAAGTTACACCGGAGGATGTATTGCATTACTACCCTCAGTATGGCGACCTTCCGGCGCACGATGAGCCTGCAAGCCCGGGTTCGCCTTCTCCTCACTAAAGATCAATGTATCGATGAATGAAAAGCATAAGATTCTTTCCCGGCTAGCAGCAGTTTTTATACTTGCGGCTATAACCAGCGTAACTTCTCACGCACAGAAAACCGATGGCGGATTGATTAAGGTTATTGAGGCTATCGATTCGGCTGTAATGGTCCGTGTAGAAGATGCAGGCTATCCCAGGAAAAACTACGATGCCATTCCCATCATCATAGATGGAAGCATTCGTACGCTGGCGGACGTAACTAAATACAAACTGTCGCAGATCAGCGAGATCACGTATGTGCCTTTTGTTAAGAACGTTCACTGGGATGCCGAAGAATCCAAACTGCTCGCCCTTCTGGGGCCAGGAGTCGATATATATGGAGTCATTATGGTTAAAACCAGAAAAACAAAGACTGCCAGGTGAAACGGTGTACCTGTGTAACAGGTACACCTACCTGTAAATTGCTTACCCGATCGCTAATGACACAAAAGATGTCGATCTGAAATCATTTAACCCTTGGAGCGATGAAAATAACTTATAGCTTTTCAGGAAAGGTTCTGCTTATTCTTGTGTTATCCGTATTGTCTGATTTTGCGTGCGCGCAGGATGCAGACGGAAGCCTCGTTAAAATGGTAGACGTATTGGAATCAACCATTATGGCGCGGCTGGAGGCCGCCGGTCAGGTCTATCCAAGAGTAAATAAGCTGGCTATCCCGATTGTGATAGACGGGAAGTTCTATGACCTGATAGACGTGCCTGATTGTAAACTTTCCGATGTTCTGGAAATTACCTACAAGCCTATTTTTGGCAACACCGATCTCGATGAAGAAGAGATAAAGCTGATGGCCCTCTATGGTACGCGGGTTTTGATTTACGGTGTTATTATAATCAGGACCAGGTTGAATAAAGAATAAAGGGAAGCCTGTTATCAGGCTTTGTGAAATATAACAGCCGAGGTGTATTACTGTTGAAAGACTAAAAGAATGATGTTTCCTCATTACAGGCAACTGGACCAGAAAGACTGTGGCCCAACCTGTCTTAAAATAGTAGCGAAGTATTACGGCAAGCGCCTGGATATACAATACCTGCGCGATCTGTGCAATGTAACGCGTGAAGGCGTCTCGTTCAATAGTCTTAGCAGTGCCGCAGATACCGTAGGCCTCCGTGCCATGGTGTTTCGCATCTCGTTCGATCAGCTGCTGCACAAGCTTACGGTGCCGTGCATTCTTCATTGGAACAACCAACACTTCGTAGTACTGTATAAAATAGGTAAAAAGAAGATCTTGGTCTCCGATCCTGCGCGTGCCCGCATAGCCTATACACACGAGGAGTTTAAGAAGCATTGGCTCGACGATAGCAGGGAAAAGCTCGGCGTGGTGATGGCCCTCGAACCCCAGGTTTCCTTCGACACGAAGCATGAACGCGATGACAATAAGTCGAAGTCGGTCTATATCCATAACGTTTTAAAATACCTGAAGCGTTATAAGAAAGAACTGGGCCAACTGGCGATCATCATGTTGGTGATCACGCTCATGCAGGGTGTGTTACCGTTCGTCTTCAGGGCTATTATAGACGTCGGCATCGGCAGGAACGATGAGGATTTTATCGACATCATACTGGTAGCCAATGTAACCCTTATCGTGAGTATTGCTATCGCTAATTTTATACGCGATTGGATCAATAAACAGATCGGGGCACGCTTTAGCCTGAACCTCATTTCCGACTACCTGGTCAAGCTTATGAAAATGCCTGCCCAGTACTTTGAGGCGCGGATGACCAGCGATCTGCTTTATAAGCTTCGCGATCACGAACGGGTAAAGAATTTTATACTGAACCAATCTGTCAATGCCGTTTTTGCCCTGCTGAGCTTTACGGTGTTCAGTATTATACTCTTTTCTTTCAATGTAACGCTGTTTTACATTTTTGTGACCGGTACGGCTATCTACATGCTGTGGATCGTTCTTTTTATGCGGTTTGAGGAAAAGCTCGATTGGGATCAGCATAAGCTCAGTATGCAAAATCAGACCTATTGGACCGAAACCATGTCTGCTATACATGAGATCAAGGTTCATAATCTCGAGCAAAAGCGCCGATGGCAGTGGGAATCAATCCAGGCATCTTTATACAACGTTGGCCAGAAGCAGATGCGCATTACGCACCTTCAAAGCGTAGGCTCACAACTCATTAACGGACTGAAGAACGTGGCTATGACCTTCTTTAGCGCCAAGTCGGTGCTTGCCGGCGACATGACCCTGGGTGTGATGATATCCCTGCAGTTTATTATCGGCTTTCTCAATACTCCAACAGCTCAGCTGGTCGCCTTTATACAGTCCTTTACTCCTGCCCGTATAAGCTTTTTGCGCTTGAATGATATCCACTCCTACAAAGATGAGGAAGCCAATCAACCAACGGCCAGCATTCCATTGCCCGAGGATAAAAGCATATACCTGAGGAACGTCAGCTTCCGATATTCGTCTGAAGACGATTTTTCTCTTCGTAATATATCGCTTGTGATACCCCAACACAGCGTTACCGCCATTGTTGGGTTAAGCGGCAGCGGTAAGTCTACATTGCTCAAACTTCTCCTGCGTTTATACAAGGCAACGGATGGGGATATACTGGTGGGGAATACCAATATGCGGAATGTTAACGTAAAATACTGGAGAAGCCACTGCGCCGCAGTGCTTCAGGACGGTAAGATTTTTGACGATACCCTATTGAATAATATCGTACTGGGAGAGGACCAGGTTGACTACAACAAGCTGGTAAAAGTGGTAGAGCTTGCCCAATGTAAAGAACTGGTGGATTCTCTCGCCCTGGGTTACAGCACGCGTATCGGGCCTAAGGGTAGAGATCTGAGCCAGGGCCAGAAGCAGCGGATATTGATAGCCCGCGCCCTGTACAGAGATCCGCAGTATCTGTTCCTGGACGAAGCTACCAACGCGCTGGATAGTTTTAACGAGCAGAAGATTCTGATAAATTTCAACGAGGTATTCAAGCAGCGCACCGTGGTTGTTGCGGCGCATCGGTTAAGCACTATTAAGCGGGCAGACCTGATCATCGTGCTGGAAAAAGGTGCCGTTGTTGGAATGGGAACCCACGCACAGTTGCTGGAAAACAACGTGTTTTATAGACGCCTGGTGGTAAACCAGGGTGTACCGGTAAAAAAGCTTCATCAACCTCAAATCGAAAAGAATGGCAGCCGGGTTGGATAGTGTAGAGGAGCCCCGGGAAATGCTGGAAAACAGCGAGGCCTTTCGGGAAATTGTGGAACGAATCCCTCAGAGCATCACGTACGTGCTGTCTCTTTTTTTAATATGTATCCTCATCGTACTGTTGGTATTGGGATACGTCGTGCGCTATCCCGATGTAATACGGGGCGATGCTACCCTGAGCTCGGTGCTCAACTCGGTTCGTCTCGTGGCACCCGGGCAGGGAGAGATCTTTTTAAACGACCTGGAGTCCCAGCAGAATGTAAGGCAAGGTCAGGTACTGGCGGTGGTAAACAGTACGGCTAATGTGCACGACATTGCCGACCTGAAAGCGAAGCTCACCCGGTATAACCCCGCACTTGACCTTGAAATGACCATCGATAGCTTCCAGCTTCAGGAAACTGACCTTGGCGAGTTAACCCTGGCGTACTTTAACTATCGCAACTTGCTCGATAACTATAGAGAAGCCCTCAGGATCGATATCTACGGCGCCCAGATAGACCAGACAAAACAAATACTCAAAGAGCAAGCGCTCAGTTTATCGCAGCTTCATACTATAAAAGCTACTTTACAGGAATATATGATGCTGGAAAGGAACCTGTATCACCGCGACTCGCTTTTGTATGCGCAGTCTGTTATAGCGAAGGCCGATTTCGAAAAAAGTGCAGAACAATATCTGCAGAGCAGGCGGGTGCTCCAGCAGGCGGAGTCCGACGTGTTGAGTTATAAATCATCGGTCACAAGCTCCAATAGCAAGATCTCGATGTTATCGCTTCAAAAAACACAGGATCTATTCAAAGCGCGTTCCGAGATCCTCAAGGCATATACCACTCTATACAATCAGCTGGAGGAATGGGAGCGGCTGTTTGCAGTAATCGCGCCCATCGACGGTCAGCTCGAATTTCTGCAGTTTGTATCGAATAATCAGTTTATCCCGCAGGGAACCGAGCTGTTTAGTATCATACCCGATGGCAATCTGAATAAAGTAGATGTAATGACCCCCTCCGAAGGTATGGGTAAGGTTAGCGTCGGCCAGACCGCCATAGTTAAGCTCGAAGACTTTCCCTATAACGAATACGGCAGCCTGAAAGGTAAGGTTACTAATATCTCGCTGACGAAGATTGCCCGGGATAAAGTTAACTACACCATGGTTACCGTGGCCCTCGCCGATAATCAGACCAATTATAAGCTCAAACCTCAGCTGCGCTACGGCATGCATGGTAGTGTTGAAATTATTACCGATGACAAACGCCTGATCCAGCGACTATTCGAACGTCTGAAATATTTAGGTAAAGAACATTAAACATAAAAAATACGTTTTGTGAATACGCTATTTGGTACACCTGTAAAAGAATACGATGTGGTTATGGTGTGCGGCCTGTATAAATCAGGCACGTCTATGACTGCGAAGCTCCTCGAAGATATATTCGGTTTTTATAACCCGGCACACTACACCAATCCTCACGGCAAGGCTATCGGAAGAAATGGCGACCTGTATTCCACTCGCGAGTGTAATATTTTATTTAAGATCAACGAAGCCCTGATGAACGGTAACAGTCTCGATAGCCAAAATAACAGCCTGCTGTCGGCATATTTGTTAAACTGGCCCCGGCCATTCGTTCTTAAAGATCCCAAGCTGGTTTACACGCTTCCGCTGTGGCTTGATGCCGCCCATAGTCAGGGTCTGAAATGTCTGGTAACCTTTACAAACAGATCTGCCGACGAGCTGATGACGTCGTGGCAAAAGGCCCAATATACCGGTGGCCTGCTTGCCAGGAACTCCGAAGCCATGGATACCATGCTCGCTGAACAGGCCCGGCTGATTGAACACTGTAAAGCCCTGGGTTTAGAAAATATTTTAATCGACTTTGAAGAAGTAAAAGACTTATGCAAAACGCTGAATATACAGGCGAATGGCTGACACTGGCTGTTCAGTATGCCGATGAAATTGCAAAGGAAGCCGTCTATGAGCAAGACACAGCCTGGTGGACAAAACAACAGGTAGACAAAGACTTTAGAACAATAGCCTTACCCGATAAGGGCGGGGAATTGTTTGCCGGGACACTTGCCAATATTCTGTTTCTTGCCGGTGTTGCCAACGCCACGCAAAGCCAGGAATATCACGGGCTGATCAGGAAGGCGTGCAACGAGGTTTATCAGGAGCTTAGCCAGTCGGCAAGATACTCACCGTTTGAGGGACGGATAGGTGCGGCCTATGTGTTCTATCGCGCAGCAAAGCTGATACACGATGGCGAGCTTACAACCCTGGCGCTGAAACTTACGCAGGGGTGCGAGCGGATTAACCAAAGACAGCGCTCTTCGGTATACAAACCGATCCTGGATATTTTGCTGGACTTGTATGGCGATAACTCTGACGAAGACACAAAAAAACGAATCGGTTTTTTTGTCCGCCTCATATTTGTATCGATGGAGAAAGAAAATTATGCAGAAACGCTGGAGACATATTTTTACCTGAATGCCGTTCGCGATCTGCTCTTTCCCCGCCTGCAAACACTGCTGCACCAGGAGCTGGATAATGCGCTGCGGCAGCATCAAGGTAGTAACGCGGCGGGTCCATTCCCCTACGTACCGCAAAGTCTGCTCTTATATGTATTGAGGGACTATGCCGTGAGAGCAAGGTATATGTTCGACGCGCCATACCAGGATGCATTACGGCAGCACGTGATACGTGTGGTTAAAGGCGCTATGCCCGCGCACGGCAAAGCATGTTACGGCCTGTTGCTGCTGTTTTTATGGAACGAGCGGTTTGCTCTTGAATCATTCAGCTTTGCCCGGCCCAAGCCTGATACGTTTGCCTTCGAGCCCGTATTTGGGTTGCGGCAGTTTGCCAGCGGCCTGGTAAAGCGCCGGTATGGAAGAACCGCTGTAATGCTTCAATCGCTGTACAGGCCTGCATGGCAGAAGTTCATCAATGAACCGTTTACGGACGTTAACGCCGTTAAAGCAGATCTTGAAAGGATAGTAATAGCCAGAGCTAAAGACGGGGGCTTGCAGCGGCGATTCTTCCTCGATAAAACACTGGCCCAGCACAGCCAGGTTGCGGGCAGCCGTCTGTTCTGGACGCACAAGAAAGAGATTGAGCTGGGGAACAATATGCGTCTGCTCAAAAGATACAGGACTCTGTATTCCGATCAGCTTCTCGTTGCACGATGCCCCCACGTTTACGTTTATGAGCAAACCAGCGCAGACGCGGAAGAGCAGCCTACGGCGCTGGCCCTCTACTGGAAACCCGGTGAGCCGGCCCATACCCTAATAACACCGTTTCAACAGCTATTGCTCTCGCATATGGAAGGCGATAAGCAGGTACCGGTTACAACGTTAATAGCGTCACTTATTGAGGAGTTTGATTGTAAGACCAGTAATGACGAAAACAAGGTGAGGCTGGCATCCCTGCGCGTAATACGGCGGTTTTGTAAGCGAGGTCTGTTATTGCTTTCCAGCCAATAACAACCTGTTTAGGGCCGTAACGTGCCTCCCCGTTCCTTTGTGTGTTTTGTCAGCTAAACGTCTGTGGAAGTAATTAACGTGAGGTACATAAACCGGATAATAAATCAAGTCAGTAGGGGCATGCGTAAATGATATTTATGCTAAACCTTTACTTAGTCCTTCCCCACATCTGTAGAATCTTCTCATAGTTTAGGTTAATGAAGAAAGAATCTCCTGAAGGATCAAAGCTCCCTGGACGAGGGAGCTTTTTTTATGTCCTTTTCATAAAGCCAACATGTCTTCTGAATAGAAGTTACAACAGTGATCATGTTGTGATATAGCCTTTACGTTGTAACTACGTAGCGAAGATTACGATAGGCGGGAGAAAGTAATATACCACGTTGATCGTCATTTATTTGTTTTTCGGTTTGCGGAGCTTTGAAATAACGTCTCATTGGGTCGTGACTTTTCCTAATGGCGATGGAGTTTATTGAATAACTCTAACAAACCTAAACGTATGAGGAAGTTTTTACTATTTGGATTCCTGAGTCTGCTACAGGTAGGCCTGGTGCAGGCACAGGAACGAACGGTTACCGGCAAGGTAACTTCGCAAGACGATGGCAGCCCCTTGCCAGGCGTAAACGTAGTTGTAAAAGGCACTGCCAGCGGAACAGTTACCGATGTGGCAGGTGAGTACAAGGTCAATGTTCCCTCCGGTGGAACAACACTGGTGTTTTCATTTATCGGGCTTTTGTCGCAAGAGATAGAAGTAGGAGAGCGGACAGTTGTCGATGTGCAGTTGGGTACGGACACAAAGCAACTTGGAGAAGTTGTGGTAACGGCCGCCGGTATCGAGCGTGAGAAGAAATCACTCGGTTATCGCGTGGAGAACGTAGTGGGATCCAAGGTGCAACAGGTATCGGAAGCCGACCCGTTGCGCGCGTTGCAAGGCAAGGTTGCCGGTGTAAACATCGTGTCATCCAGCGGTGTCCCCGGTAGCGCTACGCGTATAACCATGCGTGGCAACCGCTCGCTGCTCGGCAACAACCAGCCCCTTATCGTGGTAGACGGCATCCCTTACGACAACACACAAACCAATACATCCAACCAGCTTACCGGCGGTGGAGCCTATGGCAGTGGGTTAGCGGCGATAGATCCCAACAACATCGAGACCATGAACATACTCCCGCCCGGAGGGGCAGGAGCAGCCCTCTACGGCGTTCGCGCGGCTAACGGGGTAATCGTGATCACCACCAAGACGGGAACCTCGCGTGCGTCACGCAAAGGCCTCGAGATCGCCGTAAGCTCCGGCTATTCCATCGAGCAGATCTCCGGCCTTCCCGATTATCAAAACACCTATGGCACAGGCTCCGGCTTTGTATATGGCCAGGTGAACGGATCGTGGGGAGCCCCTTTCCCTGGTGCTGTTCCCTATCCCACAGTCTCCGAGATCCCCCTTTGGACAGACATCGCCGCCGCCTTCCCCGACCGCGCCGCGACTGTTCCCTATAAAGCATATCCGGATAACGTGAAGGACTTCTTCAACACCGGTCATCTATGGGATAATTCTATCACACTCTCCGGCGGTAACGATAAATCGAATTTCACGACTACTATCTCGCGCACGGATCAGAAAGGTATCGTGCCAGAATCAGGCTTTGAACGTACCAACATCAGTGTTGGCGCGAATACCGTCCTGGCAAATAAAATTACGATAGGAGGTACGATGTCGTTCAATAATAAAGTGCAGACCGGGCCTCCAGGCGGCGCGAGCAACGCACTGGGTAATGGCTCCGTATTCTCACGTATCATGTATCTCGGCCGCAACTGGAATTTGCAAGGCGAGCCTTTCGAAAATCCACTCAACCACCAAAGCCTCTTTTTCGTTGCCCGTACGCAATCGACAAACCCCTACTGGTCCGCAAAGTATGACGGATTCAATACTACCGAGAACCGCGTGACGGGTAACCTGAACTTCGGCTACGAGTTTAACGACTGGCTGAGTCTCAACTATCGTATCGGTCTAACCCACTTCGACCAGACCAACCAGGAGTGGTTTCGCCCCGGCGGCCGCGCAGTCGGTGGGGTAGGACAGGTTACGGATGACTATGTATCGTTTACCGAGATCGAGTCGTTCCTGATGTTGAACTTTACACACGAGTTCAGCGAAGACATTTCCCTGAAAGCATTCATCGCGCATAACATCAATCAGCGCACACGCGATCAGCAATCGTATATCGGCACGGGGCTTATCGACTTCAATATTATCGATGTCGATAATACCACCAGCGTGCTGAACAACGGAGGCGATTATACCCGCAGACGCCTCATCGGCCTTTTGGGTGAGGTACAGCTGCAGTATAAGGACTATCTCTTCCTCACCGTGAACGGCCGCAACGACTGGTCGTCCACACTCCCCGTGGCGAGTCGAAGCTTCTTCTATCCGGCAGTATCGGCATCGCTTATCTTCACCGATGCTCTTCAGCTCGACTCCCGCGTGCTGACGATGGGTAAGTTGCGTGCCGGCTGGACGCGTGTGGGTAACGACGCAACGCCTTATCTGCTCAATACCATCTTTACACTGAACCCGCAGTTCGTTTCTCAAAGCGTTCAGTTCCCTTTCAAGGGAACTCCAGGAACCACGTTTGGTGATGTAGTTCCCGACCCTAACCTCACACCGGAGTTCACACGCACGTTGGAGATCGGTACAGACCTGCAGTTCTTCGATAACCGCGCGTCATTAAGCGTAACGGCATATCAATCGCTTACAACGAATGGTATAGCTGCACAATCATTCCCTTCTGTATCAGGCTACCAGAACTATCTCACCAATTTCGGCGACGTGAGCAATAAGGGAATAGAGATCACACTTGGTGTTACACCAATACGCCTCGAGAGCGGTTTTAGCTGGGATATCAGCGCCAACTTCACGCACAACAGGAACCTCGTTAAAAGGCTGGCGAACGGTGTGGAAGAGATCGTGATTCAAAACCTGTTCAGCGGCGGTATTACTCCGGTATTGAGACCAGGTAAGGAATACGGCGTGCTTCGCGGTACTGTAGACGTACGCGATGATGAAGGCAACCTGCTTATCGATCCGTCTACAGGCCAAATGATCCGCTCGCTCGAACCGGCCATTGTAGGCAATCCGAACCCTGACTTTATCGCTGGTTTAACCAACACATTCCACTATAAGGGGCTTACACTGTCCGCGGTATTCAACTGGCGGCAGGGAGGTGATATCTACTCCACCACGATCAACAACCAGCTCGGACGTGGTGTAACGAAAGATACGGAAGCCCGCGAGTTGAACTACGTTATCCCAGGCGTTATCGGCGATGTGAATACCCTGCAGCCGGTGCTCAATGAGGGAGGCCAGAAAATACCCAATACTATACAGGTTGAAATGAACGACCTGTATTTCGGCGAAACGTTCGGAACCAACTCGGCGGATGAGTGGAGTGTATTTGATGCTACGGTATTCCGCCTGCAGGAAGTAAGCCTCGGCTATACACTGCCGAAAAACATACTGTCCAAAACACCATTCGGCTCGGTAACGATCACCGCCACAGGCCGCAACCTTTGGTACAAGGCTCCCAACATGCCGAAGCACTCTAAATTCGATCCGGAAACCAGTACGTTCGGTGCAAACAATGCGCAGGGATTCGAATTCGATAACGTACCGTCTGTACGGCGCATGGGTATCAACCTGCGATTCACGTTTTAACCAACATTACGATGAAGATCATGAAACAAAGAATATATAAATCACTCATCGCCCTCACAGCCGTCATGACCATGGCTACCGGCTGCGGTGATTTCCTGGATATTAATACCGATCCCAATAACCCGCTGGACTCGCGCCTCGACCAGGTGTTGCCCACCGTGGAAACGGCGATCTTTGAAGCGCTCGGCAATGGGCCTGGCGGTATGTCCGATATCACCTCGCAATTCATACACCATACAGCGCAACGCGGTCCATCCAACTTCTACTTCATGGCCGGCAACGAATTCAACATTGCCAACGCCTGGCCTAATTTATATTCCAGCGCGATGATGGACCTCAACGTGATGATCACCAAAGCCACCGAGCGTAAGTCATGGCACTATCTAGGCATAGCCCAAACGTTAAAGGCCTATTCGTACAGCCAAATGGTAGATATGTGGGGCAAGGCGGCCTACTTCGATTTTGGTAAGGGCACAGAAGATCCGTTCCCGAAATTCGACGAAGGCGCCGATATATACCCGGAGCTTCAAAAGATGCTTGCCGAAGCAGTGGCTAATTTTGCGCAGGAAGCTTCGGAAGAGCCCGGCGCGGATGATCTTATTTACGGCGGCGACGTGGAGAAGTGGCAGAAGCTGGCCAACGCTTTGCGGCTAAAGCTTTATAACCAGGTGCGGCTGACCAGCCAATACGATGCCGCTGCTGTAGATGCTATTCTCGCCGATGGCACATTGCCTGGCACTGTGACGGACGGCTTTAAGTTGTTGTATGGGTCGACTAATAATCCCGAGAACAGACATCCCCTTTTCAAGCAGGACTATGTCGATAACAATGCCAACTACATTGATCCATACTTCTATCTGGTCATGAAGGGCGATAACTCCCTGCCGGTCTTTAACCCGCTGCTGGAGGGCATAGAAGACCCGCGTATACCACACTACTTCTATAACCAACTCGCCGGCGACGACCCACAGAACCCGACGACTACCGCATACTGGGGAGATTTTCTATCCATCTGGTTTGCGTCCTATAACATAGATCCCAACGAGGGCTTCGACCAGGCGCAGTCCCAAACCGTCGTAGGTGAGTATCCCGCCGGTGGCGCTTATGACGACGGCAGCGGTACCACAGCAGGCGTGGCAACAGGTCAGAACCCGGGACTTGGCGGAGCCGGCTATCAGCGCTTATATCCGCTCTTTGCTCACCTGTTTACACGGGCAGAACTATCGCTGACGAAGGGTGCCGCCGGCGATGCACGCGATCTTTTCGAAGACGCCATGTACGCAGCGTTCGACGAGGTGAACCAGCTTTCAGCTGCCGAAAATGATATCGATGACGATGATACCGATGACTATGTAAATGCCGTACTGGCCCTCTACGACGCCGGCAACGATGCAAAAAAACTGGAGCTCGTCATAACCGAAAAATGGATCGCCAGCTTCGGCTTCGGCAACGATGCATACACGGACTATCGTCGCACCGGCTACCCGATCCTCTTCGATCCCAATACAGACAACAATCCCTTCACGATCCTGAACCGCGCCTTCCCGCTCTCGCTGCCGTACTACACATCGGACCTGGCGATCAACCCCAATGCTGATCCCCAACGAAACCCGGCAACCGACAGGGTATTTTGGGATATAAACTAAAGTGGAATAAGCACCTGCAGCGCGTTTGAGAAGCCCACTGCAGAGCATCATTACTTAATAAATAAAACTACATGAATACAATAATTAAATATAGCACGATACTGATGGTGTCCATCGTAATGATGGTTGCCTGCCGGGATGAAGATGCGATACGCTTTCCGGATCTGAAGACGGGAGTGAATGCGAGGGTAAGTATATACGCGGATCGATCTTACATTAACCTGTCAGACCTTAACAGTTCTTCGATAGCTTTCGATATTTATTCGGTCAATACGGATATTGAAGAGGTTGTGTATACCGCAACATATACTGACGCAGATTCCGCAAGCGCGATTTTTCCCACTGTTGTTGCATTCACTATCTCGGGAAGTGAGTTCATTTCAGGTAAAGCCGCCGAGTTGGAAATTTCGGCGTCTGAGCTTGCTAATAAATTTGGATTACCTGGAGGACTAAGTTACTTTGAAGGTAATGATAATATCACTTTCAATGCATCGGTGAAGCTAAAGGATGGAAGAACATATGATGCCTCCAATTCAGCGCCCAGCATCTCGGGTGGAACCAATGCAAGCTTTACTACGGCATTCACGGTCTATGCAGGCTGCCCTTCTGATCAGGAGGCTATTGTCGGCACTTACTATGCTATCGTGGAAACAAATAATTATGATCCTTCAGTAATCGGTGACACTACAGAGGTCGAAGTTACATTTGCCGGGCCTGAACCATTTCGATATAGGGTAAGCGATGTTACTGGCGAATTCTATGTGCCCTTCGATGGTACGGCCTATCCGGGAACATTCTATGATATGTGCGGAGGCACCATTCTGCAAGCTACAACATCGGGTTTTGGACCCATTGTAGATAATACGAGTTCGGGTTCACCGGAAGTATTGCCTCCGGTAATCACTGTTAACGGTGATAATGTAGAGTTTATTTTAAACTGGCATGAAACCAATAATGGAATTATGGGCGCAATCAGGTATGTAAAGAAGAGCTGATTTAAATATTAAATGAATTTTATGAGAATGATTTTGAGATACGACTACATGTTATTAACCCTGACGATACTAAGTATGGCGTCATGCGTTGATGACTACACAGATTATAATCCGCCACATGCTCTGGACGCACCCGTACTACGCGTGAGCGCTACGGGTAGCAACCAGACTCTGCTGACAGTTCCAATTAATCAATATCAGAACACATATCACGCTTACGTTGGGTTAAATGCTCCTGTCGAATTTATTGTTTCAGTAATTGATGCCCCAGGAAAGGTGAATGAAGTAACTGTAGAGCCGTCAGTACCCGAATTTGGTACGGTTACGCTTAACGATGCCAGTGTTGCCGCGCTAAAAGGTAAAGAACAGGGAGAGTTCAGATTCGTCTACACGCCCAATCCTGACCTGGAAGCGGGCGATGACCGGCCGCTCAACCTCGTGGTTACTGTATCTGACAGTCAGGCGGATAAAGATGCCCAGGCAAGTGTACTGACCATATCTACAATTATCGGCTCACCATGTTTTTCCGAACAGCTGCAATCCGGTAATTATCTGGTCACACAAGCGAGCGGCAATATCGATGGCGGTACGGCCTATACGCTTCCTGCAATGGAAGATTCTCTAAGCAGCAGGATTGTAGTTTCTATTGAAGAGGAGCGCCCGGGGATCTATACGATAGATGAGGTTACCGGCGGCGTTTGGCCGGCATTTTATACAGGCCGTGCAAATCCCAAGCTTCAGGTTGATGTGTGTGGAAATACGATAACATCCAGGGAAGGATATGCTACCGCGGGAGCAGGTACCTCCGCAGCCCGCACGTTTACCATAAATGGAACTGTGAATAATGACGACACAATTGATATAACATGGTCTTACACGCGCGACGATGGGGCGACGCCCGAAGATCCTGCTAAAGGGACATATACATTGACACTGATTAAGTTGGGTATGTAGATATATTGAGCCTTGCTCAAGGCGATTAGGAAATGAGGCTACTTTACGCAAAGTAGCCTCTCTTTTTTGCATTTACTTTTGATCTAATATCTGCGCAACAACATTAGCCAGATATTCTAAGCCATAAATGTCAGGTTTCTTAGTTTTGTTCAATGGGCTATAGAATTTGTCTTCATTGCCTGGACCGAGAAACCCAATCATAACTATTTTACCAGTAAGGTCTCTTTCATTTAGTTTTCCAGATAGGACTTCCTTTGCAGAATATTTTCTAAATTTTCTTTGGCCGTTTTTGTAATCCACATCTACCACCGTAGGATGAGTATTAATAAACTTTGCGGTTTGCAAACTATCATATGCCATAGCCGTACTAACGGCAAAATGGTATTCGATTCGCTTGTCTGCCACATCTTCCTTCTCTTGAACGAGAAAACTTTTTATTGTTCCGTGAACGTCATTCTCCTGCAAAGCATTTATGTAGCCCGTCTTGACTCCGTGAGGCGAAAACTCCAATTGACTTGTTAGACTAAAAGCAACATTTCCGGCTAGGTCATTTATTACACTGGTCATCACCAGATTTTTACATGCCCAAAGTGCCTTAATGAGTTCTTCATCACCCGCGTCATGATTTCTCTTCGAGAATTGCAAATCAATTGCTATTACCTTAGGATTAAACTTACTCAATGTTGAAATTTCTTCGGCTATTCCTGCTCTATCGAGATTTTCAACGTTTATCAGGATGATATTATCCTCTGACTGTGCACGAGCTATAAGTGCACAGATTGTCAAAATAAAAATTAGGAATATTTTCATTGCTTAACGATGAGGTCCAGTCACGGCATTCATTTTTCCCTTCACCTTCTTTTCTTGCCGAGTGATGATGTATTTAAAGTATTTTCCCATGGCAGTAGACACGGGGCCAGAGTTGCTGTTGCACCCATTACAGTTGTAATTTATTGAAGCGGCCACAATACCAGCCATTTGATCTGATGGGGTATAGGGTTGGTATGTATATTTTATTGGACGTTCATAGTCTTCCACGGTACTATATTCAAAAGTTTCGAAAATTCTTTGCTCTCCAATATAGTCAATAAGCTTTCCCTTCTTATCAAACTTTAATATTACTGCGAGCTGCGTCCATTTATGACCGCCGCTTGTAGGAGTTTTCGTCGTCTCCAGAAACCAATCCCAGCGCCCCTGGTCATAAATTGATGAATGCAATATTTGAAAAGTCGTCTCAGACTTGCCCTGACTTGATGAATTTCCGGAATCAAAAGAAACTACAAAAGGAACAGCAGTTTCGAGCATGCCTCCCTCTGTTTCATTTGGATTGGGCCGGCTATTATATACAACGACGTCTGTACCGCCAGAATATTGCCAGCCTGTTTTTTCAGCCATGAATTTCGCCGCATCATTTCCCGTTAACCCGTAGCGCCGGGCATACTCGCTGATAGCATCCACTTCTCCATTTCTGGCGCGCTTTAATAGAGACTCTTCTACCGCACTACGATTCAATACCGCATTTCCGATCGCAAAGTTCCTACCCCAACTCTCGGCGGTATAGGTCCCGATTGAAAAATTGGCGCCCATAGCGTGTATTTTTGCCATTCTTGAGTAGCCTGTAGCAAACGCCGATCCATAATAATCGGCTGTAGATGTGCCGTCAACGCCTAAAAGTGATTGCCATCCTCCTTCTCCCGAATTCAAATACTCATATTCCGAAGGGCCATTGTATGGATAGTCACCGTTAGGGTCGTTATTATCCGCGGGTGAATTCAAAGCGTAGTTGTACGGTGAATACGATGCAAGGCTGGTTGCTTCCGGATCAACCTCGAACATTCTCCCCAATACTGGGTCATATCCTCTGGATGCCATCTCATACCAATTTGTATTGTGATTTAATTCGGAACCACCGTTGTACAAATAGTTATTCGAACTCCCTTCACGTGTCCAGGACGCATCTGTCTGTAAGCCAAATGGGTAATATTCGTTGTATTGAACTATATTGCCAGGCGTGTGTGCTATCGTTACATCATCAAAATAGACATCTACTTGCGTTGGATTTTCATTTGAAATGAAGACAAAGGCATATCCCGCTTCCTTTACAGTATACTCCTTAAACATGTGGTCATGGCCTACTATGGGAGATAGCCCTACCTGCTCGCCACCGTCTATCTGTTCATACGCAATATCCAAAAAGTTGTAATCTTTATCAAACAGCAGAATATTGACAAATGCTTTCGGATACCCTGAGCTACCGTCATCGCCTGCTCCCGCAACTATAGCTCCGTAAGTATTCAAGCCTGACGCGGCCGTTCCTACTTCGCCGGCACTTGGTGGTGACATTCCGAATGCCGTCAACAATGCCGATGCAAAGCCAGTCAAATTACCTGCCGTGTTTGTATTGTTGTAAAATTTAGCGTAGGCTTCGATGTTCACTTTATCGCCAGGGTACACCTTGAAACTCTTTGAAAGTCCCACCTGAGAATTATAGCCCCCGTTTAGCAATTGCGAATAAGTACCTCCCGTAGTCCTGTTAAATAGATTCCAACTGCTCCGATTAGAGCCTGCTGTTTCGAAATTCTCTGTAGTCGTTTGTACGGGGTCGGGGTTCGCGGTAAAGATGACCCGCGTATTCCCCTGGTGATCTGCTATATTGTACTGATACTCCAAGTTACCGGCGTTGCTCACCACCCGCCCTTCAGGAGATGAAAAGAACTGCAATACCTTGTTCTCATAGACAAACCCGTCAACATAATCCGTAACACTGGTTTGTTCACTGTTGGAATATGTTTGCGTAGCCAGCTTATTGCCTGCGGCATCATAAATATAGCTTATGTGCCGGCCGTCTGTGAAAATAATATCCTGTGCTTTCCCTATAATATTATAGGAGATGGATTGAATGCCTTTATTCAAATCCGATGTAAGACTTCCCGATGTGTTGTAGGTATACTCTGTATCATTATCTGCATCGTCCCTAAATCCGATTTGATCAGATAAACTAGGTTTGGCATCTTTAACCTTGGAAAGCTGATTCCCATTGTTATACGTATAGACCAGTTCATCAATAGTAGAAGCTACGTTAAGGCCCGTTGTACTACGGTTATTATAATTCCGTGTCAGTGCCTTGATGTTTCCATTATAGTCATACGTCATATTTTCATTGAGCATATCTGTATTCCATGAAGTCCCGTTGCGCTTATTGGAAGAGGCTGATGTCAACCGACCTGCTTTGTCATACGCATAACGATAACTCTGCTGACCATCGTCACTCGCAGGTGATCCTGTGCTTTTCCACTTAATTGCCGATAGACCACCATTATACAGCGCTGTGTTTGAGAACTCAGATTCGACATTGTTGTACAAAAGATCCATGCCAAAGTAATCATGGTTCTCTGAGTCGATGTCTCCATCTAACAGGTTTTCGTCAAGTTTACTGTTATTTATTGAATTTAACCAACCTCTAATATTATATCGATAATCAACGCTTTGAAGAAACTTCGACGTCGACGTAGCGTGTAACTTTTTATCTATCAATTGTCCCAGTTCATTATACTTGTACTGTGCCAAAAGCTGTGCTCCTGACGAATTATTACTTTGGAAGACCTTGGATAATCTGTTCACATGGTCGTATTCGTAAGTATTGACAACCATCAATCCCGACCCCAAGCCGGTATTGTGATAAGCCTTTTGCAAAATAAGCTTGCCTGCATAGTCATCGTAGACATTTGTAGTTAGATTATCAATCGTTGTTCGTAAATGGTTATTGCCTCTGACCTGAATTACTTTTCCAAACTTATCATAAAACATATATTGATAAATCCACGTAGATCCTCCTATCGTCACCCGTTTCGCACCCGTCGGGAGATTGTTGGAATTTCCCTGAACACCTTCTCCCGAAATTCCCTGTGCAACGTAAGAAAAGTCGTCAGTTCCGTTGTTATCAAAGTCGTAATTATCATAATAATTTACCACAAGCACGTCGATAGGGGAGTTGTCGGAATTCACCATCGGGAAGCTTTGATTCGTATAGCCATGCAAGGCAACTCCCCGATCTTCGTAGTAGCTATTTACTGGATAGGAGGAGTTAACGTTGGTGTACAATCCATCTAAAATAGACTGAATGCTGCTTCGTGTTGTCTGCGTTGTATTACGATATGTTCCTTGCATAATGCCACGCCCCTGTGCATCATACTTTATAAAGTACCATTTGTTGGCGTCACGTAAATTTCCGTCTTGAATCAGTACGGGGCGCTCCAAGGGATCGTACGCGATGTATATAGGAGCTGAGCCTGGTACTTTCTTTTCAACCAGTCGGTCACGTTCGTCGTAGCTGAATTGAAATGTGAATTTATCAAGGAGCTCAGTCGTAATAACGGTTCCACTGGCGAGTAGGCGCACGCCTTCAGGCTGCACAGTATATTTCGATTGACCACTTTTATCATAGATGTATAGCGTCTTAAGCCATTCAGAAGCACTCACCTGAACATGTTTCTGCAGTCTTCTACCTGCATTATCCGAGTATACTATTGTTTTATTGTTATTCTCATCAGTTATCTCCTCAACGGTCAAAGTACCTGCGGTATAGTATCCGGGACTCGTTCCGTCTGCCTTCCATATCCGTATTTCGTTGGAGGTATTCGTTCGTCGGAGCTTTCGAACGGTGTGCCCACTGCCCGGCTGCCAGTCATTTCCTGGGGCGCCGTGCTCGATAATCCTGTTCAGAGGTGAACCATCGAAAACAACATCCGCGTATGGTTTAGAATCGTTCACTATATTACCCGGCGTGTTGTAAAATGACGTCTGTGCTGTCGCTGTGTTGGAATAAAAACTATTTCCACTTGCAACGTACGGGAGATATGCTCTAGTCTGTCTTCCTGCAGCGTCGTACTCATTAAAACTCACAACATCGTTTTGGTCAGGACTGGTGTTTTTAGTAACGCTTTGCACCGGACGTCCAAGGCCATCCCGGTATGTATAGGATGTGGTTTTTTGAGCAGATGTCAACGTCGGAATACTGGCACTGTTTGGTAGGGGAACTCGAATGTTGTCTTGCTGGACATAATTTTCTGAAGCAATATTACCTGTTATAGACGGATACCAACGTACCAAATAGGCTGTCGTATATGATGTAGTTATACCTTTTGCTGTTTTTACTCGATAATATCGATCTGATGCTAGATTTGAAATAGGCAATGTCGTATTTGCGCTGGAGGCAATTGATGTCCAATCCAGTCCATTATCAGAGTATTGCCATTCGGCTATCGTTCCGGTGCCGCCCATAAGTTGTAATAAACCGGAATTGCTTGCTCCTGAAAGTTGGGTTGTGCCAATGATCTTGCCTTCGAATCCCTGGTTAGAAACGGTAACTGTTACTATCGTTGAATTTACTTCGGCACAGGGGCCATTCGCTACGACCGCAACAAAATCTGTAGTTTCCTGCAGGTTAGTAAAAGCAATACTGCTCAATCCCGCAGAACCTGAAACATCTGCCCAGCTACCGCCGATAGCTCGCCGCTGCCATTTTTTCACGGCCCCGACATTTCCCTGAAGCGTTAATTGACCACTGCCTGTATTATAGTAGCTCGTTCCAGAAGAAGTTACAGTACCTCCCACCGATGTGCTATATACAGTTGTGACTGTATAGGATGATGCTGCGCTCCAGTTCGACGAACTATTGCTTTTTGCTCGGAGATAAACGGTAGTTCCCGCTGTAGATACAGCATAGGTAGCGGCCGAATTTGTCGTACTGGTGCCTGTGCTCGAAGTTTGCCAATACCAGGTCGCCCCTGTGGGAGGAGTTCCCCTGCTCAAAACCGTCAAATTGCATTGATATTCCTGAAGCTGCGGAGCAGAGGGCGTCACCGTCGGTGCTTCAATCACAACACTCAAAGTCCCGAAAACTGTATTTACTTTATTTTTCAATGTTACACTACCGGCACCCGGTGTTGTAAACTGAACATTTGCCCAATAATCAAGCCCTGTGTTTCCTGAAGTCACTACTGTTCCTCCAGTAACCGCCCATACGGGGCCAAGAATCGAACCCGATGTATGTACTGTATAGGTATATACGGTTATTGTGTTCGGCCTGGTCTCTCCAATCATCTCAGCCTTTAGAGTATGGCTTAAAAACAATCCTAAAGAGAATAATAATATAAATCGGCTCATACTTAGTTTCATTTTAGTTTTGAGATGGGACTGAACATGATGGATCGCTTTGATAAGTTTTCACATCCAGAGTAACCATTCTACTTTCCTGGGTATTTAAGTCAGTTACGCGGCAAGTGTATCGACGGTTTATTGTGTAGTCCGTAATTGTACAATCGCTACTCGTGCTTATAACTTCCCCGGCATCGCTTCGTGTCCACTGATAACTATACGAACCACTCCCGTTCGTTATGAGGGCGCGAAGAATCATATTGTTAGTTTGTGTAGGGATACAGGTGGTTATGATCGGGACCGTCTTACATAGATCAATTTCGGTCGGACGATTAGTGCATATTGAAACATCTAATGCTCCTTTCGTAACATCCACCCTCGCATAGTTCTCTGTTGTTAGGGAGACACCTTGATAGACCATTTGAACGTTTGCCAACCAGGTGTCGATACTCGTAAAAGTTTTTGTGATTTTGTTGATCCCTGTTACCACATCGGCATTACTAAAATCATTGATCAGGTTGTTGTTGGTAATATGGTCGCTCAGCTTTACAAATTTCCATTTATATATAACATCAGGAAGGTTTAGGCTTCGCTCAGCGGTAAAGGTTACAGGTTTGTTAACATAAGCGTCTGATACCGAGATCACAGGGTTATCGGCAATAACCTCGGACCCTTTAACCTGATAACTATAAGCATTTACGATATTGAGATCTTGATCGCGAACAAGGGTTAGACGCCCCATGTCGTCGTATTCATAGTATTGGGATATACCACGTGAGTCGGTTTCAGAAAGCTTCATGAGTGCTTTTCCATACAAATAAGTCTTCATCGAAGCCGAAGCTGGATAAAACAATGCATCGTCAAGATCGACACTGCCGCTGGTTTCTACTTCTATATTTAATGAGCTATTAAAAGTGCCGGTAGGGACCTTCACGAAATAGTACTTCCAAAGGCTGTTGGTGTTAGCAAATGACATCGATACAGTGGCCTGGGGGTGAACCCCGTCATTAACCCTGACAGTTATTACACCTGCCGAAGCAGCCTTAACCCAGCAGGAAAATAGGTAATACATCCCATCTCCCTTCGAAAATGATTTAAAAATTTTATTGGCCGTTCCCGGAACAAATCGAAGCGCTTTGCCATAGGTCTTTCCATCCACATAGGAGGGTGAGGAGTTCGTTGTGAACTCATATTCTGACTGACCCTCGAAATCTGAAAAGACCACTTCATTGGCCAATGCGTTGCTTATATCCAGCTTAGGCAGGGAACCGTTCCAGCCATAATGAACTGATGATTTGCTTCTGTTGTATCCTAATGTACTTCGTGCAGTACCATAATCGTCTTGATGCAAATATTCCGTGAACTGGTTATAATTTGTGTTGTCGTAGGTAAATGATGAAATACCGCCATTGTTAGTCACATTCGAAGGGGTGAAATTTACTCCGTCATGCGTTGCCACTGTGAAATTCTTTCGAACATAGATATTATCACGCACGCCATCATATTCAAAATAGCTCATGGTGGCGCCCGTGGTGACAGCAGAAGCTAATGGTTCCTTTTGAGTAGACCAGGTCTCAATTGGGAGTATAATATTTTTGTCTTTTAGCCTGGTGATAGCTTTTACTGTGTTGTCTTGCTGGTTCCAACTGGAGTTTATTGTATAGTCCAACGGGTATTTATAGTTGGTAGTATACTCGATTCCATCGCTTCCGTTTTTTGTAACTCTTGTTACAAAATCGTGGAGAGGACTTAGGTACTCATAATTTGTTTCGTCTGTTGAAAAAACAGATGGGTTATTCTGATCATATATTTTATGGGAGCTCTTTAGTAAACGCGCCCGAGTCCTCGTATAGATTTCGTAACGACTGTATATAAATGCGGGCGATTCCTGGTCGCGTATTCCTGCGAGTGAACTGTTTACCACACTCAATGCTTTGTATTGATCGATTCTAAGGCCGTATGTTTTCTGTGGTGATGAAAGGAATATATAGTCATTCTCCGTGCGTTCTACCGGATTATTTGCGTTGTTAAATTTCGTAACGCTTTTTAATAAGCCTCGCCTGAAGTCGAAATAAGGATTTGAAACAAAAGGATAACCATAGTAACCGGTAATCGGTCCGGGGTCGTATGTGGATACCAATGGAGAATTGGAAGCAAAACCTCCCCGTGCAAAACGATTCCGCGAAGCCGTCCAGTCACCCTCTTCCTGGGTACCGAATCCGGCAGCAATAGAAAACTCATAGACCGTTTTTCCCATGCCTGGGCGGCTTACGGATACTTTTTTGTATCCTACCCATTGACCTGGGTAAGCGTCTTCATTCAGATCAAGCTCACTATCCGTGAATACCGTTGTACGTTTCCATATTTCTGACGCACTCAGTCCGCTGTTTACCAATGCATGATAATATGTTATCACACCGGTAGATTGATTCTTATAAAAATTCAGATTAAATGCTCGAAAGGGCCTGTGAAGCAATACTCCGGTGGAAGTGCCATTATCCTCTTCGTAAGTATAATCTTCAGCAATATCTTTTGATCGGTCAATTCCATCATGATATTCGAGCCTTTTCACACGTAGCCCACCGCCATAATAGTTCGCCAGCGCTGTCGGATCATAGTATGTATTAGGCTCATAAATGATCCTGCTGGTACCTCCGTTGGGAACGATTATCTGACTAAGAGTAGCTGTTGTTAAGCCTGCCAAATCGACGTTCGCGCCAGCAGAGTTATTTAATTCGACAAGAAACCCTGAATAGCCGGGGATAGGTTGAGTACGGAATCTATCTGCTCCGGTTAGTGTGGGATAAAGATAGGTCTTAAAAGCACCAACGGAAGAAACGAACGCATTAAAGTATCCAAACTCATCCACTGATCGTGTTCTCGTACCAGAGCCGGTTGAGTTAGAAAGAAACACGATGTTTCGTTTGAAGTTAACCCCATAGTAGTCGAAGAGGTAGGGAGGCATAGTCCGGATTTCTGAACTTTCTATTATTGATCGTAGAAAGATGTATTTGGCCAGACCGTCTTCTTCTGTCTCACTTACAACTTTATAACCAAAATCGAATTTTCGAATCAATGTTGGTGCCGTACCCATGATATCATAGATTCGAATGTCACCGATAATCGGCTGTTTAACCTGCGCATCTGTTCCTGTAGGCAGAACCAGTGTGGATGTACCGATCTCTATGCGTTCTGTCCGCCCTATAGCACGACTAAAATGAACGTCCGGAAGAGCAGACTGTGTAATACTGTATTGTGCCTTTTTCTCGTGTTTACCAGTCGACTCATTATATGTATAGACACTCTTGTTATCCGTATGGCTGGTTTTCAAAGGAAACTCATAACCGTTTCCTGCGAGCATCGGTTTTTCGATGGCATCATATTCAAATGATATTTTGTCTCCGTTTGGCGATTCAATGCTGAGCAACTTCCAAACGGAATTGTAGTTTAAAAAACCGCCTTTATAAAGATTGTAGTTGTACTTGAAATAAATAATACCGTTTTCATCCGTCGTATTTACGCTTATCCTGGATTGGACCGGATCACCGAAGGTATAGATAACTCCAGTAGCATCCGTAATTGCAAACCCCATTATAGTTCCATCTGCAGCAGTCACGCGCTTAGCGACAAGGTCTTGCTTTGTCAGAAATGCAATTTGACCGACATTATCAAAAATAAAACTCGCCGATATTCCTGGAACTGTGACTGTATAAATATCAGGCTCCAGGTCTTTTATTACATTCCCTGAAAAGCCGCCTAGAGAATTTAGAAAATTAAAATCACTTATTTCATCGGAGCAATTGTTAAGGTTATCGTCTGCTCCGGGCGTAAAACCACCGATCGTCGAAGATACATTATTGGTAAGCCATCCCTGTTTAGCTGGTGTGCCGGTACTGGAGTAATCATCAGGCAAACCTCGTAAATCGCGAATAATACTGCAGCCGGTAAGTTGCCAACCTACTCCTAATTGTCCTCCGTAGGAATTTGCCTTAATACCACCACCCGACACATAGTTTGCTGTTATGGGATAGGAAAGAGACCCTGAGTGCAACGTCCACAACGGAATGTTTACCATCGCCCTGCCAGAGTAGGGATCCGCGCTAACCTGCGGAAAAGCTCTGGTTGGCAACAAGAGTAACACAAGAAAAATGAACCGGCATTTCATGATGAATTGGTTTTTAAGTTTTTCGTTACAGCACACGCAAACCCCTTATGCAACACAATTTACAGTGTGCAACGTCTTGAAAGCGCTATAAACGCTATCTTATCTTTAATAGGAAATTTTTAGATTGAATGCTTTCATCGGCACAAAGTCAGCTCCTCACACGCATTGCTTGAGAATTACAGCGCAACAAAGGTAAAATAACAACAACGTTAATCCCACTAAATGCGGGATATTTGAATTCTTTTTTAATAGCATTTTTTACAAATTCACAAACTTCATACATCAACTACTCCTAAAGGAGTACGTAGTTATTTGGTTTAGCTTAAATCGATTTTATTGATCTCTATCAGTTTAATCTTTCTGGTACGTACTTCTGCTCATAAATTACGCAGCTTAGTACAAGTTTGTAATGTGCAGTTCCGTAATTGGTAAGGGTTTCCCAATGACTCTTGTTTCTTCACCTTCGACGATATCGCATTGTTATTTACTTTTTTTGCTACGTTTTGGACGTACGGTAGTAATCCCGCGATGACAATAGCCATAATCAGGAGACGGAGGCTGAATTTTGTTGCCTGACTACATTACAAACGTGAGGTCTCTGCATCATTGTCCGCCTGTTTCAGGCCAGTTTTCCCGTTCATCAAAAACATACCCACTCAAATCCCATTTCTCCCGATCTTCCCTCCATAACCTGAACTCCATGAAGATCATCTACGCCCTTTTAATTGGCTGCCTTTTAACCACTACTATCGCAGCGCAAAATAAAAAGGACCTTTCTAAAGAAAGATCCCCCGCTGCCAGCCCCATCCAATCCAAAATCGCCGGCCTCAAAGCATACCCGGGATACTTCGAATTTTATTACGATGAGAAGCAGGATAAGATCTTTGTACTGATCGACAAGTTCGATACCGAGTTCCTCTACGTAAGCTCATTACCCGCCGGCGTTGGCTCTAACGACATCGGTCTTGATCGTGGACAGCTCGGCAATGAACGTGTGGTGAAGTTCGACCGTCGAGGACCAAAAGTATTGCTGATCGAGCCGAACTACCGCTACCGCGCAATAACCGATAACATCGACGAACGCAATGCCGTAGAGGAAGCCTTCGCGCAGTCTGTGTTGTGGGGCTTCAAGGTAGAGGCCGAGGAAGAAGGGAAGGTGCTCATAGACGCTACCCCTTTTCTCCAGATGGATGCTCATGATGTCATCGGTACATTGCGCAGCACCCAGCAAGGTAACTATACACTCAATCTGGATCGCTCGGCATTTTATATGCCCCGTGTAAAGAACTTCCCGGATAATACCGAGTTCGAAGCAACCCTCACATTCACAGGCCAGCCAGCCGGAGGCTTCATCCGCACCGTTACCCCGACACCGTCAATCGTAACCGTGCGCGAGCACCACTCATTTGTCAGGTTGCCCGATGCAGGCTATACACCACGCAAGTTCGATCCGCGAGCCGGCTACTTCAGCATAGGCTATTACGACTATGCCACGCCGATGACGGAGCCGATAGAGAAACGCGTCATTACCCGTCACCGGTTAAAGAAAAAAGATCCCACGGCTGCGCTCAGCGAGCCGGTGGAACCGATAATATACTACCTGGATCGTGGCACGCCCGAACCGGTGCGCTCGGCCTTGCTGGAAGGTGCCCGCTGGTGGAACCAGGCCTTCGAAGCCGCAGGATATAAAGACGCCTTTCGAGTGGAGATGATGCCGGAAGGCGCAGACCCGATGGATGTGCGATATAATGTTATACAATGGGTGCACCGGTCTACACGTGGCTGGTCGTATGGCTCGTCCGTTACCGATCCGCGAACAGGAGAGATCATTAAAGGGCATGTGTCGTTGGGTTCATTGCGCGAACGGCAGGACCTGTTGATAGCAGAAGGTCTGCTGGCTCCCTATGAAGATGGAAAGCCCGTATCGCCCGCGATGGAGCAGATGGCCATAGCCCGCCTGCGTCAGCTTGCTGCCCACGAGGTAGGACACACGCTGGGTCTGGCACACTCGTACGCGTCGAGCTCGGAGCAACTGGCATCCGTAATGGATTATCCTCACCCGGTCGTGAAGCTGAAAGATGGTAAGATAGACCTCAGCGAGGCATACGACACAAAGATCGGCGCGTGGGATAAAGCAGCTATCACCTTCGGATACCAGGACTTCACGAACGGTACAGACGAGGCCACAGCACTGAACGGCATCATACAGAAAGCGCTTCAGTCAGGTCTTACATTCTTAAGCGACCAGGACGCACGCCCTGCCGGCGGCGCACATCCCTACGCGCACCTGTGGGACAATGGCCGCGATGCCGCTGACGAGCTGAATCGTGTATTGGATATACGGGCTATTGCGCTGAAGAACTTCGGCGAGAAGAATATACGTCCCAATATGCCGATGGCTACATTGGAAGAAGTGCTGGTGCCGCTGTATTACTTCCATCGATACCAGGCCGAAGCCGCCTCGAAAGTCGTGGGAGGCCTTAACTACCGGTATGCCCTCCGTGGCGACGGTCAGCCGGTAACCGAGCTCATCGCACCGGAGCAACAAACAAAGGCCTTACAGGCGCTGCTCAGAACCCTTTCGCCGTCCACACTGATCCTGCCGGAGACAGTTCTGCAGAAGCTGCCGCCGCGCCCTATCGGTTACAGCCGTCATCGCGAGCTGGTAAAAGTTCGTACAGATCTCACATTCGATGCGCTGGGAGCAGCAGAGGCAGCCGCGGATATGACGTTGAGCATACTCCTGCATCCCGCCCGTGCAGGTCGCCTGGTGGAGTATCATGCGCGCGACGCCAAACAACCAGGTCTTGCCCTTGTACTCGATCGCCTGGTAGAAGCCACCTTTAAAGCAGGGAACAAAACCGGTCTGGAAGGCGCGATCCAGATAACGGTAAATGATGTAGTTCTGGACAACCTGATAAAGCTCGCGCTCAATAAAGATGCTTCCGGCCAGGTAAAGGCTGTGGCCTACCTGAAAACAGAGCAGCTGCGTATTTGGCTGATGGAACGTATGAAAGTGACGACAAATGAAGAATGGAAGGCTCATTATGTTTATGCCATTACACAGATCCGAAAATTCCAGGAGAACCCCGACGAGTACAAGCAAGACAATTTGCTGGCGCCGCCACCGGGGCAACCGATTGGACTCGATGATACCTGTGGAAACTAGTCATTCTGAGGGGCGTACAAGGCGTATTCTTTAATCTGGACGTCAATCCCCGGATGTAGGGTTTTATAAGCTTTTGAGTTGAATTTCACTGGGAGGGTGAGTTAGTTGCGGTATTGTTGTTCTGTGTATTATACAGTTTATGCTACTGCGAGTCCTGACTATCATCACCCTCACACTACTTTCTACCATAGGCTATGCGCAGATGGTAAGATCGGAAGCCGACAGCCTCGAGAACCTTGTTAAAACGGTTCCGGCGGATACGACGCGTGTATGGCTGTTGAACAAGCTGGTGGGCAGCCTGCGTGAATACGATAACCGCCGGGCATTGCGTTATGCCCAGGAGTCGCGCGAGCTGGCGCAGGTTATAAATTACACACCAGGGCTGGCGTTGGCGCTGGAGCACCTGGGGTGGATAAATTACCGTCTTGGAGATTACTCCGCGGCCTTTGAAACTTCTACCGAAGCATTGCGTCTGGCTGAAGAGTTGAAAGACCCCGACGCCGTAGTCCGCTGTCTCAACACCATAGCCGCGGTTAATAGCGAGCAGGGACAATTCGATCTTTCCATCAGAAACTTTCAGAAAGCTTACCGCGTAGCCTCACAGACCGGCAATACGTTCCTCATGGCGCGAAGCCTGAACAACATAGCCTATACATATTTCCGTACAGGTCGTGTAGATTCCGCACAGCATTATGCAAAGCAGGCCCTCGATGCCGGCGAGCGCAGCCATAACAATTATGTAGTAGGATTTGCCTGGCGCACGCTGGGCGATGTGGCATCATCACAACAGAAGCATGAAGACGCGCTGGACATGTACAGCCATGCCATGACAGCGGCCGCGCACGAAGCCAATACGTTCCTGAAAGCCTCCACCTTACACCGGATGGCCAGTACCTATAAAGACCTGAAGCGTTACGACAAATCGATAGACTGCCTTTTACAGGATGTATCGCTTGCCCGGTACTATGGCTACCGCGATGAGCTGGAAAAATCCTATAAGCTGCTGGCCGAAGTATATGCCATTCGCCACGACACCGTCTCAGCCTTCAACTACCAACGCAAGTATATCACCCTGCACGACTCTACCGATACACGAAAGAACAACGAGCAGATGGCCGTACTGCAGGCGCGCTTCGAATCGGAAATGAAAGAAGCCCAGATAGGTCTGCTTACAAAAGACACGCAGCTAAAACAGGAAGAGATCAGCAGCCAGCGGGTATGGCTTTATTTCTATGTGGGGTGTTTGAGCTTACTGGCAGTACTGGCGTTCGTACAGCTTTACAACAATCGCCACAAGCAGCGTGTAAACCTGGAGCTGGAAGTGAAGAACGCCGAGATCGCCCAGCAGGCGCGGCAGCTGCAGGATCTGAATCGCGCCAAGGACAAACTGTTCTCCATCATGAGCCATGATCTGCGGAGCCCGCTGATGAGCCTCCGGGGCCTTATAGATCTGCTATCGACGCAGGATCTCTCAACCGAAGACTTTATGGCGGCATCGCGCAAGCTCGATCAGAATCTGAACTCCGTCATCGAAGATCTCGACAATATATTGCTATGGGTACAGTCTCAGCTTAAAGGACTGCGCATTAATGCGGAATCGCTCAATTTTAAAGAGGTGCTGGATGAAAAGATCCTGTTATTCCGCGAGCAGGCCCGCTCGAAGAACATATCCATCATAAGCGAAGTAGACGAAGAACTGATGGTCGTGGCCGATCGTAATCACCTTCGTCTCATTCTGCGCAATCTGTTGGTGAACGCCATCAAGTTCAACCAGCCGGGAGGCCTTATAATAGTTCGCCAGCAAACCCAGGAAGATTGGGTGGAGATCTCGGTAAAAGACTCCGGTATTGGAATGGAGCCGGCAGATGTCAAAAAACTGTTTCGCGCGGAGACACACTTTACAAGCCTGGGAACACGGCACGAGAAGGGCGCCGGCATCGGCCTGTTGCTGGCCAAAGAGTTTGTGGAGAAGAACGGCGGCGCTATCTGGGTCAATAGTGAGTTGGGTAAGGGCGCTACCTTCACCTTTACCTTAAAGCGTAACCTGGTTCTTGAAAACCAGGTTACGGTATAAGATCATATCGATATCGGCTATAATTATCCTTTCAGCTTATTCAACTCGGCCTGATAAGCATTCAGGTTGGCCTTCTGGTCCTGAGGCAGATTCTTGATAGCCATCTCCCAGTTTTTAATCGCGTTCTTCTTATCGCCCACGGCAGTATAGCCACGGGCCAGACCTACATATGTGGTGAAAGTATCGCTGCCATGAAGCTGGCGGTTCAGCTTGAATATCTCCAGGGCTTTATCCTTCTTGCCCGCGGCGAGCAGCGCACGGCCGTACTGATGTACAGATTGTACAGTAGCCGTAGGGTGTTTTACAGCTTTGCCCATAATGTCATCCGCTTCGCTGTCGCGGCCCAGCGCGGTAAGAACGAGTGCCTTGGTTTGCAGGGATTCGAAATCTTCTTTGCCCACAAACGGCCCGCTGATAGCATAGTCTGCCCACGTAAGCGCTTCGTCGAGGTTCACCCTGTTCTGTGCGCAGAACTGGGCAGCCTCCATCCAGGGCTGATACGTGAATCCCATCGTGGTGCCCACAAGCTCCTGGCGCATGCGTGCTATATATAGATCGTTTACATTGGGCACGCCTACCGTAAAGCCTATGCGCTTATTCTCCCATTGCAGGAAAGCGTTGGCTTGTTTGCTCTCACGGCCGTCGAAACCGTACGTGAGCCATTCTGTATAAGGCGCGTCGGTTAACGGCGCAGGTACACGCAAAGCATCTTCCTTGGCATCGTAAAAGTAGCTGCCCCAGCCGGAATAGTTTTTTGAGAAGATCCAGTTCGAGGGGCCGTCTTTTTCAACATCGAGAAACAGGCCGTAGGTGCCGGCCTTGAGGGGCTTGCCGTTTATCGTAACATCGTTCGAGAAGGTGATCGTGGTGTTCTCGTTAGAGCCGGCGCGCCAGGGAGCGGCCTTGGATGAGCCAAAGCCCTGGTCGATAAAGCCGTAGTGAACGAGTTCACCCCAGATGTGACCCTTGCGGTCTTCGCCGTTAGGGCCGTGTACGTCGGGGCTGTTGTAGGTGATGGTTACCGATGCAGGACCGATCCATTGAGTAACGCTCGCTTTCTGGTTGTCGCCGCTGGGTGGCTGCGTAAGCTGAGCCGTAGCGGTGAAGCCTGCTGTTACCAGCATGAATGCGTAAAGTAATTTTTTCATAGATGGTGGGTTTGTTTTCTATGACCTTTAACGCAATCGGGGCACTGCGGGATGCCACCTTTTTTGGGGTATATTAGATCTTCTTCTGGCTGAGCGAAGCGTTAGGCACCAGTACGGGCAGTGTACCCGGGTGTAAGGCAATGTTGAACTGGCTATGATGGCCGCTGGGTTCGCCGTCGATGTGGAAGGCTACCGGCCTGGAGGTATTGATGGTCAGCTCGCGGGCTTCCAGGATCTCGCTGAACTTAGAGCTCTCTACCGTACCCGAGAAGAAGGCATAGATAAAATCCAGGCGATAGGGGGGCACCTTTTTAAGTATATTGAAATGCAGCAGCCCATCGCATACAGAAGCCGCGGGGGCTATGCGGGCATTATTGCCATATTGTGACGAGTTAGCAATCGCTACGATAAAAGCCTGGCGGTTGAGCGTCTGGCCGTCGATGCGGATCTCCATGTCGAACTCGTTGAACGAAAAGAATTCTTTGAATGTCAGCCGGACGTAGCCGGCGAGACCGCGTTTGGTTTCACCACCGAAGAGGTTGGCGATGTGGCCGTCGAAGCCTATACCCGATACATTGAGCGACAACTTGCCGTTTACAGTGAAAGTATCCATCGCCAGCGGAGAGCTTTGAAAAAGACTGTCGATGGCGAGTCTTGTTTTGATCGGGATCCCCAGGTGACGCGCAAGACCGTTACCAGAACCGCGGGGAATGATGCCCATGGGTATGGTGCCACTGAGCAGGCCCTGGGCTACTTCGTTCATCGTGCCGTCACCACCTACGGCGACTACCTGCTGAAAGCCGGCAGCTCCTGCGGCACGTGCCAGTTCGGTGGCATGACCGCGGTGTTGAGTGAACTCGATAGTACATTCTACATCATTACGCTCGCACGTCTCGATAATGCGGCCCTCAAGCTCGGGCTGATAACCCGTACCGGCGTATTTGTTGATAATGAACAATACCTTCCGCACTCCGTTATTCACAGCTTCCATCGTCACGATATTTCCTTTATTGGGGAGATGTTCATTTTCACACTCAGGCTGTCCTTGCGATGTAATTTATCTTCGCTCTCGCGCTCACACTCACACTGTTTCGTTGGGGGATTGTTTTTGAGCGCAGTGCCCGTTACTTCTTGACCTTTTCTTCAATATACTTGACTGCCTGGCCGAAGGTTTGGAGCTTCTCAGCATCATCATCGGGAATACGGATGTCGAAAGTCTGCTCGAACTCCATCACAATCTCCGCGTAATCGAGCGAATCAATACCAAGGTCCTTGACGAAGTTGGCCTCCGGAGTAATCTCCGATGCCGCCATACCAAGTTTTTCAGTCAATATCTTGGTGACTTTCTGTGGAATATCCTGCATAGGTATTTAACTGTTTGCCAGCAAATGTATCAAATCCCATTCTGCCCTGCAACAGCCACCAGCACGCGAAAACAATAGAACAGTGTACCCTTGCTGGCTTTAGGAGCATTGGCGCAAAGTACTATTATAAAAGTCAATCCTTATTATGTGTGTTTTGCCGTAAGGTGTTTAGCTGGCGCAAGCCGGGATTTGGTGCAAGTTTGCAACTTGTACCCACCATGTTTCAGTCTGTGACTGAACCTCAACGAAAGTTGGTATTTAGCTGGCGCAAGGTCTTAAGCGGAGCGTGACTTGCCGTGCCCCGAGCAAACTCGGTGGTGCCCATCATGTTGGCAGTCTTAGACTGCCGCGTACCGCACGCACCAACCCCATTAGAACGCCACCCACCGCCCGGCTTCCTCAGAACAATCAATCATACGTCGTAGCTGGCGGAAAGCTCCAGCGCAAGCGAAGACTTGTGCCTAACATCTTAGCAGTCTCCAGACTGCCGTGCCCCCGAAAGTCGCCAGACTTTCGAAAACGTATAACTCAGAAACGCATAAAAAACTCCGTCCCCTTACCCATCGTAGACTTCACACTAAGCGTCCCCTGGTGCTGCCGCATAATCTGCCGCGACAGGCTCAATCCAATACCAGACCCAGTCTTCTTTGTGGTAAAAAATGGAATGAAGATCTTCTCCAATGCATCAGGATCAATACCCGAACCGTTATCTCTCACCGCAATTACCGGTCTTGATTTATCATTGAGATAGGCGCGCAGCTCGATCTGTTTTTCGACAGACTGTTCGTCGAATGCCTGTATAGCGTTGCGGAAGAGGTTGATCACAACCTGCTCGATCATATTCTTGTCGGCGGAGATGGTCAGGTCTTCGGGATATACGGAGATGTTTACGACGATGTTCTTTTCGGTGAGGTCTTTCCGGTGCAGCATGCACAATTCGTCCATCAGGTTGCGCACGTCGATCTGAACGGGGCGCGGCTTGGGGATGCTGGTCAGGCTGCGGAACTCCCGTACAAAGTGAATGAGGCCTTCGCTGCGTTTACTGATCGTCTGCAACGAAAGGTGAATATCGCTGAGCTGGTCTTGTGTCAGCGGTACATTGCTGTTTTCGGCAATGTGTGGTTTGAGCTCTTCTTCAACGATGCCGGCCAGAGATGAAATGGGCGTTACCGAGTTCATGATCTCGTGTGTCAGAACACGAACGAGGTTCTGCCAGGCTTCCATTTCCTTTTCTTCGAGCTCGCTCTGGATGTTCTGAATCGAGATCAGCTTAACGTTCTCGCCGCGTAGCGTGAGCTCGATCGCATAGATGGAGAGTTGCACCAGCTCTTCACCGATCTTGAGGCGCACGAGCTCGCGGCCACCGGTCTTGAGCTTGTCGAAAACATTTACGAGTGTGTCGCTTACTTCCTTGAGGTCGCTTATGTTCTCGGCTTTATTGATACGCAGCAGCTTGCGTGCAGCGCTGTTGAAGATCTCGATGCGGCCGTCTTCTTTGAAAACGATGAGCCCGATACCCACGTGCATCACGATGTTCTTGAAGAAGAGGAACTCCGAGTCTTTTTCACGACGGGAGCTGCGCAGCTTAAGCATGGCTTCGTTCAGCTCCTGGTGTAAGCGCTTTACCGCGGGATCATCGCTTTCGGTCTTGAACGAGTAGGAGAGGTCGTCGAACTTGATCGAGTCCAGGAACGACGCGATGTTCTCGTGAGATCGGTCGAGATTGTCGATCAGCAGCTTGAGCTGGTAAGCGCTGAGTAAAAAGAATACGAGCGCATAAATCCAATCGCTATGGGTAGCGAAATAAGAGAACAGGAAAATCGAGGCTGCCAAAAAGGCTATCCGTGGAACAACGGGTGACCGCCAGTTAAAATCCATGCCATAGCCTTTTGAGGTAGCCATCTTATAGTCCGTATTTTTCCATACGACGGTAGAGCGATGCGCGGGTAAGCCCGAGTTCGTCTGCAGCCTTTGATATATTGCCGTTATGCATTTGCAGCGCCTTCACGATCGCCGCCTTCTCCACTTCATCGAGATTCAACGTATTGGAAGCCGGACCGGACGTAAGCGAGCGGCTTAACAGGAAGTCACTTTCCTGGAGAGTCGCCGAGTCGGTCATGATCACGGCGCGTTCTATAGCATGCTGCAGCTCGCGTATGTTGCCGGGCCATGCATAACGCTTCAGGCGGTCCATCGCTTCGGGCGTGAGCACCGTAACCAGCTTATGGTATTTCTTCGCGTAATAGTTGAGGTAGTGTTGAGCCAGCAGGGGGATATCTTCCACGCGTTCAGACAGCGGCGGCACCTGTAGCTCAACGGTGTTGATACGGTACAGCAAGTCCTGGCGGAACGTGCCTTCCTGCACCATCTTGTGCAGCGGCATATTGGTGGCGCAGATCAGACGGATATCTACCGCTACAGGTTGGTTGGACCCTACGCGGGTTATCTGTCGTGATTGCAGCGCGCTGAGCAGCTTGCTTTGCAGGGACATGCTCAGGTTTCCGATCTCATCCAGGAATAACGTTCCATTATTGGCCAGCTCGAAGCGGCCGGGGCGGTCCTCGCGTGCATCGGTAAAGGAACCTTTCTTATGACCGAACAGCTCGCTCTCGAAGAGCGTCTCCGTAATCGCGCCCATATCCACAGACATAAAGCTGTTGTCCTTGCGCAGCGAGCGCTGGTGAATAGCGCGCGCGATAAGCTCTTTACCCGTACCGTTCTCGCCAAGAATAAGAACGTTGGCATCGGTCTTCGCTACCTTGTCGATCAGTGTAAACACGTCGCGAATAGGCTGGCTTTGTCCGATGATCTCGCCGAAGGGTTTACTGATCTGCTCTTCGAGCATTTCCTTGGCCTTCTTCAGCTTGTCTACTTCGTTATAGGATTGCTTCAGCCGTATAGCCGTAGCGATAGTAGCAATGAGCTTCTCGTTCTGCCACGGCTTCAGAATGAAGTCCGTAGCCCCCAGCTTCAGCGCCTTCACAGCCATCTCCACATCGCCGAACGCCGTGATCATGATCACCACCGAGTTACGGTCGTGGTTGATGATCTGCTCCAGCCAGTGGAAGCCTTCTTTGCCACTGGTGATGTCCTTGCTGAAGTTCATATCCAGCAGGATCACATCATACGTGTCGTTATTAAGAAGAAAAGGGATTTTGTTCGGATTCTTTTCGATGATCACGTGATGACTCTGCTTTTTGAGAAGCATCTTCGCCGCAAGCAACACATCTTCATCGTCATCGATCATTAAAATTTTGCCACCTTCAGGATTCACGTATGTTTCTGATTTTAAGTAAAGAGATTTTGTTTCAGCCAGGAAATACTATGCCAAGTATTGATATCGCCGTTTCTAGCCACCTAAAAGCGTTTCCACCATCCTAGATCGCACAAATATGTTCAAAAATGAACACTTTTAAAAACACCCCGAACTAACTCACTGTGTTTTCTACGGCCGATACGTGTAAATCCTCACGCCTTCCTTACTAACTACATACAACCGCTCATCCGTCAACAACGCAAAATCACCCCCAACCGGCAGCCCAACCTCCCGCGAAGCCGTAGTAAACAAATCGATCAGCACAAGCTTCTCCCCCTGCTTATAATACAGCTCCTCTCCCAGAAAATTGAACCACGTAATATTCTTAACCGGAATCGTCCGGATCCATTTGCCGATCCCATTGAACACAATGATCCCCTGGACAGCATCCAGCAAAAAGATGAAGTTCTGATACTCACGCATCGTAACGATCCGCGAGTTCTTAATAAGCCGGGAGGCGATACTCTCATCCACACTCACGACCGACGTCTTAAGATTGACCTTTTTAAGACTCCAGTCGGCAGAGTCCAGAATAATGAGGCCATAGTCACCCGAAGGGCATACGAAATATGGGGTGATCGCGAAAGCAGGGTCTATTTTCTGCCAGCCCACATCGTCGGCCATGGAAGGGGAGAAGTAAATGTATTCCTGGCGGTCGCGGTAGTAAGTAAAGATGCGGGCGCCATCGCGGGCATCGAGCACGGTGGGCAGCACGGGCTGTACGGGGGTATAAGAGCTTTGGAGGTTGCCGTCCATGTCTACCTTCTGAATGGTGCCACGGGAGTCTACCAGGTAAAGCTCGCCCGGACGATCAACGGTGGCGTAAGATATAGGATTCGGCACGGACAGCTTCATGAGCTCCGTAAACTGCGCCTGTGCCAGCAGGGGAAGCGTTATAAGGAATAGCGTTATATAATGGCGTATCATGCTTTATATTCTTTCAGTTCTACCTGTATGCCGTCGTAAACGGCGTAGGTATTGTAATGTACCCACTCGCCGATGTTGACATAGCGACTGTGCTCGCCCACCTTCAGATCCAACGGCAGGTGCCGGTGTCCGAAAACATAGAAGTCGTGATGATCGGTCTTTTCCATCTCGTTACAGTATACCCACAGATATTCCTCCTGCTCACCTTTAAACGATTCATCGCCTTCGGAATTGCTGATACGGCTGCTATGCGACCATCTGTTTGCAATGCCTATGCCAAGGTTGGGGTGAATACGGGCGAACAGCCACTGGCATAACGGGCTATTGAAAAACTTCTTGAGCAGCTTGTACGTGTGGTCGCCGGGGCCAAGCCCGTCGCCGTGGCCAATGAGTAACTTCTGCCGGCCTACCAGCAGCTCCTGGGGCTCGCGGTATATGGGGATGCCAAGCTCTTTCGGGAAGTAGTCGAACATCCACATATCGTGGTTGCCCGTGAAGAACGTGATGGGTATGCCCGCGTCGCGCAGCTCGGCGAGCTTGCCTTGCAGGCGTATGAAGCCTTTGGGGATAGCATGCCTGTATTCGAACCAGAAGTCGAAGATATCGCCTAATAAATATATACTGTGGGCGTCGTGTTTGATCGAGTCCAGCCATGCAATGATGCGCCGTTCGCGAGCCAGGCTGGACGTATGATCAGGAACGCCGAGATGAAAGTCGGAGGCGAAGTAGATCTTTTTGTTATTGAGCGTCGGTATAGGGGCGATCATAATAAAAAAACTCAGGCCGGTGGTAAGGCCTGAGTTTCAAAAGTAAGATTATAATTCGAGGAATGATTATCCGGCTACCTCGGGTTTTTCGCCTTCAAGCGTAGGCGTTGGGTCTACACCGGGTTGCTCGTTTTCCTGCGCCTTCTTCTCATACTTACCCTGGCCGTTAGTAAACTGCTGGTACGTAGTGAGCTTTTCGAAGGGGCGTTTGCCGATAAGTCTCTCGAGGTCTGCCTGGAACAGGATCTCTTTTTCAAGAAGCTCCTGGGCTATTACTTCGAGGTGGTTACGGTGCTTCAGCAACAGCGACTTCGTACGTTCGTAGGCGTCGTCGATGATACGTTTCACCTCGCGGTCGATCTTCTCGGAGGTTGCTTCCGAATATGGCTTCTGGAACGAGTAATCGTTGGCCTTCGAGTCGTAGAACGACATGTTGCCGATCTCTTTGTTCATACCATAGATGGTCACAATGCTGTAAGCCATTTTGGTAATGCGCTCCAGGTCGCTCAGCGCGCCGGTAGAGATCTTGTTGAAGATGATCTCTTCTGCTGCACGGCCACCGAAGGCCATACACATCTCGTCGGTCATCTGCTCGGTCTGATACAGGAACTGCTCTTTGGGCAGGTACTGCGCATAGCCAAGGGCTGCTACACCACGAGGCACGATGCTCACCTTAACCAGCGGATCGGCATGCTCCAGGAACCAGCCTGCTACCGCGTGGCCGGCTTCGTGGTAAGCCACGATCTTCTTTTCTTCAGGCGATATGATCTTGTTCTTCTTTTCCAGACCACCGATCACACGGTCGATAGCATCCTGGAAATCCTGCATATCTACAGCCTTCTTGTCGCGACGGGCGGCAATAAGGGCAGCTTCGTTACATACGTTGGCAATCTCCGCACCGGCAAAGCCAGGCGTTT
>Ga0247764_1000064_pt1 | contig 42343 bp, 62 predicted proteins | sample UWRJL051202B4_FD_179932 | JGI IMG/M metagenome (GOLD analysis project Ga0247764, IMG submission 179932) | Plant litter microbial communities from Arlington Agricultural Research Station in Wisconsin, United States - UWRJ-L051-202B-4 | ecosystem: Environmental > Terrestrial > Plant litter >...
AGCGGCGAGCCAACAGCGTGACCGTGAGCCGGGTGGGTGGCTCCAGCGCCACGGTGACCGACGCCGCCAACGTGGCCCGCATCGGTTACTACCCGGGGCCGACCCCCTCCTTGAACGTCTACACGGACGACGTGCTCCCGTGGCACGCCGGCTGGCGTGTCTACCTCGGAACCCGCCGGGACCTGCGCTGGCCGGGCCTGTCCCTGGACCTCGCCCGCAACCCGTCCCTGTTGCCGTTCTGGCGTAAGCGCGCGTACGGCCCTCGCATCCAGGTGACCACCGGGAAGCCTCAGGTGCTCGGCTCGGACCCGGACGTGATCGTGGAGGGCTACGCGGTACAGCTCTGGCCCACTGGCTGGAAAGTGAAGCTGGCGGCCAGCTCGGCCCAGGGCTGGGATGTCTACACGCTGGACGATGACCTGGAGCGGATGGACGCCGACAACAGCACCTTGGACACGGCCGTCACCACTACTGTGGCCACCACCATCCAGGTGACCAACAACGGCGACGCTGGCAACACGTGGGTGCCCACCAGCCTCTACCCGGCCGAGGTGCCGTTCTATATCCGGGTGGACCAGGAGGTCATGACCGTGACCAACGTGGGTGACATCTTCTCGACCACCAAACAGACTCTGACCGTGACCCGGAACGTGAACGGCGCGGCCAACACCCACGCTGCGGGCGCCGCGGTCTCCCTGGCCTATCCCATGATCATCGCGCTATGAGGTGCACCCGTGGCTAAGTACCCTGTCCTCTTCGCCGGCCAGCGCTTCACGGCCTCCCTGGCCGGATCGATGGAGGCCGATTTCTACCTGAAGACCACGGCGACCGCGCGCGCGAGCACTACTACGGCCACCGACGACCCGGATCTCCAGGTCCCCGTGGTGGTGGGTGAGGTGTCCCTGATCGAGTTCTATGTGAAGTACGCCTCCTCCACTTCGGCCACGGCCCTGCTGAAGACCCAGTGGGGATTCCCGGCCGGAACCACCGGCAACCGCCAGGTCGGTGGCGCCGGCAGCGGCGCCACCGATGGCAGCGCCGACAACATGGCCTCACACTGGGGTGTCCACGGTTCGGGTACGGCCGAGGTCTACGGCGCCCGGGGAACATCCGGTCAGCAGCTCTGGCTCTACGAGTGGGCCGTGGTCACCGTGGGCGCGACCGCCGGTAACGTCACCTTCCAGTGGGCGCAGAACGTATCCAATGCCGCATCCACATCCGTGGTGAACGGCTCCTTCGCTCGCCGCACCCGATTCGCATAAGGAGCACCATGACCCAGCCCATCCCACTCCCGGCCAACGGGGTCCCCAACTACGCTGAGTTCAACTACGGCCCCTACGACTACGAGGACGGCCTGGCCCTGCCCGTCTCCCACGGAACGAATACCTGGGTGGCCGTGCCCTGGAATGTCGAGGTCTACGATCCTCCGCTCCTCGGCCGGCCGAACGGCCAGCACGACACCAACGGCTGGACGGTACTGAACGGGCCGTGCCAGTTCTGGGGGTCGGCTTTCGTCATGGTCCAGGGCGGATACGCGGGTGACTCGATGCACCTCATGGCGCGCCGGGCCAAGCGGGTCAACGGCGCCAACACGATCATCGGTCCGCCGTTCCAGGCCAGCGAGTGGTTCGTGGGCGAGCACGAGACCCACCCCCAGCCGGACGGCTCGGTCACCTATTCCAACTCGCACCTGATGGTCGCGCTGGACGGGATGCTCCAGGAGGACGAGCGCCTCCAACTCTGGGTGGACCACTGGAACGGGCCTGCTGGGACGGATGCCCGTATCGTGTCGGCAGGGGTCACGCTGCACTACACGCCGCGCCCCACGGACATCACAACCCCGGGAGGACTGGGAGCATGAGCGGGATTCTGGAAGAGGTGGTCTGGCCAGGCATGTCCCGGCTGGAGCCCAAGAGCAAACTGGGCGGCGTGCTCGCGCGCAAGCCCGGGTATCACAACAGCCGTGATCACCTACCGGCCTCGGACTACTCAGTCCGCGAGTTCAGCGTGGACCGCCAGGGCGAGGCGGACGAGGGTTGCGCCATCGACTGGACCTTTCCCGACGCCCAGGCCGGGGACTATCGCACGATCAGCAAGTACAGCAAGCGCCTGCTGGCCGCCGGCCAGGCGGGGCGCACGGCCGACCCGCGTACGGTCTACATCCGGGAGTTCTTCGGCCAGATCGACTCGGACTCCACGGTCGAGGGCTGGGATTTCGCCAAGCACACCACCAGCTCCAGCGACTCGTCCCACCTCTGGCACATCCACATCTCACTCCACCGGGCCTACAGCCAGGACGCCAAGGCCGCCGCGGCCATCCTCTCGATCCTGTCGGGGGAGAGTGTCCAGGACTGGCAGGCCCACTACGCAAGGAAGCCCACCATGGCCGCGATCGACGGAGACCTCCCCGAGCTTCAGCAGGGAGACGAAGACCAGCCCGGCAAGACCGCCTGGATCAGGCGCGCCCAGGCTGAGCTGAATCTGCTCACGGGCGCCGAGCTGGACGTGGACGGCGCCTACGGCGCGGCCTCGGCCGCGGCCGTCAAGGAGTTGATGGCCAGCGACTCCACCCGCTCCAGCACCAACGGCTCCAAGATCGGCATCCCGGAGTGGCGTCGGCTGTACGGCATCTGGGCCTGATCGATCTATGATCACCGCATCCCAGCCTTGATCAGATCGGTGGACTATGAGTGAGCGCGCGACCTGGACGGTTCACCCTCGTGCGAGACGTGACCTCGTACGTGCTGGGACTTTTGTTGATCCTGAAACAGGCCGGGATCGGATTCGACCCTCCACCCCAAACCAACCTCCCCGTCCTGGTGACGGGCGGACTGCTCGTGGGCGTGCCGGGACTGGCGCAACTCGTGATGTGGTGGCTGGGGGGCCGAGCTGGTATGGATGGGCAGCCATCACTGCCAGCTCCCCCGCCGTTGTCGTCCTCGGGTACGCAATCGCCCGAGCCCTCGGGAGCTGACCGGTGAGAACAGACCAGCAGATCACCGACGAGATCCGGACCGCAGTCCACCGGTTCCAGCCCGGGGTCTACGCCTGGCTTGCCGTCATGATCTCGGCCATCACGCTCCCGCTGCTGGCTCTGTTCGTGTCGATCCAACTCAACGAGCGGGCTGTGGAGAACGAGCGGACAGCCCGCGTGGCGGGGGAGCGGGCCATGTGCATCATCGTGGTGACCCTGGACTCCGCCTATAAGGAAGATCCACCCAAGACCCCCGCCGGCAAGAACGTCGCCGAGGGCATGGCCAACCTGCGGCTGGCCTATCACTGTGACGAGAGGTAACCCGATGTCGTACGTGAGTGATCCAGCGAAGACCGCCGGCCCGAGCGGGGACGGCTCCAAGAGCCTGGCCAAGGAGAGCAAGGCCGGGCTGGCCGTGTCGTTCCTCGTGTTCTGGGTGGGCCAGGGCGTGGTGGACGGAATCGGCCAGCTCGACACCTCGGCCTGGAACGGCTGGTGGGCCTCGGCCGCCGTGGGCGCGCTCGCCACGGTCTCCGGCGTCATCACGGCCTACCTGAAGAAGAACCGGTAGCCGATGCTCACCCAGCGCCTCGTCCAGGACATGGGCAGCAACTCGGGCACGCTCACCATCACGGCCGCCGCGGGCAACCTCGCCGACCTGGCGAGCCTGGCCGAGGAGCTCAATCTGCGGATGAACATCAAGACCGAGGGCACGATCACCACCAACCCGCCGGCCCCACCGCCGACCATGGAGGACGAGGGCTAGTCCCGCCCACACAGACAGCGGCCCCGGTACCTACCCTCGCTCGGGTACCGGGGCCGCGCTTTGTGCTGGGTCAGACGGAACGCTTGGTGGTCTTCACGGCCTTGGCCGCCTTCTTGCTTCCAGTCTTGGCCGCCGCCTTGGCCGCTTTGGAGTAGCCCTGGGGGTTGCTCTTGTTGGCGTTGCTTCCGCTGCCGAACAGATTCACTGTCTCGCTCCCTCGCTCTTGGCTGATGTACCTAGGCTATAGGATACGTAGCCTTGATCGCAAGGGGGCGGGACTCACGGGTTGCGGTAGTAGCTGGAGATGCTGTCGTTGAACTGGCCCGTCATCGGCCCGGAGCTGTGGGCGTAGATCAGGCCCGGCGTGCTGGAGCACGTGGAGTTGTCGAACACCACGAACGAGACGCTCGCGCCGTTGGTGATGTAGCTCGTGCGGTTGTTGGCCGAGCTGGGCATCGTGTAGCAGACGCTGGGGCTCTTGCTGGCCGCCGTGAAGCTGGTCAGCAGATCCGAGGTGTCCGCGTACCGGTAGAAGTAGATGGAGCCCGTGGGGGCAGCCTGGGCAGGACTGGCGGTCATCGCCAGCAGGGACACGAACAGCGCCAGAAGCGCCGTGATTCTCTTGATCATTTCTCTCTCCTCATCGGACGGAAACGGTGGTCTTCGTGGTCACCGTAACGGACGGCCGCCGGTCTCCGGTGGAGCGGACCAGCATCACCAGCGTGGCCAGGATGGCCACCAGGAGCGCGGCGAACGGCGCGGCCCCGAGCGTGGCCACGCTCCACCAGCCCAGCCCGAACAGCACGCCGGCCGGGCCGAGCACCAGGGCGGTCACTTTGGCCCGCTTACGCCACCGGCTCGGCGCCGGCCGCGCGATGATCTCGACCGGAAGTGCGTACTGGCCCGCGCGAGTGCCCATGGTGATGAGCCGGAGCGTGCCCGTCTGGGCCAGCGTGCGCCCCCTGGAGAGCCGTTTCAGCTCGGCCAGCACATCGGTCTGGGTCTTGCCGTAGATCACGGCAGGGATGCGCTCGGGGGCCGCGTGGTGGACGACCTGGGCGGGCCTTTTGTGGCGGACGAGATCCGAGGAGGAGCGCGGGACAGGCAAGGACATGGCTGGGTCCTATCGAGAGGGCCACGGGCTGGGCGTGGCGTGGGTCGGATTGCGGCCGGGAGTGCTCCAGGCCGGGTCTTGCATGGCCGCCAGGGTGATGACCAGAAGGCCGCCCAGAATGGCGATGATGCCGGAGACGAGGATCAGGTGGGCTGGTTTCACCGGATCATCATCCAGCCGATCAGGCCCACCAGGGCGACGAGCACACCCGAGGACATGACCAGACGCCGGCCCCAGGAGATCACGGTCACGCGGGCCTGGACGTAGAACGGCATGCCGTCCCGCTGGGCGCGCTCGGCCTTGGCCGCGCTCTTGGTGATCCGCCGCGGGTTCCAGTGGTTCTTGGCATCGTTGTAGCGCGGCCAGGTGGCGAGAATGACCAGCGTCTCCAGCGGCCGGAGAACCCACTTCCAGCAGAGCCACCACGGGAGCGGGATGACCTTGTACCAGATCGGGTCCAGGTCGGACCAGGGCTGGGCGGACGCCGGCCGCGCCCCTTTGGTGACCAGCACGCCGTCCGAGGCGTAGCGCCCGTGGCCGAGGTGCTGGCGCTGGCGCAGGTAGTAGCTGACGGTCTCGCCCACGTAGGCGGTCTCGCGCCGGAAGGCGTGCCCGTGCTTGCGTGTGCGAACGAGGTAGACGCCCCCCTTGCGGCGCCGGACCTTGCGGCCCCAGCGCTTCAGCGGCCGGTACGCCACGGCGCCCGCGAGCGTGGCCGTGCCCACGAGGCTGGCCACGATGATCGGGTCCATCTCTCCTCCTGGAGAAACGGCCCGGCCCCGTGTGGGGCCGGGCCTGGGCTGGGTGGGTCAGATGTACTGACCGGGGTTGGTGGTCGACTCCACCCGGACCTCGTCCGCGGGCTTGTCCTCGGGGCCGTGCCCGCGCTCGGCGTCCCGCAGGCGGATGGCCAGCATCATGAGGGCCATGGCGATCGAGCTGGGCGCCATCCGGAACATGGCCAGCGCGGCGAGGCGCTGGACCTGGCTGACCTGTTCCGCCGCGCTCTCCGGCGTGGCCGGGAGCTCCATCTCCAGGAAGGTGAACATCTCGGCGACGACCTTGTCCAGGATCTCCTGGGCCTTCTCGTCCGCGCTCTTGACCGGACCCTTTCCGCCGAACAGGTCGGCAAGGAAGTCAGCGGCTTCACTGCCCACCAGTTCCTGGATCGGCACCACCGAGGGGTCGCCGGCCGCCAGAGCCTTGTCCAGCTCCTCCTGGGTCATCGCACCGATCTTGACGCACTCCTGGCACATACCGCTCTCTTCTCTCTGGCTGGGCGTTTGGCCCACCGGGTGCGAGGTCTTCACCGTTCGACACCCGCATCCGGTGGGGATACCTAGACTATAGCCCAGGTGATCACGTCCTGTCCAGGGCATGGCCGAGATCTCTCCTGTGCTATAGAATGGGATCATGAGCAAGAGCACCCAGCCGTATCACGCCGCGCCCTATCCCCTGCCCCTGGGCTTCAACGGCCGCCTAGCCATGCCCTATCGGTGGTTCTCTGGCCGCCCCCTCAACGGGCACCGCTACACGGACGCCACCGGCTTTCACTACGGCACCATGGCCACGGACATCTCCGGCCGCGCGTCCACATACAAGCTGCTGCCCGGCTACAAGCGCTTTCTCTACGCGCGGTTGCCGATCATGCTGGCGCCGGCCGTGGCCGTGGAGGGCGTCCTGGACCCGGCCGCGCTCGGCTGGGGCCTGTCCATCGCGGGTGTCCTGGCCGTCCCCAAGGTGGCCAAGGCCAGGCGTGTCCGGACCTTCCGCCGCGGCGTCATCGAGCCGGTGGCCGCCAGTGTGTCCGCTGTCCTGAAAGAGCGTTACGTGTCCGGGATGGGACACACCTGGGTCACTGTCCCGCTGGACTACCGGGACGACGAGGAGGCCAAGATCGTTGTCCGGCTCCCGATGGCCTGGACAGGCGACGACGGGGACAGGACACGGCTGGCCAAGGTGGTGGCCGAGCGCCTCCAGGTCGAGGACATCACGCCGAGCTGGACACTGTCCGGCGCCGCGCCCCACGTGACCTTCTCCGTCCCGCCCAAGCCGCCCAGGTTGGTCACCTGGGACAGTGCCGTGGCCGATCTGGCCGCCAGCAAGGACACCGCGCCGATGCTCGGGTACGGCCCCCGCCGCAAGATCGAGACGTTTGATCTGAAGCTGGAGGCGCCGCACCTGCTGGTGGCCGGGGGGTCGGGCGCCGGCAAGAGCGAGATCATCGCCGCGATTGTGTCCCAGTTCATGCGCAAGGGCTACGGCGTGATGGTCCTGGACGCCAAGTTCACCAGCCACATGTGGCTCCGCAAGGTGCCGGGCGTGCTCTACGCCAGCGAATCCGAGGAGCTGCACGAGGCGTTGATCTGGCTCGACCAGGAGCTACTGCGCCGCGCCCGGTTCGTCGCGATGGGCGGGGACCCGGCCGAGCTGGAGCCGCTGCTGGCCGTGCTGGAGGAGATGAACGGCGCCAGCAACCGCCTGCGGGCCTACTGGAAGTCGATCAAGGACACGTCGGACCCGATGATGAGCCCGGCCCTGACCGCGCTTCAGAACCTGGCCGCCATGGGCCGTGAGCTGCGGGTTCACATCGTGCTGGCCGGTCAGAGCCTCACGGCCAAGGCCATCGGCGGCCCCGAGACCAGGGAGAACTTCGGCGGCCGGATGTTCGGCCGGGCCACGGCGGCCCAGTGGCGCATGCTGGCCCCCCAGATCAAGAAGCCGCCGGCCAAGGCGGGGCCGCCGGGACGCTGGCACATCGTGGTGGGCGAGGTGGTCCGGGAGCTTCAGGCGCCCTTCTCCGACATGAAAAACGAGGAGGCCCGCTTGATCGAGTTCGCCACCGGGGGCGCACCATTCCCGGACGTGCCGGAGATGATGGCCGCCTCCCCGGTGGAGGGTGGTGGTGGGGGTGGTGGTCAAATGACAGAGACCCCCAGTTCAGAGCTACCCCCACCCGAGGGGATCTCGCTCCGCCAGTACGCCGAGGAGGCCGGAATCGATCTCCAGCGCCTGCTGAAGTGGCGTGAGAAGCGCTCCGATTTCCCCTCCTGGGTGGCGATCGGGGGGCGCAATACCCACCTCTTCGACCGGGACCACCTCAGGGCCTACGTGCGCGAGCGGCTACGGGAGCCGGTCACCGCGGACGAGGGCTAGGCAGACGAAAACCCCAGGCCGAGGCCTGGGGTTTTCTGTGTCCCGAAGTTGATCTAGCCCAGGTCCTCGGCGCCGGCCGGGGCGCCCGAGGTGGGCTGACCGTTCAGCGCGGCCCGGATGCGCCGGATGGTCCGGGTGGACACCTCGTAGTGTCCCGCCAGCAGCTCATCCACCTGGCCGGGGGTCAGGACATCGGCGTCCTGGGCGGCCAGGATCAGGCTCTCGATCTCGGCCCGCCCGTCCTTGGCCTTGGCCACCCGTGTCCGCTGGGGAAGCTTGCCGGGGACGACCGGGACAGCGGGCGTGCTGTCCATCGGGCCGAGCCGGTTCTCCAGGTTGGCCAGCCAGTCCGTGTCCGCCTGGGTCAAGGTGTCCGGGACCTGGGACAGATCCTGGGTGTTGTCCAGGTTGACTGCTGGGCCGCTGTCCGGCAGGGACACGGCCACGTACTTGGCCACCTCGGGGCGGACGATGTCCACTGTCCGCGAGGCCAGCAGCATGACCGTGCAGCCGAGCATCACACCGTCGATGGCCAGCGGTCCGGTGATCTGGGCGATGCCGGGCTCGCCAGCCTTGATCATGAGCGCGTGAAGGTTCACGTACGACGTGATGGCCGTGGGCACGGTAACCGTGAGCAGCGCTCCTTGTCCGACGCGAGCCAGGAAGCCGTGGACGCCACGGTTGCGGACCAGCACCTCAACGGCGATGAACAGGAACACCGGCCAGATGACGGCCATGGGGATGCGTAGCACGATGTTGACCGTGGTCTCGGTCAGGCAGGCGTTGGCCACGTTGCCCGCCACGCTGGCCAACACGCCGGCCACCAGTCCGGCCCTCGCCCACTTCGGTCCGTTTTCGTTCATCGCTCTCTCGCTTTCTCTTGGTGTATCTAGACTATAGCACACGTAGCCCGTCCGCTGTCAACCCCGAACGTGGACAGGCCCCGGGGGATCAGCCCGGGGCCTGCGAGAGCAGAGGCTAGGGGGGTCAGCTCAAGCCCGCCATGATGAGGGCCGCCACGAACACGCCCCAGAAGATGTGCCAGCTCTGGTCCAGCGCCCAGGCGCCGGTCCCCAGGCTGGGGTTGTCCAAGCGAACGGCCTCGTGATACTTGCGGACGGGCTCGGAATCGTTGGGCCAGACGGTCACGTCCCGGGGGACGCCCAGGGTTAGGAATGCGGCCTTGCCCGGGAGTGCCCGCGCCAGCCGGAACATGAGCCCGTGCTCGCGCCGGTCCGCCAGGTAGTGGGTTACGCCCGAGACCAGCAGGCCCAGAATGAATCCGAAGGCCGAGACGTAGACGCCGGTCACCACCTCCACCAAGGTCACACACAGGGCCTGGGTCACCAGGTAGCTGGCCACGTGCGCCAGGCAGTGGAGCGAGCCATCGGGTGCGCCCTTGTGCTTGGCCTGGGCGTCCGTCTGGACCCAGTAGTCCCCCACGTGATGGCCCGCGTAAAGGGCCAGGCCGTAAGCGCCGGCCGCTGCTAGTGCGGTAGTTGACATTGATCGCTCCTTGTTCGGTTGGTCGTCACCTAAGCCTACCATGGCTATAGCACACGTAAGTGTCGGGTGCACGACAGACGAGAGAGCGCTCTCTCCTTGCGCTTCCGCTACGTGTGCTATAGACTAGGTACATCACCAAGCGAGAGGGGCACACAATGAAGACCACGGGAGCGATCATCACGGAGATCCTGGAGACGGTCGGAGGCCGGATGAACGAGTGGACCCGGATCGCAGACATCGCCCAGAGCGCCGGCCTCACCCCCGAGGAGATCAACGAGGGGATCATGGAGCTCCTGGGGGATGAGGAGTTCCGGGCCGAGCCCGAGCCCTTCGGCCACCGGACCACCGAGGCGGACAAGATCTACGGACCGGTGATCGGGGGAGAGCAGCGCCACCTGATCAAGTGGGGGGCGTAAAGATCTTGAGCGGGGGCCTTGCGCCCCCGCTTCTACGTGTGCTATAGTATAGATACAAGGCGGGAACGAGAGAGGGAGACAGAGATGAACCAGATCGAGAAGGCCACCGGAACCCAGACCACGATCACCCTGACCCAGATGTCCGGCCATGAGGTGGAGGTGGTCACGGTGATCGGGAACGGGGGCCCGGGGGTCCGGGTCCTGTCAGACGAGAAAGCGGCCACGCTGGCCAGTCTGGTCGCGGCCTTCCTGAAGGAGCACGGGCACTGATCAAGGGGAAGGCCCCCGCCCGATAAGGGTGGGGGCCTCCTTTATGCCCTGGTTTGACACGTTTCAATCGTCGTACAGGTCCGTGACCCACTCCTCCAGGTCGCGCCGGCCGGTCCGCTCCGGCGCTACCCACCCCCGGCCGCCGGCCAGGCGCCTGGTGGGTTGCCTGGCGTCCTCCAGCGAGTGCCGGGCCTGCCGCATCACCTTGCGCCTCCAGCGCCTGCTGGGGCGCGGCAACGGCCGCCTGGGGAGCGGCCGGTCCGGATTGCCCAGCGTGGCCGCTCCCCAGGCGGTGAGCCCGATGGCGAACAAGAGAAGCCCGATCAGGAGCGCCTGCTCTCCCGTGAGGCCGATCACGGGATGGCCGGGCACTTGAGATCGACATGATTCTCGGCATCGGCAACGGCCTCGTCCAGCGGCCGGAGGCAGTCCCCTTGCTCGTGGCAGTCCAGACACGTCCAGCGGTAGTCCCCGTCCTCGTCGGGCTCGCCCAGGGTCACTTCCGCGTGATCGCCCTCGATCTTGATCGTTGCCATTCCGCTCTCCTTCCGTTACCTAGACTATAGCACACATAGCCGTCACGGGTACGGATGCTCGGCCGCGAAACCCCACGCCTGGACGAGGTGCTCCGCCCCGAAGAGCAAGCGGGTGGCCAGGGTGCTCGGCGTGACGCACTGGTGCGGGACGTTGACCATGATCTCCTTGCCTGTCAGGCTCCACGCCTGGTCCGCCAGGACCGAACAGATGGCCTCCACGGGGAGGCCCGTATCCAGGTCCTGGCCAGAGGGGAGCATCACGGGGTTGCCCGACCACGGCCAGTTCTGGCGCCGGCCAATCCACGCCTCCAGTTTGGGCGTGGCGATGCCCCAGTGCCAGGCCGCCAGGGCGGCATAGCTGGCCGGGCTGTACGCCACGTTGTGCTCCACCATGAGCCGGGCGATGGCTGCCGCATCCAGCGCCTGGCTGGGGTAGTCCTCCACCGGCCGCGCGTACGCGTGCCGGGGCGTCCAGTGGGTGGCGTAGCGCATCTCGATCTCCTCGGCGCCACCCGGCATGGCCTGAACGAGGCGTGGCGCCGTGATGACGCCTGTGGGCCACTCGCGGTCCGCCGGCCGGGTCTCGCTGGCCTCCACCACGATGCCGACGTGCCGGACATCGAGCGGCCCCACTCGGAAGCCGCCATCGCACAGCAGCTCTCCGAGGCCCACGCCCACGCCGGCCAGGCCCCCGATCGGGCCGAACATTAGGTCACCCGGGCGGAGATCCTCCAGGCGTTCGATCTTGACGAGGTTGGTCATTCGATCACGTCCAGGATGTTGCGCAAGGTCAGAAGGCCCTCATCTTCGTCCGGGTTGTCCAGGGCGGCCTGTGCCAGCTCCTGGATATTCCTGATCTTGGCCTCCAGCTCCTCCTGGTAGGTGTCGTACTGCGGACCGGTGATCGGTTGCCGGGCCCGCCACGCCATCTCGTCCTTGATCTGCTCCTCCGCCCTGATCTTGCGGGCCTCCCAATCGGGCTCCGGATGGTGATCCGGGTTGCTCCAGCTACCTACGCTGCTCATGCTGCCTCGCTCCTGGTCAGCGGCTTGTTGCCGCGCTTCTCATTACACAGCTTGTGCGCCGGCCGTTGGTTGGCCAGCGAGTCCCGGCCGCCCAGCGAGCGCGGCCGGACGTGGTCCCGGGTGAAGCTCTGGGGGTGGGGCCACCTCAGCTCCAGGTCGATCACGGCCCGATGGTCCGTGACGCCCGCGGACCAGCAGATGTGACAGACCGGCCCCCACTTGCGGATCAACGCCTCCCGGATACGGCGCCTGGTCGCCTCCCCGGTCTTGTCCGAGGTGGAGCGCCGGGAGCTGGGCTGGGTGCGCCCGCGGTTGTGCTGGCGCCGCGCCGGCCTGGCCCACTGGGGGACCGGCATGAACGAGGGAAACTCGCACTCGGGCCGGTCCGCCAGGTAGAACAGGCCGCGCGTCATTTCAGGAGCGCCCGAACGCGCTGGACAGCGTGCTCACTCCAGCCATCCTCACCCGTGCCGTCCTCGCCAACTTCTTGGAGAAGCTCTTGAATGGCGGTCCGCAGGATGCCTAGGCGCACCGTGGCCGCCTTCTCCTGGGGGCCTTCCGGGTCCGGGGCGGCCACGAGGTCCGAGGCGCCGGAACGGACAAGCGCTTGACGCCAGCCCTTGGTCAGCGCGCCGGCCGTGCTCTGCTCGGCGAGCCAGTGGCTCTCGCCCGTGTCGTCCAGCCAGAGATAGCGAATGCCGTAAGGGGTGTCGATCGAAAACCCCTCCAGGTTCAGCGCGGGTTGATCGCCGAACGAATAGGACCGGACCGCTGGCCGCTCGGCCGCGCGCGTCGCGTCCCGGACCAGCTGGGCCAAAAAGACCTTGGCCGAATGGTCGAACTCCACGATCATTTTCTGAATCGCCATCGTGCTCTCCGTTCGGATACGGGCGAGGCCCGGACTCCCCCTCGGGTCCGGGCCTCGTCACTTCAGGGTGGCTGGGTCGGTTACTCGAACGCCTTGGCGTCCTCGGCGCCCTCGGCCGCTGTGGCCAGGCGCTCGTTGATCGAGATGATCAGGTCCTTGTTGGCCTTGATGATCTCCCGGTCTGCCTCGGACGGCTCGGAGATCGAGAAGGCCGGGGAGCCCTTCTTGTACTTGGTGCTGGCCTGGGTGTTGATCCGGCCGATGACCGGGCGGAACTTCAGCGGTACCGAGGGGGCGATGACGTTGCCGTCAGCGTCCTTACGGGCCTTGCTCCAGCCGTCCACCCGGGGCTTGAGCCGGGAGTGGATACCGGCGGTCGAGTGCTGAAGCTCCACCTCCACGGGCGCAGGCCCGACGAGGTCCGTGTACTGGTCGCCCTCGGGGCCATCGTCCAGGACCAGGGTCAGCGAGTCGGTAAAGCCATAGTCGCCGTTGTCGCCCTTGCGGGTGCCGTTGGCCTTGGCCCAGATGGCGACCAGGCGGCCGACCGTCTTGGGGTTGGAGCTGGACGCCAGCGGAGACAGGTCGTCCACGCTGGGGAACTCGGAGCTGGCATCGTCGTAGAACTCGTCCACGTCAGACATCTACTGCTCTTCTCTTCTCTGTGACCAGATCATGATCGCCTGGCCTAGCGCCCTAGCCGGGATTCGCACCCGATTTCAGCCTGACCTCTCGCCTAGGGACCGTCTCGATCAACCCCAGTTGACGTCCCGCATTGGCTTCCACCTCCTCGGCTTTGGGTGTCGGGCGGGAGGCTTGCCTTATTGGGGAGTTGCCATCACATGATCCCCGCCCGACATGTATAACCTTACTGGGCTATAGCCCGGGGCGCAACCCCTACCGAGGCCCGAATCGGGGGCACGGGACGCATGCCGCCTACGCGCCGGCCGCCGGCAACCGAGGCACCGCGAGACCGTAGCTCGATGTTGCGCCCGGCCACCTCCATGACCTCGGCACCGAACGTCAGATCCACCTCGTGGATCTCGACCGGGAGCTGGCCGGGGCCCGGCTCCTGGGGCATGTGAGCCAGCAGCGCCACCCGGCGGCCGGGGGCCACGCCGCCCTGGACGCCCACCAGGTCCCACTTCGGCGCCCGGACCCAGGCGCCTTCGGGCGAGCGCGGGCCTTCCCACACCCACGGCGCCGAGTCGTAACCCTCCTGCTGGCCGCTGATCTCCATATATGACCAGAACTGCCGTTGGGTCTTCAGGTCCAGGATGCCGATCTGGCCGGTCCGCCGGCAGGACACCCCGAGGTCCAGGGTGCCGATGATCCCGTACCTGGGGTTGCACACCACCCGCTCCGACCATCCGGGGAGCACGTCCAGCTCGTGGCGCTCCAGGGCCTCAAACAGGCTTTCCAGCTGAAGGCGCATGGTCCGGTGACCGGTGATCACCCCGGTCTCCATCTTCACCTGGAGCATGGTGTGCCTGGCCGTCCCGCGCCGCGCCCCCACGCCGCCGCCGGCCCGGTCGATCGCCCGCTGGGCGTGGGCCTCCAGCCAGTCCTTGGCAGCCTGGGGGTCCATGGTCTCGAGGCCCTCGGCGCACAGCTCGTCGAACAGGAGGCCCTCGTCCTCCCGGAGTCCGAGTTGGAGAAGGCGCTCGCGCCAGTTCTGGAGCCGGATCTGATCCGAGAAGGCGGACGCCTTGCGGGTACACCGCATATAGCCGCGCGGCGGCCGGACCGTGCCCGGCGGGGGCGGGAAGTCATAGCGGCCCGTGCCGGGCTTGATGCCGTAGTAGTGCTCGCCCTTGCTGGCCTTGATCCGGGGCGTGGGGGTGTCGTAGAAACCCTCGTCGTCACTCACTGGAGTGCCACCCTCTCGCACATCGTGTCCGCGTGAATCCAGCTACCGTGACCGTCTGCGCGGGCGTCCTCGCCCGGGAGGATGGGCTCCGGGCAGGACTCGCAATCGGTCTCGTAGGTGGCCGTGAAGATCGGCCCGAGCTGGCCCGCGCGGACCGCAGGCGCCGGCACGGGCAGGGCCTCGTCGTAGAAGTCACTCACCTAGCACCACGTCTCCCCCGATGTCCTGGCCACAGTGCAAGGCCGCCGCCCCGAAGAACCGGCCGATCTCGGCCAGGGCGTTGGCCGTGATCCCGTACCGGACGCCCCCCACGATCAGGACCACGCCGTGGGGTGCGTCCGTCTGGCACTCGATCCGGCCCTCTGCCGTGCTCACGGTCAGGCCGAGACCCTGCCAGGCCGTGTCCACCCAGAGCCCGCGGATCATGCTCCGTCCCCCGCCGGCCGGATGGTGCCCAGGTCCAGCAGACGCTGGACCGTGGCAACCATCAGATCCTTGTTGTCCGCCGGGACCTCGGACCAGGGCTTGGCGCTGGCCTCTCGGGTGCGGTACCCGTGCTCCGGCGCCAGCGTCTCGTATGCCTCGTGAAACGCTTTGGCGATTCTCTCTGCCGTGCTCATTTCTGGGCCTCCAGTTCTTTCGCCTTGGCTAGCAGTCCCTCAGCTTCGGCGCGGTACGCAGCAGCAACCTCGGCACGTTGCTCGCGAGCCTCAACGGCACGGTTCACCTCGGCCAGCGTGGCGAGCGGGTGATGGCCGTCCGGGATGCAGACGCCGATCTCGTCATCGATCACCGTGACGCCCGCCTCGGTCTGGAGCCACTCGTCCGCCAGGTAGTGGTCCCCGGCGCGCTGGAGCTGTCCGTCCGCGTAGACCATGGTCCAGTCTCCGGATCGCCAAAATTGGATGTCCTTTTTCATGCCTTGCTCCTCGCTCTGATCTTCTCCACCACGGGGTCGATGACCCGCGTGGCTTGGACCTTATCCATGAGGTCTGACAGTTTTCCGGCCTTGCCCCCGGCCTTGGTGGCGAGGATCTTCTCCAGCTCCACCGACAACCCCAGGCGCCGCGCGTGCTCTTGCATCTCGGGCGACGGGACCGCCTTGCGCCAGGCGCGGCCCTTGTCCGCGAGCATGGCGCCGATGTCCCCACCCAGCTCCTGGGCGAGATCCTCGGCCAGCGCCATGGCCAGCTCCAGGTCCGGGGCCGTGGCGGCCATGTAGGTCCGGAACGCCCCGCGGCCCTCGCCCGGGGTAGCCGGCCGCCGCGCCCAGACCTTCCACCCGCGCTCGTGGACACCCTCGTCCGGTTGCTCCACCACGAACACGTAGCCCTGCGAGCGCTTGGCCGTGGGCAGGAACGGCACTCCGGCCTCCGTGAACTTCCAGGCCTTGCTGGACGCCTGGACTATCGCGTCCCAGCGCTCAATCTTGACCGGCCCTCGGTACTCCACCAGCTCCTCGGCGTCCAGCTCTCGGCCGAGGTCCCACTCGTCCTCCATCTGGGCCAGGCTCTTACCGTCCTGGCCGCCGGCCAGTGGCCGGTCCGAGAGGTCCGCGTACGTGGCCAGCTGGGTGGTCGTGTCCGCGACGCACAGCAGGATGCACTGCTGCTCTTCGCGCGGGGGAGCCTCGGCCGCCAGCCACGGTCGGAGCCCGCGGCCGACCATCTGGATGAACAGGGGGGCGCTCTTGGTGGGCCTGGCCACGATGACGCACATCGTCCGCGGCGAGTCCCAGCCCTCGGTCAGGACCATGGCGTTGCACACGACCGTGGTCACGCCGGCCTCGTAGCGCTCCAGGATGGCCCGGCGCTCGGACAGCGGCACCTTGTCCGAGATGACCTCGGCCTTGATCCCCTCGGCGTTGAAGGCGTCCGCGAACCGGTGGGCGCTGGCCACCAGGGGAGCGAACAGGACCGTGGACGGGTACTCCACGAGATTGCCCAGGAGCCTGTCCACGGCCTTGTCCAGCCACGCCTGAACGACCAACTCGGGGGCCAGGGACTCGGCCATCTGGGTGTCCAGTGCCTCGCGGCCCTCGGCCAGCGTCACGTCCGGGATGGTGATCGTGTAGGGCACGAGATCGATCAGGTGGCCCTTCCGGATGGCCCAGGAGAGCGACCGGGTGAACGGCAGCGCTTGCCAGACCTGGCCGAGAGCCGCGCCGTCCGTGCGCGCCAGCGTGGCCGTGAGGCCGAGCACGGGGACACTGGGCTGGGTCCAGCCCGTATTGCGACAGTCCCAGCACCCTTCCGGGTCGCGGTTCGCACATGTGCAGTCCGGCAGGCCCCCGAAGCGCTCCAGAATGGCCCGGTAACTGGCCGCCGTGGCGTGGTGGCACTCGTCCACGATGATCAGGCCCACGTCCGTGATCTGGTCCATGCGACCGGGCTGGGTCAGGGTCGCCACGCTGGCCACCACGATGTCCGCGTCCACCTCGTTGGCCGTGGCCTTGACCACGCCGATGGACCAGCGGCCCTTGGTCACGGCGGCCATCGTCTTGACCGTCTGCCGGACAAGCTCATCCGTGTGGACGAGGAAGAGGACACGGCCGTTCATGGCCGCCCCCAGCCACTCGTCCGCCGCGCCGGCCGCGGTCACGGTCTTGCCCAGTCCCGTGGCCATCTCGATGGCCACCCGGTTCACGTCCTCGCCAGCTAGGGTGTCCCAGAAAGCGGCCACTGCCTGGCGCTGGTAATCACGCAAGATCGACATCAGAGCCTCACCATCATCAGGGACAGCTCGGCCACCACGCGGGAGTGGAGCACGCCAGCCGTGGAGCCGGAGCAGAACGGGTAGCCGGGAACGGGCTCGCCATAGCAGACCAGGCAGGGCTTCTCGCTCTCGCCGGCCATGCCCATGAGTCCGCCCGGGAGCACGGTCCCGAGTGGGATCTCCGGCTCTACGATGCCGAGGCTCTGGTGGACGTAAAAGACCAGCGGGAACGCCCAGCCTGGCATGACGAATCGCCGCGGGACATAAGTCGTGATCGGTGGCAGCTCCATCACATCGATCGTGGCCAGGGTGTCCCAGGCCACCAGACCGGGGAACGAGTCGGCCGTCTGGACCGCGCGCCATTTGTGCGTAGTGATCCACTCCCCATGGAGGCGGCCACCCAGCGCCAGGCACGTCCACTGGCTGAAGGGGTCCATTACTCGCCCTCCTCGTCCTCGGGGACGGCCTCAGGCTCGGCCGCCTCCGGGTCCTGGGTGATATCCAGCTCCAGGTCCAGGCCGGGCTCCTCGTCCGTCTGCTCACGGATCTTGTCCGGCATGCTCCAGAGCACGCTGGCGAACATGTCCACGGCCTGGCCGGTATCGCCGCGCCGCACCCGGCAGGGTGTGGCCGCATCGAAGTCGTGCCAGGCGTTGACCTGAGGCTTACCGCCGGCCGCCGGCCGCCCGGTCTTGGGCATCGTGATCCGCACCTTGCCGGGCCTGTCCCAGGTACCCAGCGGGACCACGGCCGTGACCTCATACCAGCGGCCGAGCTTGGGCGAGAGGATCTGGTCACCCTCAACCACCTGGCCGTAGGTGATGTCCAGCTCCTGGAGCTGGGCGGGGGTCTTGGCCGCGCGCTCGGCCTGGAGCGCCTGGACGGTATCCCAGAGGGCACCCGACTGGATCAGAGACGGTCGCCGTTTCCAGGAGGCCGCCCAGCGCTCGGCCGCCGCAATCACCACGCGCTCGGCCGGGGTCACGGCCGCACCTGGCGGTCCACGTTCTGGGCTTCTACATTGCGCCCGAGCTGGATGGCCCGGTTGAGGGCGTTCACGTACTCCTGGAGCGCATCCAGGCCCCACAAGCGCTCGTATTCGGTGGACTGGTCCTTGATCTCGATCACGACCTCGCCCTGGGTCTTGCTCGGGCGCACCTGGATGTACTCCTGGCCGGGCACGTCCGTGATCGTGTAGCCCTCATCCTTGATGATCATGCTGCCCTGCTCCTCGGCTGGTAGGTCTTACGGCTGTAGGTCTTGCTCTGCTGGCGCCGGCAGGACTTGCACCCGCCGTGATAGAAGCCCCGCCCGCGGCGCCGGTCCGGGTAGAACTCGTCCAGCGGCTGGGTCCGCTTGCACTGGTGACAGTGCATCTGGCCCCAGGGGGCCCGAGCGCAGGACTGGCAGTGCGGATAGCGAATGCGAATATCGGTCACCGGGTGTTCACCTCGAACACGTAGGCGTCTGCCAACAGGTCGTAGCAGACCTGGCACATCGGCGTGTAGCGGTTGGGCAACTCGGAGTCCGGCAGCATCGCCAGGGGGTTGAGGCGCTCCCCCTGGGCCTCGCCCGTACACATCACGGACGCTTGCGCCTGGCAGGGGCCGGTAACGGTGGGATCAGGAAGCGTGCTCGTGATTGCCATACGATCACTATAGCACAGGGAAGGGGTCTGACAAGAACTATCCGGAGCAGTGCTGGCAACGGATCTACCTATGCTATAGTCAGCGGCATGATAAACCTCAGTGACCAGCAACAGGCAGGCATCGACAAGATCAGGGCCTGGTACTCAGGTGCCGGGGACGGCTTTAGCGCGGACGTGTTCCGCCTGTTCGGTCCCGCCGGCACGGGCAAGACCACGATGGCCAAGGCCATCCCCGAGGCGCTCGGCGCCAAGACCGTATTCGGCGCCTTCACCGGCAAGGCCGCCCACGTACTGCGGACCAAGGGCGCCAGCCCGGTCTCCACCATCCACTCGGCCATCTACTTTCCCACCACCAGCAAGGAGGCCGTGGACGCTCTCCGGGCCGCTCGGAGTGAGCTGTACGAGCTGGAGCAGGCGCTGGACCGCCTCGGGGACGGCGCCGTGGCAACACGAAAGGCCGAGCTGGAGGCCCAACTCCCCGCCCTGGAGCACGCCGCGCGGCAGATCGGCTGGGAGCTGAACCTGGAGAGCGAGTGGGCCCAGGCGGACCTCATCATCCTGGACGAGGTGTCCATGGTCGGCGCCAAGCTGGCGGCCGACATCGAGGCCCTGGAGGTGCCCATCCTCGTGCTGGGCGACCCTGCCCAGTTGCCGCCGGTCGAGGGGGGCGGCTACTACACGGACGCCGAGCCGGACTACCTGTTGACCGAGCCGCACCGGTTCTTCCTGGAAAGCCAGGTCGGCGAAAAGGCCACCCGGGTGCGACTCAGTCAAGGACCCGAACTGGGCATGACGCCGGCCGACCGGGAGGCCCCAAGCGTGCGTGCGGCCATGGAGGCGGATCAGGTGCTGGTCTGGAGCAACAAACGCCGCTGGACCATGGTCAACGCCATCCGTAAGAACCTGGACCGTCCGCTGGACCAGGTGGTGGCTGGGGACCGCATCATGTGCCTGACCAACAACAAGGACCTGGCGGTCTTCAACGGCCAGCAATTCCAGGTGCTCGACACCCAGCCCGGGGCGCTCGGCCCCACGCTGACCGTGCTCGACCTGGACAACGGCGTGGAGCGGACCATCCCGGTCTACGCGGACGGGTTCCAGGGCCAGGAAGCCCAGGTGGCCGCCAAGAACTCGGGCGCCGGGATGCGGTCGCAGCGGATGCTCGCGACGTTCGCCCAGGCCATCACCGTGCACAAGGCCCAGGGCAGCCAGTGGGGGCACGTCTACGTGGTGGACGAGACACCCACGATGATCTGGGCCGCCGGCAAGAAGGAGGGGCCGCGCCGCGCGGTCGACCAGGCGCGGCAGTGGATGTATACGGCCGTCACCCGCGCGTCTGATCGAGTGACCGTCAGCCAGCCCGGCAGGCGGTAGGGTCAGGCACCCGAGACAAGGAGAAGGCCCCGGGGCGGTCAACCCCGGGGCCTTGCACGCACGCACAACAGCGTCACCAACCAGCAGGGAGCGTACCCAACTGTGACCGATCTGTCACATGAACAAGAGCGAGCACTGAAAATCGCGGCCGGGCTCGCCCTGGCCGGAGCGCCGATCTTCTCGGCCTACCGCAACTCCTCCGAGCCGGGTGAGTTTCTCTACCCGAGCGGGTGGCAGGACATCCGGGGCGGAGAGCAGAGCCTCAACTGGATCAACCGCTGGCGACCCGGCATGGCCTTGTGCATGGTCACCGGCGTGCTGCTGGACGTGCTCGACGTGGACCCCCGCAATGGCGGCCTGGACGGCTACCGGGAGCTGGTGGACGCCGATGCCTGGCCGCCCTCGATCGGCCAGACGCGCACACCCAGCGCCGGCAACCATCACCTGATCCCGCGGACACACCTCGCCAAGGGAAAGCCCGCCCAGGGCATCGACCTTCAGGCGGGCGCCGATGACGGGAGTGGCCGTGGCTTCGTGTTCCTGCCGCCCACGGTGCGCCCCAGCAAGTACGGCGAGCACCTGGGCCAGGACAGGGCCTACGAGTGGGAGATCGAGCCCGACGTGAGCAGCGATGTCATGGAGCTGGCAGCCGCCGCGCCGGCCCACCGGCAGTTGATCATCGTATCCACCCGGGCCAGGGCGCCCAAGCGGGTGGTCCGGCCGCCCACTGACGACCGGGACGATTCGGACGCCTTCTACGACGATGCCGAAGCAGGGATCTGGAGCGCGGCCGAGGCCGATCGGATCATCACGGGCCAGCTGGCGGCCGTGGCCGCCGCCAGGGAGGGGGAGATCAACAGCGCGCTGGGGGGCGCGGCCAGGGTGCTCGGGCGCTTCGTGGCCGGAGGCTGGCTGGCTGAAGATCGCGCGGCGGAGATGCTGCTGGACGCTCTGGAGGCTGGTGGCGTCCACTCGGACCGCTGGAACCGGGAGCACGGCAAGAGTTGGACGGCGGCCACGTGCATCGGCGCAGGCCTGGCTCGCGGCGCCGAGGAGCCCTGGACGGTAGTGTCCGAGTCGGCGCCCGCTCCGGTGGCTGGAGCCCCCGTCGTAGACGCGGCCCCGGAGCGGGTTGTCCCGTCCGTGGCGTTCCCGCGCCTGATGATCACCAGCGCGGCCGAGATGACCTACTGGCTCCAGAGCGTGCTGGGCTCGGGCTCGCTCTCGGGTTTCTTCCTGCGCAACGGGGCCGTGGTCCACACGCCGCTGGTCAACGAGATCGGTTACGTGGAGCCGCGCGACGACGCCGACGACAACGGTCCGGCCCAGATCCAGGCAGTCTCCGCCGGCCAGCTCACAGCCAAGATCCAGTACGCGCACGCGTGCTACAAGAGCGTGGACGTGAAGGACGAGGCGGGCAAGAAGACCGGGGAGAAGACGGACGTGCCCGCCCTGTTCCCGCTGGAGGCCAGCAAGCGCGCCGTGGACGCGCCGGAGGCCATGGGGATGCTGCGGACACTGCGGGGGATCACGCACACGCCGATGGTGCGCGCGGACGGGACCGTGCTCGCGGCCCCGGGCTACGACCGGGCCAGTGGATACCTCTTCCTGCCAGGGCCAGGAGTCAAGGTGCCGCCGGTGCCCGAGGCGCCCACGCCGGCCGAGGTGGAGGCGGCGGTCGCGCTGCTGGACGAGATGACCGCGGGATTCCCGTGGGTGGGCCCCGATGACAAGATCAACTATTACGGGGCTCTGCTCACACCGCTGCTGCGGCTGGTCTGCCCGCCCACCTACAAGATGTTCGGCATCGGCGCCCACCAACCGGGCTCGGGCAAGACCCTGCTGGCGGACGTGCTCACCATCCTGCACGGCGGCGTGTTGCGCTCGGAGATGCCCGAGGACGAGGCCGAGATGCGCAAACAGGCGACCAGCATCCTGGCCGGGACCTCGGCGCCGGTGGTGCACATCGACAACGTCACGGGGGTACTCCGGAGCTCCACCCTGGCCGGGCTACTGACCGCCGGCCAGGCCACCAGTGACCGGGAGCTGGGCTCGACCAGGATGCTGACCACGGTCAACGACCGTATGTGGGTGGTCACCGGCAACAACCTGTCCCTGGGCGGAGACCTCGTCCGGCGCACGATCATCATCACGATCGATCCCGACATGGCCAACCCGGAGACCAGGTCATTCGCGATCAAGGACCTCAAGGCGTGGACCAACACCAACCGCAACCGGGTGCTGCACGCGCTGTTGACCATCATCCGGGCGTGGGTGGCCGCCGGCCGCCCGCTCCAGGACCGGGCACAGTCGGACTCGTTCGCGACCTGGGAGGCGACCGTGGGCGGCATTCTGGCCGTGGCGGGCGTGCCGGGCTCGTTCGACGCCGAGAGCGGCAAGAAGGCGGCCGTGGGTGGCGATGACGATGGGCTGGCCGTGCTGCTGGAGACGCTGCACGAGCGTTTCGGGAGTGGGACCTGGACCGTGGCCGACGCCCTCTCAGCGACCGTGAGCGGCGACGTGGGCGATTTCGTGACCGAGAACCGGGACTGGCTCCCCAGCTCCGTCCTGGACAAGCTGGCGCGCTCCGAGCCGAGCGGGCGCAAGTCGTTCGGCAGATGGCTCCTGAACCGGCTCGGGCGCTGGGTCTCCACCGAGGAGGGCGCCGCTCTCGTGCTCCGGGAGGCGGGCAAGGACCCGTACAAGGTCAGGCTCTGGAAGATCGAACAGCGGTAGGCGGTATGTACGGATTGGCCCCTGTCTCGGACGAGATGGGGGCCTTTTCGATCTGGGGGTTACGGGGGTTTCGGGGGTTTTATTTGGCGGAGGCCCGACCAGTATTCGGACTATCATCACATTTTGGAGACACACCCGCGTAGAAGTGGTGGCAGGGGGACCAAATAAAACCCCCGAAACCCCCGTAACCCCCAGATCGAGGTCCACCAGGTTTTGACGTGCCCGGCCTGGCTCGCATGCGTTGAGGGGGAAGGGTTCGTGTGCTATAGTCTAGGTATGGAGATTAAGACACTGGACGAGGCGGACCAGCGCTGGGCGGACCGGGCCGTGGCCCACGTGGGTGATGAGTTCGTCCTGCGCCGCGCCCAGCGGTTCGCCGGGTACGTGAGTGAACTGGCGACCGCGCGAGTCATGCTGGCCATCGAGCGCGGCACCGTGATCAAGAAGACCGCCACGGGCTGGAAGGCGCCGGCCGGTAGCCCGCTCCCCAAGAACCTGGGGACCATCGTCAACGAGATGATCCGTACGGGCCTGCTCCGGGACTACCGCGATCCGCGCACGGACAAGCACACGCTCATCCCGGCCAAGACCCACCTGGATGACGGGTACCGGACCAGCCTGTGTCTGTTCGCCGGTGAAGACCTGGGGCCGATGCGGGCGCGACTGGTCAAGGATCTGGACCTCGTGGACTGCCTGGAGTGTGAGGCGGTCTATATCGCTCGCGGGATTCCTAGGCTATAGTGTACCTATGACTACCAAGACCAAGGCGCCGGACATCCCCAACGCGGCGTACCCGAACGGTGGCTACCCGAGTAAGGGCGCCCGCCTCGGTCCCGCGTGGGCGGATATCTGGCGAGCCTTCGCCAAGGACCCTGAGGCGTTTCACGACGCCTACCCCATCGCCGAGCGCGTGGCGGCCAAGCACGAGTTGGCCACCTCCACGCTCATCGGCCTGATCAAGCGAGCCGCAACCGCCGGCCTTCTCGACCGCGAGGCCAAGATGGTCAACACCGGCAAGCGCGGCAACCGTGCCCGGACGCATTACCGCATCCACGAGGATGCCTCGTGACCGCGCCGGCCGAGATCACCATCCCGGTGGACGAGGAGACCGCTCGGCGTCTGGGAGCAGACGCTGAGGCGGTCCACTCGTACATGATCCAGATCGGCACCATGCCTGCCGCCGGTCGCTGGTACGTGGTGGGCTGGGCGGGCCTGCTGGGTGGCTCGATCATGGTCACCTTGCGGCAGGAGACCGAGGACCAGCCGGAGATCGTGCGATGACCGCCACCGTGGATCTCTGGACGCCCCCGGCCGGGATGCGGCCCGCGGACGTGACCGCGTGGCGGGCCTTCTATCGCCGCGGGCTCTCGGGCGAGGCGGGCTACACGATCACGCCCGCCCAGTACCGGCTGCTGTACGTGGCCCAGAAAGGCCGCTGCTGGATCTGCCGCAAGGCCAAGGGCATCCACCCGGATGATCCCAACGCCCGCGGCACGCGGCGCCTGGGCGTGGACCACGATCACTTCACCGGCCAGGTCCGTGGGCTGCTCTGCACGGGCGGGGACAAGACCTGTAACCGCATCATCGGGTGGTTGAGTCACGCGGCCCTGGAGCGCGCCGTGGGCTACCTGGAGCGCCCGCCGGCTAGGGTGCTCTCCTGGGTGCGCGACCAGGAGCAACGGGCCAACCGTGACGGGATCGGCCTCGATCAGGAGAGCTTGGACGGCCTCGTGGTGGCATATCTCTGGGGTGTCGAGGAGCCCGAGGACTGATGATCGAACCAGGGCTCGGAGACCGCTTGTGCTTCTGCTGCAATCGGCCGGAATCCAAGATCAACCATGTCCGTGTCGGGCGTGAGGGTAAGCCCATGGCGGAGCGGATGCGCAGGCTGATGTCTTGGTATGGAGGCCGGTCATGATCGAGATCTCGTCCATCGAGACCTACAACCAGGGCTGGGACCAGTGGCCGCTAGGCGTGCGGCAGATGATCGCCATGGCCGAGGTCCACGGTTGGGCGGTCCGTACGGGCTTCAGCCGTGGTGAGGTCCCCGGCCGCAAGCGGGACACGTGGGCCATGCGGGACATGATCGGCGTCTGGGTGGACGGCTACGGCCATCGTGCGGTGGCTTGGTGGGAGCGCAATCCTGACTCGGACACCGTGTCCGGGTACTCCTGGAAGGCGGCCGGCACGGCTATCTGGCCTGGTGGGCGGCCAAGTCCGGGGACGCCCGCTTTCCCGTACGCCAACGTGGCCGACTTCAAGGAGTGGCTCACCATGCGCGGCGTGATGGCGGCCGATTTCATGAACCGGCACATTGTGCGGGAGTGCCCGCTCCAGGACGTGCCCTTGCCGCCCATCCAGGGATGCGAGTTGCCGCCGGCCATGCGCAAGCCCGCTAAGGTGGGCCGCAAGTCGGCCGAGGCGTCCTGACACCGTACGACCAGGGAAAGGCCCGTCCATGGTGGCGGGCCTTTCCTGTGTCCGGGCCTACCATGGTGACCATGGCTGGCAGGGGGCGCTCACAAGGGGGGCGCCATGATCTGCACGGTGACTGGGCGGAACGTGCACGGCGCAAGGCCACGGTGGATGCGTGGGTGGGGCAGTGGGGATGGGTGTGCCCTGGGTGGCAGTGTGACATGCACCCAGCACGGGACCTGACCGCTGACCACGTGCTACCTGTGGGTGCTGGTGGTGAGACAGGTGGCGCACTAGGTGTGCTATGTAGGTCATGCAATGGACGCAAGGCAGCGCGAGTGCAGAGCACACCTAGTGTGCCCAGTGTTAGATCGAGAGATTGGCTCACATGATGCGCGATGTGACGGAGGGTAGGGGGGTGGGTAGCCATCGTCAAAACGGACATATCTCGACCCCACGCACCTATCGAGGGATTTCCCCCCGCCCAGCGATCGAGGAGTGACCTGGAGTGACTGCACAGCGTGACCCATTGGGTCTGACCGATGAGCAGCGGCGGATCTCGGACGCAAACGAGCGTTACGGCCCCTGGATCGGCAAGATGTTGGTCGACTTCCCCGAGGGTGCCTCCGGTCTCCTGACCGTGCTCGATGCCTGCCCGCACTGCCGACAGATCCAGGGGCATGCGCCGGGTTGCCTCACCAACCTGACCATTGATGGCGAGTGGTTTTCATGAAAGCGGGCATTCCGTGCAGTTCTCCACCACGATCACCGGCATCATCACGGCGTTTGCCAGCGTCCTGACCGCGCTCGGGCTGGTGATCACGGCGTACGCCGGCCTCCAGCGCTCCCGTAAGGTCGAGACCAAGATCGACATCGTTCACAAGATCGTGAATCAGCAGCGCACGGACATGGGAAACTACCAGCGGGCCCTGATTCGGACCTTGGTCCAGCACGGGATCGAGGTCCCGGCGGACCAGAGTGTCCAGCCGGTGGAGCAAGGAGTGAGCGATGGCGTTCAAGATCGTTAAGAACGGTGACGAGACGGAGATCCAGGCGGCCGTGGCCTGGATCGAGAGTCTGGGCATTTCCCGCAACGTGATCCGCGGCATCACCGTGGATGCCCAGGTGGGCCAGCCGCTCACGGTCACAGCCACGCTCATGGTCCCCGAGCCGGAGGATTATTCGGTGCCGCGTCCCGTGGTCCACGGCGATGAGGCGGTCAATGAGGCCGCCCGGCTGGAGCGCGAGTATGACGAGGTTGATCCGCGCGACAAGGGCCGATACTGAGATGATCACGATCAAGTGGGCAATCTGGCGTGTCGGTTACTGGGTCAGGCCCTATGACATGCTGCTGGATGCCCGGCGCTGGTTCTGGCAACCGCGCGGCCGATGCGGCTGGCCCTCGTGACTCGCACCGAGCGCCTGGCCCACCTGGAGGTGGAGGCCGAGCGGCTCAAGGAGCGCCTGGACGTGCTGGACCGGCAGATCCAGGGTGACCCGGACGCCTGGCTCCAGATTCAGCTCCGGATGCCGGACACGGTGGCCGAGGTCTTCGTGGACAAGCTCCTTGCCGAGGCCCGCCAGCAGGCCCTGGCGTACGCGACCATTGTCAAGACCATCGAGCAACTGGCCGGGGAGGCGGGCGCCGGCAATACGGGTTCGCCGGAGGATGAGCTGGAGCAACGGCGCCGGGAGCGCGAGGCCGAGCGCCAGGCCGCGGCGGCCCGGGGATGACCATCACGGCCGAGCCCGGCCAGCTCTGGACGCCACCCCATGACCTCGTGCTGCCCGAGGACGTGGACTGGGACCTGGTGGTCCCGCGGGTCTGCCACTACCCGGTGGAGACCTACGCCTACAGCGCCGGCCTGGACGCCATCGAGTTGGCCGCGAGCGCCAGCCTGACCCTGGACACCTGGCAACAGTTGGTCATTCAGCTCGGCCTGGGCAAGACGGCCGCCGGCCGCTGGGCAGCCTTCCAGGTGGCCCTGATCGTGGCCAGGCAGAACGGCAAGGGCGCGATCCTGGAGGCGCTGGAGCTCTACTGGCTGTTCATCTCCAACGAGCCGATGGTGGGCCACTCGGCGCACGAGTACAAGACCGCGATGGAGGCCTTCCGGCGGGTCCTGTTCTTGATCACCAACACGGATTGGCTCCGTAAGAAGGTCAAGAAGGTGATCAACACCAACGGCGAGGAGGGGATCGAGCTTCTCAACGGCAACCGGCTGCGGTTCATGGCCCGCTCCAAGGGCGCCGGCCGCGGCTTCAGCTTCCACAAGCTGGTCTGGGACGAGGCGTACGCGCTCACGGGTGAGCAGCAGGACGCCCAGCTCCCCACGATGTCCGCCATGCCGGACCCCCAGGTCTGGCTGACCAGCTCCCCACCCCTGGATGCGGCCTCGGGCGCGGCCCTCTTCAGGCTCCGGCGCCTCGCGCTAGCCGCCGCACGGGATCTCGTGTTCCTGGACTACGGCGCCGCGGGCTCGCTCGATGATCTCTCGTCCATCGCGCTCGATGACCGCGAGACGTGGAAGCGGACCAACCCGGCCTACGGCCAGCGAATCTCCATGATGGCCATCGAGCGCGAGCGCAACACGATGTCCGATATCGGATTCGCCCGCGAGCGCCTGTGCGTCTGGCCGCCCGACTTGACCGAGGGTTTCACGGTCATCTCCAAGGCCCAGTGGGACGCCATGGAGGACAGACGCTCGGGATCGGGCCAGTGGGCGCCCGAGGACTTCCCGCACCCGGCCACACCGATGGCCGAACTGGCCAAGATGCGCCCCCCGACCCAACTCGTGGGCCGCCCCGCCCTGGCTCTCCACGTCTCGGCCCGTAATGCGGGCTCGGTCCGATCCTCGATCGGGCTGGCCAGCAAGCGCGCGGACGGCAAAGAGCACGTGGAGTTGATCAAGAACGGGCCGGGCTCGGGCTGGACGGTGGCCGATATCGTCAAACTGGCCATCAAGGTCAACGCCTGTGCCATCGTGATCGACCCCGGATCGCCGGCCGGGTCACTGCTGGCCGAGCTGGAGAATGCCGTCACCATCCCTCTCCCGATCGAGATCATCAAGAAGACCACGGCCGGGGACGTGGCCCGCGCTTTCGGCATGATCTATGATGCGGCCACCAGCGATGACCCGAAAGACCACACCGTGGTCCACCTCGGCCAGAAGGAGCTGGGCCTGGCAGTCGGGGGAGCAGTGAAGCGCAACGTGGGTGACGGGCACGCCTGGGACTCGCGCAACGCCACCACGGATCTGACCGGGCTCGTATCGATCACACATGCTCTCTGGGGCCTCCGGGAGTTCGGCAACGAGGATGAGGCGGTCCCGCTGGTGGTCTGGGCATGAGCGCGGGGAGCGAGATTGTACGGTTCGCCCGCGAACTTTCTAGGTGGACACCCGAGCCTGACCCCACGGAGAAAGCCCGGGAAATCTTCGTTCAGCGCATGGGAGATCCCACCTTTCAGGGCTGGGTGGACTCGTTCCTGACCTTCCAGGGCCAGATCTACCAGCCCAGCCACACGACCACCTACGCCGGCCAGAAGGCCGAGCCGGTCCTGGACACTTTTCTGGGCTACGTCTCCGGCGCCTACAAGAAGAACGGCGTCATCTTCGCCACCTCCATGGCGCGGGCCCGGCTCTTTAGCGAGGCCCGCTTCAAGTTCCGCAAGCTTGGCTCCACCGGGGGCGGTAACGACCTGTTCGGCAACCAGTCGCTGAAGCCGCTGGAGACCCCCTGGCCGGGCGGGACCACCCAGTCACTGCTCATGCGGGCAGAGCAGGACGTGACCGCTGGTGGAACGTTCTTCCTGGCCGAGTCCGAGCGTGGGGACCGCCTTCTCCGGCGCCGGCCGGACTGGATGGAATTCATCCTGGACGCGCCCCCCGATGAGGCGGTGGAAGCCAACATCGTGGGCTATAAGTACACCGTGGGCGGGCCTTGGGCTGGCGGCAAGAGCAAGCTCTATCTCCTGGACGAGTGCATCCACTGGGCGCCGATCCCGGACCCGGACGCGATGTATCGCGGCATGTCCTGGTTGACTCCGATCATCACGGAGCTTCAGGGCGACACCATGGCCACCCAGCACAAGCTCTCATTCTTCGAGAATGCGGCCACGCCGAATCTGTCCGTCAGTCTCAAGGAGAACATCGGCCCGGACGCTTTCGCCGAGTTTGTCCGCAAGATGCAGGAGGCCACCCGCGGACCCGAGAAGGCGTACGAAACGCTCTATACGGGCGGCGGGGCGGACGTTCGCGTGGTCGGCGCCAACATGCAACAGCTTTCGTTCGCCGAGACCATCGGTCACGGGGAGACCCGGATCGCTGCGGCCGGGGGCGTACCTCCGATCATCATCGGCCTGTCCGAGGGCCTGGCCGCCGCCACGTACTCCAACTACGGGCAGGCGCGGCGCGCCTTCGGGGACACCTGGGGGAGCAATCAGTGGCGCTCCTTCTGTGCGGCCGTGGCGCCCCTGGTCGAAGTGCCTGCGGACGCCGAGCTCTGGTATGACACCCGGGATATCCCGTTCCTGCGCGAGGACCAGAAAGACCTGGCCGAGGTGGCCTCGGTCAACGCCGGCACACTGTCCACGCTGCTGGCCTCCGGCTGGACTCCGGAGAGCGCCCTGGCAGCCATGCTCGCCGAGGACTTCTCGCTCCTGGTCCACTCGGGCCTGATGAGTGTTCAGCTCCAGGCTCCGGGCGCCCAGGACGCCGAGACCGGCCCCACGCCGGCCGATGACGCCGCGGTCTTCTCCAGCAAGGTGGGTGACGTGGTCGCCCTGGCCGGGTCCTTCGATCCGGACTCGGCCGTGGCCGCGGCGGACGCCCAGGATCTCTCGCTCTTGGTGGTCCCCGAGCCTGAGGTGGACCCGAGCGTGGACCCGGAGACCGGCCTTCCTATCGATCCAGCAGCAGCAGACCCGGCCGTGGCCGAGGAGGGGACGCCAGGATGACCGACGTTACGCGCGCATTCACTGAGGCTCTCCATCCCCGGGACGCCGGCAAGTTCGCGGTCGCCCCCGGCTCGGGCAACAAGACCGTCAAGCCCAACACCCAACCCGCCGGCAAGGGCGGCAAGGGTAAGGGGAAAGGCAAGGGGGGCGGGGCCGCGGGCAAGAAGGCGCCAGCCGGGTCTCTGTCCTTCGACGGTAAGCGCGGCGCCGGGTACGGCACGCCGGGTGGGGACAAGCGGGTCCACTCGCTCCAGCAGGCCCTCAACCGGTTGGGGTTCGGCGATGCGGCCAACGCCAAACTAAAGGATGACGGCAAGCTGGGGCCCAAGACCACGGCCGCGATCAAGAAGGTTCAGCGGGCCATGGGGTTGAAGGCGGACGGCGTGGTGACCCCAGCGCTGCTCTCCAAGATCACCAAGGCCAAGAGCGCCAAGGACCTGAAGCCGCTCGCCAAGAAGGTGGCGGCCGCCAAGAAGATGCCGGACCGCGTGAAATCCGCCACGCCCACTCAGCGGACGGGCAAGAGCCCGGCCAAGAAGGCCGCCCCCGTTTCGTACAGCAGGAGCTGATCATGCCCGTCGAACTGATCGAGCGCACGTTTGAGCTGGACGATTTCGAGGTCAAGCGGTCCGACTCGCGCGGCCGGACCGTGACCGCCTACGCGGCTGTCTTCGATCAGGAGACTGAGATCCGCGACCAGCACGGCCACTACTGGGAGGGCATCCACCGGTCCTCGTTCAACCGCACCCTGACCCGCGGCATCGAGCGGGTGGGCGTCTACTACAACCACGGCTATGACCTCTCCGGAAAGCCCAACGGGCTCCTGGCCGTCCCGTTCGCCACGCCGCTGGAGATCAAGCCGGACGGCCGGGGTCTCTTGACCATTTCCCGCTACAACGATGGCGAGCTGGCGGACGCCGTGCTGGCCGCCTGGGAGGGTGGGCAGATCAAGGGCCAGAGCTTCCGCGGCCGGGTCTTCGACTCCCGCAAGCGTGGTCGCCGGGCGGGTGTGGAACGCATCGAACGCACCGAGCTGGGCCTGAAGGAGTACGGCCCCACACCCACGCCGGCCTACGACGGCGCCGGCCTGGTGGCGATTCGGTCCCGCCAGGACCTGGAGGAGCTTGTTCGGTCTATGATCAGCGACATCACGGGCACGCCCAGCGCCTCGCCCGCGAACAGTGCCACCTCGGCGACCGCCGAGCCCGGCACGTCTGGAGGATCGGTCGCCGAGGGCGACTCCCCTACCCGGACTCGTCAGCGAATTCTCGCCATCAAGCGAGGCGCTCATGATCTGGGAGTGACCAGGAATGGCACGCAAGCGTAAGAGCACAGAGATCGAAGCGGATCTGGAGATCCGCCGTTCCGCCGTCCTGGCGGTCGAAGACGCCGAAGACCCATCGGACGAGGAGCTGACCCGCGCGGAGACCGCGCTGGCCGAGATCCCGGACCTGGAGGTGGAACGGGCCGCCGCGATCGAGCGCGAGGACGAGATCGAGCGTCTCCGTGGCCTCTCGTTCACCGAGGGTGCGACCGAGCCGGGCGACCAGCGGCCCACCGATGTCCAGCGGCGCCGGCCGGAGGCCCCCGAGGTGAAGCGCAACGTCGATCCGTTCGACGTGCTGCGCAGCAACACCAGTCACATGGGCGAGAAGGAGATCGTTCGCGCCCTCGCGGACGCGAACCTGAAGGCCATGGAAGACAAGGAGATGCCGGAAGGCTACGAAGACTCCTTCAAGAAGATGATCAAGCGTCACGGCAAGGACGTCTCCTGGGCCAAGAATCTGCTGGGTCGCCAGCGCCCGGAGTATGCCGAGGCGTGGGAGAAGGCCATGACCGGCCAGGAGATGCTCCTGTCCGACGTCGAGCGCGCGGCCATTGCCGTGGGCACCAACACAGCGGGCGGCTACCTCGTGCCGACCCACCTGGACCCCACCCTGATCCTGACCAACTCGGGCGCGTCCAACGTCATCCGCGGGATCTCGCGGGTGGTCACCCTGACCGGTGGCGCCAACAAGTGGAACGGTGTCACCACGGCGGGCTCCACGGCCTCCTGGGACGCCGAGCTGACTGAGGTCTCGGATGACACGCCGCCCGTGGGTCCGGCCCAGGTGCCGGTCTTCTCGGCCAAGAGCCTGATCATGGCCTCGATCGAGAGCTTCGAAGACATCACCGGCCTGGCCTCGGACGTCCAGATGCTGCTGGCCGATTCCAAGGACCGGCTGGAGGCCGTGGCGCACGCCACCGGCACCGGTTCGGGTCAGCCGACCGGCATCGTGACCGCGCTCACGGGCGTGGGTGCGAGCACGGTCTCCCTGGCCACCGGCGCCACGATCACCCTGGCGGACTTGCAGGCTGTCTGGCGGGCGCTGGGTGTCCGGTTCCGCGGCAAGGGCACCTGGGCGATGAACCCGCTTTTCCACGGCGCGATCCAGGCCCTGGGCACCGCGGTCTCGGCCAGCTACTCGACGGACATCACCCAGCCCTACACGGACCGGCTCCTGGGCCGCCCCGTGCTGGAGTCCGACGAGATGCCCTCCCTTCAGCAGACCACCACGATCGACCCCATCTTGGTCTACGGCGACTTCAGTAACTTCGTCATCGTGGACAAGCCGGGCTCCACCTCGGTCGAGTTCATCCCGCATTTCTTCAACACGAGCAACAACCTCCCGGACGGCCGCCGCGGTTGGTACATGCATTTCCGGGGCGGTTCGGACTCCGTGAACGACGCTGCTTTCCGGCTCCTGGTCGACAAGACCACGGCGTAACAAGCCCTAGGCCCTGGGTACCGAGATCCGTTAGAGCCGGACCTTTACCCAGGGCCTAGGCCCCTACCCAGATCCGATCCGATCAAGGAGCCAGCGATGGTGTACGACAAGAAGCGTTCCGGAGACCCGGACTACGACGATAAGGTTCCGCCGGCCGAGCACACCGCGGTCCAGACGGCGCCGGACGGTACCAAGTACCGGGTCTACAAGGACCAGGGCCCGACCACCATGGACGGCGAGCACTTCAACCTCGCCGATCACGATCTGGCGGACCTGGACGGGGACAACCGCCCGGCGCCGGGCGAGGTGGCCACCGAGGCCAGCTCGGTTCAGAGCTACGACCCGGCGGACGCCCCGAGCAACGAGGTGGACCCGTCCAGTCAGGAACCGGCCTACTCGGGTGCGGACGTTCCGGTCCCGGCCGAGACTCCGGCCTCCGTGTTCGGGGGCGCCTCGGACGACTCGGGCGAGAAGCCCGCGCCGGCCAAGCGGACCAGCGCGGCCAAGAAGTAGTGATCTCCGGGGGCGCGTACCTGGCTGGGTTGCGCGCTCCCGGCTCTACCCAGCCTCACCCGGCCAGCGAGGACGAGACCATGAGCGAGCAAGGGGATACCGTGGACAACGAGGCGCCGGCCTATACGCCTGGCACCGTTGTCCCTGCGATCATCGACGGACAGGACTGGGCCGCGTGCTTCGGCCTGTCCTGGGCGGACATGCTGCTCCATGACCAGGCCGTGTCCGGCAAGATCATCCGGCCGGGCGGGACATACTTCCGTCGGGTGGCCGGAACCATGGGCGTGGCCGCCGCTCGCAACCAGAACGTGGCCAGCTTCCTGGCCACGGACGCCGAGTGGCTGTTCATGGTGGACACGGACATGGGCTTCGCCGCGGACACCGTGGACAGGCTCCTGGCCAGCGCCGTGGCCAACAATGTGGGTGTCCTGGGTGCGCTGGCCTTCAGCCAGAGCCGGGACGCCGATGTGGTCCCGGGCGACTTCTACGCCCAGCGCTTCCGCATCCAGCCCACCATCTACTCCTACGCCCGCATCGAGTCCACGGGCGAGGTGGGTTTCCGGCCGGTCACCAAGTACAAGCGGGACGCCTTCCAACCCGTGGCGGGCACTGGGGCGGCCTGTGTGCTCATCCACCGGGATGTCCTGACCGATGTGGGGCCCGAGCCGTTCATGCCCATCACGGACCCCAAGGGGGGCGGCAACGGCACGCCCCGCACCTTCAGCGAGGATCTCTCGTTCTGTATCCGGGTCCAGGGCGCCGGCCTCGAGATTGGCGTGGACACGTCGATCAAGACCACCCACTACAAGGGCGGGATCTTCCTGGACGAGACGACGTTCGCCATGCAACAGGAGACCTTGATCCAGGCCCGCGGGCACGCCATCGCGCGCCAGGTCGAGGCGTACACGCGCGCCGGCCTTGTCATCCCCAGGGGAGCATCGCTGTGAGCGTTCCCCCGTATTGCATCCGCCCATGGCCGCGCGGCTGGCGTTGCACCCGAGAGTGCGACCACGCCGGCCCGTGCGCTCTCACCCCCCGCTGGTGGAATCTCAAGGGAAAGCGGGCCATGCGATGACCGCTGTTGCGATCGGCGCCAGCTACGCCACGGTTGCCCAGCTCAAGTACCGGCTGGGCATCCCGGACTCGGACACGAGCAAGGACGCCGATCTCCAGGACAAGCTGAACAGCGCGTCGTCCGACGTCAACCTCTACACGGGCCGCCAGTTCGGCCGGGACGAGGTGGTCAGCGAGCGGACGTTCGCTCCTGGCCGGACCGGGGTGGACACCCACGATTTCTGGACATCAACCGGCCTGGCCATTGTCCCGTACCTCGGACAGACCGCTGGGACACCCTGGACCGTGGCCGGGCTGGAGCTCTTCCCCACGGACGGGATCTGGGAGCAACAGCCCGGCTGGCCGTTCTGGCGGATCTGCTACGGCTGGTCCATGTCCGCCTTCTACTCGGCGTCCAAGGTGAAGGTCACGGCCAAGTGGGGATGGGCCGCCGTCCCGACCCCGGTCATCACGGCCACGCTGCTGTTGGCCGCGATGGACAACAAGGCCGGGGACGCCCCGTTCGGCGTGGCCGGGTTCGGGGACTACGCGGTCCGGGTGAAGAGCAACCCCATGGCCGAGGAGAAGCTCCGCCCGTACGTCAAGGACCCGATCAAGGTCGCGGGCTCGTGATGGCCACCTTGACGGAACAGGTGGAAGAGCTGATCCAGATGGCTCACAAGATGGCCGAGGACACGGGCGTCCGTCAGCGCGTAGAGGCCGTTCGGGCACCGCAGGGTTTCTGGTACTACCAGACCCGGCAAACCGTCGCCTGGCCGCGCCGGCTTATGCGAATGGTCGCTGGCTCGTGAGTGCACCGGCCGCTTACGACCTGAATGCGGTCTTCGACGCCCTGGCCGCCACCTGGAACAACCTGACCACCGGGGACGCCTACGGCGCCGTGGCCGAGAAGCTCACGTGCTACGCCGAGGTGGTTGGCCAGGTCAACGTCCCGGCGGTCGTCCTGGAGCTGGACGACCTGGACTGGGACCTGAACATGGCCGATGGGGCGGACGCCTTCACCATCGTGGCCACGATCCTGATCAAGACCCAGGAGACCAAGGGCGCCCAGCGGGCGCTCCGGCGCTTCCTGTCCCGGTCCCCGGGCGCTGGGGTGGCCAAGCTCAAAAAGGCACTCAAGGACAACCAGACGTTGGGTGGCCTCGTGTCCTACGCGGACATGACCACTGTCCGCCGGGTAGGCCTGATCAACTACGATGCCGTGGACTACCAGGGCGCCGAGCTAGTGATTGAGGTGGTCTCGTAATGACCTTCCTGCCCGGCTACGGCGTCAAGGTGCTGGCCAATGAGGTGTCCGTGTCCACCCTCGTGTCCGGCGTGGCCATGACCCACTCTCGGGGGGTGTCCGAGGTGACCACCGGCGGTCAGGTCATTGCGACCGCGGGCGCCTCGTTCGTACCCGGCCTGATGTCCGGCACCATGGCGCTGCGGGGCCCGCAGGACAGCGTGGGCGCCACCGGGCTGCACGCCGAGATCGCCTCGGCCATCGGCGTGCACAGCGCGCTGCTGCTGACCGCGCTCCCGGGTGGGGATGCCCTCGGCGCGCCGGCCCTGTTCGCCATGGGTGACCCCACGGACTGGGGCATAGACGCATCCGTGTCCGACGCTGTGGGCTTCACGATGTCCGCCGCCGCAGACGAGTCCGTGGAGATGGGCTGGGTCCTGCACTCGCTGGCGGCCGAGACTGCGGACGGCAACTCGGCCAGCATCGACCGCGGCGCCGCGCCGAGCACGCCCACCACCCATGGGGGCGCTTTCGGTCTCCACGTCACGGCCTTCTCCGGCCTGACCTCGGCCGCACTGAAGGTCCAGCACTCTCCGGACAACAGCGCGTGGGCCGACCTGGCCTCGTTCGTGTCCGTGACCGCCGTGGGATTCCAGCTGGTGAAACTGGCGCCCACGGTCACGGTCAACCGTTATCTCCGTTGCGTCACCGACGTGACGGGTACCGGCTCGGTCACCTTCCTGATGACCGCGGCTCCCCGCTAGGAAAGGTCCGCACTCATGTCTTTCGTCCACGGTAAGGACGCTGTCTTCTCGCTGGACGATGGCGGGGGCGTGCTGCGAAACATCGCCATCTACCTCAACGGCGTGTCCGGCCTCCCGGGCGCCCGCGCGCTGTCCGAGGTGACCGCCTTCGGAGACCAGGGCGTCAAGAGCATCCCCTCCCTGGCCAATGTCCAGTTCTCCCTCACTGGCCACTTCGACGCGACCGCCACCACGGGCTCCTTCACCGTGCTCAACAGTCTGCGGACCGCGACTGCCACAGCGACCGCCCAATACGGTCCCGCTGGCAGCACGGTCGGCAACGTCAAGATGACGGCCGAATGCTGGATGACCGAGTTGTCCGTGGACGCCACGGTCTCGGACCGGGTGCCCATCGCGGCCAGCTTCCAGGTGGACGGCGTTCCGACCGTGGGTGTGTTCTAGGCATGGCGTTGGAGGTACGGATCTCGGGCGCCCAGGACTTCAAGAAGCTGGCTGCCCAGATCCGTACCGAGGGCCGCAAGGATCTCTCCAGGCAACTGGACAAGGCCCTGGCCCGTACTGTGGTTCCGGTGGAGAAGTCGATCAAGCTGGAGTCCGCCCAGACCATGCCCAAGTCGGGCGGGTATGCGGGGGAGATGAGCCGGTCTCTGCGGTTCAAGACCCAGAAGCGGACGGGCGGCAACTCGGCCAGCTACAGCTTGATCACCTACGCGGACGGCAAGGCGGAACGCCGGGATATCCGGGCGCTGGAGGCGGGTAACCTCCGGCACCCAATCTTCGGCAACCGCAAGACCTGGGCGTTGACTAAGATCCGCCCAGGGTTCCACAAGCGGGGAACGGACAACGCGGCAGACGAGGCCGCGCAGCAGATGGACGAGGTGGTCCGCGAGTTCGCGGCCCGCCTGATCAAGTAACGAGCGAGGAGAGCGAGATGGACGAGAAGAGGTTGTTGGCGCCGATGCGCTTCCGGTTCACGGAGCCGGAGGACGTCAAGCGCTGGGGGGACCGTTGGTACGTCTACGACGAGCACAAGATCGTACGGGCGCCGGCCCGAGACCTGGTGGCCCTGGAGGCCGAGCTGGGCATGAGCCTCGTGGCGGCCATGAACGGCTTCCGGTCGGACACCGCGCTGGGCAACCTGGCCGGGTGCTGGATGGCGGTCCGGGACGTGGACCCGAACCTGGCCGGGCCGTTTGACGACTTCAGTCCGATGATCATGCTCATTACCTACGAGGCCGTTCCGGCCGAGGAGGCCGAGGACTCGGGAAAAGCCGCGGACCCGGTGGAGGACTCGCCTATCTCGCAGGCCTCCAGCGAGTCCGCCCCAGCCTCGGCGCCGCCGCCTACAGTCGTTTTGCAGACCTTGCCGCCAGCGGCATTGTGACGTTGCTCGATGCCTGGGCTCCGGTGTTCGCCGTGAGTCTGGGCATCGATCGGGACCAGATGGAGGCCATGAACATCCCCCAGATGGTGGATCATCTTGACTACTGGCACGAGATCCACGAGAAGAGGTAGCCATGGCCGCGAGTGAAAAGCGCCAGCTCATCCTGGATCTCCTCGCCCGCAACAAGATGGGCGGGGACACGGCCGCCGCCGCCCGGGACATCGACAAGGTGGGGGATGCGGCCGAGGAGGCCAGCCGGGATACGGAGAAGTTCGGCAAGGAATCGGTCATCGCCGGCCAGGGCGCGGCGCGCCTGGGCAAGGAGTCGGACAAGACCGGCCGCCAGGTCGGCAAGCTCTCGGCGGAGATTGAGCTGGCCAAGCGGGAGCTGGAGAGCCTCGCCCGATCGTTCGCGGACACCGACGATGCGGCCGAGCGGCTGGACATCAGTAAGGGCATCCGCAAGGGCGAGAACGACATCCGGCGCCTGACCAAGAGCAAGAGCCTGCTGGAGGATCTCCTCCCGGACCCCAACCCGGCCGATACCCGTAAGTGGACCCAGAAGCTGGGCGACCAGATCAAATCCGGCCTGGAGGCGTTCAAGGGCTCTCTGCCCCTGCTGGGGACCGGGCTGGGTGCGGCCCTCGCTCCCGGCCTGGCGGTCACCCTGGCCTCGGCCGTGACTGGGGGCGTAGGCCTGGGCGGGATCATCGGCGGCGTGGCCATCGCGGCCCAGGACCCGGCGGTCACAGCCAAGGCCACAGACATCGGGACCCGGTTCTCCAAGAGCGTCCAGGACTCAGCCAAGAATGCTTTCCTGGGTCCCGTTCTCGAGAGTCTGGACCAGCTGGGCAAGTTGGCCGATCGCAGCGCCCCCAAGTTGGGCAGGATCTTCGATCTCACGGCGCCGAGCGTGCAGCACCTCACGGACAACGTGACCCGGCTCGGGGACAGCCTGCTGGATGACCTGGAGTACGCCGCCGGCAAGAGCGGCTCCTCCATCAACGCCCTCGGTGACCTGGTGGAGCACACCGGGGAGAGCGTGGGCAACCTGGTCGCCACCTTGTCCGACAACGCCGATTCCGGCGCCAGTGCGATCGGCCTACTGGACAAGGGCATCCAGCAGACCATCGGGGACGTGGGAACGATCCTGGACGTTCTGGGCAAGCTCTACGGCGTGTTCGGCAGCGTCAACGACAAGGTGACAGAACTGACCGGGGGACTGGGCATCCTCCAGGCCCTCGATCCGGTGGAGCCCTTCCGCCTGCTCTACGACGGGATCAAGGGCGCTGACGAGGAGATGGGCACCTTCACCCGTCACGTTCCGCCTGCCGTGGACGCCACCGGCAAGCTGACGGAGAGCTCGGAGAATGCGGCCAAGGCCGCGGACGGCCACCGGGACGCCCTGGTGGGCCTGTCCAATGAGCTGAAGGCCGAAACTGATCCGGTGTTCGGACTGCTCAACGCCCAGCAGAAGCTGAAGAACGCCCAGGACGATGTGGCCGAGTCGACCAAGGAGCACGGCCGCAACAGCGCCGAGACCAAGGCCGCCCTGCGGGATCTCGCCCTGGCCGCCATCGATCTCCAGGGCCGCGCCGGTGGGTTGGCCGGATCGTTCAACGGCAACCTGACTCCGGCCATGCGCTCCACCCTGAAGGCCGCCGGCCTGACCGAGGACCAGATCAACGACATCGCCGGGGAGTTCAAGAGCGCCAAGAAGGCCGGGGACGCCTACGCGCGCACGTACGCGGCCACGGCCAAGCTGACTACGGTCTACAAGACCATCTATTCCACCAACAACGAGAACAGCCCGGGGGTGGGCTCGGCCGTTCGCGACCGCCGGGCCTCGGGTGGTCCGATCATGCGCGGCACGCCCTACCTCGTGGGCGAGAACGGACCGGAGGTGGTAGTGCCCAACGCAGCCGGCCGCGTGCTCTCGGCTGCCTCCTCGCGTGGTTTCGCCTCGGCTGGGGGCTCCCCGGTCGGTGGCGGGGGCGGCTGGTCCGCCGGCCCGATGACCGTCAAGCTGGAGCTGGTGGGGCAGCACGAGGTGGTCTCCGCTTTCCGTGGCCTGATCCGCACCGCCAACCTTCTCCAGGACGGCCAGGTGGCCAGCTGATGGCGGTTCCCCCGTTCACGGTCAAGCTGTGGATCTACCCCGGCGCCAACCCGGCTGCCTCCCCCAGCGCCTGGGGCCTCCAGCAGGATGTCTCGGCCTACATCCGGCACCCGGGTAGCGACGGCGGTCAGCCGGTCAGCTACACGGCTGGACGCCAGGACGAGGCCGCCCAGGTGGACGCCGGAACCATCAGCCTGACCCTGGACAACCGGGACGGCCGCTTCTCCACCCATAACGCGCTGGGGCCGTGGGCCGGCCTGCTGGACACCAACACGCCGTATCGGTTCGGCGTGCAGTCCGGCTACGACTCCTTCAACCGGACCGCCAGCTCCCTGGGCACGTCGGACTCCGGCCTGGTCTGGGGAGGCAACACCTACGCCACCAACGGCTCTGTAGCGCTGGGCTCGCTCGCCAGCGCGAACACGGCCAACCAGGTCCGCCTGATCGATTCCGGCTCGGCCGATTACGAAATGCTCTTCACCGCCTCCTGCTCTGTGGTCACCACCGGTGGGGCGTTCATCGCGAGCGGTCAGCAGTGGGCGGACCCCAACAACATCCTGATCTACGGACTGGAGTTCTCTCCGGCCGGAGTCCTGGTAGCCAAGATCCAGAGCTATGTGAACGCGGTCGGATACAACCAGGTGGGCAGCAGCAGCACCCTGCCTTATACGTACGCCGCCGGGGACCGGTTCCGGGTGCGATGCCAGCGGGACGGCGCCGAGGTCAGGATGAAAGCCTGGCCGGAATTGGGCACCGAACCTGTGGCGTGGCAGGCCGTGGGAACGGAGAGCGCGCTCCCGCCAGGAGACCTCGGTTTCTACACCTGGCGCACGTCGGGCGTGACCAATGTGGGTGTGATCGTTGCCTCGTATGACAATTTCGAGACCACGGCCATTGAGCAGAGCGGCACCGTGGTTCAGTGGCCGGTCCGCTGGGACAAGAGCGGCAACAACTCGTGGGCGCCCATCTCCGGCGCCGGCATCCTGCGGCGCCTTCAGAACGGCAAGACCAATCGCAAGAGCCCGCTGACCAGGCAGTTGGCCGCCTACTCGCCCACCGGCTTCTGGCCGCTGGAGGACGCCACTGGCTCGGTCTCGTTCGCCGCCACGGTGCCGGGCACCCAACCGGGTTTGTTCAAGAACGTCAACCTCGCGGCCGATTCCACTCTGCCTGGGTCATCGGTTTCCCCGGTGTTCGCCAATGACGCCGGATGGATCAAGGTAAGCAGTAACAAGAACCACAGCTCTGACGGTTTCTCAGCCATGTTCTTTACCAAGTTCTCTGCCATCCCCTCGGGCAAGACCGCTTTCTGCACATTGCAGACCACGGGCCGCGCGGTCCGCTGGGTCATATCGATCGACTCGGCCAACACCTACGTGGACGCCTACGACTCGGACGACAACTTGTTGTCCTCTGCGGTGAATGCCTTCGCTCCCCAGGACCCTTTGCAATGGATGTCCTGGCAATTGGAGACCGCCATTTCCGGCGGCAATACCTCGTGGTCGTTCCTGTCCAATCAGGTGGGCCAGGCAACCTATTACGTCCAGGCCGGTTCGCATTCCAGCACGGTCATCAGCCAGGTCCGATCCATGGTGATCGGCTCCAAGACCTTGTCCGGCCTGGCCGTGGCCGATCTCTGGATGGGGCCCAATACCCTGCCGTTCGTCACGGACTCCTTCTCGCTGGTCTCGGACGGCTACCGCTCCGAGCTGGCCTCGGACCGCATCCGGCGGATCTGCCTGGAGGAGGGCATCCCGGTCACGATCGAGGCGGGCGTGTCCGACCCCTGCGGACCCCAGCAGGAGGCCAGCGCCCTGGACAGCCTCCGGGCGGCCGAGGCCGCGGACATGGGCATCCTCTACGAGCGGGGGACCGGCCTCGGATATCGGCCGCGCTCGGCCCGGTACCGCCAGAGCGTGCTCATGGCGCTGACCGTGGCCGCCGGCCAGATCGATGATCCACCCGAGCCGATCATGGATGACCAGCGGCGAGCCAACAGCGTGACCGTGAGCCGGGTGGGTGGTTCCAGCGCCACGGTGACCGACGCCGCCAACGTGGCCCGCATCGGTTACTACCCGGGGCCGACCCCCTCCTTGAACGTCTACACGGACGACGTGCTCCCGTGGCACGCCGGCTGGCGTGTCTACCTC